>Ga0187844_10000595_pt1 | contig 28338 bp, 23 predicted proteins | sample SpaLakP09_SKY_50_FD_134517 | JGI IMG/M metagenome (GOLD analysis project Ga0187844, IMG submission 134517) | Oligotrophic lake water microbial communities from Sparkling Lake, Wisconsin, USA - SP09_SKY_50 | ecosystem: Environmental > Aquatic > Freshwater > Lake | place: USA: Sparkling Lake... | reverse complement strand
CGGCGGCAGTGGGGCATTTTCCTCGACCTCGGCCGCAGGGGCAGGCGGCGGGGCGGTAACGGGAACGGGGGTGACGGGTGCGCTTGCCGGGGCCTTGCCCGCGGCGGGAGATGGTGCTTGTGCGGCGGCCGGTTGGCCCGCCAGCGACACCGCGCTGGCGCCCAGACAGGTCCACAGCACGGCAATCTGAACTAATTTCATGTAAACCCTATGCAAGTTGTTCCTTATCTTGCCGTCAGCTTACATTATTTGGGGGTTTTAGAGTTCCCCGTCCTGTGCAACCGCTTCGGCCACGGGATCCATCATGTGCCCCAGCTTGGCAGCCTTGGTGTTCAGGTAGCTGTTGTTGAAGGCGTTGCGGTTGACCAGCAGTGGCACCCGCTCGCTGACCGATACGCCCAGTTTTTCCATGGCGTCGATCTTGCGCGGGTTATTGGTCATCAAGCGCAGCGACTTGATCTTGAACTGGGCCAGCATCGGCTTGCACAGTTCGTAATTGCGGGCGTCGGCGTGAAAGCCCAGCGCCAGGTTCGCTTCGACCGTGTCGGCGCCGGCTTCCTGCAGGCGGTAGGCGCGGATCTTGTTGACCAGGCCGATGCCCCGGCCTTCCTGGCGCAAATACAGCAGGATGCCGCGGCCTTCATCGGCGATTTTCTTGAGCGCGCCTTCGAGCTGGGCGCCGCAGTCGCAACGCTGCGAAAACAGCACGTCGCCGGTCAGGCATTCGGAATGCACGCGCGCCAGCACCGGTTCGCCGTTGCTGATGTCGCCCAGGGTCATGGCAAGGTGCTCTTTGCCCGTGGAATGCTCGACGAAGGCGTGCAGCGTGAACTGTGCCCAGGGGGTGGGCAGCAGGCACGAGGTGGTGTAATCCAACAGTTCTTCGTTCGGTGCGGACGGCATGACGGTGTTCTCAAATCTATTGCTGTAGCCGCAAGTGTAGCGGAAATTGGCCCCTGCCGTTGGGCGGGGGCCTCTAAACGCTCAGTAGGGCAGGTCGAATACCAGTACTTCGGCCGCTTTCGCATTGCCCACGGTGATGGCCGTTTCCTGCGTGATTTTGAGCGCGTCGCCGCCTTTCAGGGCGGTGCCGTTGACCGTGACGGTGCCGCGGATCACGTGCACGTAGCCGGTGCGGCCAGGGCCAAGTGCATGGCTGGCGCGCTCGTCGCCATTGAACAGGCCGGCAAATATGGACGCGTCCTGGTGAATCAAAACCGAGCCGTCCCGGCCGTCGCTGGACGCCACCAGGCGCAGCTGGCCGCGCTTGGTTTCCGGCGCGAAGTGCTTTTCCTCGTAGCTGGCAGGAATGCCCTGCACGGCGGGCTGGATCCAGATCTGCAGGAAATGGACGGGATCGGTGGCCGAACCGTTGAATTCGCTATGGCGCACGCCCGTGCCAGCGCTCATGCGCTGAACGTCGCCGTAGTGCAGCACCGACCCAGTGCCCAGGCTGTCCTTGTGCTCCAGCGCGCCTTCGAGCACGTAGGAAATGATTTCCATGTCGCGATGGCCGTGGGTGCCGAAGCCCTGGCCCGGCGCCACGCGGTCTTCATTAATTACCAGCAGCGGACCAAAACCCACGTGCTGCGGATCGCGATAGTCGCCGAACGAAAACGTGTGCTGCGATTGCAGCCAGCCGTGGTTGGCCGAACCGCGTTCTTCACTCTTACGAATTTCCAGCATGGTGTGCTCCTGTTATGTGCAGTAATTTCGAATCCGCATTTTGCGGGGTTGATGCTAGTATAGTTTGTGCCGCATGTTTCAAAAAACGGAAAATTTCGTCATTTACTATCGAAAAAATCGAATGCTCAGATTATCGCTCGAAGCCCTGCAAATCATCGACGCCATCGACCGCCGCGGCTCCTTTTCCAAGGCCGGCCTGGAACTGCACCGGGTGCCGTCGACCATCTCCTACATGGTCGGCAAGCTGGAAGACGACCTGTCGGTCCAGGTGTTCGAACGCAACGGCCCGCGCATCATGCTCACGCCGGCCGGGCGCGAACTGCTCAAGGAAGGGCGCTACCTGCTAAAAGCGGCGCAAGATCTTGAACACCGCGTGCGGCGCGTGGCGTCCGGCTGGGAAACGGAACTGGCCATCGGCATGGATTCGATGTTTTCGGCGCTGGCGCTGGTGGACGACATCCGCGACTTTTACCAGCTTACCCGGCAAACCCGCCTGCGCCTGGCCCAGGAAACCCTGACCGGCCCCTGGGAAGCCTTGCTGGACCGCCGGGTCGACTTGCTGGTGGGCGTGGCGGGCGACGGTCCGGCCGGCGGCGGCTATGTGGCGCGCGCGATTGGCAATGTGTCGTTTGTATTTACGGTGGCGCCTGGTCATCCTTTGGCAAGCGCGGCCGAACCGCTGGACCGGACCATGTTGCAGGAGCACCGCGCCATCGTGGTGGCCGATTCGGCGCGCAACATGGCGCCGCGCACCTTGGGCTTGCTGTTCGGCCAGGATGCGCTGACCGTGCCCACCATGCAGGCCAAACTGGACTTGCAAATTGCCGGCATGGGCTTCGGTTTCCTTCCCGAGCCCTGCGCCCGGGCCGCCATAACGGCCGGCTTGCTGGTGGAAAAGCAGGTCGAAGAGCTGCGCGCGGCCGAAACGTTTTACCTGGCATGGCGTGCCGGCGAAGAAGGCGCTGCCTTGAAGTGGTGGCGCGAACGCCTGCAGCAAAGCGGCCTGTTCGCCCGGCTGTGCGCCCATCTGCCCGGTGTCGTTTCGCCATGAGGCCCGAAACGTTGGCAGAAACCAATAATTTGAGAGTAACATAGCAGCACACGTATTAATCCCACACTAAACTCTATGAATCCTCCGCGTCCGGCGCCGCTGGTGTTTTTTCGTGTTTTGGCCGATCAGGGCGGAGTGCCCGCAGGCCTGCTGATCGACATTGGCCCCGGCGACGCTGGCGCGCTGCCTGCCTTGTTCGGCAACGAGGATTTTGCCGCGCTCAGCGGCGAGTTCGCCTGCTATTACCGTGACAGCCTCGATCCCGACCTGGCCGCGCCGCTGGCGCAGGCCGGCTGGAAAGCCATGGCGGCGGCCGCCCTGGCGCGCGTCGACGGTCCGCTGGTCAAGGCGGAGCTGCCGCCCGGCACCGTGCTGGTCGACGGCAACTGGTGCACCACGCCGCCGGCCAAGCCCACCGGCGCCCAGGCCGCATCGCGCGCGCTGGCCATGCAACTGGTGCAACTGGTGGCGGCCGACGGCCATACCCACGAAATTGAAGCGCTGCTGCGCAAGGATCCCACGCTCTCGTACCAGCTGCTGCGGCTGGTCAATTCGCTCGGCATGGGCGGCGCGGGCCGGCGCGTGACCAGTTTTTCGCAAGCCATCCTGATCCTGGGCCGCCAGCAGTTGCGGCGCTGGCTCAATTTGATGCTGTTCGCCGCGCGCGACGGCGACATGCGTTCCGGGATGCTGCTGGCCCGCGTATCGGTGCGCGCGCGCCTGATGGAGCAGCTTGTGCGCATTCGTGGCCTGGACAAGAGCAACCAGGAACAGGGTTTCATGACCGGCATGTTCTCGCTGCTGGGCGTGTTGTTCGGCACGCCGCTGCCCGACGTGCTGGCGCCGCTGTCGATGAGCGAGCCCGTGCACGACGCGCTGCTTTCGTACGCCGGCGAGCTGGGCCAAACCCTGCACCTGTGCGAAGCGGCCGAACGCGGCGACTTCGACGGCGCCGCGGCGCTGCTGCAATCCCTGCAAGTTTCGCCCGATGATTTCAACGCCGCCAACGCGATGGCCACACTCTGGATGCTGAGTGCCCTGAGCAGCAGCAAGGGAAGCCCGAATGCCTGAATCGGCGCTGGAACGCAGTCTGATGCTGGTGCGCGCAGCGCGCCTTCAGGAAGGCGCTGCCTTGCTGCATACGCTGATCGCGCTCGAAGCGGCCATCGAAGAGGCGCGCGCGGCGGCCCATCCGGCGGCGGAACTGCTGCGCCGCCAGCACGCCGATACCTTCGAACAGTCGGACGAGCCGGTCATCGTGCTGGACCTGGAAGGTTATCTCACCGGCTGGAACAAGGGCGCCGAAGCCATGTTCGGCTACACGCGCGACGAGGCGGTCGGACAGCACGTGCTGTTCCTGTATTCGGAGCATGACACCGGTTCCGACATCGCCGAACTGGTCGTGGAACATGGCGCGGGGCTGATCGAAGTCCAGCGCCGCAAGAAAAGCGGCGACAGCATCTGGGTGCGGATGGCGCTGTCGACCATCCACGACGACCAGAACGACCCGGCCGGCATGCTGGTGCACCTGTCGCATCGCGGCGACCACCTGAGCGACGAAGAGAAGGTGCACCTGCACGCGCGCATCATCGAAGACAGCGACCAGGGCGTGCTCATTACCGACGCCAGCGAGCGTATCGTCTCGATCAACAGTTCCTTCACCCGCATTACCGGCTACTCGCCCGCCGAATCGATAGGGAAGACGCCCGACCTGCTGCGCTCCGGCGTGCACGATGCCGAATTCCGCGCGCGCGTACGGGCCGCCATGTCGGGGCACGGACCCTGGCGCGGCGAAATCATCGGCAAGCGCAAGAACGGCGAACTGTTCCCGCAGTCGGTGACCATCAGCGTGGTGCGCGACAGCAGCGGCACGATCACGCATACCTTCTCGCTGTTTTCGGATATTTCGGTGCACAAGGATGCCGAAGCGCGCATGCAGCGCATGGCCAACTACGACAGCCTGACCGGCTTGCCGAACCGTTCGCTGCTCAATAACCTGGTGGGCCAGGTGCTGACCGAAGCGCGCCGCGTGGGATCGCACGGTGCGGTGATGGTCATCGAAATCAGCCGCATTGGCGCCATCAGCGACACGCTGGGGCACGACGTGGCGAGCGACCTGATTTGCGAAATCGGCCGCCGGTTTCGCGCCGCCCTGCGCGCACCCGATATCCTGGCCCGCATCGACGGCAGCAAGTTCGCCATCGCCATGCCGCAGATCGAAAAACGCGAGCACGCCGCCATCGTGGCGCAAAAGCTGCTCGACGTCCTGGTCGCACCGATCATGATCGCCGGCCACGGCCTGCAGGTGGGCGCCGAAGTGGGCATCGCCGTGTACCCGGAAGACAGCATGGAAACGGCGTCGCTGATCCGCTTCGCAGACGTGGCCATGAACAAGGCCGCCGAATTCAATACCAATGGCTTCCTGTTCTATCACAGCGACATGGACAAGCGCGCCAAGGAGCACCTGCGCCTTGAAACCGAACTGCGCACCGCGCTGCACGAAAACCAGCTCGAGCTGCACTACCAACCGAAAGTGAGCCTGCGCAGCGGGCGCATCGTGGGCGCCGAAGCGCTGATCCGCTGGCGCCATCCGGAGCAGGGCATGGTGCCGCCGGGCGTGTTCATTCCGCTGGCCGAAGAGACGGGACTCATACTCGATATCGGCACCTGGGTGCTGGACGAAGCCTGCCGCCAGGTGCGCGCTTGGAAAGACGCGGGCCTGCACATGCCGCCGATCGCGGTGAACTTGTCGGCGCGCCAGTTCGACGTGCACCTGCCGGCGCGCATCCACGAAGTGCTGGAAAAGCACGGCGTGCAGCCCGGCCAGATCATGATCGAAATTACCGAAAGCCTGCTGGTGCGCGGCGCCGAAGCGGTGATCTCGATCATGAACGAACTGGTGGCCATGGGCATGGCGCTGGCGCTGGACGACTTTGGCACCGGTTATTCCAGCCTGGCCTACCTGAAAAAATTCCCGATCAATATACTCAAGATCGACAGGTCGTTCGTCATCGGCTTGCCGCACGAAGAAAACGATTGCGCCATCGCGCGCGCCATCGTGACCATGGCCCAGCAGTTACGCCAGGAAATCGTGGCCGAGGGTGTGGAAACGGTCGAGCAGATGGCTTTCCTGCGCGATCTTGGTTGCGATCAATTGCAGGGATACCTGTTCAGTCCGGCTGTCACCGGCGTGGAATTTGCCCGCATGCAGTTCGAAGGGAAGCGCCTGTCGCTGGAAGGCTGAAGCTGTTCTAGCTCAATCAAATCGGCGGTTTTTGTCGCATGATGTTCCGCTCTACACACCAGCCGGGACTGTGGCATGAAACGCATGCGCTGCACCATTGTCATACCGCGCGCCGACCGGCGTGCCCGGCGCGACATTGCCGGAAAGATTGAAGTGGGCCTGGTATCGATGGATTCCATGGGCGTGGAAGTGGCCACCTGGTATTTGCTGTCGCAAGGAATAGAGTTCGACACCATCCTGCGCGTGATGACCATGCCCCACCGCCGCCGGCGATAGCATCAGCCGGGAGGGCGGCGGCGCCCTGGCGGCCGCAAGGGATCGAGCAAGCCCCGCAAGGCATTGTGATCAAGTTCGTACATGAGTGCCAGCAGCTCGCCCAGTTCCCCGCGCGGAAAACCCTCGCGCGCGAACCAGCCGAGATAGTAGCCAGGTAAGTCCGCAATGAAGCGGCCCTTGTATTTCCCGTACGGCATTTCACGGGTCAGGAGGAGTTGAAGATGTTCAGGTTTCATAGAGTATGAAAACATACCACGGCAGTTGCCATTGTGGCGAGGTCCGCTTCGAAGCCGACATCGACCTGGGCCAGGGAACCATGCGCTGCAACTGTTCCATCTGCATCAAGGCGCGCTTCTGGCCGGCCATCGTCAAGCCGGAAGCGTTCCGCCTGCTGGCCGGGCAGGGCGCCCTGACGCTGTATCAGTTCCTCACCAAGACCGACGAGCACTTCTTTTGCAAGCACTGCGGCATCCGCGCCTTCGGCACCGGCGTGTCGCCGCGCTGGGGGAAGTTCTACGGCGTGAACGTGACCTGCCTGGATGACGTGACCGAGGAAGAGCTGGTCGCCGCGCCGATCACCTACCTGGATGGTCGCAACGATATCTGGGATAAGCCGCCGGCCGAGACGCGGCATCTCTAGACTCTATAGCTCCCAACCCTGCAACTAGCAATCGATGAGTTATCATTCATTACATTTTATTGATTTGACAGGATGAAGGAATGGGTATGTCGGAAGCGACAACAAGCCAGTCGGCATCGGACCTCATCACGAAAAGAATCGCCGACCTTGGCGGCTGGCGCGGGAAAACCCTCGCGCGGATGCGCAAACTCATCAAAGAAGCAGATCCGGAAGTGGTGGAAGAATGGAAGTGGATGGGCACGCCGGTGTGGTCGCATGGCGGCATTATCACCACCGGTGAATCCTACAAGGACTACGTCAAGCTCACCTTCGCCAAAGGCGCCCATTTGAAAGACCCGGCAGGCTTGTTCAATGCCAGCCTTGACGGCAACTTGCGCCGCGCGATCGATATCCGCGAAGGTGTCGAGATTGATGCAGCTGCATTCAAGGCGCTCGTTCACGAAGCGATTGCCCTTAATCTTGTCAAGAAGCCGAAGCCAGCAAAGAAAGCGGATCAGGCATAACCATGCGATCAAATTACCTCGTCAATCTTATCCTCTTCGGTATCGTCGCCGTGACCGCGTGTTTTCTGGCAGGCGCACGGGCCAGGGCCCTCACTGCTGGCTCGGCGTCCTGACCTTGTCGCCCAACACATCCTGCACGTAAAACATCGTCACCAGCACCGCCAGCACGGCGGTGAGCGGCGTCGCCAGCGCCACCCCGGCCAGACCGAAAATGGCGCCGAACAGCACTTGCATGACGATGGTCAGCGCTGGCGGCAGCGACACCGTCTTCTGTTCGATCAACGGCTGCACCAGGTAGCCCTCAAGCAGTTGCACCGCGCCGAACAGCAGCGCGACATACAGCGCCAGGGTCGGATTGACGGAAAAGGCGATCAGCACGGCCGGCACGCCCGCCATCAGCGGCCCTAGATAGGGGATGAAGTCGAGCAGGCCGGCGATGATCCCCAGGATCAGGGCCAAGGGCACGCCCAGCAGCGTCAAGCCAAGCGCGGTCAGCGTGCCGACCAGGAGCATGGACACCGATTTACCCACCAGCCACTTGGCCAGCGTGCGGCCAATCTCGTCGAGCACCTGGCGCACCCGGTCGCGCTTGCCTTGCGGGACCAGGGTGACAAAGCCGTTGATGTAGGTGTAGGGCGCCGCGGCAAAATAGATGCCCACGAAGGTAATGATCAGCACATTGCCCAGCGCGCCCAGCACGCCGGAAAAGAACAGGCCCGCGTTCGGCACCAGCGACGCCAGGTGCTTGCGCAAGGCGTCGTCGGACGGAATACTGCCCAGCAGGCGGCGCGAAAGGTCGTATTGCGACAAGGTGTGGCGCAGCTCGGCAATTGCCTTCGGGATCGCATCGGCAAGCTTGTCGGCCTGGTCGGAAATTTGCGGCGCCATCAGCCAGCCACCGACCCCGATGATGGCCAGCATGGCGGCCACGACCAGCGGCAGGGCAAATTGCCGCTTCACGTGCAGCCGCCGCTGCACGACGTCGCTCACATCGTAGAGGAGGATGGCGAACAGGACGCAGGCGAAGATCAGCAGCAGCGCATCGGCCGCGAACCAGATCCCGGCCAGCACCAGTACAAACATGACAGCCATGCCATCCATGAGCACCATGCGGTGCAGGAAGTCGCTCTTTTTCGCGGGCGACATGGCGACTTCGGGGTTGTTCTCGTTCATTATTTAATTCTAACATTTGGTTTTTCTTGGCAGCGCACGGGCATAATCCTGCTCATTGCTTTTTGCTACAGGACGTAACGATGCCCGGTTTGAGACTGCTCTTGCTGCTACCGCTAGCCTTGCTGATGTCCTGCCAGATGGTCACGCGCGCGCCCGCACCAGGGTGGCAGCTGGAACGGATGGACATTGTCAGCCGCAGCCCGGCATTTGGGGGCACGGTGTTCGAAGGCGGCGGCGCGTACGAAACCGTGGTCGCCATCGCCCACATGCGTATTGACCCGCGCCACCCGGCCAATCGCGACATCGCCGACATCGACAAGGCGCCGACCGCAGGCGGGTGGGTGCGCTACAAGGCCGATGTCGTCATCCTGCGCCCGCGCGATGCGGCCAATGCGTCGCGCGTGCTGCTGGTGGAACTGCCCAACCGGGGCCGCAAGCTGTTTCCGCAAATGGTCAACGATGCCAGCGGCATGCTGGCCACCGCTGCCGATGCCGGCAACGGCTTTACCATGCGGCGCGGGCACACCATGGCCTGGATCGGCTGGCAGGGGAACATAGCGCTCAGCGGCGACGGTACGCTGGCCGGGACCGATTTTCCAATCGCGGCCAGCGCCATCGTGGGCGCCAGCGTTGAAGAGTCGGTATTCAACAACCACGAGCCAGAGGGCAGCATGGTGCTGTCCTATCCCGCGGCTTCGCTCGACCAGTCCGGCGCCACGCTGACCGTGCGGCCCAATGCGCGCGCCCCGCATACGGTGGTGCCGGCCGCTTCGTGGAGCTTCAAGGGGCCGTCGCAGATCGGATTCGTGCGGCCGCGCGGCTTCGACGCGGGCGCCATCTATCAGTTCACCTATCAGGCGCGCGATCCCAAGATCATGGGCCTGGGCATGGCCGCCGTGCGCGACATCACCCGCTTTTTGCGGCACGCCCCGGACAGCCCGCTGGCAGATATCCGGCCCGATGCGACGATCGCGGTGGGCGTATCCCAATCGGGCCGCTTCCTGCGCGACCTGATCTGGCAGGGATTCAATGCCGATATGGTGTTCGACGGCGCCATGCCACTCATCGCCGGCAGCCGCAAAAGCTTCGTGAACGTCCGCTTCGCCCAGCCGGGCCGCTATTCCACGCAGCACCTGGACCACCTGGCGTACGGGGACCGGTTCCCTTTCAGTTACGCAGTGACGAAGGATCCCGTGAGCGGCCGCAGCGATGGCATTTTTGCGCGCTGCCAGCGCACGCGCAGCTGTCCGAAGCTGATGCACGTCGATAGCAGCCTCGAATTCTGGCAAGGACGCGCGTCCCTGGTGGTCACCGACGGGGCAGGGAGCGATATCGCGCTGCCGGCCAATGTGCGGGCCTATCTGATGTCATCCACCCAGCACATGGCGGCCAGCCGGTCAATAGCCGGTTTCTGCAAGTACGCCAGCAATACCGCGCAGCAGGGGCCGGCGGTGCGGGCCTTGCTTGATCGTCTGGTCGATTGGGTCAGGAGCGGCAAGGAGCCGCCGGACAGCCGCTTTCCTCGCATGGCCGACAGCATGCTCACGCCGTTCGAACGCGGCGCGGCCGGTTTCCCGGACCTGCGTGGCATCGGTGTCGATTACCCCGGTGTGATCAATGAGCTGGACGGGTATCAGGTGCACGTGCCGATGGTCGATGCGGACGGCATCGACATTGCAGGGATCCGCTTGCCCGACGTGGCGGCGCCGCTGGCCAGCCATACGGGCTGGAATGTGCGCCGCAGAGGTTATGCGGAAGGAGAGTTGTGCGACCTGACAGGAGCCAGCATTCCGTTTTCGGCCACGCCGCGCGCGGGCGATCCGCGCCTGTCCATTTCGCAGCGCTACCCGACCCGCATCGCGTATGCGAAAGCGGTGGCGCTGGCCGCGCGTGAATTGCGCGACCAGGGCCTGTTGCTGCAGGAAGACGTGGACCGCTATATCGAACGCGCCAGGATCGATCAACGCGTCAATCCATAATTACTCCCGCTTCTGCTTTCCGCGCAAACCGGCTTGCTTCATCATCACCTTCCACTTCGCGCGTTCGGCAATGCGGTCAAGCGGCGTCTGGCTGCTGCGCCTGGCCTCGCGCAGCAGCTTGTGATAGTTGCGCAGCCGGTCGCTGTCGACAGCATCGCGCACCGCGCATCCCGGTTCTTCGCCATGGCGGCAGTCGCGGAACTGGCAGTGGACGGCCAGCGCGTCGATATCGTCGAAGCTGGCCGCGATGGCTTCTTCATCGGCATCCGGACTCCAGGTACGCAAGCCCGGCGTATCGATGATGCAGGCGCCACCCGTGCACAGGTGCAGCGAGCGTGACGTGGTCGTGTGCCGGCCGCGTGAGTCCCCGTGCCGTACGCCACCCGTCTGCTGGCCGCTGCCGGTCAGTGCATTGGTCAGCGTGGACTTGCCCGCGCCCGACGTTCCCAGCAAAACCAGCGTCTGCCCGGCTCCCAGCCAGGGATCAAGCACGGCCCCGGGATCGTGCGCATTGATGGCGAACGCCGGAATGGATGGCGGCAGCCGTTCGTGCAGTTCCTGCATGCGGTCTGCCGCGATATCGGCCTTGGTCAGCACGGCCACCGCATCGATGCCGGCCGTGCGTACAAGTGCGATGTAGCGCTCCAGGCGGCGCAGGTTGAAGTCGTGGTCCAGCCCCATCACGAGCAGGGCAGTGTCGATATTGCTGGCCAGGGACTGGCGCCGGCCGGTGCTGGACCGGCGCGCCAGATGGGTGGTGGGCGGCACACGCGCCGACAGCCAGTATTCGCCGTTGGCGTGGACCTGGACCAGCACCCAGTCGCCGACGGCCAGCTGTTCGCCACCGCCAAGGGAGCGCGCGGCATGTTCGGCTACGCCGTCGTGGACCATGACGGAGTCGCGGTGTACTTCGGTGATACGGGCAAGGCAGGTGCCGGGCGGCTGGTGGCCAAGGGCGGGGAGTTCGGCGGCGATCGCCTGGGTGAAGCCGATGGTGCGTAGTGAAGCGAAATCGAAATCGATCATGGTGGTGTGTGTTCCCGGATTCGTGACGCTCGCGGCGTGCGCGAGCACAGCCAGCACGCAAAAGCGTGCAGGACAAAGGAAAACGGTAGTCGGCGCGCCTCAGGAGCGCATCAGCACACGAAGGTCAGGCGGCCGACAGGAAGGCAATCTCGGTCTGGTACATGGTGTCGTCTCCTGTGGATGGGTGAATGGGGGAAAAGCCGGTGTGCCAGTATAATCCGAATCATCCATCATACGAGAACATTACTTATGGCTTCATCGAACGACAATATCAGCATGGCCGTATTCTGCGACTTCGAAAACGTCGCACTGGGCGTGCGCGACGCAAATTACGAAAAATTCGACATCAAACCCGTCCTCGAGCGGCTCCTGCTCAAGGGCAGCATCGTGGTCAAGAAGGCCTATTGCGACTGGGATCGCTACAAGGGCTTCAAGGCCACCATGCATGAATCGAATTTCGAACTGATCGAAATTCCGCACGTGCGCCAGTCCGGCAAGAACTCGGCCGACATCCGCCTGGTTGTCGATGCACTGGACCTGTGCTACACCAAGTCGCATGTAAACACTTTCGTCATCATCAGCGGCGATTCCGATTTCTCGCCCCTGGTGTCGAAGCTGCGCGAAAACGCCAAGCAGGTGATCGGCGTCGGCGTCAAGCAGTCGACTTCCGACCTGCTGGTGGCCAATTGCGACGAATTCATTTTCTACGATGACCTGGTGCGCGAAGTACGCCGCGCGGCCGCCAAGCGCGACGAGCGCAAGGCGCCGCCGGCCAAGCGTTCGCCCGACGAAGGCAACCGCCGCAAGGAAGAAACCGAAGCGCGCAAGGCCCAGGCCATCGAGCTGGTGGTCGAAATGTTCGACGCGCTGGTGTCCGAACGCGGCGACAGCGGCAAGATCTGGGCGTCGCTGCTGAAGGACACGCTCAAGCGCCGCCGTCCTGACTTCAACGAAACCTATTACGGCTTCCGCACTTTCGGCAACCTGCTGGAAGAAGCGCAGAACCGCGGCATGCTCGAATTCGGGCGTGACGAGAAGTCCGGCGCGTATGTGTACCGCAGCAGCGTCCAGCCGCAGGCGGCAGTCGCCTTGGCCGAGGCAGCGCCGCCACTGGAAGAGAACAAGCCGGAAGCGCGCCGCCCCCGTGGCGGACGTGGCGGCCGCAAGCAGCCCGAGGCAATGGAAGTCGCTGCCGCCGAGCCTGTAGTGGAAGAGGTGGTCGCGGCCGAGGTGGTGGAAGAGCCGAAGGAAAAACGCCCGCGCAGCCGTGGCGGCCGCAAGAAGGCCGATGTGGACGTGGCGCCGGTGGCAGTGGAAGCCGCGCCCGAGCCGCAGCCGGAACCGCAGCCGGAACCGGAGGCAGCGCCTGCGCCAGCGAAAAAAGCCGCGCGCAAGCCGGCGGCCCGCAGTCGCCGTCCGGCAAAAAAGGCAGCAGCGGAATAACTCCACGTCGCCCCCGCCTGCGCGAAGGCGACGGGGGAGGCGAATATAGGGCAAACTGGAAGCTTGTTGCAGTGTCTAACACCTGACGAACTCTCCAGGAGTCCTGCCATGCGTCTGTTGACCGGAGTGGTGTTGTCGATGGCCCTGTCGACGTCGTGGGCCGCGCCGCCGCCGTCCGCCAGCCACCCCATCCTGGGCATCTGGCTACTGACCCTGCCTGACGGCAGCTGCTCCGAAATCTACCGCTTCCGCGGCGACGGCACCACCCTGGTCACCAGCGCCGAAGAAGTCTCCGAGAGCGAATTCTCCATCCCTGCCAAGCCCAGCACCAAGGGTTTCTACAGGCTGGAAGACCGTATCGTGAAAGACAACGGCAAGAAGGATTGCGTCGGCGCCATCATGAAAATCGGCACCAGGGCCACCAATTTCATCCATTTCCATCCCTCCGGTTCCCTGTTCATCATGTGCGCCGACGAATCGCTCGATGCCTGCATCGGCCCTTTCCGCCGCATGCAGGGCCAGGACGCCTGACGCTAGCGCGGGCTGACTTTCTGTCGGAAAACTTTACATGTTACGTGGAAATAAAAATAGCTTAGTTGCAAGCGATTGATTTCATTGGAGATTGTTTCTCTGGCACAATTCATGCTTATTGCCAGGTATCATTCATCCTCCTGGTACCGACCATGAAAAAAGTAATCGCCTCCCTCGTCTTTGGTCTCTTCGCAAGCGGTGCAGCCCAAGCCGATGTCATCAACGGCAGCTTCAATTACCTGTATGGCACGGGTGCAATCGCCCCTGCAGGCAGCATTACCCTCAATTTGAATCCAAACGGTACGGTGGCGGCCCATGTTTCCATGGTGAGCACGCTTTCGTTGATCGGTGTCGCCCTGGATTCCAATGGCCATTACGTGGCGTCCGGCATGCCAATCGGTAGCGATACGAGCTGGGGCACGGGCCTGGGTTCCTTCAATTCGGGTATCGTATGCTACCCAACAAACTGCAGCAATGACTTCAGCTGGGTCATCGGTACGACCGGCCAGTTCACTTCGGTAACCCAACTGGTCACCGGCACCAATTCGGCCTACGATTTCTGGGCCTACGATGTCCAGGGTCGCCAGTTTGGCGGCGTCGTGACTTCGGTCCAGAACGCAGTGCCGGAACCAGGCAGCATCGCGCTGTTCGGCCTTGCCCTGCTGGGCCTGGGCGCCGTGCGCCGCAAGGGTTCACAAGCAAAGTAAGCCTGGCCCCGCCTTGACCGACAGCCGCCTCTTGAAGGCGGCTGTGTTGTTTTTGGGATGCGGTGTATATTGCAGGCGATCTGAACTTCGCGCTGGAGCACCATGTCGCCCGTCCTGCTGTTTTGCATCCTGATCGCCTATTTCGGCCTGCTGATGGGCGTGGCCTGGCTGACGTCGCGCAACGCCACCAACGACAGTTTTTTCATCGGCAACCACAACAGCAACTGGATGCTGGTCGCCTTCGGCATGGTCGGCACCACGCTGTCGGGCGCCACCTTCATCAGCGTGCCTGGCGCGGTGGGGCATGACGGCTTCGGCTACGCCCAGATCCTGATCGGCTACGTGATCGGCTATATCGCCGTGGCCTTCATCCTGCTGCCCCTGTACTACCGCCTGGGCCTGACCTCGATCTATCACTACCTGGACGTGCGCCTCGGCCGCCGCGCCTACCAGAGCGGCGCCTCCTTCTTCATCCTGTCGCGCCTGCTGGGCGCCACGGCCCGGCTCTACCTGGTGGTCAATATTTTGCAAGCCATCATCCTGGACAGCCTGGGCGTGCCATTCTGGATGACCACGCTGGTGATCCTGGGCATGATCCTGATGTACACCTACCAGGGCGGCGTGAAGACCATCGTCTGGACCGATACCCTGCAAACGAGCTGCATGCTGTTCGGCCTGGTCGCCTGCGTGGCCTTCCTGCTGGGCCAGCTCGACCTGAGCGTGCCGCAAAGCCTGGCGCTGATGGACGAGCGCGGCCTGTCGAAGGTGTTCACCACCGCCGTCGACAGCCCGGGCTTCTACCTCAAGCAGATCGTCGCCGGCGCCTTCATTGTGCTGACCATGACCGGCATGGACCAGGAAATGATGCAGAAGACCATTTCCGTCAAGACCCTGCGCGACTCGCAAAAGAACCTGCTGACCCTCACCGTGATCCTGGTCATCGTGCTGTCGCTTTTCCTGTTCCTGGGCGGCTTGCTGTACCTGTACGCGCCGCTGGCCGGCGTCACCGCCACCGGCGACAAGATCTTTCCCGCCATCGTCATGGGTCACCTGCCCGCCGTGGTGCAGATCATTTTCCTGATCGCGCTCATTTCCGCCCTGTTCCCGAGCGCCGATGGCGCCATCACGGCGCTCACCTCGAGTACCTGCATCGACCTGCTGGGCATCCGGCGCCGCAATCTGAGCGAACAGCAGCAGGTGCGCTGGCGCCAGCGCGTCCACCTCGGCTTCGCGCTGCTGTTCCTGCTGCTGGTGATGGGCTTCAAGCTGGCCGACAGCCCCAGCATGATCGTGGTGATCCTGAAACTGGCCAGCTATACCTATGGACCGCTGCTCGGCCTGTTCGCCTTCGGCATCCTGACCCGCCGCGCCGTGGCCGACAAATGGGTGCCGCTGGTCGCGGTCGCCGGCCCGGTCCTGTGCGCTCTGCTCGAATACCATCAGCAGGTGTTGCTTGGCAGCTACCGCCTCGGTCTTGAATTATTGATCATCAACGGAATATTCGTATTTCTGGGCCTGTATGCGCTGTCGCGGCCAGCTAAACATGACATTTAAGCCACAGCTAAGGGCTTTTCGCTTACAGTAGCGTGTAGCCCTACATAACCAATTATTACTGCCGGAGTAACAATGTCTTCTAAACCCATGTCTTACGTGCGCCGCGGTTTCAGCATGTTCTGGAACACGCTCGACGCCACGCGCCGGCTGGTACTGAACCTGCTGTTTCTGTTGCTGCTCATTATCATCCTGGTCGCCATGTTCGGCGGCGGCGCCAAGCCGATCATCGCCAAGACGGCGCTGGTGATCGACCTCAAGGGCGCGCTGGTCGAACAGCACAGCGGCGACGTGCGCGATTCCGTGATGGCCAACCTGAGCGGCGAATCGCGCCGCTCGGTCCAGGTGCGCGACGTGCTCACCGTGCTCGACGCCGCGGCCAAGGATGCCAACATCAGCAGCGTGGTCTTGCTGCTGGACGACCTCGACAGCGCCGGCCTGGCCTCGCTGCACGAAGCCGGTGCGGCCATCGACCGCGTCAAGGCCGCCGGCAAGCCGGTCATCGCCTGGGGCGGCGGCTACGACCAGAAGCGCTACCTGCTGGCGTCGCACGCCACCGAAGTCTACCTGCACCCGATGGGCTATGTGCTGATCGAAGGTTTCGGCCGCCGCAAGAACTACTACCGTGAAGCGCTCGACAAGGTCGGCGTCACCGTCAACCTGATGAAGGTCGGCACCTACAAGAGCTACGCCGAGCAGTACACCAGCACCGGCCCGTCGGACGCGGCAACCGAAGCGGAAGCCTATCTGTACGACGAGCTGTGGAAGGGCTATACCACCGACGTCGAGAAAAACCGCAAGCTGGCCGCGGGCGCCGTCATGAACCTGATCAACGGCCTGCCGAAGGCGATGGAAGATGCCAAGGGCGACATCGGCAAGCTGGCCATGCAAGCGAAACTGGTCGACGGCCTGAAGACGCGCGATGAACTGCGCGACATGATGATCAAGCGCGGCGCCAAGGACCTGGAGAACAAGAGCTTCCGCCAGGTGTCGTTCAACGACTACCTGCAGCGCCAGAACCAGAAAATGTTCGGCGACGGCGTGGGCGTGGTGGTGGCGGCGGGCGAAATCTCGGACGGCATGTCGCCTCCGGGCGCGATCGGCGGCCTGTCGACCGCGAACCTGATCCGCAAGGCGCGCGAAGATGACCAGATCAAGGCCATCGTGCTGCGCGTCGATTCGCCGGGCGGCAGCGCCTACGGTTCGGAACTGATTCGCCGCGAACTGGAACTGACGCGCGCCGCCGGCAAGCCGGTGGTGGTGTCGATGGGCAGCGTGGCGGCATCGGGCGGCTACTGGATTTCCATGGCGTCCGACGAAGTGATCGCCGACCGCTCCACCGTCACCGGTTCGATCGGCGTGTTTTCGCTCATTCCGACCGCCGACAAGGTGGCTGAAAAAATCGGCGTACGCACCGGCGGCCACACCACCACCTGGCTGGCGGACGCCTACAATCCGCTGCGTCCACTCGACCCGCGCTTTGGCCAGCTGATCCAGGCCAGCGTTGGCCGCATCTACACCGAGTTCACCACCAAGGCCGCCGTGGCGCGCAAGACCACGCCGGCCAAGATCGACGAAGTGGGGCAGGGCCGCGTATGGACCGGCCTGCAGGCGCAGGAACGCGGCCTGGTCGACACCATCGGCAGCTACGGCGACGCCATCAAGTCGGCGGCGCGGCGCGCCAAGCTGACCGGTGACTACCGTGTCGCCTACATCGAGCGCGACGTGTCGCCGTTCGAAAAAGTGCTGATGTCGATGGGCGCAAGCTCGATCCAGGCGGTCAATATCCAGGTCAAGCTGGGCATGCTGCCAACCGGCGTGCCTGACGGCGCCGTCGCCCAGGTCAGCCGCGAACTGGCCTGGCTGAACGAGATGACCGCCGGACGCACCCCGTTCCAGGCCATCACGCACTGCATGTGCGGCACGCCGTAAGGTCATTTTGTAACGGCGTGTATACGCCCGTTTGACACAACGCCCCGGAAACGGGGCGTTGTGCATTGCGGCGTAAAGTATTGTGAAGCGCTTTGTACGCCAGGAAACATATCAATCCGGGGTGCCATGCTAGAGTCCTATCGAGCTCGTTGTCATCGAAACAAGGATAAGCATGAACGCCCCAAGCACGCCACCGCGCAAGAACAAGCGCGCCAAACTGATTGGCAGCGTGATCGCCATTCTCGCCATGATCGCCCTGGGAGGACTGGCCTGGTATCTGACGCACCAGCCCAAGGAAGCTGCCGGTCCCGGACAGGGCGGAGGGCGCGGAGGGCGAGGCGGCATGGCCACGACCGTCGGCGTGGCCACGGCCGAAGTGGCGGATATCCCGGTCGTCCTTGACGCCCTGGGCACGGTGACCGCGGCGGCGACTGCCACGGTGCGCCCGCAGGTGTCGGGCGTGCTCCAGAAGATCAACTTCGGCGAAGGCCAGCTGGTGAAGGCGGGCCAGGTGCTGGCCACGATCGACCCGCGGCCGTTTGAAATGGCGCTGCTACAGGCGAGCGGCACGCGCCAGCGCAACGAGGCGCAGCTGGCCAGCGCCCGCGTGACGCTGGAGCGCTTTCGCACGCTGCTGGCGCAGGACTCCATCGCGCGCCAGGAAGTCGACACCCAGGCCACGCTGGTGCGCCAGCTCGAAGGCACCAGCATGACCGACAAGGCGGCCGAAGGCATCGCGCGGCTGAATTTGTCCCACACCCAGGTCAAGGCACCCATCAGCGGGCGGGTTGGTTTGCGCGTGGTCGACATGGGCAACCTCGTGGGCAGCGGCGACGCCGCCGGCATCGCCGTCATCACCCAGCTCTCGCCCATCGATGTGGAATTTGCCGTGCCGCAGGACCGCGTGCCGGACCTGCAAGGGTCGATCCGCAGCGGCGCCAGCCTGCCGGCCATTGCGCTGGACCGCACCCGCAGCACCAATCTCGCCAGCGGCAAATTTGCAGCGCTCGACAACCAGGTCGACGTGCAGACCGGCACCGTGCGCGCCAAGGCGCGTTTCGCCAATGGCGACCAGTCGCTGTTTCCAAGCCAGTTCGTCAACCTGCGCCTTGAAATGAGCACCATCAAGGGCGCGGTCATGGTGCCGGTCACGGCGATCCGCAACGGCAGCAGCGGCGACTTTGTGTACGTGCTCGACGCCGCCGAACGCACGGTCTCTGTGCGGCCCGTCACGCGCGGCCAGGCCACGGTCGACAAGGTCCAGGTCAAGACGGGCCTGAAGGCGGGCGAGCAGGTCATCACCGAAGGCGCCGACCGCCTCAAGGACGGCGCGAAAGTCACGCTGCCGGGCGACAAGCCGCAAGCGCCTGGCGCGGGCCGCCGCGGAAACCGTGAAGGTGGCGGCGGCGAGCGTCGCCAGCGTCCGGCGGCAGGAGCGCCAGCGCGATGAGTCCGTCGGCGCCGTTCATCCACCGCCCGGTAGCGACGTCGCTGCTGATGCTGGCGATCGTGCTGGCGGGGCTGGTGGGCTTCAAATTCCTGCCGCTGTCGGCGCTGCCGCAAGTCGATTTTCCGACCATCCAGGTGCAGACCCTGTACCCGGGCGCCAGTCCCGAAGTCATGGCGCGCACCGTCACCGCGCCGCTCGAACGCCGCTTCGGCCAGATGTCCGGCCTGCAGCGCATGAGCTCTACCAGCGCGACCGGCGTGTCCATCGTCACGCTGCAGTTCGGCCTGGGCCAGACGCTGGACGTGGCCGAACAGGAAGTGCAGGCAGCCATCAACGCCGGCGGCTCACTGCTGCCGGCCGACCTGCCGGCGCCGCCCGTGTACGCCAAGGTCAATCCGGCCGATGCGCCGGTGCTGACCCTGGCCATCACATCCGACACCATTCCCCTGACCGAAGTGCAGAACCTGGTCAACACGCGCCTGGCGCTGAAGATCAGCCAGGTGTCGGGCGTGGGCCTGGTTACCCTGAGCGGCGGGCAGCGGCCGGCCGTGCGCATCCAGGCCGATACCGGCGCCCTGGCCACGTACGGGCTGGGGCTCGACACGCTGCGCAGTGCCATTTCCGGGGCCAATGCCAACAGCGCCAAGGGCAATTTCGACGGACCCACGCGCTCGTACGCCATCAACGCCAACGACCAGCTGCTGACGGTGCCCGATTATGAAAAGCTGATCGTCGCCTACCGCAACGGCGCGCCGGTGCGTTTGTCGGACGTGGCCAAGGTGGTCGACAGCGCCGAAAACGTGAAGCTGGGCGCCTGGGCCAACATGAAGCCGGCCATCATCCTCAATGTGCAGCGCCAGCCGGGCGCCAACGTCATCGCCACGGTCGACGCCATCAAGGAGCGCTTGCCGGAACTGCAGGCCGGCTTGCCGGGCGCGCTGCGGCTGGACGTGCTGTCCGACCGCACCACCGGCATCCGCGCCTCCGTCATGCACGTCGAATTCGAATTGCTGCTGGCCGTCGTGCTGGTGGTGCTGGTGATTTTCGCCTTCCTGCACAGCGTGCGCGCCACCGTCATCGCCAGCCTGGCCGTGCCGATCTCGCTGATCGGCACCTTCGGCGCCATGTACATGCTGGGCTACAGCCTGAACAACCTGAGCCTGATGGCGCTGACGATCGCCACCGGCTTCGTGGTCGACGACGCCATCGTCATGATCGAAAATATTTCGCGCTACATCGAGAAGGGCGAAAAGCCGATCGACGCCGCCATCAAGGGCGCCGCGCAGATCGGCTTTACGATCATTTCGCTGACGGTATCGCTGATCGCCGTGCTGATCCCGCTGTTGTTCATGGGCGACGTGGTGGGGCGCTTGTTCCGCGAATTCGCGGTCACGCTGTCGATCACGATTTTGATTTCGGGCGTCGTGTCGCTGACGCTGGTGCCGATGATGTCGGCGCGCTGGCTGAAAAGCCATGCCGATGAAAAGCCGGGCCGGGTGGCCCAGCGCACCCAGGCATTTTTCGACCGCGTGATTGTGCGCTACGACCACGCGCTCGACTGGGTGCTGGCGCGCCAGGGCCTGACCCTGATCGTGGCGCTGGCCACGCTGCTGCTGACCATCCTGCTGTACATCCTGATCCCGAAAGGGCTGTTCCCCACCCAGGATACGGGCCAGTTGCAGGCGCGCGTTGAAATGCGCCAGGCGATATCGTACGACCGCATGGCCGAACTGCAGCAGGAAGCCGCCAGGGCGATCCTGCAAGACCCGGCCGTGGAATCGCTCAGCTCCAACGTGGGCGTGGATGCCGCCAACAACACCATGCTGCACACGGGCCGCATGCTGATCAACCTGAAGCACGACCGTTCGGGCGGCCAGGACGAGATCATGGCGCGCCTGCGCAAACGGGTTGCCGACGTCGCCGGCGTCACGCTGTACTTGCAGCCTACCCAGGACCTTACCATCGACGCCGAAACGGGGCCAACCCAGTTCCGCGTGTCGCTGGAAGGCGCGGAAGGCAAGGTCGTGGACGAATGGGCCACCAAACTGGTGCGCCGCCTGCAGGACACGAGCCAGGTGCGCAATGTGGTCACCGACGCCGGCGCCACCGGTGCCTCGGCATTCGTCAGCATCGACCGCGATACGGCGTCGCGCATGTCGATCACGGCCGCATCGATCGACGACGCGCTGTACAGCGCATATGGCCAGCGCATCGTGTCGACCATTTTCACCGAGACCAACCAGTACCGCGTGATTCTGGAAGCGCAGCGCGATGCCAACATGTCGACCGCGTCATTGGGCCAGCTGCCGCTGCGCACAGGCTCGGGCAAGACGACGCCATTGTCGGCGGTGGCCAACATCGTCGAACAGCCCGCGCCGCTGCAAATCACCCATGTGGCGCAATACCCGGCCACCACCATCGGCTTCGATACCGCGCCGGGCGTGTCGCTGGGGCAGTCGGTGGACGCGATCAAGGCCGCCGCGCTAGACATCAAGCTGCCCGCGTCGGTCAGCCTTTCCTTCCTGGGCGCGGCGGGCGCCTACCAGGCCTCGCTGTCGAACCAGCTGTGGCTGATCCTCGCCGCCGTGGTGTGCGTGTACATCGTGCTGGGCGTGCTGTACGAAAGCTATATCCATCCGCTGACGATCCTGTCCACGCTGCCATCGGCCGGCGTGGGCGCCTTGCTGGCGCTGATGATCAGCGGCCAGGACCTGGGCGTGATCGGCATCATCGGCATCATTCTCCTGATCGGCATCGTGAAAAAGAACGCCATCATGATGATCGACTTCGCCATCGAGGCCGAACGCGACCAGGGCATGGCCCCACGCGAAGCGATCCAGCAAGCCGCGCTGCTGCGTTTCCGTCCGATCCTGATGACGACCCTGGCCGCGCTGTTCGCCGCCGTGCCGCTGATGCTGGGCTGGGGCGAGGGCGCCGAACTGCGCCGTCCGCTGGGCCTGGCCATTTTCGGTGGCCTGATCGTGAGCCAGCTGCTGACGTTGTTCACCACGCCCGTCATCTACCTGGGCTTCGACAGCCTGGCGCGGCGCTGGAAGCGTAGCGGGGACGTGCGGCCTCCGGAGGCCGCGCGGTGAACCTGTCCGAACCCTTCGTACGGCGCCCGATCGCCACCGTCCTGCTGACGCTGGGTATTGCGCTGGCCGGCATAGGCGCGTTCTTCGTGCTGCCGGTGTCGCCGCTGCCGCAGGTGGACTTTCCGACCATTTCGGTGAGCGCCTCGCTGCCCGGCGCCAGTCCCGACACCATGGCCACCAGCGTGGCCACGCCGCTCGAGCGGCGCCTGGGCGTGATTTCGGGCGTGAATGAAATGACGTCCAGCAGCGGCAACGGCTCGACCCGCATCAGCCTGCAGTTTGACCTGAACCGCAAGATCGATTCGGCGGCGCGCGAAGTGCAGGCCGCCATCAGCGCCGCCCGCGCCGACCTGCCGGCGACGCTGCGCAGCAATCCGACCTACCGCAAGGCCAACCCGTCGGATGCGCCCATCATCATCCTGGCGCTGACGTCGCCCACCAAGTCGCCCGGCCAGATCTATGAATCGGTATCGAACCTGGTGCAGCAGAAGCTGGCCCAGGTCAAGGGCGTGGGCGACGTGGAGATCGGCGGCGGTTCGCTGCCGGCCGTGCGCGTCGAACTGCTGCCGTATGCGCTGAACAAATACGGCGTGTCCACCGAAGACGTGCGCGCCGCCATCCAGGCCACCAACGCCAACCGCCCCAAGGGCGCCATCGAAGGCAGCGGAAACCGGCTGCAAATCTATTCGCAGGCCAGCATGGCCAGTGGCGGGCGCAGCGCGGCCGACTACCGCACCCTGGTGGTCGCCTGGCGCAATGAAGCGCCGGTGCGCCTGCAAGACGTGGCCGAAGTGATCGACAGTGTCGAAAACGTCAATACGCTGGGCCTGTTCAATGGCGAACCGGCGGTCATCGTGCTGCTTACGCGCCAGCCTGGCGCCAACGTCATTGACACCGTCGACGGCGTGCGCGCGCTGCTCCCGTCGCTGCAGGCGCAGCTGCCAAAGGATATCAAGCTGCAGGTGGCGTCCGACAGCACCAACTCGATCCGCTCGTCGCTGCACGAGATCGAACTGACGCTCGTCATTTCCATCCTGCTGGTGGTGCTGGTGGTAAGCCTGTTCCTGCGCAGCGTGCGCGCGACCATCATTCCTGCGGTGGCCACCGTGGTGTCGCTGCTGGGCACCTTCGGGGTCATGTACATGCTGGGCTTCAGCCTGAATAACCTGAGCCTCATGGCGCTCACCGTGGCCACCGGCTTCGTGGTGGACGACGCCATCGTGGTGCTGGAAAACACCAGCCGCCATATCGAATCGGGCATGGACCGCATGAAGGCGGCGCTGCTGGGCGCGCGCGAAGTAGGCTTCACGGTGCTGTCGATCAGCCTGTCCCTGGTGGCGGTGTTCATTCCGCTGCTGTTCATGGGCGGACAGGTGGGACGGCTGTTCCGCGAATTTGCCGTCACGCTGTCGGCCGCGGTGATGATCTCGCTGGTCATTTCGCTGACCACCACGCCCATGATGTGCGCCTGGCTGCTGAAACCCGGCGCCATCGAGCGCAAGCCGGGCCGCCTGTCGCGCTGGGCGGAGAAGGGCTTCGACGCCATCCTGAGAATGTACGGGCACTCGCTTGACTGGGCCCTGAACAGCCTGGCGCTGGTCATGGTGATCTTTGTCTTCGTGATCGGCTTGAATGTGTACCTGTTCAGCGCCGCGCCGAAAGGCTTTTTCCCGCAGCAGGACACGGGCCAGATCAACGGCGGCATCCGGGCCGACCAGAGCATCTCCTTCCAGGCGATGCAGGCCAAGCTCAAGCAACTGGTCGACATCATCCGCGCCGATCCGGCGGTAGCCACCGTGGTCGGCTTTACCGGCGGCGGCCGCGCAGGCGGCGGCTTCATGTTCATCAACCTCAAGCCGGTCTCGGAACGGGACGATGGCGGGCAGGCCGTGATTGCGCGCCTGCGGCCGCAACTGGCGCAGGTGACGGGTGTGTCGATGTTCCTGAACCCGGTGCAGGACTTGCGCATGGGCGGGCTCCAGTCCAATTCCACCTACCAGTACACCCTGAAAAGCGACAACTCGGACGACCTGAAAAAATGGGCGACCAGGCTGGCCGATGCGATGCGGCGCCAGCCGCAGTTGATCGACGTTGACACCGACCAGGCCGAAAACGGCGTGGAGATGTTCGTCCGGATCGACAAGGATACGGCCGCGCGCCTGGGCATCAATCCGCGCGACGTCGACAACGCCCTGTACAACGCCTTCGGCCAGCGCCAGGTGGCCACCATCTACGATGAGCTGAACCAGTACAGCATCATCATGGGCGTGGCGCGGCGCTACGCACAGAGTCCGCAGGCGCTCAATGATATTTACGTGCCTTCGCGCGGCACCTCGGTGGCCGGCTCCGGCAACGCCAACCTGACCGCGGCGCGCGATCCGTCGAGCGGGCAGGCGCTGTCGAACCAGGCCACCACCATGGTGCCGTTGTCGGCGATTGCCAGCTTCGCGGAAAGCGCCACGCCCACGTCGGTGAACCATCAGGACGGCGAACTGGCCACCACTGTGTCGTTCAACCTGGCCGAAGGCAGCAACCTCGATGCCGGCAAGGCCGCCGTCAAACAGGCCGAGGCCGACATCGCGATGCCCAATAATGTACGCGGCAGCTTCCAGGGCACGGCGCGTGCGGCCGAACAATCGAACAAGGAACAGCCGCTGCTGATCCTGGCGGCCATCGTCGTCATCTACATCGTGCTAGGCATACTGTACGAAAGCCTGATCCATCCGATCACCGTGCTCTCCACGCTGCCGTCGGCTGGCGTGGGCGCGGTGCTGGCGCTGCTGCTGTTCAAGATGGATTTTTCGATCATCGCCCTGATCGGGGTGTTCCTCCTGATCGGCATCGTCAAGAAGAACGCCATCCTGATCATCGACTTCGCGCTGGAAGCGGAACGCTCGCGCGGACTGACGCCGCTGGAAGCCGTGCGCGAAGCCTGCATGCTGCGTTTCCGTCCCATCCTGATGACCACCATGGCAGCGGCCCTGGGCGCGCTGCCGCTGGCGATCGGCTTCGGCGAAGGCTCCGAACTGCGCCGGCCGCTGGGCGTGGCCATCATCGGCGGCCTGATCGCCAGCCAGCTGCTGACACTCCTTACCACGCCGGTCGTCTACGTGGTAATGGACAAGCTGCGCCGCCGCAGCCCGTCCGACCGCGAATTTGGCCATCATGCCGACCGCCCGCAACCGATCAATCCACCATGAGTAACCCCATGCGACTCCTTCCCCTGGCACTGGCTGCCTGCCTGGCCGGCTGCGCCGTCGGCCCGGCCTACCAAGTCCCTTCGACGCCGGCGCCGGCCGCCTTCAAACAGGCCGAAGGCTGGGTGGCTGCCGCACCTGCCGATACACTGGAACGCGGTCCCTGGTGGCTCCTGTTCAATGACCCGGTGCTGACCGGATTGGTGAACGAGGTGAACGTATCGAACCAGAACGTGGCTGCCGCCGTGGCCTCGTACGCGCAAGCGCGCGCCATGGTGCAGGAGCAGCGGGCATCGCTGTTTCCGAGCGTGTCGCTGAACACGGGCGCCGACCGCTCCGGCGGCAAGGACAAACCCAGCGAAAGCAGCTACCGCCTCAGTATCGGCGGCAGCTGGGAACCGGATACCTGGGGCCGCCTGAAAGCGGGCGTGACGAGCGCTTCGGCCGGAGCGTCGGCCAGCGCCGCCGACCTGGCCGCCGCGCGCCTGTCGGCCCAGGGGGAAGTGGCGGCCAACTACTTCCTGCTGCGCCAGAGCGACGCCCAGATTGCACTGCTGGCGTCCACCATCGAAGGCTATGCAAGGGTAGAGCAGATTACCCGCAACCGCTTCGACGCCGGCATCGCCGCCAAGTCCGACGTGCTGCAGGCGCAAACCCAGCTCGCCAACGCCCGCATCGACGCGCTGGCCCTGGGACGCCAGCGGGCCCAGTTCGAGCATGCCATCGCCATCCTGGTCGGCAAAGCGCCGGCCGACTTCGCGCTGGCGGCCGCGCCATGGCAGGCCAGCGTGCCGTCCATCCCGATTGTCGTGCCTTCGCAGCTGTTGCAGCGCCGGCCCGACATCGCCGCTGCCGAACGGCGGGTTGAAGCGGCCAACGCCCAGATCGGAATCGCGCGCTCGGCCTACTATCCGAATATCGGCCTGTCCGGCTCCGTGGGTACGGGCGGCGTGCGCGTGTCCGACCTGTTCAACGCGTCCACCATGTTGTGGTCACTGGGCGTGAGCGCGGCGCAGTCGCTGTTCAACGCCGGCGCCACGCGCGCCAACGTGGCCGGGGCCGAAGCGCAGCACCAGGCGGTGGTGGCGCGCTACCGGCAGACCGTGCTGGAAGCGTTCGGCGACGTCGAAAACCAGCTGCTGGCCACGCGCGTGCTGGAGCAGCAGCAGGTGTTGCGGCGCCAGGCGTCGGAAGCGGCCGACCAGGTGGAAACGCAGATGCTGAACCGCTACAAGGCAGGGCAGGTCAGCTACACCGAAGTGGTGCAGGCGCAGGCCACGGCGCTGTCGGCGCGGCGCGGCCTGGTGCAAATCCAGGCCGACCGCCAGACCACCGCGATCGCTTTGATTCAATCCTTGGGCGGAGGATGGGAAGCCGCGCTAAAATAGCGGCACCATGACGACACCAGCCCATTCCCAAACCGCCCAGCCCGCCTATGAGGTGCGCCGTTCCACGATTCACGGCAATGGCGTTTTCGCCAGCCGCCTCATCGAAGCCGGCGAATGCATCGTCGAATACGAGGGAGAGCGCATCAGCTCCGACGAATCGGCCATCCGCGCCGAGAAGGGCGGCGGTCCGATCAACCACACCTTCTTCTTTTCGCTGGCCGACGGCATGGTGATCGATGGCGGCAGCGGCGGCAACGACGCGCGCTTCATCAACCACGCTTGCGAACCGAATTGCGAAGCTTACGAGGAAGACGGGCGCGTGTTCATCCATGCGCTGCAAGAGATCGAACAGGGTGAAGAGCTGAACTACAACTACGCCCTCATCTACGAAGAGCGCCACACGGCGGCCGTGAAAAAGCAGTTCGAATGCCGCTGCGGCGCGCCTTCGTGCACGGGAACCATGCTGGCCCCGAAAAAGCGCAAGCGCAAGTAAGCCGGTTCCGGTTCAGGGATCCACGCCGGCGGCGCGCGCCTTCTTGATGTACTCCGGACTGTTGCGGGCATCCTCGATGCCTTTCCAGATGCGCCCGGCCAGTTCGGGCCGCGTCTTGACCAGCGTATGCGACAGGATCAGGAAATACGGTTTCTCGATCAGGGGCGCCGGCAGCATTTCCAGCTTGGACGCCGGTCCGCTCGTCATCAGGTTTTCGGCGTCGCTGTCATACAGGGCCGCCGCCGCGATATCGCCGCTCAGGATGCGGCGTGCGATCACGGACAACGAATCGCCGGTTTCATTGGCCTGGACGTCGTGGCGGCGCAGCATGTCGCCGACCGAATAGCCGAGCTGATAGGAAATCGGCCCGTCGACATGGTGAAACGCCTTGCCATCCCAGTCGATCTTGCTACCCTTGCGCCGAAGCAAGATATAGCGGGATTCGTGCAGGCGCATGCGGGCATCGGGCGTGGCGCCGCCGGGGTAGGCGCCCAGGGGCAGGCGGTTCTGGGTGAAGCTGACGGAAAAGGCGCCATCGACTTCGTTCCTGGCCAGGCGCGCCAGGCAGCGTTTCCAGGGCAGGGATTGATAGCGGAACTCGATATTGTGACGGGCGGCGACCATGGCCAGGATGTCGAAGTTCAGGCCCGTGGTGTCGGTCAGGCGCCAGGGAATAACGACTTTCTTCTCGAGGCAGAAGGTCAGCCGTTCGGTCGCGTGCAGGGGCGCGGCCAGGGCCACGCTCAGCAGCCCCACAGCCATCCGGAAACACATCCGCTTGCGCGCCAGTTCCATTAACGTCCCCCCCGGGTCATGGCGTCAAGTCTACCATGCGATTTGCCGGGAGGAACCAAATTATCGCCCCAATCGGCGGGGGCCAGGCCTGACATCTGGACACGGGCTCAGCCGCTAGCGGCTGAGCCCGTGTCCAGATGTCAGGCCTGGCCCCCGCCGATTGGGGCGATAATTTGGT
>Ga0187844_10000594_pt1 | contig 28351 bp, 23 predicted proteins | sample SpaLakP09_SKY_50_FD_134517 | JGI IMG/M metagenome (GOLD analysis project Ga0187844, IMG submission 134517) | Oligotrophic lake water microbial communities from Sparkling Lake, Wisconsin, USA - SP09_SKY_50 | ecosystem: Environmental > Aquatic > Freshwater > Lake | place: USA: Sparkling Lake... | reverse complement strand
GCGCCCCTTCTGAAAAGTCTCGTTGCCCGAACAGAAGAAGACATTGTGAACCTAATCCGACGTCTCGAAGAGGATCCGCAATTGCGAGAACAACTTCAAAAGCGGCAAACCGCCCGCATCCGTGAGCTGGCATTTGCCCGCCCTTTGCAGAAGCTTGAGGCCAGGGTGAACATGATCCGCAAAAGAAAGCGCCTCGCATGATCAAACCCCGCATTTCCGTCAACTTCATTGACTTTCCCGCCCAGAGTCGGGCGTTTTTTTGGGACCTGCTTCCCCCGCACTACGAGCTGGTTTTAGACGACACCCCGGATTTCCTGTTCTATTCCCACATCGGCCACCGGCACCGCCTTTACAACTGCACCAAGATTTTTCACACCCAGGAGAAGTATTGGCCCAACTGGAAGGAGTGCGACTATGCGGCTGTCTCCGTGCTGGTGGACGATCCCCGCTCCGCCTACCTGCCCATCTACGCCTTCGATGGCCGGCCGGAAAAGTTAGTTCGGACTTCCGTCCCCGATCCCGTGGCCATCCGGGCGTCGAAACCCCACTTCTGCTCCCTGCTCTGCGCTTATGTTGACCGGACCGTACGTCGGCGTGAGCAGTTTTTTAACGCTCTCAACCGACTTCGCAAAGTAGATTCAGCCGGCCGAGCCCTGAACAACACAGGATACCGCCTTCCGCCGGGCGACCGTTATCAGGTCAAGGTGGATTGGCTAGCCCAATACCGCTTCAACATCGCCTTCGAAAACACCCGCCGGGCAGGTTGGTGCACTGAAAAACTGGTGGACCCCCTCCATGTGAACACCATCCCCATTTATTGGGGGGACCCCCGGGTAAAAGAATTTTTCAACTCGGAAAGCTTTATCTGCCGTGACGACTTCTCCTCTGATGAAGAGCTGGCGGAATATGTGCTGCATGTCGACGACACCCCGGAACTCTACGCCAAATACATCCGTGCCAGCCCATTTCACCACAACCATCCTAACTCTGCCTTCGACATGAACAGCCTACTTGCATTCTTTGACCGAATTTTTTGCTCGCGTCAAAAACCCGTGATGCAGCGACGCTGGTTTTTCGGACTGACCAAATGGCGCCTGGCCAAAAGAAACAAACTCCCCGGCGAATAGGAGATAATCATCATGCCCTGGCCAAAGTTTTATAGAATGCGCTGGTTGGATTTCCTCTTATCTCTTCGGGAGATGATTGATTACTTCTTTTGGTCTTGGGGGGTTGGCGTTATGCCCGCATCCGATCCGTCCTGTATAGCCCATTTTTGGGATGATCGATTCTATCCATCCACTATACGCGTCCGTCGGACACTAGCCTTTTGGAGGCGCTGGAAACTAACGCGCCTGGAAAGCGATGCTGTTTTCACAGCTTACAACAAAGGTGATATTCTTGATGTGGGAGCAGCTGAGGGCTGGTACGCCATTCTTCTCGCGCCCAAATTGGAAGGAAAAATGCTTTTGTTTGAGCCAGACAAAAAAAGAATTGCTGAGCTCCAATCTAATTTGAACTCACTCACCCGCACTTGGCCCGAGAAAGATTTTATTTTGATCCCATTTGCGTGCAGCGACAATCCCAAAGTCTCGAGGGCTCAAAACGATGCTGGTCAATTCTCCGTCGCCGAAAGCCCCAATCAAAACCCCTCCTTTGCAGCCATATCACTGGATCAGATTGTCGAACTTTTTCAGCTTCGCCCTAGTTTTATTAAAATTGATGTGGAAGGCCACGAGATGAACGTCCTTCGCAGCGGTCAAAAACTTCTGCGAAATCTGCAACCGATTTTGATGGTGGAAATGCATGGAATTGAGCTCCAACAAAAAGTTCGCAATTTTTTAAGTGCTTTTGCATACAAAGAAGTGCCCATTTTTGAGGACGGAGGAATCTTGCGGTCACTTTTCAAGAAAAATTGAATTTTAATTGTTCTCCCATAAGCATGTAAATCTGGTTGTGATCAGGCCTTCGATAAGTTTCTCCACTTTTTTGAGAATATTTTTTCTATAACCCATGACCACTGATCCCCCAACACCGCTGGCTCTTCAGTCTTTCAAATGCCGAGTGACCAAACGAAGCAAGCTTCCGGGGGAATGAGTCCTTCAACTTTTCAATGCTTCTTCCACCGCCTTGACGATCTCGGGTGGCGGAATGTCGTGCAAACAGAGCGCCCGGTCATACCGGCAATCCCAGTGGCACTGAAAACAGTCCATCGGATGCGTGACCACACGGGCTTTGCCATAGGGAAAAAATCTCCCGTAATCCCCTCCTCCTAACACCACCACAGTCGGTTTTCCCAAAGCCAGGGCCAAATGGGCCGGACCAGTATCCACTCCCAGGTAAAGATCCGCTTGAGCGATTTCTTGCGCCAATTCCTCAAGCGTGGTTTGTCCCCGCAAATCCCGAACTTTCGCGGGAAGAACCAGCCGCAAGTCCTGCGGGACCTTTTCACCCTTTCCACCAACGAGCACCCACTCGGGTTTTATTTTTTCGTTCAAGGACGTCACCGCCTCTGCCCAGCGGGGATACTCCTTGATCGGATTTACCGTGCCGACCGTGAGGATGATCCGAGGATTCAATTTTGTTTGCCCGCCTAGGTGTGAACCCGCGCCTCCACCCAGTGAGATCTTGGGAGGGTCAATCTCGGGCTTCATACCAAGATGTCTCAGAAGAAGCCGATACTTTTCCAATTCATGAATATCCGGATTAGGGACAGGAACTTTTTCCCTCACCATCTTTTCGTAGCTAGAACGGTGCCTTGCCTTTACGCCACGGAACTCACCGGCAAAGCCCACTTTTCTTTTCGCCTCCATGCGTGTCGCCAGCTTGTAACTCAGCTTCTCCCCGTTGAAGGCAGGCAAAATCACCCAGTCAAAATGACTAGGCATGCGTTCTAATAGCTTGTTTCGATATCCGGCACTTCTGTGTCCTTCGTCACGCCGGAAAGTGTGCAAACGGTCTACTTCGCCCCAGAGCCGATAGATCGGAGCCACATCTTCCGGCACCGCCAAATGAATTTGGGTGAAAGGCAGCTGCTTCCGTAGGCTGGCGAGAAAGGACAGGAAAAGAATCTGGTCGCCGATGCGATCCGCACGAATCATCAGGATCGATGCGGGTTGTCCGGCCTGAATCTCGTCAAAGGCAAAACGCGCCTCACCCCGGATATCCATCTGGGCGACGGGAACCGTGCCTGCTTTCCGCGCATCCTCCGCTCGAGCTCCCGGCTGGAAGGCCTCCGTGGCTTTTTTCCAGAAAGTGCGCAGGGTTCGAGCCACACCGATCTCCTTGTCCCGGATATGGGGAAAAAGGGTGCGAGCCAGCGGCTCGTTTCTGCCGGCCTTTTCCACCTGGTCGAGCCCTGCGATTAGCCCTCGGTGCCCATAATAGATCTCCTTGAACTCCATCTGTGCCCGATCGGTTAGCGCGTAGTGCTGAAACTTCCATCCCCTCGCCCTCGTCTCGTCCTGGCGCATCGGGTTGATTCGCCCGACATCCTCTTTTCGACTTCCGATTTTCGAATTTCGAATTAGCCGCGGCGGCTCATGACTCCCCCAACTATCCCCTTTTTGGTAGCGCCATACCCTCAACCATTCGAATTCGCGAAAATTCCCGAACACTCCCGGACGGGATGAACAGCGGTCCCAGCCGAAAAAGTAGTCGCAGTCAAACCATCCAGCAGTCAGCTCCGGCCGCTTTTCAAACTCGGCCAGAATCTGCCGAACCTGATTCGGCTTCCAGAATTCGTCCACATCCAGCTGCCAAAGAAGGCAGCCTTCCTCTAGTTCGGGCAGAAAACAGTCGATCATGGCCTTCTTGCCTGGCCATGGCTCCGCCCCTGGCGGCCGATAAATCGAAATTTTATCCCCAAACTCTTTTTTTAATCCGTCTAAAAACTCTCTTGTCCCATCGGTACTCAAATTCGAATTTCGACTTTCGAAATCCGAAATCCTTCCCCCCGCCTCTTTGCACCATGCCGTATCCTTCACGTGCTCCGCCAAGCCCTCCACCACATACCAACGCCAATCCACTCCCTCCAGCCGACGAAAGAATTCCGCCTGCCCGCGGATCCATGGTTGGCCGTTGTAGACGATGGTGAAAAATTCGATCTTCAAGTTATAGCCTTTGATTTTATTTCTGCTTCAAGATTACAATCGTTCATTGATCCTTATCCTAGACCCCAAATTCCGGCTAACGACCATCGTGAACTACCAAGTGCTTTAACCCTTCTCTCTAACATAAATCAACGAATAGCCGGCTCGTGCCTGCAACCGGTAACCGCGGGGCTCGAGCAAACGGCTGAGGCCTTTTTTCTCAGCCTCGTCCTTTCCTTCTGCACAGATCACCCGGGGCTTTGCCAGGCGCCAGTCGTTTCCTCGTAACACCTCCGCATCCATCCCTTCGCAGTCGACACACAGTAGGTCGACAGCCTGACCCTTGGGCAAGAAATCCCGTAGAATTTTACCCAAAGTCATTTGCCTTACTTGAGTTACCTTTCCCCCCGCATCTGGTTTCTCCTTTGGATGAAGGATGCGGTTGTTGTTGGCCTGCGGATGATGCAGATATCGGACCGTTCCCTCCCGTCTCCCGACGGCTGATTCCACCACAATGTCCCGGGGTCTCCGGCGTCGATGCAGTTGAGCCATCCCCGGGTTGGGTTCCACCACAATTCCCCTCCAACCGTTTCGGCTGAAGAGCCAGCTGTTGGAAAAGGTGACCGGATGGTAAGCCCCCACGTCCACATAAAACCCTTTCGGCGGGAGGAGGTGCTCAAGCAGGAGATCTTCGCCGAATTGGCTAAAAGAAAATCGGACGTCTTTCCACTCTTTCTCTGTCGCCCCGGCCTTGCGGCGGGTGCAAAGACTGACGATCCACCGTCGCAGGTTCATCGCAAAACATTCCTAAGGTCGTGTTTCAAATACATGGTGCCCATCTTGAAATTTCCAGACTGCCATAACCCCAAAAAGGAGTCATAATATTCCTGTGCCTAAGACTCCCCTCATCTCGGTACTGACCCCAGCCTTCCGGTGCGGCAAATACCTGGAGCAGAACCTGCAAAGTGTCCAAGACCAGTTTTATCCCTCGATCGAACATATCGTGGTGGATGGGGGCTCCACGGACGGAACCGTTGAGATCCTCAAAAAATACCCTTCCGTCAAATGGGTGTCCGAACCAGACAAGGGCGAGGCCGATGCCCTCAACAAGGCCGTGGCCATGAGCCGCGGTGAATACCTGATGTGGCTGAACGCCGACGACTACTTTTGGACCGAGGAGGCCGTCGAGGCCTCCATGGAGGCGGTGGGACGCCTCTCCGGTGAAAAATTCCCCATCACCCACGGGAACCTCGTCCTCATCGACGATCAGGACCGGCCGGCCGGCCTCCGTGTGGCCAACGGCCCAGTCCATCTTCCCCTTCTTTATCGCTGGTTCCGGCATATTCATCTCAACATTGTCACCATGATGTTTCCGCGAAAACTGCTGGAGGCGATCGGCCCTTTTCGGACTGACCTCTCCTACTCCATTGATCTGGATTTCTGGATCCGGGCCGCCAAGGCGGGCGCCACCTTCCATCATCTAGACCGGCCTATTACCGCCGTTCGAATCACCCGCTCCAGCGGCAAGTCGGCCCACGACGACCGGGACAAACAGGCGGAGTGGCAGGCGAATGTGGATTCGCATCTGGCGTCCGATCCGAGGCCTGAAAAGATCAATTTTTATCGGGACTACTTCCGCTGGCGGTTGGAGCGGGGCGAAAAGCCGGCCGCCATCGCCGCTGAAAATCCCGTACGGGAAAAGGCGATTGGACTAGGTTTAGCGGCTATCGACCACGGCTCGATTGATGGGTTTGAGGCGCTTTTCCGACGACTTTTGGCCACCACCCTGGGGATTAATCCTGAATTTGCCTGGCTGTATGCGGAGGCCATGCGCGGTGGTAAGCGCAAAAAGCGAAAGATGGCCATCTCCCTGTATGAGGCGGCCGATGAAACGGAGCAGACGGAGGAGGGGTTGCGTACGTTCCGTGCCGGGGCCAAAGCCAAGCGAGATGATCTTACCGTGGATGTGATCTTACCCCCGGGCAGACACAGCTGGAACGTAGGCCGGGGCTGGGCCAACACTCTCCAGCAGGAGGGGATGCTGGGCCGTGTTCTGCATGTGACTGAAGACAGCGGAGAACTGATGGAGGAGTATCTCAAGTCAGCGGCTCCCGATGCGGTTCTGCTTTGCGGATTCGATCATCACATGCCGTTTCTGCACTTGGACCGCAAATGGAAGCGGCTTTGGAAAGCCTTCGCCGCCAAAAAAATCTGCCTTTGCCAGGAGACGGTAGTCGGAACCCCTTATCGGGATAACGAGAAGAAAACCTCATCGGCCGCGCAGTGCGTTGATCTGATGCTTTACGCCTCCCCCGGAGATCAGGGGTTTTTTGAAAAACTCTCCATCCGGACACAACATCTTCCCTTTGGCTGCGATTCTCTAGTCTTTCGCTCCGTCATCCCTTGGGAGGAGCGTGAGGGAAAGCCCTTGTTTTTCGGAAAGACTTTTTCCCCGGCGGGCGGAAACGCGTACCAGCAAAGGGATGCTTGGCTCAAAAAAATCGCCCAAGAGGTGGAGTTCGACCGCTTGCCCTACCGCCGGCGCCTCCCTGCCCGGCGGCTGGCCGCCCTCCTGAACCGAAGAAAGTTTTACCTCGAAGCCCCCAGCCCGTTTCAAGGCATCCAAACGCGCCAAGGAGAGGCGGGGGCCTGCGGCACCCGTCCATGGGGATCGAAGACCGAACCCGAATCCACAATTCCCACCTTGCGGGATCAGTTACACTGCGTGGGAAAAATCATGGCTTGGAAGTTCTGAGCCAGCTCGCCAGCCATTTTGCACATTTACCCGGACGCTTTTTCAGCTGAGGCAATTGCCAGGACAAGGCTTGATAAAACCCTTCCAAAGCACGGGAAATTTTTTCCTCCGTATAAATTGGTGGGTGGTTTCGTAGGCCTGCGGGAGTTTTTTTTGCAACCGCATGGAGAACTGGGTCGTCCGGGTCTTCATAGCAGACAAACCAAGGAGCGTTTCGGGCCGCGTAAAAACGAAGAAAAGAAAGGGACTTTTGCAGAACGACTCCCAAGCCCGCGCCGCAATAATCCGCCAGCCGGCTGGAGCCGCATCCCGAAAGGTACTCTGCGGTGTTCACCGGCGTTCCTTCAGCAGAACGTAGAATTCCCGGACAGATTCCAAAATCACAGTCCTGCAGGGCCTTCCAGTATTCCTCCTTGTTGGCGGGAATTAGGATTTTCGGAGTCTTGGCCTGAGGGCAATCCGCATAGACTTTTTGAACTTCCTCCCTTTGAAATATCGAAGGAATCCACACCACCTCCACTCCCAAACCCAACAACCGCTCCACCAAACGGCGGGTATGCCCTTGGGGATGACCAAGATCATCAACCCACCCCACCAAGGCGGCTTTCCGCACACCCATTTTTTCCCTAGGGCCGACCCTGTTAGCTTCCACCGGATCAGGGAGAAAGGCATACCCCCCGGGCGGCTCGGGTATCAAGCCCGCCCGCAGGGCTCGGTGTGCCCGCGGATCTCTGAACGTCAGGGCTTCGGGTTCAGAAAGAAGGGCCAGATCGGACCGGATATGTTCGAATTTTTGGTACTGACCGATCGCCGTGTCGTAGAGATCAACAACCCGAATACCCTCACGCGGTAACCTCTGGAAACATTCCCACCCTTCGCGGGAGGAAAGGCTGAAAAAGTGTAGGATGGATGCCTGGGGGGAAGGATTGCCCCCAGTTGCGATCCGTTCCCAGCGGTACAGTTTCCGGTTCCAAGAAAAAGCCGAGACTGGAGCCTGCCGGCCCGCCATGCGCAGAAAAGACCAGAACCTTGCGTTGGGCTGGTCACAAAACAGTGCGACGGACGGCGCTGTCATCGGTTCACCAGAAGTGAGCTAAGAGACTTTTTAAACCACTTCCGGACGAGGCCTCCGAAAGTATTGTCAGGCATAGACTCAGAACTTTTAATGAATTTTCTGCGCATTGATTGATCCCGGCAAATACACTCCCCTTAAATTAGGACTAATTAAGCAAGTTGATTTTAAAAAACTTGATAAAGCAGAAATCTGATCTTCGGCGTGGATAATATCATGCTAGGAATCATTATCTTAGATTATAGACAAACGGCGATTTTTTCCGCTCGCCACTCTTTTCTGTTTCGCAACTTTTTAAAATCTTTTTTAGCTTTTTCTTAAAGACCCAAAAAAATATTGCACTAAGAATGCATTTATCTTTAATACTTTCACAGATTAAAGCCTCAACATTCATTTTCTTATATTAGTCATTTTGCTATTTTTCGTGCAACATACTAAGATTATTTATTATATAGTTTGAATAAATCTGCGCAACTTTTTTGTCCCCTTCTGGATTAAGATGGGCATGATCAACAAACAACTCATCTTCCGAACCACACATTGAGAATTCTTCATGCACGTTAATAAAATGTTTTGGTGGAGACATTTTGATATTTTCAATTGCCATTTTATAAAGAGTTTCCATCCGCTCATAAATTGGCGCATTGACCACATCCATTTTTCTTATTTCGTTCATTCTTTGCATTTCTTGCAGAGCGCTGGGCTTGGAGAACCAAGCAGGCTGAATACCGTATAAGAATTTAGACCCAGATTGTTCGACAATTTGTAAGAACTGTTCTTTTCGCTGGAGAAACGCCTCGATGATTCGTTTAGGGCTGCTTCTAATTACAAAAGAATGTGATGCGGAATTACCTTGAGATAAAGTAACTTCAGTAGTATTTAAAAGCATTTGAGCCCAGTTCTCAAGCTCTGGCAAATAAGTTATTTTGTATTTAGCTAAAAGAACCGGGTCTGTTCTTAACCCATGGGCGAAATCATTGAAGATATCGTGGGCAATTACGATTTCTGGTTTAAGGTTTTGTACAAATAAAAGATAAGTAATCATTTCATTTAATACGGTAGCACCTGAATTTCCGAAATTAAGAACAATAGCGGAACGATATCTATTTTTTCCTTTTTCCATATGCTTATTTAGCATTAAAGATATCTGACTAGAAAATGTTTCATTTTGAAGACATGCAGGACTAAGTACACAAGAGCCTCCAAGCACTGCAATTAGCAAAACATTTCTATTTCGTTTTTCAAGTTCTTGAAGATTTTCTGAGAATCGGAATCCAAAACTTTGAATAGGCGCAAAAGAACTACTTAAAGCCTCATAAAAGCCATTATACGGGAAAGGATATGCAGTGCCTCGGAAAACTCTTGGGGCAAGACGCGAAAAGATATGCTCATCTAGGTAGGACTCATCTTGGGAGCCGAGCCTAGCTTCCAGAACTTTGTTTTTATCTTCTTCCAAAAGATGGATTAAGCCATGAGGTTCCATGATATAGATTTTCTTTTGATCACGATCCGCTTTTTTCCCTGGAAGGCTGAGGGTGGCCCAATCGCGCGGACTCTCTAGAATCGGTATTTTAGCAAGGGGAACGACCCAAGCATCTGCTGGATACAGAGGGGCTTCTTCCCAGCTTAATGTTTGCAAGGAGTTCTTTGAGGTTGTTTTTTCAAAGGAAACATAAATATCTGCGTTATGTCCGAGGCGAAACTTAACAGCATTTAATATTCTCTCTAGCCCGATAAGTTTTTCTGTTTCGGCATTTACAAAAATGATGATCTTCATTAGATTAGGATATACGCCGAGCTAAAACACAAAAGAATCCGGGAAAGTACCGACTTTGGACGAGAGCGTTTATCCCCTCGTCTTCAAGAGTTTTTTCATGCTGTACTGCCAACTCTGCATTTCCCAACGAGGTGTAATCGTCGATTGAACTCACGAGGTATTCCATATTTGATTCGCGAAGAACATCAACGCATTCCTGAAGAGTATGCTGTGTTTCGTGAGGATGCAGAACTTGATCGCGAAACCAAGATATTAAGTGGGTGCGATCAATTGGCTGATTTTTAATTAAACGTGCAAATTCAGCCGCCATGATTTGCTCATCTGCACCTTGCCGTTCCATTTTTTTGAAATGCTCTAGAAAAGGCCTTCGTCCATAAGAATGATACATGCCTACGAAAACAAAACCTCTTGGGCGAACAAGCTTTAAGCAAAGGTGCCGCAAAGCTCCCATACAATCAGCCGTATGATGTAAAACACCTATCGAAACAACAATATCAAATGGTTTCTCTACTTCATACGTCATAAGATTTGCCTGCTGAAATTCCGCTCCTGTTTTTAAAGCTGAGGCTACATTTTTAGCGAATGTAATTGCGATCGGGTTAATATCTAATCCCAAAACATTTGATTTGTAGTAATATGCGATCGAGTTTGATAACCAGCCAGCCCCGCATCCTACATCAATAACTCTTGCACCTGGTTTTAGTATCTGTGTCAATGGAGGATACTCGTTTACTGAATTGAGAATACGAATTTCTTTCGCCATTGAATCCGGGCTCGCGGTAATGTTAAAAGGCAATGTTTTGTAAAAGTTTAAGACTTTATCTGTGACCGTATCTGGTTTTATTAAAGATTTAGACATTATTCTCAGAATTAATTAAATATCGGCCTATTACTAGGCAGTCCATATTGCTCCATTGGAATGTTTTGATGGCATCTTCTGGGCTATTTACGACAGGCTCACCACGCAGATTAAACGATGTATTTAATAAGACCGGAATTCCTGTAATCGCTCCGAATTGTTGGATGAGAGAATAGAAAAGTGGATTAGTATTTTTATCCACAAGGTGAACCCGTGCCGTCCCGTCAATGTGCGTGACCGCTGGAATCTTTGCTTTTGCGCTTTCTCGAACCTTTACTACCGAAAGCATAAAATGCTCTGGACCCGCAGCATCAATATCGCCCAGTTCGAAAAACTCTGATGCCCGATCCTTTAAAACTGAAGGGGCAAAAGGCCGAAAGGGCTCACGGTACTTTATTTTTTCATTCACTATCTTTTGCATATCCGTGCGAGTCGGATTGGCCAAGATGCTGCGATTTCCAAGAGCACGCGGACCCCACTCTGCCCTCCCCTGCATCCAGCCGACGACTTGGCCTTCCGATAGCCTCTTGGCAATATCCATGACAAGCTTTTGTTCATCCACGTAGTGCTCGTCAGGCTTCAAAAAAGCCCCTTCCATAGCTTTTTTCACCATTTTCTCATCTACGGAAAGACCAAGATAGGGGTCGTTTAGCGGAGCAATTTTTCGTTGTTGTTTGAGGTCCAGATAGTAATAAGCAAGCGCAGCGCCCAGAGCGGCGCCTGCATCACCAGCGTCAGGATGCACATAAAGCTGACAGCCTAATTCCCTAACGATGCGACTGTTCACAACGCAATTCAATGCAACGCCACCGGCTAAGCATACGTTTTTAAGGCCGGTTCGCCTCATGGCTTGCTGCACAATATGTAGAACAACTTCCTCGGTGACCTTTTGTACGCTTGCAGCAATCCCTGCATGACGGCGCGCCTCCTGGGATTCCTTTGTTTTACCTCCACGAGGATCAAATGCACTCTCAGGTGGGCGACAGCAGCCGAACATCTGCTCAAGGTGGGGATTAAAGGGCATTTCGTCAGAAGTCATGAAATTAAAGGGCCTTTGATCTAGGCGAAAACGCCCATCTGGGCACAAACAAAATAAAGAACGCATTTGCTGCAAATAAGAAGGCTCTGCAAAAGCAGCCATACCCATCAACTTGTACTCTCCCTCGTTGACTTGGAAACCGGCATACGCAGTGAATGCGCTATAAAAAAGACCTAGGGAATGTGGAAACTCTACGGCACCGATTTTTTTAATTGAATTAGCTTTACCTACATTGATAGTCGCAGTTTCGCATTCACCAACACCATCTAAGGTGACGATGGCAGCTTCTTCAAAAGGTGAACAAAAGAAGGCGGATGCAGCATGAGATCTGTGGTGATTACCGTAAATAACCTTCGAAGAATCAATTTTTAAATAAGAATAGATTCGATCACGTGGCTCGAATTTTCCAGAAGCAATCCAATCCCGGACCGTCTCCTTCAGATAATGAGCTCCCTTGGGCAAGGTTCGAATTGATGTTCTGACAATTCTTTCAAACTTTTTTAATGGATTTTCATAGTGCACAACAAAATCCAGTTCATCTGATTTGATCCCAGCTTGTTGAAGACAGAAGTCGATCGCCCTTTTGGGAAAAGAACTATCTCCCTTGATTCTTGAAAATCGGTCTTCGTGAGCTGCTGCCAGAACTTTTTCTCCGGAAATCAGCGCTGCTGCTGAATCGTGATAATCAAAGGAAACCCCTAAAATATACATGTTTTTGTCATTTCTTTGCTGTTTTTATGATTTATTAATAACTCTTTATAAAACAAGCCTGCCGCGCGTATTGCTTAAGCAAGCTTTTGGAAAGTCGAATAGCCTAAAGGTCATAGAAAACCTGCTTTTAAAGAAGTTATGATTTCTGATAGCTCTTTTTTTAGCCGAAAGTTTTACTTTTGTATGCATCAATTCAGGCTCCAAGTTAAACTAGGCTTGCTTGAGTATTTTTTGGTAAAAGGTCTTACTTTCGTACTTTTTGGCTGCCTTGATTAATCGCTCGACCTGTTCCTCTTCCTTCATAAGCCAAAACTTATCCCGCAGTTCCCGAAGCAGTTTCACATCATGCGCGCTTTCCCGTACGATTTTTGAATCAGCATAGGAAGTGTTTTCATAAGGATGGGCAAAAAAGAAGAAGGGGTGATCTGCAACCTCTAGTGTTGCCGAAGAATGGAATTGCTGCCACCAACAAGAAATTTCAAGCGGGTCAAAATCAGCTGCGGTATCATACCAGTTCCGATACTGTTCCTTTTTCAAAATGCTAAGACACAGAAATTTCTCTGAGTTGTCCAACCAAACGATATCCCTGTCCGGCAAATGATTTGTGACTTGCTGGTGGCGCCCCAGAGTACAGCGAGCGGGGTCGTGTATCATGGGCGTGCATGCAAGAACCCGGGCGATACATCCAAAATTTGTTGGATAAAAGATATTCTCTGGATGGATGGGAAAGGTATTTGAGTTTCGATAATACGCATGAAGGAGGGGATGGCGATCTGACAAAGCCTGGTCCACAATCCAATTGGCGGGTAGAACTTGGCGACTGGCCGCATGATTGACTCGGTCTGCCACTTCGGGAGTAACCCTAAGGTGCCAAGAGGCATAAACCGCAGCCGGGGTTTTCTCCAAGGCCTTAACGACCGTTCGTATGGAGCCTTCCGAAAAGATCACATCCGGGGCGAGTTTAAAAACATAGTTGCCCTCTTTATGCCTTACCCGATAAGCCACTGCCTCCCAGTTGCGGATGTGGGTATCGAATGAAGGATCTCCATCAATCAAAGAAAGCTGTATCCAGCCCCTTGCCTGCATGTTTTGAAAAACAGGGTCAGACTGAAGCTGAGGGAGGTCTGATTTTTTTGTGAAGACCTCAAAGATCGGATTAAAACCACTCTTAAGATTTTTTTGATTCTCCGGAAGCCAAAGGCTGCCTAGGCAAAAACGGCAGAAATTTTGCACAGTTTCAGAACCGTAGGCTGTGACAACAAAGTGTATTTTTTTAGACATCTTGAAATCTGCGAATCCTAAAGCAGTTTAAAAAGACTCGATGGACCCCTTTCGGAAAAAAGAAGAAAAGCACTTGCAGTGGGTTTCGGGTTTTAAAACGAAACCGAGAAGCCAATTTCTTGACTAAGTCTGCGACAAAAGCAAGGTTCTTTTCCAACTCCCTGCTGAGAAGCATCTGCTTATAGAAGAGTGGTTCTCTATATTTTGCGACGACCATTCTGGCGTAATAAACTTTTTCTTCTCGGTGCGTCGCCACAGAAATAAGTTCGAACAACTTCTTTGTTGAATAACCCTTTGAAGCGAATCTTCCAAACTGAGGCACCCCCTTCATATAAAAGGCTTTATCCGGGTACTCGCTCGATGGCTGATCTTCACTAGGCCTGATAGTAATTTTTTTGGCGAGCTGGGAATAAAGAGGCGAAAGATTTCTTTGCTGTTGTTTTCTCTGGAGCGATTTTTCGAACTTGTAGTTCGCCCTGTAAAGGAATGGGGCCAAAAGAATCGACCGATCCCTGATCTTTTGATGCTCCACGGTCGTAAGATCTTTCGCGTGCACAACTGAAGGGGAGGCGCAAGTTTGCAGATGTCTTTGCTTGAATAGGTTCAGATTGTTTAGTATTTGCTGGACACGATCCTTGTGGTTTTTTGCGGGAATTTCACAAGGGTGCAATCGTTTGTTGTCGGAGAGGTCAAAGGCCATCATAGCATCGGAATCCTCCACCATGTAGACAGAGCGCTTATCGGGGAACCCGTCCTGGATGAAATCCACATCAATGGAACGGGCATGATGTAGAATCACCTTAGGACGTGCAAAAAAGATATAATTGTGCAATCCGTGAATGAGCAGAGTTTGGAGTGAGATGGGATGAATCAAGGCATAGGGACTACAGGGAAATTTTTCTTGCGCAAAATTATCCCAAAAAAGCCCTGCGCAAAGTCGGTGAAGGTTGCCCAAGGCCAAACACGCCAAGGCCCTGGGTTGGAAGATTTTCTTCGCGTTTCGCCGAATTCCACTTTCCAAAAGGCGCACGGTGGGCCTCATGTTTACCCGCAAGGAGGGAAACTGACACAGGCGAATCCCTTGCTGCAAAAGATCCCATGCATAATTTATGCAATTGCTGGAAAGAACCTGGTCCGGGAAAAAGAAAAAAACCGGAGCGTCTTGGTGGGACGCCTTGTTCAGGCAATGCTGGTGCATTCGGTTCATTTCCGGGTACTGGTTGGAGGATCTTGGCGGCTTCACCATGGGAAAATATTTCACTTGGAATCGCGGCGTTTTGCGCAACGGGGCAAAGTATTTCTGCACCTTTGCCAGTTCGGACTTGCGACAGTACACGCACAGAATCATTTTTTCCAAGATCTCGGGTTTTGTAGTTTTTAGAATTTGCACAAAATTCGGAATCCAGATTTTTCTCAGAAGAGCTAGGTAGGCCGGCCCGTAGACGACGAGACAGCCGTAGGCTATCTCCGGCGCGACAAGATCTGGGGCAGGACGTCTCACGGCAGGACCTTCTTTTCCCCAATCCGCCATAATTCTTCCACCACTTTATCTGACACTCCTTGCCCTGCTCCGGTAGCCTTAGCCAACTCCTGAAGTAAGGCCCTGGCTCGGATGGCTTGACCAAACTCCTCCTCAACCTCCGCCTCCACTTTTTTCCAGAGGGTTTCATCAATGACCTTCCGGGCTTTCCATCGCACGGAAATACGACTGAATGCGTCGATCCATGGGGTGTCGTTGTCCGGGTGCAGGGAGTTCCGAGCCGGATCAAGAAGGTTCACCGGAGTTCCGGGCACGGTGATACTCCGGTCGGTGACATCCTTGAGGAACGGGGCGAGACTAAGCATCACCATATCATCAGAATCGCGCACCACCTTGATGCGGGACAGGTCGGTCAAATCCCGAGTGTAGATCAAACTGGTGGGTTCAATCCTCTGAGGATCGAATGCAGACAGCTCCCTGACCATATGACGCAGGATTAAGCCCTCTCCGGGGACCGGCCACCAGAGCTCCAGCGTGGGGTGGCCATGGGGAGCCCCCAGAATGAGGGCGGCTCCGAGCGGGTGAAGATGCCGAATGCTGAGTTGGACGGCAACATGGGGCTCTAGGGAGATTTTGCCACCCACCGCCATGCCCCGCACTTCGGGGACAAAAGTCTCGGAAAGAACCCTTTGGTAAGGAATGGTGACGGCATCGTAAGGGCCCAGGATGGCCTCCGCGAGATTTCCCAATGCTGGATCCGGCCAAGCCACATCTGGCGGCAAATATGCCACCCAAGCCGCTTGTTCCCTAGCCTCAACGGCTGCCTGGCGCCACCAGTTCAGATGCTCGTGCGGCGGCGGACACGCCTGATCGGACATCACCCGAATTTCCAATCCAGGAAGGACCTGGCGAACCCTTGCGGTAGCCGGATGCGCGAGGATCTGATGGGCGCCTTCCCGCGTCGTTTGCACGATGTATCGGGCACGGAGTTTACGAGACAAGGCGGTTAGGTTTCCATCGCTCAACGCCGTCGGCCACATGATCTCCAGAAGCGCCTCCAGATGCCAATTGCCCCAAGCTGCGGTCACCAGATGGACAGCCTTCACTTTTGAGGGGGTACTCCTTGAGTGATGAATCGAGCCAAAATCCGATTGCCATCAGGTGTCAAATGGCATCTGTCGTCCGCCCATACTTGCGCCACGGGCTTTCCCTTCATCAGACAACTGGCGTCCAGAAACTCCACCCCTGAAGTACGCAGGGTTTTCCCGTGACTTAAGAAACGAGGATAAAATTCATTCACCGGCTTTTCCACCCAACCGAAGGGCGGATTGGGCGACAAGGGAGTGTAGGGACCGTTGAGAGAGAACCATTGGCTGGGCTGTAAAACATGCAGGTAGGCCCCCCCCCTGTCCACGCACCAGCCGATCCATGTTTTGGCTGGAGGAGGCCCAGAGTTCAGCCGTGTATTCCGGGAGGTTCTTGCCGGTTTTGCTACGGAAGGGCGACGGCATGGGGAAGTAGTCCGTAGCAGAAGAAACGGGTTGGGTCTGCAGATCTTGTCGCAGTTGCTTGGCTTTCGAGGCATGCCAACCCGCTCGAGCCTGATCCCAGAAGTAGAGGATTGCCAAGTGCCGGTTCACGGCCTGCCGCCGAAAAGATTCCGATTGCGACTCATGATAGGCGGCGGAAAGAAGACCTAAGTAATCCGTTTTCCTCGGGACGCCCGCCTGACACTCCTCGCCCAAAGCCCGCCAAACATGGTGCGGGGGGTAACTCGACTCAAACCCTGCCTTCTCATTGATGACGGAATTCACCGTCTCGTTGAAACCGTCAAGATTCAAGACCAAATCTAATGGCTGGCCGATGGAGAGAAAATAGGAAAGGACTAGCAATTGCATCGGTTGACGATATCCCGACAGGCCAAAATTTAGAAAAACCGGAATTTTACTTTGTGCCTTGGGCAGGGATTGAAACATCGCCTGAATGACCGGATCTGCCTGAGCCTGGGTGGCAAACCCAAAGGCCACGCTACCCCCAAAGATCCCCACAAGATATTCCCCCGACCGCCGGGTCCGGGGATAGTCGTAAAAGTCGGGATTTTGAGCATAGCTTTCCGCATTGACCTGAAACCCGAGATTATTGGCACTTTGTCCTGGATCCCTGCGGTTCGGTGAGTTCACGTAACCAAAATAAGGGTGGAAAATAACCAACCGTGTCTGGTACGGATCGGAGGCGACCATCGTCTGACCTGTCGTGTAGGAAAACATCCGCTTTCCCCTGATAAAATAGGCCGCGCCAGCAAGGCCTTCTAAAAAACCCATTGCCAGAAAAATTGCGCCGAGCAGGCCCAAAAAAAACCTAAGTATGGAATGACTGAGTTTTATGGAGATTTCCCCTTCCCGTACCGGGCGATTAGCTGATCTCCAATGATTTCGGCAACCTGCCGGGCCCCAGCTTCGCTAAAATGCATGTCGTCGTAAAAGTATTCGGCCTTTTTGGGCAAAAGGCGGGCAAGATCCACGCAAAGAAGGTTATTTTCACGACAAACCCTTCGGGTGACGTCGTTAAACTCCTCCATCAGGCGGTTTAACAATTTTGGTGAGTAATAAATCTTTTTTTCGATCCAACCGGTATGCGGTCCCACCCCCCCTGCCAAGTACAGGGCTGTCTCCCCAGGGGATGGGTTTTCGCTCCATAATGTCGGCTGCGTACAAAAGACAACGGGAATGCCATTGCGATGCATCGTTTGAACAATATTTCTGAGATTTTCAGAAAATTGTTTTTTCCCATTTTTTACAACCGTTTCATCAATTGTATTGAGGAGTGTGACATTCCCTTGTCGGGCATCGCGAAGCAATTTTAACCCTCCTGCTCCCCTCGGGGTGTGCATGACATGACGATCCTCTAGGCGCTTCCAAACTTTTTGTCCAAGGGCATACAAGGCCCACCACTCATAGAACGGGGCTGTATGGCCAGTTGCATGGACTCTTCTTTGTTTGTGGGGTATCCACGAGAATGCCCAACTTAAGTGAAGCTCTGGAGTCATATTTTCCATGTAACTGGTTTTCAACACGTAAAGCTGGAGGTCGTTGACCCCGACAAGAATCACCACCAAATCGGGTCTTGGTAATAACGGAAACGCGTGCTCGATGTGGAGAAGATTATGCAGACTGGCCATGGAGGATTTTCCACAGTTCCCCACCCAAGTTTTGGGAAATTCGCCACTCCGATTAAGTTTTTTTTCCAAGCATGCAGTCCATGTCTCCGCATCATCTAGGTACAAATCGATCGTTGTTGATCCTCCTAGGCAAAGAAGTTTAAATCGGTCCTCCGGCAGAACTTCCCGACTTCGTAACCCAAGCGAGTTGATGGTGAATTTTCCAACTCCCTTTACTCCAGGGGTATTTACATCATCCGCAAGAAACTCCTCCGAGTATCCCGGAGGCCAGATCCGAAATTCACGCACTTCAGGGAAAATTGCCCGAAGCAAGATTTCGCCGGCAATTAACGAGCCCATGACCCCCAAGACAGCAACACAGAACCTAAGAATATTTTTCTTATGAATGACCTTGGCGCGACTGCGTTTAGTCAGTCGCGTCATTTCAATTCTCAAAATAATATTCCAGCCAAACTGCCTCCCCAGAATCCGGTGTTCGGGGGGCTTCAGGGGCCCTTAAGAGAATAATATTTTTAAATTCGTAGGTCGAAAGAAGAGCTTGGATTGCAGCTACGCTTGGAATCAGAATGTTCTTCTTTTTTGAGTTCCGAATATCAGAGGATTCTTCTTGCTCCAAAATAAATACAGGTTTCGCATGATATCGCGCCCAACCACTTAGAACAATACCCTTGGCTGCTGTTTTTTTTAGAATTTCAAAGAGGCCGATGGGGTTCTCGAGATGATATAAAAGCCCTTGGCAAAGAATAAGGTCGAAGCGTTTTCGCGTAGTATATTGGTATACATCTTGATGCACCCACCGAATTTTGGCCTGATGTAATTTTGCGGCAAATTTAGCGCGACGGATATTATCCTCCCGACAGTCAACAGCCGTAATGCTGCGGTAGCCCCGCCTCCATGCGGCAATAGGGAAATACCCATCGGCGCAGCCAAGGTCCAAGATCGTACTACTTTTTGGAAACTTTTGCTCGATTGTTGGAAAGATTCTTTCCTCTCTTTGCCTGAAGAACTCGTGGTTAATTCCAGGAAAGCACTCTGGCCACTCGATGACCTCCTTACCCCACGGTAGACGATAATTCGAAAACCAAGGCTTTAGTTCATTTATATTTTCTCGTATCGCAACAGCCGACCTCAATTGACTGCAAACCTTATATTTTTTCGGACACATTAATGGATAACCCTAACTACTTTTGCTCTTGGGCAAACACCAAAATACGCGATGCAATCTTTTTTGCGAATTCTGCTGTATAATGACATGAGTCTACGTAGAGGTTTTCCGTGCTGTCACTTTGCATATCACTCAAATCGAGGATCTTCAGCCCCTTTTCTTCAGCACACCTTTTTTTTAGCATGGGATAGCCTGCCGCAACGTTCGACATTGAGGCAGGCCATTCTTTCGGTACGAAGTGATGGTATTTCAGATTATATTTAAATACGGGCACCGGCTGCAGGATGAATATTGTTGAAATTCCATGATTCTCGCCTAGGGCATTTATCATTTTCCAATTGGCAACCATCCTGTCAATCGCAGACACCAGCTGCTCCCTTGGCACGGCCTTGGAGAGGTCGGGGGGGAGTTTTTTATCTTCTTGAACTTCCACATACCTCTGCCGAGCCGACAAGTTCCGAAGGTTCGTCAACAAAACCATGGGAGCACTCCAGCCCCAAGCCTCCTGCAACTTAGACCAAAATAGGTGATGATGGTTTCCCAAATACTTGGCTTGATTTTCCCATGTGGCCCGGTCGTACAAGGAGGAAATAAAAGGCGATGCCAATGGGATCCCGTCCGCGATTTGCAAATCATTCAGCCCATCGAGAAAGATTGCTTGCTTCGGACATTTCCCTTCCAGAATTAGCTGTTCGAAAAGAATTCTCTCCTGGGTAGAAAAATAGGAGCTCCGGCCAAAATTGTATACCTCAACCGCCCTTCCCTTTTGCTGAAGCAACTCCTGTCTGAGTGCAGGCGCCACCCCCGTCCACCATGGGCCAGTATGAAAACAGGTAGATCCACCAAAAAAGAATACGCTGAAATCTTTTGTGAATGGGGGCCAGATGTTTTCCTTAGATGTTCTTCGGAAGCCGTAGGCGGTGAGCCCATAGAATTTTCCCTCTATAGGACGGCTGCGTGTCTCGACGAATGGTTCATAGACGCTACCCGCTTCCGCAAATTCGCGGTAGAATCCTAGCGTCGATCCCACGCTAGAGACCCCGAATGCGTTAGGTAGTTCATCTGTTTTGAATCGCCGGATTTGGTTTTCGGGGTAGTAGGAAACTAGCGCAGGGTCCCGGCAATCGGCTAGAAATTCGATGCCTTGGTTGGCTGCCTCAATGAGCACATAAAGAAAAAATAAGAAAAGCAGCGCTGCAAGCATTGAAAACAAGATTTTTTTCTCTTTAGTCATTATACTTTCCCTGACCATCTACATCCTTGATGCAATCCGCGGTGTCTTTCGCGCGGGAATACCCGCCCAAGTTTCCGAGACTATTCCAAAGGTTATGAAAGCCGCATTTTGAAATTTTATTTTATACTGATCCTTAAGCGCCTTCAAGTTCCTACGCCAATCACAGTTGCGGTGGATGGGCCCATAAACTCCAAATAATCTTGTTCCCCGTTTTTGCGTATTTTTTGGATGGTCGAGGCTTCGCTTCCCATTCCCTTTCCCTCAAAATAGTTTTCAGACCATATTAGCAATTCAAAAGCCGCTTCAATTTGGTGGTACGTCTCAAGAAGAGACACCAGAGCCAGAATACTTTTCAATGTCCACTTTTCACTTTTAGGAAACTTGTCGATTGGATCTCGAAAGTAAACTGCATGCCCTTCAATGAACTGCCCATGAAGACCATTCAGGCCAGGCAAATGACGGGCGGTGATTTTAGAGTCTTTCCTTCCCAAGTAATGATGGCCCACGATGTCGTAAAAATGAAACCCCAGAGACCTTAAAAGAGGATCCACATCAGAAAAAAAAGGCCGCTTGATATAGGACTCAACGAAAGAGACCTCGATTTGGATGCCGAGACAATTTTTTAGAACCCTTTTGGCGCCTTCCAGCACCTTTTTTTCTGACCCTTAGATATTAAGCTTCAAGAAGTCGACTCTTTTGATCTTTTTCTTTACCCAAAGCCGGTCAAGACTCTCACAAGGTACTGTGTAAAACTTCTTCACCTGCGTGGCTTTTTCTCCAAGTAGAATTGTCTGGCTACTTTGCATTTTCCAACGATCAACTAGCCTTTTATTAGGAACAAAAAGTGAAGAAGCCCCGCCCGATTCAGTTTCATATAAGGTTTTTTCACATTTGTGACTCCAGACGCCAAATGGGAAAACAGTAAAGTCAATTTTTCTTTCTCTTATTTCATTTGTTAAAATTTTGTATTCGGCCGGATCAGGCTCAAACCCGATAAATTTAAGATTTTTTGTGTCGTGAGGTTTCCATCTCAAATCTTCAAGAGCATCCCGAGCCCCCCCATCTAGGATATGAATGCGATGCTTGTCGGCTAAATACTCAAATATATAGTCTGTCAGGATTAGTCTTTTCCGTTCCACATACATCAAGGCCTTGGCCTGCCGCCCCGATGAAGCATCGGAGTCCCCTTCCTGAAGCTCCGAAGATTTTTCCACTTCAACTGTGCGCTTGAACGATGGCATGACTTTTAACCACGATAGGATCTTGGCAAAGATCTTCATTTTTATTTTTCTGAATGAAAAGATTCTGCCATGCAAAACTCGGTAGGATACCGGTGATTATACGGCAATCCCAAGACGGCCCATCGGAGAACCTCATCCTTGGGTTTGCCCAAACTCTGTGCAACTTTAACGATTAACATGGTCTCCTGTCCAAAATTCCCGCCTGCGGCGAGCCCCGCCTTAAGCAGGCGATATCCGATGCCCGGGAAACCAGCCCCGATCCACGCTCTTCCCGCCAACCATAGTCGGTTGGCCTGAACTTTCCCATGTGGTTGCACGTCCGTACACGGGAATTTTTTTTTCAACGCCAAAACCCACAAAATCACGATACAAGTTCGCTGCTTTTTAGCAGCATAACAGGCCGCAGCTAGATTATAGAGCACTCCTCCAGGGAACGGATTTTGAAGTGCACTAAAAAGATAGCCCCAGCATAAATCGTTCCACGAACGGATGTTCATTCTTTTAAGCTCCAGCTCCGCATATTTTAGGGATACAAGCTCTCCCATGGCTGCCAACTGGCGGCTGGCGACCGCAAGATTGTCCCGCAGAGCGAGAAACTTATGGGCTCGTAGTAGTTCTTGTCTGTTCAAGCTGTTGGATTCTTTCCTTAATTTTTACCGAGGTTGCCAGTACCGCCTTTTCTGTCCAGTGACTGTCGGCGGTCTGCCAGAAGTCCTCCGGATAACCCAGCGGATGCTCTGCCGTTGGCGGATAATCAACAACCGCATATCCGTTTTTTCTCAAACGGGCCAATAAAGGCATGTATTTCTGATATCGTTCGGGAGGAGCTGGCATGAAGAGAAAAATACAGGTGGTTCCGTTCTTCTTCATCTTGACGTGAAGCTGCTCGGCCTGCTCCCCCAGTTTTGCCAAAGCCTCTTCCTCAGTTTCCCCCGCCTGTCGCCGGGCCTCTACCCCCAGTCCAACAAATGCGCTGGATTGATTGGGCAATCCCGTCAGGCCCAGACGCGCCCGGATCCAGTTACGGGCCGGTTGCTTACAAAACCGCTCCCAGGCAACCAGCACTGGCAACGGGATGCTCCGAGCTGGCCTGGTTTCGAAGCGGTCAAACGTGAAGCGCCAGGTCCGCGTGGCTCGGGGATCCAAGTCTGGATAAAATTGGGCCACGAAGTAGCGGGGTGGATGTGTGGTCATCACGTCGTCCTCCATCCAGACCACATCGTTGGAAACGGTGTAAACCGGGCGCCCTAACTGGCGTTCGAGCACCCTGCCTAGGGTATCCGGTTCGTCCAGAAAGGACCCAGCAAAGTTTGAATCCCCATGTAACACCACCTCGTAGCCCTGCCGCGGAGCGGGTCGATCAGGATTCCGAAATCCGTGCCTGTCCACCGAGAACCTTTCCCTCTTTTTATGGGGATGGGCCCGGCGCAGCATGTAATCCTGATATCCGGTGGAAACCATGTCCATGGAAACACCGTTCATGAAGGGCCCAAGCTGGGCGGTGGGCAAAAAGTTCACCACGAGTACATCCCAAGGACGGAAGGCGAACAACTCCCTAGGCAGCAAAAAGTTCTCGAGACAAAGCCACACGAACACCGGGCAAAGGAAGACGGCGATTCGGCAGGCGAGATTCCTCGGAGTTTTCAAAACTGAAAGTAGATGAACTGTTTGCCTGCAAAAGGGGAAACCAGCCAGATGAAAAGAAGCGCAAGGTAGTAAAGCACCAGCCGGGGAATCTTCCGGGCCAGCACGGTCTGGGCCAAACGGCTTCCGCGACCGCCCTCGAGGAAAAGAACCACGGTGGCCAAACTCCAGATCAACACACTATTTCCACCAATTAGAAGTTCTCTTTCCATTTCGGAGAATGCTGGGGCATGGGCTCCAACGAGGAGGCTGGGAATCCAGGTGAAAATTTTTCCGAAGATCTGCCAAGCCGAGGTGAATGATTCTGCCCGAAAAAGAATCCAGCCGACCGCCACGATATGAAAGGTTAACAAGACCCGAATCCAAGCAGGCAACCCCCGCCAGACCCGCTCCAGAAGGAAAAAAGTCCCGTGAAAAACGCCCCAACCCACAAACGTCAAATTGGCCCCGTGCCAAAGACCGCTCAAAGCAAACGTGGCCATCACCGCCATGCCGCGGCACCAGTGCCCTTGTCTGCTTCCGCCCAGAGGAATGTAGACGTAATCGCGGAACCAAGTCCCGATGGTGATGTTCCACCGCCGCCAAAAGTCAGCGAGACTCGCCGCACGGTAAGGAGCCATAAAGTTTTCCACCAGCCGGATACCTAGACAGGCCGCCGAACCTCGTCCGATATCGATGTATCCGGAAAAGTCGAAATAGATCTGCAAGGCGAACGCATACGTCGCCACCCAAAGATATCCCCCACCTGCCAAGCCAGGGTTGCCGAAGGCAGGGTCAGCCATCAGGGCGAAACTGTCGGCCAGGACCATCTTCTTAAAAAATCCCAGCAAGATAAGTTCTAGGCCTTGGCGGATCCCTATCTCGTCGTAACGAGCGTGCACCCGAACCTCGCGGATCTGCGGCAGCAAATGAGCCGCCCGCTCCACTGGGCCAGCCACGAGTTGGGGAAAAAAACTATGGTATAGGCTGTAGTCGAGAAGGTTGCGGCACGGTGAAATTTGTCCACGACGGATGTCGGTCAGGTAACTGATGGCCTGAAAGGTGTAGAAGGAGATCCCCGCCGGCAGGAGATAGGCGGTGGCAGTTCCGAAGGAGGCGGGGCGGAAGAGTTCGTGAAGAAAGTGTCCGTACTTGAAAAAAATCAGCGGAGCCAGATTCACTCCCACTGCCAATCCGAAGCAGAGCCGCGAACCCGGCCGAATCCACAAGCCAAAGCCGTAACTGGCGAGGATGGAAAACGCAAGGAGGAGAAAATAAAGCCAGCTTCCCCAACTATACAGAAGCAGGCCGACTACGAGCAGGAGGAGAGACCGTGCGATTCCCGGCAGATAGAAGTAGAAAAGCCAGGTTAAGGCAAAAAGCAGGACGTAGCCGAAGGAGATAAAGCTCACATCAATTCCGATGCGTTTGGGATCGGGGGAACAACCCCTCCTCCGTCGAGATCATTTGCGGGTGGGAATCCCCCGTTCGGGCAAAGCCTGGCGGACCACTGGCTCCAGAAGCTGCGCCACAAAAAGGTTGCCCTGCGAAGACATGTGACCGTGGATTTTTCCGCCGTCATGCATAACATAGAGACGGTCGAGAGCGGGTTGGCCCTTCTCGGTGCGGAGTTTGCGCAACGGGCCCCAAGTATTCACTGTGGGAATACCCAAAGATTCGATGCCCAAATAGGTTTTTTTTGCCCAGTCTGGCTCATCTTCCCACAAGGTCACATGCGACCCTCCGTATTGAAGAAGAAAAACCAAGGGGATACCCCGCGCTTGGAGGGTCCGGTTCAACCGATCCATTAGAGCCACGCTGACGGCAACCACATCGACGGGTTCCTCCACGTATACCTGCCCGTTCATCCACCAGGCTTTCCAAGAAAACTTCTCCGCCAGCTTGTCCAGGAAATACGAGTGGCCGAAAAGTGAACGCCAAAACCCCAGTTCATTCCCGGTCCCGGCAAATACGGGTACCGGGAAGTTATTGTGAATTAATTTTCCATCGACCACCTGGAACCACGGCTTGTTGCCTCCGCCATAAATCCGGTATTTGGTCCGTTGGATGTCGTCCACCATGAAGGAGACGACCACGGCACGCGGCTGAAGAGGCTCTAGTAGGCTTTCCACGCGGAGAATGATCTGATCCGCCCCCCAAGCTCCCGTGCCGGCGTTGATTACCGGTATTCGAGCCAATCTTTCCAAATGAGCCGGCCAGGTTTCAGCATCACTGACCTCAGAACCAGCAGCAAAGGAATCCCCGCTTGTAAGAATCCCCCCCTTGGGCACAGGCAGTATCTTGTGTTGGTTCATTCGCACGCCGAAATCCCCGGAAGCAAACAGATCCTTCCCGCCGGTCTCTGGGCCGGTGAAAAGTCCGGGCTTGAGGACCCAGCCCAGCAACGGGTCGTAGTCATTCATCAGGTGGATGCGCAATAGGGAGGTCCGCCGGACAATCCAGTTTTCCGTTGAGGCAAGCGGAATGCCGAAGATGAAACGGGTGCCTACTTCCCCCGCCAAAAGGGCCAAGATCAGGGCCGAAAGCAACAAGGCCAACTTGGCCACCCAGCCTACTGGTTTTCCGGCAGTCCGAAAGGTAGAGGATGAGGACAATTTCATGAACTTCCGTAGCAACTTTTGCAGATGAAGGGAAGCTTGCCCTCCAAGTGCATACGCCGGAAGGCCCGGTACTTGTCCGAATTCCATGTCTCTTCGAAGTTCTCTGCTGGGCCCAAATCGTACACTTGTGGATTTCCTACCTTGCAACAGGGAACCACGCGCATATCCGAGGAAACGTACGCCCGGTTCCAAGGCCAAGGACATAGCTTTTCCCGACGGCTAAGGTCATACTGCTCATCGATGTACCAGAAGCGGACTTCTACTCCCGCTTCTCTTCCCAACTTCTCTAGGTGGCGACCTCGTTCTGAGGTGAACTGGTCCGCCCGGTAGACCTTCCGGTTGGTTTCCTGCCACTTTTTCTGACCCCAGTCGGTCAGCTCAAGTGAAAACACGACCCGCCGGAAGCCAAGCTCCGCGGCTAAAGCGGGGAATTTTTCCAGCTGGTCGAAGTTGCCCTCCTGAACCACCACCCACATCTTGCTCCGCAACCGGTCTTGAGATTTAGCATATTCGTTGAACAACTTCATATTTTGGGTGACCTGCGGGAAGCGTCCTCCACGACGAATCGCTTCGAACACCTCGGGGGTGGCCCCGTCCAAGGACATCTGCACCTCACAAACATCGGAATCCACAAGATGCCGATAATTCTCTTTATGATGAAGGAGAGAGGAGTTGGTGGTGACCCGCACCCAGATGTGCCGTGACCGAGCAAACCGAATCATTTCGAAAAAATCCGGGCCGAGCAGCGGCTCGCCCAGCCCCTGCAACTTGATTTCCGTGATTCCCACCTGCTGGAGAAGAAAATCTTTGAACTCCTCCAACGTCAAATCCCTGGCTCGTTTTCCCCCGGCCCAGTCGCTGACCTGACACATGGTACAACGGAAGTTACAACGGCTGACATTCTCGATGTCCATCTTGACGGGTAGGTAGTCAACCCGATCAGAGGAGAAACGATCTTTGAGGTAACGCTCCCAGTTTTTTTTGCGCTCTGGAAATTCGCGGAACCCGGCAGCAAAGACTGCATCCCACAGTTCTGAATCCGGCTCGGGGCGGGGCAGGCCATGCACGGATTGGCCAGGCATCAGAATGGAGTCCGGTCCGGACATACCCTAAATTTTTTCCATGAGGTCGAAGAGTTGTTCGAAGCTGGGCGCGATATCCAGCTTATACTGGTACGAACCGTGTCGCCCGATGGAGAATACTCCTGCAGGCATGGCATCCAGATATTTTTGTGCCTTGGCCTGCTCAGAGAGGATTGGCAACGGGTAAAGCTTGCCACCCTCCTCCGAGGAAACCGGGATCTCCAGGCCGAGCAGCGTGGTTGGGGAACGGTACTTGTAGAAGCGCTTGTACTCCACAATACGGGTAAAGGGCTCCTCATTTGCGTAATAGAGGAAATAGACGTTGGGCGGGAAGCAGTCCTCCATGGGCAGGACAATCTGCAGGAATTTCCGCCCGATCCACTTAAGGGGGCCAAATGCGTTTTTCAGGGTCACTTCCGGGGATATGGTGCTGATCACCAGATCAAAGGCATGCCAAATGCCACCGATCTTCACGCTCTTCCGCTCCAGATCATAATCCTCAATCAGGGTGCCGACATGTACGTCGGCGCCCTGGGTGGCGATGCCGAAATACTCATCATAACCGTTGGGCGATTCGGGAAAGGCGGAGATAGCGCTTCCCCAGCAAGCCTTCGGTCCGGAGGCAAGGGCCACGCCTTTGGGAGACCAGTTAAACTCATCAATTTCCTGGTTGGAGCCCACCCGCCACATCTTCTTGGAATAGTTTTCGATGAACTTGGAATAAAGGGTGGACCCTACCGCCTGCATCCAATACTCCTCCAAATTGGCCGGTTTCCGGATCTCCTTGCGGCCCGCCAGTTCCTCCTGCACTTGGGCGGCATCAGGCATCAAGGGAATATCATCCTCGTGGATAGGATAATGATAAAACTGCCCGTCCCGCTCGACGTAAGTCAGAAATTCGTGCTCAGGAATCCGGCGCATCGGAATGACCGACTCCAGATAAGCGAAGGTCTTTTCGTTGCGAGTAAGGAAATGCCGCGGGCCGTAGGTGAAGGGATGACCGCCATAGCGGTAAGTTTTCACTCCACCCCCGAGAAGAGGCGCCTTTTCCACGACCGTGCACGCGAACCCCTTTCGTCCGAGCAAATGGGCGGCGCAACAACCGACGATCCCCCCACCGATGACCAGTGCTTTCTTTGCCATGG
>Ga0187844_10000593_pt1 | contig 28363 bp, 20 predicted proteins | sample SpaLakP09_SKY_50_FD_134517 | JGI IMG/M metagenome (GOLD analysis project Ga0187844, IMG submission 134517) | Oligotrophic lake water microbial communities from Sparkling Lake, Wisconsin, USA - SP09_SKY_50 | ecosystem: Environmental > Aquatic > Freshwater > Lake | place: USA: Sparkling Lake... | reverse complement strand
TGGGCGACCGTCTCGGCGTGAAACGCGACTTCGCGTTGCTGCAACAGGGCGTTGGCCTGCGCGCGCTGGTGGTCGATCAGCCAGAACGACACGCCGGCGATGAGCAGGACGGCGGCCGCCGTCAGGATCGCGGCCGCGTTCGCGAAGCGGCGCGCCAGGCTGGCCGGGGCGAAAGGCTCGATCATGTCAGTCGTCCGCCGGCACCAGGACGCCATCGGCGCGGTAGCGCGCCAGCAGCAGGTCGTCCGGGCCGAGGGCCTCGTGGCGCGCCGGCGTGAACGGCGGCGCGTACGTCTTGACGAGGCCGCGGTACGTGCCCAGGCGCTCGAGCGCGTCGCGCACGGCCTTGCGGTCGGCGCTGCCGGCGCGGTCGATCGCGAGCGCGAGGATGTGCGTGAGGTCGTAGGCCTGGGCGGCGCCCACGGGGCTCTTGATGTCCTCGATGCGGCGGACCTTCGACACCTGCGCCGCGCTGGCAAGGAAGCGCTTCACGCGCGCCGGGTCGGCACGGAAGAAGCTGAAGGTCTGGATCACCGTCAGGTCGACCTGCTGCAGCGCCGGTCCCGCCTGGGTCGCGAATTCGCCGCCCGTCACGCCCCAGTGGCTCAGGATGGGCAGGCGCTGATCTTTCGGCAGCGCGGCCACCTCGCGTACGAGGATCGCCGCCTCGTCGTCGTTGGCGACGAGGACGATGGCCCGGGCGCCGGCCGCGCGCAGGTGCTGGTAATTGTCGACGAGGCTCGTGTCGCGCCAGTTGTACCACGACGTGCCGACGAGCTTCAGCGCGGGCAGCTTCTCCGCCGCGCGCGCCGCCGCCTGGGCATTGCTGCGGCCCCAGGACGTGTTGGTCAGCAGCAGGCCGATGCGATCGAGGCCGCGCCGGTGCGCAGTCTGCAGCAGCTTCGGCATGGCGAGCGAATCGCGCAGCGACAGGCGGTACACGTAGTTCGGACGCATGTCGTTGTCGACGATGACGTCGGCCGACGACCAAGGCGCCATGAACAGTGTCTGCGTTTCGCGCAGGGTCGGCAGTTCCTCGATGACGACCGGGCTGAAACGGCCGCCGAACACCGCCACCAGATCGGGCATCGCCGCGAATTCCCGGATGTTGCGGATGCCGCGCGCCGGGATCGAGCGGTGGTCCTTCGTCACGACCTCCAATGGGCGGCCATGCAGCACGCCACCCGCTGCGTTGATCTCGGCGATGGCCGCGCGCATGCCCAGTTCGACGGCCTGGGCCGATGTCGAATTGTCCAGTCCGAATTCGCCGTCGATCCCCAGCAGCACGGGCCGGGGCGCGGCTGCGCGTGCCGCCGGCAGCAACAGGCCGGATAACGACAGGGCGGCGGCGACGAACCGGCGGCGGGACGGGACAGGCTGGTTTGATGCGGACATGGCAATCGCTGACAAGGCAGGATCTGAATTCTAACGTTATACCGTGCGGCTTTACCTCATTCTGCGACGAAATAGCGTTGCGGTATTGCAACTGACTATTCCATTAAGAAATATGGCGTGTATTATCGAATTGTGACACGGCCACGTCCATATACGCGTCCGCCCGTGGGGCCTTATCCTCGCCCAGTTCACCGCTCCGGCCCGCCGCCACGACCTGCCGCGCGCATCCGCTGCTTTTCCGTTTTCCGTCGAGGTGCACATGCATATCCAGAATCTCAAAATCGGGGCCCGGCTCGGCCTCGCGTTCGCCGCCGTGCTCGCGCTCGCGGCAATGTTGACCGTGGTAGGTGCGCTGCGCCTCCAGCAGGTCGCCACCGCCGCCGGCGACATGGACGTCGCGATCCACAAAGCCCGCCTCGCGGACCGGTGGCTGGCCGCGACACGTATCAACCGCGCCCTGACCGAAGCGCGCCTGCGCGCCATCGATGCGCAGGACCGCGAACGGATCAACGTCAAGATGAAAGCGAACAGCGCGGACATCAGCCGCATCGACGAGGAATTGCAGCGGCTGATCGTCCTGCCGGAAGGGAAAGCCCTGCTGGAGACACTCAACGCCCGGCGCAAGGCATACACCGCCGCGCGCAACAAGCTGTTCGCACTGAAGGATGACGGCACGGCGGATGCGGCCGCGATCGAGCGCGCAGCGGATGCCGGCATGAATCCGGCGCTGGCGGCGTACGAGGCGGCGGCCGAGGACCTCGCAGCGCGCCAGAAGCGGATCTTCGACGGCGTCAAGGCGAACGTCGAGGACGTCGCGGCGAACGGGCGCCTGTTGCTGATCGGCGTCGGCATCGTGGCCGTGCTGCTGGGCACCGCGCTGGCCTGGTGGCTCACGCGCAGCATCACCGGCCCCCTGCGCCGCGCGGTGGCGGTGGCCAACGCGGTCGCGCAGGGCGACCTGACGACCCGGATCGAGGTCGAGCGCCGCGACGAGACTGGCGAGCTGATGATCGCGCTGCAGACGATGAACGCGAACCTGAACGCGCTGGTGACGCGCGTGCGCAGCGGGGCCGACACCATCGCCACCGCCGCCGTCGAGGTGGCCACCGGCAACCACGACCTGTCGGCGCGCACCGAGCAGCAGGCCGGCGCGCTGGAAGAGAGCGCGTCGTCGATGGAAGAATTGACGGGCACCGTGCGCCAGAACGCGGACAATGCCCAGCAGGGCAACCAGATGGCCGCGTCGGCATCGAGCGTGGCCGTGCGCGGCGGCGAAGTCGTCGCGCAGGTGGTCGAGACGATGGGCGCGATCGACGCGTCGTCGAAGAAGATCGTCGACATCATCGGCGTCATCGACGGCATCGCGTTCCAGACGAATATCCTGGCCCTGAACGCGGCCGTGGAAGCGGCGCGCGCCGGCGAGCAGGGGCGCGGCTTCGCCGTCGTCGCGAACGAGGTGCGCACGCTGGCCCAGCGCTCGGCCGGCGCGGCGAAGGAAATCAAGGAACTCATCGGCGACTCGGTCGAGAAGGTCGCCGCCGGTTCGCGCCTCGTCGGCGAGGCCGGCACGACGATCCAGGAAGTCGTCGCCAGCGTGCGCCGCGTGTCGGACATCATGGCCGAGATCTCGGCCGCGTCGGGCGAGCAGAGCGCCGGTATCGAACAGGTCGGCGCCGCGATCCACCAGATGGACATGGTGACGCAGCAGAACGCGGCCCTCGTCGAAGAGGCCGCGGCGGCCACCGAATCCATGCAGGAGCAGGCGCGCAGCCTGGCGGAGGCGGTCAGCGTGTTCAAGCTGGACCACGCGGCGGCCGCGCCCATCTCCCGCACGCCGGCCCGTCCGCAGCCTGCACTCGCCACCCGTCGTCCGGCAGCAGTCTGACCGGCTACGCAGCCGTCGCGCCCGCCGCTTGCCGTTTCCGGCAGCGGCGGGCGTTGTCGTTTACGAGGCATGTAGTTTGCGCCATCATGGTGCGAATTGCCGCACTGAAATGGTGATGTCATGTCCAGTTCGGTGCAGATGCACGAAGATTGCGTGATTTTGTGGACTGATGGCAACAAGTTGGTACCGGCGGCCTGGAAACTGCTCTACAGTCTGGTAGCGCCACCATACCAATAAACAGTCATCGCCATGTTCACGAATCTCAGCATCAAGACCCGTCTCGTCTTCCTGACCGTACTGTTGAGTGCGGTTTCCATCGTCGTGGGCGTCGTCGGCCTCGTCAACCAGGGTGCCACGAATGCCGCGCTCGGTTCTGTCTACAACGACCGCCTGGTGCCTCTCAGCCAGCTCAGCCATATCCTGTCGCTGATGCAGCAGAACCAGAATGCCCTGTCGAGCGCTGCGCTGGCGGCCGAGCCGGACAATGGTCCCGTGATCGCGCAAGTCGAGGCGCGCATCCAGGAAATCAGCAAATTGTGGGACGAGTACAAGGCGACCCACCTGACGCCGGAAGAAAAAGTGCTGGCCCAGGCGTTCATCGAGAGCCGCACGGCGTTCGTGAGCGAGGGACTCAAGCCGACCATGGCCGCGCTGCGCGCCAACGATCCGGATGCGCTCAGGAAGCTCGTCAAGGGCCCCCTGGCGTCGCGCTTCCTGCCGGCGCAGAAGAACATGCAGGCGCTCGTGCAACTGCAGCTGGACGTGGCGAAGTCGCACTACGACGCCGCGCTGGCACGCTACGAACGCACGCGCAATGTCTCGATCGCCCTGATCGTGATCGGCACGCTCGCGGGTGCCTGCATCGCCGCGCTGCTGATCCGCGGCATCGGCGCATCGCTGGCCGAAGCCCTGCGCGTGGCCCGCAGCGTGGCGGCCGGCGACCTTACGCAGACGGTGCACATCGAGCGCAACGACGAAATCGGCGAGCTGCTCGGCGCGCTGCGCACCATGAACACGTCGCTGGCGGACATCGTCGGCGAGGTCCGCAGCGGCACCGATACGATCGCGACGGCCTCGCGCCAGATCGCGGCCGGCAACCAGGACCTGTCGGCGCGCACCGAGCAGCAGGCCTCGTCGCTGGAAGAGACGGCCGCATCGATGGAAGAGCTGACGTCGGCCGTGAAGCACAACGCGGACAACGCCCGCCAGGCCAATGCGCTGGCGGAAGCGGCGAAGGGGGTGGCGGAGCGCGGCGGTGCCGTGATCGACGACGTGGTCGGCACGATGGGCGACATCAGCGACGCGTCGCGCCGCATCGCCGAGATCATCGGCGTCATCGACGGGATCGCATTCCAGACCAATATCCTGGCCCTGAACGCGGCCGTGGAAGCGGCGCGCGCGGGCGAGCAGGGCCGCGGGTTCGCCGTCGTGGCGTCCGAAGTGCGCAATCTCGCCCAGCGCTCGGCCGGCGCGGCGAAGGAGATCAAGGGACTCATCGAGAGTTCCGTCGAACGCGTGGACACGGGCGGACGGCTCGTGGGCCAGGCCGGCGCGACGATGCGCGAGATCGTCGACAGCGTGCGGCGCGTCACGGACATCATGGGCGAGATCACGTCGGCCAGCAGCGAGCAGACGGCCGGCATCGGCCAGATCAACGTCGCGGTGGCGCAAATGGACCAGGTGACGCAGCAGAACGCCGCGCTGGTCGAGGAATCCGCGGCGGCGGCCGCCGCGATGCATGAACAGGCGCAGCGCCTGGCAGCGTCGGTCGGCGTGTTCCGTGTCGGCCCGCGGCCGGCTTCGCGGCCAGTGGCGGACGTTCAGCCGCGTCCGGCACTGGCGCGGGCCTGAATCAGAACTTGGACTTCTGCGCCTGCAGCTGTTCGCGCAGCTGGTGCGCGTTGCAGTGGCTGTAGTCCTTGTTCAGTTCCAGGTCGACGAGCGGCTTGAGCTGGTTGTCCAGCTGGCCCCGCAGTACGCCCAGGAACTTCGGCTCGGCCACCAGTTCCAGCTTCTGGAAGCGCTGCTCCTGCCAGCCTTTCAGCAGGAAGTTGCAGATGTCCTTCGCAAAGAGCTCGGCGTCGTGCTGCTCAGGTGTCTGCGCCGGCTGGTACTGCTTGTTCGGCGTGGCGCCGCCCGTGTTGTGGATGCTCTGGCCGGCCGAGGTCGGGCCGATCCGGTCCGTGTTGATGTCGATGTCGCGCAGCCGCGCGTTGGCGCTGACCATGTTCTCGACTTCGATGTAAGGCTGCTTGGGGTCCGATTCGGCAAAGATGCGGGCGCGGCCCGCGTCGGCGGATACGATCCAGGTGGTAGGCATGCTTTCCCCCTTTTTCCAAAAATAAATTTGAAGATGTAGGCCCCACCGGGGCCATACAGGCTGAGGGAGAGCATATCCCAACCAGAATTTTCACGAGGTACGAAAGGCGCTAGACTGGCGCCATGCAAAAACTTCTCATCCTCCTCGGCCTCGTGCTGCTCGCCGCGGGGCTCCTCTGGCCCTGGTTGCGCCGGTTCCCGTTCGGCCGGCTTCCCGGCGACATCCACGTCGTCCGCGACGGCTTCTCCTTCAACTTCCCCATCGTCACCTGCCTCGTCATCTCGATCGTCGTCTCGATCTTGCTGTGGTTCTTCCGCCGCTGATTAGCAAGATTTGACAAACACGGTCGGAATTTCAACGAGACAATGCGCCCCATACGAAGACGAGAGACGCTGCAGCGTCCACGAATTCGAAACTGGAAAAGTTCTTTGATCGATACAGTTTTGGGAGAGCACATGAGACAGCAGAAGGAACGTAGGATCGTTGCACGCACGGCGATCGCGGGCGCGGTAACGGTACTGGTGATGGGCATTGCGGCACAGGCGCAGGCACAGGACAGCGGCCAGGAAGCGCAGACCGTGATCGTGACGGGCGTGCGCGCGGCACTGGAACAGTCGCTGCGCCAGAAGCGCAATGCGGATGCCGTCGTCGAGGTGGTGACGGCCGAGGACATCGGCAAGATGCCCGACAAGAACGTGGCCGACGCGATCCAGCGCCTGCCCGGCGTGAACACGCAATCGTCGGCAGGCGGCGAGGGCGGCTTCGGCGAGAACGACCGCGTCAGCCTGCGCGGCACGAGCCCCAGTCTGCAGCAGACCCTGTTCAACGGCCACGCGATCAGCACCGGCGACTGGTTCGTGCTGAACCAGTACGGCGGCAACGTGGGCCGCTCGTCGAGCTTCTCGCTGCTGCCGTCGGAACTCGTCGGTTCCATCGTCGTGCAGAAGAGCGCCACCGCCGATCTGGTCGAAGGCGGCGTGTCCGGTGCCATCAACGTGATCACGCGCCGTCCGCTCGAGTTCCGCCAGCCCCTGACGGTGGAAGCGTCCGTGCAGGCCAACTACAACGACCTCGCGAAAAAGACCGAACCGCAGCTGTCGGCCCTCGTGAGCTGGAAGAACGCGACGAACACGTTCGGCGTGCTGCTGCAGGGCTTCTCGGAAAAGCAGAGCGTGCGCCGCGACGGCCAGGAGATCCTCGGCTACACCACGATCAGCGCGACGAGCGCCGCCGCAATCGCCAATCCTTCGCTTTCCGGCGTGAAGGTCCCGACCTTCATCGGCGCCGCGTTCTTCGAGCAAAAAAAGAAGCGTGAAGGCGGTGCGTTCGACGTCGAGGCGAAACCCACGCGCGACATCGGCGTCGACCTGAACGGCTTCTATTCGAAACTGAGCGCGCCGCACCAGAACACGAACTGGCTGGCCGCGCCAGCGAACTCGATCAACAGCGCGAACCTGATCCCGGGCAGCCCCGTCATCCGCAACGGCACGCTCGTCGGCGCGACGTTCTCCAGCAACTCGGGCGAGGTCGACAACATCTATCGTCCGGATGCGGGCGGCGAATCGTGGTACATCGACCTGAACGGCCGCTGGCGCGCGACGGACGACCTGAGCTTCACGGGCAAGATCGGCCGGACGCACGGCATCGGCTTCGACCACGGCGACGTCTACTACCAGAACAACGTCGACGGCGGCATGACGTACGCGCTGAACGGCATGCTGCCTGCCACCGTCGGCTACCCGGGCGGGAACACGACGAAGCCGGGATCGACGGCATGGGCGGGCGGCGGCGAGGCGCAATCCGTCGACAAGGAAAAGTATGCGCAGGTCGACGGCGATTGGCGCGTGCACGACAACCTGTGGCTGCAGGGCGTCCGCTTCGGCGCGCGCTGGACGGACCACAAGCGCACGGCCGAGCATCCACTGGAAACGCGTCCGGGCCCGAACGGCTTTTCCAATCCTGGACCGGTGTGGAACGGCGAGATGTACCCGGGCGACTTCGGCTCGGACCTCGGCGGCAGCGTCTTCAACAACTACTTCAAGTACAGCGGTGCGGCCCTCGGCGCCTGGGGCGCGGTGCCGGGTAACCGCCTGCTGGACTTCACGCTGCGCCACAACTGGCTCGACGAATTCCAGGTGGGCGAAAAGACCGCGGCCGCGTACGGCATGGCCGAAATCGGTGGCGACAGCTGGAGCGGCAATTTCGGTTTGCGCGCCGTCGAGACGCGCCAGACGACCGTCGTGAACCTGCCGGGCGGCCAGAATCCGATCACCGGTTCCGCCTTCGGTCCGTACACGCCGACGACGTACGAACGCAAGTACCGCGACTACCTGCCGAGCGCGAACGTGAAGTTCGACGTGTCGTCAAGCCTCGTCGTCCGCGGCGGCATCGCCAGGACGATGGCGCGTCCCGACTACAGCGCGCTGGGCGGCTCCGTGTCGCTGAACGACGACGCGCTGTCGGGCAGCGGCGGCAACGTCAAGCTGGATCCGATCCGCTCCGTCAACTACGACCTGTCGGCCGAGTGGTACTACATGCCGAAGGCGATGCTGTCGGCGGGCCTGTTCTACATGGACTTCAGCTCCATCGTCGCGCAGGGCACGAGCACGGGCAGCTATTACAACAACAAGCGCGGTGCGTTCACCGATTACCAGATCACGTCGCCATACAACACGACCGCCACCAACAAGGGCATCGAGCTCTCGTGGCAGCAGCCGCTGTGGAACAACTTCGGCCTGCTCACCAACTACACGTGGGCGGACGGCGAACTGGATGGCGGCGGCGAGATGCTCAACGCGTCGAAGAACACGTACAACGTGACGGGCTTCTACGAGAACGACCGCTTCTCCGCGCGCCTCGCGTACAGCTACCGCTCGTCGTACAAGGCCGGCGTCGACCGCGGTGCGAGCCAGCACGTGGATTCGATGCCGTCGCTCGCTGCGTCGGTGAACTTCAAGATCAACGAGCACCTGACGGTCACGTTCGATGCCCTGAACCTCACCAACGAGACGATCAAGATGTACGCCGAGAACAAGGACCAGCCGCGCGCGTTCTACTCGAACGGCCGTACCTTCTACCTCGGCCTGCGCGGCAAGCTCTGATCGTGTCGCAACAGGAGACGCAACACGGCGCGCCCGTCGCCGTGCGGTGGGCGTGTTTGTCCAACCTCGTCGCGGACGACGTGTTCGCGGCGCGCCTGACGCTCGTCAACGTGTCGGGCGCGCCGATCGCGGCGGGGTGGACCGTGTACTTCAATGCATGCCGGCGCGTGCTGGCCGGCAGCGTGAGCGCGGGATTTCACGTGCAGCACGTCAACGGCGACCTGTTTGCGCTGCGTCGCCCGGATGCCGGCGCCTGGCAGCCGGGCGAAACGCTCGACGTGCGCTACGAGGCGCAGTTCTGGGCCATCAGCATGACGGACGCGCCGCTCGGCTTCTACCTTGTCGCAGCGGACGGCCGCACGGTCGACCTGGGCGACCCGGCGATCGAACCGTTCGCGCGGCCGGAACAGCTGCAGCGCCATGCGCGCGACGTGCTGCCGCCGGCCGACGCGGCCTGGCGCTGGCGCGAGAACGGCGGCCTGCGCCTGCTGCCGCCGGAGGACGTCGGCCGTATCACGCCCACGCCCGTCTCGGCCCGCTTTACGGATGCGCGCTGCCGGCTGTCGGCCGCCAGCGAGGTTGTCGCCGGTGCCGCGCTGGCCGGCGAAGCGGCGTTGTTGCGCGCGCTGCTGGCCGATCTTCCCGATGGCCACGGCGTCGGCATTTTGCTGGAGATCGGGACCGTGGCGGCAGAGGGGCCGGAGGCCTACCGCCTCGACATCGGCCCCGACGCGATCCTCGTACGCGGCGCCGGCGCGCACGGTGTGTTCAACGGCATCCAGACGCTGGCCCAGTTGCTGGATGCCGACGGCGGCCTGCCGTGCGGGGGCGTGCTCGATGCACCGCGTTTCGGCTACCGCGGCATGATGCTCGACGTGGCGCGCCACTTCGCATCGGTCGCCACGGTCAAGCGCCTGCTCGACTGCATGGCGCGTTATAAGCTGAACCGGCTGCACCTGCACCTGACGGACGACGAAGGCTGGCGTCTCAGGATCGATGCACTGCCGGAGCTGACGGAGATCGGCAGCAAACGCGGCGTGGCCGGCGACCCCATGCTGCCGCCATCGTTCGGTTCCGGCGCGGAGGCCGAATCATCGTCCGGCACGGGCCACTACGACGCCGACGAATTCATCGACATCCTGCGCTACGCACACGCGCGCCACATCGAGGTCATCCCGGAATTCAACATGCCGGGCCACGCGCGCGCGGCCGTGCTGGCGATGCGCGCGCGTCACGACCGCCTGCGCGCGCAAGGCGACATCGAAGGCGCGGAGCGTTACCTGCTGAGCGATCCGTACGACGCCTCCGTCTACGAATCCGTGCAGCTGTGGCGCGACAACGTGATCTGCATCGCCATGCCGTCCGTCGACCGCTTCATCGACACCGTCGTCGCCCACGTGGCCGGGCTGTACCGCGAGGCCGGCGTGCCGCTCAAGACGGTCCACACGGGCGGCGACGAGGTGCAGCTGGGCGCGTGGGAAGGCTCGCCGCGCTGCCGGGCATTGATGCGCGAGCGCGGATGGACCCGTATCGCGCAGCTGCAGGCGGATTTCGTCGACCGCTGCCGCGCGATCCTGGCACGCCACGGCCTCGCGTTCGCGGGCTGGGAAGAGACGGCGCTCGTGTACGAGGACGGCGGCCCCGGTTTCCAGGTCTATGCATGGAACAACGCGTGGGGCTCGGGCAAGGAAGACGTCGCGTACCGCCTCGCGAATGCCGGCTACGACGTCGTGCTGGCGAATGCCGCCAACCTGTACTTCGACCTCGCGTATGCGAAGGACCCGCAGGAGCCGGGCTATTACTGGGCCGGCTTCGTGGAGACGCGCCACGCGTTCGGCTTCTGCCCGCTGGACATGATCGTCGGCGCGGCCACCGATCCGATGGGCCAAAGCGTGCCGGCCGAGCGGCTGGCCGCAATGACGCGCCTGACGCCGGCAGGGCGGCGCCGCATCAATGGCCTGCAAGGGCAGCTGTGGGGAGAAAACGCCCGCACGCGCGACCGCATCGAATACCTGGCCGCGCCGCGTCTCGTGGCGCTGGCGGAACGGGCGTGGGCACCGGATCCCGGCTGGTGTGCCATCGACGATGCCGGGGAGCGTGAGCGCGCCATGGACGACGCATGGAACGAATTCGCCAACCGCCTCGGCCAGCGCGAACTGGCACGGCTCGACCGCGCACCGCTGGCCTACGGTTACCGGCTGCCGCCGCCGGGTGCCGTCGCCAACGGCCGGACAGTCCACGCGAACGTTGCCCTGCCGGGCCTCGCGCTGCATTACACTCTGGACGGCAGCGAGCCCGACGCCGCCAGCCAGCGCTACACGGGGCCGGTGGAGGCCGGGCAGGACGCCGCCGTGTTCAAGGTCGCCACCTTCGACACGCGCGGCCGCAAGAGCGCAACCGTCGTCATCGCACTGGACTCCCATGGATAGCATCCGTCCCGACCACCTGACCCCTGCGGCGCGGCATCCGCTCGCCTGGGTGCCCACGCTGTACCTCGCCCAGGGCCTGCCGTTCTACGCCGTCGCCCTCGTGGCAGGACTGATGTTCAAGAGCATGGACGTGCCCAACGAGCAGATCGCGCGCTGGACCGGCGTCATCGGCCTCGCGTGGGTGTTCAAGGCGTTGTGGAGTCCCTTCCTGGAACTCGCGGCTAGCAAGAAGCGGGTCGTCGTCGTGCTGCAGGTCACGGGCGGCATCGCGCTTGCGGCGCTGGCCGTCGCGCTGCAACTGCCCGCGTGGTTCGCGCTGGCGATCGGGCTGCTGGCCGTGGTCGCGCTGGCGTCCAGCACGCACGACATCGCGGCCGACGGTTTATATATCGCGAACCTGTCCGAGCGCCAGCAGGCCGCGTACGCCGGCTGGCAGGGCGCGTTCTTCAACGGCGCCAAGTTCCTGTCGCTGGGCGGGCTCGTGATCCTGGCCGGCTTCCTCGAACAGCGCATCGGTCCCCCGGCCGCGTGGGCGACGGTGTTCGGACTGCTGGGGGCCTTGCTGGCGGGGCTCGGGCTGTATCACGCGTGGGCGTTGCCGGGGGCCGTGCAAGCCGCCGGCGGGTCGGTCAGCGGCACCGCCGCCGTGCTGGTCGACGTCGTGCGCGCGTTCTTCGCCAAGCCCGGCATCTGGATGGGTATCGTGTTCATCCTGCTGTTCCGCCTCGCGGAAGGGCAGGTGCAGACGATCGGCCCGCTGTTCCTGCGCGATGCGCGCGCGGTCGGCGGCCTCGGCCTCTCGACGCAGGAAGTGGGCGCCATCTACGGAACGGCCGGCACGGCCGCCTTCCTCGTCGGCAGCATCCTCGGCGGCTGGTTCACGGCGCGCATGGGGTTGAAACGGGCGATGCTCGTGCTGATCCTCGCGATGAACATGCCGAACCTCGTGTTCTGGTACCTGAGCGCGGTGCAGCCGGGGAGTCTCGGGCTCGTCACGGCGGCGCTGTCGGCCGAGATGTTCGGCTACGGGTTCGGCTTCGTGGGCATGATCCTGTTCATCATGCAGGTGATCGCACCCGGCCGCTACCAGACGGCGCACTACGCGCTGGGGTCCGGCTTCATGCAGCTCGGCTTCGTGCTGTCGAAGGTGGTCAGCGGCGACATCCAGCATGCGCTGGGTTACCGCCATTTTTTCTTGTGGGTGGTGTTGTCCGCGCTGCCGGTGCTGATCCTCACGCGGTTCGTGAAGATGACGCCGGCCGGACAGGACTGAGGTCAGCGGCGGTAGGTCGGGCGGCGCGCCGGCGCTGCGTTGCGCTTTTCGATGTGGCGGAACGTGATGCGGCCCTTGCTCAGGTCGTATGCCGACATTTCCAGCGTCACGCGGTCGCCCGCCAGGATGCGGATATGGTGCTGGCGCATCTTGCCCGACGTGTAGGCGATCAGTTTGTGTCCATTGTCGAGGTCGACGCGAAAGCGCGAGTCGGGGAGGATTTCCTGGACGATGCCGTCCATTTCGATGAGTTCTTCTTTGGCCATGGGGGTCCTTGGTGGCGGGCGCGCGGCGGTCGCCGGCGTGTCGATGAGGTGAGCCGGCTATATATCCGGAACGAATATTATAAAGCATTTAGATGAGTTTTAGTTATACCCGAAGCCGCCAGGTTTGCTATGCTTGAGGATTGTCGTGATCGTAATGGAGTAGACGATGGTTTCCCTGCAGGAGCAGCTGATGAAGGCCGGGCTGGTCGACAAGAAGAAGGTCAAGGTCGCCAACCAGGAAAAGGCCAAGCAGCAGAAGATCGAGCGCCGCACGGGCGTCACGAGCGTTAACGAGACGAAGGAGGCGGTGCTTGAAGCCCAGCGCCAGCAGGCCGAGCGCGCCCGCGCGCTGAACGCCGAGCGCGACGCGGCCGCGGCGGCAAAGGCCGTCGAGGCGCAGATCGCGCAAATGATTCACGTAAACCGCCAGCCCAAGGGCAAGGGCAACCTGGACGTCCCCTACAACTTCACGATCGGCACGAAGATCGAACGTATCCACGTCTCGAGCCTCGTGCGCGACCACCTGGTGGCGGGCCGCCTGTCCATCGTCGCCCATGGTGGCGGCTTCGAGCTGGTGCCGCGCGTGATCGCCGACAAGATCGCGGAACGGGCGCCGGACCGCGTCGTGCGCGTGAATAAAGCCGCCGAAGCCGTCGCGGAAGGCGAGGACGATCCCTACAAAGACTTTAAGATCCCCGACGACTTCGACTGGTGAGCACGTCGCAAAACCTGCTGCGCGTTGCACTGCCGTTCTGCGATGCTCGCTGTACTACTCGTACAGCTGCGCTTCTCGAACAGCATTGCGGCCGCTCGCGACGGTTTTTCGAGGTGCTCTGAACCCCCTCAGCGCTTCTTGATCGGAAGCGCCAGCCAGCCGCGCCAGCGGCCGTCATGCCCCCGCTCGACCTTCTGGATGTGCGGGCGGATGCTGTCCAGGCGCCACACGGCCTGCTTGTCGAGCCAGTCCTCGTACATCGAGCGGAAACGCGGCCATTCGTCGTCGAAGTCGAGGCAGGCGTAGGTGCCGGCCGGCAGGACGCGCACGCCCAGGCCGGGATCGAGGAACGTGTCGTCGGCGCAGCCGAAGTCGTAGCAGTATTCGCGCTCGCCGGTAAACCCCGGGTCTTCGTCGAACACGCCGTACCACGGGATGCCGGCGGGCAGGCCGTCGGCCTTTTCGCGCTCCTGGATGAAGTCGTGGCAGGCGAACGACAGCGCCGCGCCGGACTGGCCGAAGAACCGCTGGTAGCGCAAGGTCAGCGCCGGCAGGTTGCGCACGGCGATGCGTGCGGCGATCGTGCCCGGTTCGGGTGGGCAGTAGGGGGCCAGGATCGCTTCCAGGTCGTCCGGCTCGGCGACGAAGAAGCTGACGTCGCTCTCGCGGCCGACCTGCTGGTCCATGTAGTCGCGCCAGCCGCCTTCGCGCCATGCCTTGGCCGACATCGCGAACTGTTGCTTGAATGCCTTGGCGAACGCCGCGTTCGACGGAAAGCCGCAATCCTGGGCGATACGCACGATGGGCGCGTCCGGCTCGTGACGCAGCAGGTGGGCGGCGCGGCGCAGGCGCCGCTTGCGCTGGTATTCGCACGCCGAGAATCCCGTCAGCTCGCGGAAGATGCGGTCGAAGTGGAACGACGAATAACTGGCCGACGCCGCCAGCGATTTCAATGCAAGCGGATCGCCGACCGAGTCCAGCATCAGGTCCATCACTTCATACAGGCGCGACACGCGCGCGGCGGTCTTCGACATCGACGGCAGTCATTTGCAAAATTGAAATAACTAGTTTCCGTAAATAACACGTCGTTGGCAAGCGTTTGGCGCTGCGGCCGCCGCCGAGTGTTGTCAGTACGCCGCCTGGGGCGTCATCTCCAGCCTGCTCGGGTCGAACCCCTGCCGCTCCAGCCGCTCGAGCAGGGCGCCGTACGCCTGGCGCGACACGGTCGGGGTGCGCGACAGGATCCACAGGTAATCCCGTCCCGGCTCGCTGACGGCGGCCAGCTGGTAGTTCGGGTCGAGGTCGATCACCCAATAGTCGCCCCATACCATCGGCAGGAACGACAGCCAGGCAGGCGCGAACCGCACTTTCAGGGTCGGCGACGTGGCGCCGCCCAGCTGGCGCGCCGTTCCCACGGCCTCGTCAAAGGTGCCGTCCGCGCGGCGGCAGCGGTTGATGACTTGCACGGTCTTGTCCGGCTGCAGGCTGTAATGGGCCGTCGTGTTGCCGGCACATTGTTTCTGAAATCGGTTCGGATATTTTGCAATCTCGTACCAGGCACCCATGTAGCGCGGCACATCGAGGCCGGGGATCGGCGTCACGGGCGCGGCACGGGCACCGCGCTCGGCGGCGAGCAAGGTCGCACTGGCGCCGAGCAGGCCGAGCAGCAAGAGGATCAGGCGGGTATTCGGGAGCATGGGATACGTCGGTGAACTGGACTGTGTCTATCGTACGACAACTTGGCGGCGCCCGGCGCCCGCCGCCGTTCGATCGTCAGAAAGTTGCTTCGCGGATTTAATAATCCACGCCGAACCGTCGCCTTTTCCTTTTGCTGACAGCAATTTCTTCGTGGCAACATTGGAAAAGTCATGCACCATGCGGCTCAAGTGCCGGATCCGAAAGGATTATCGAACGGATAAAAGAATCGTGGTGGAGGGGAGAGGTTGTGGAGGAAAAACAACCGGAAACCCTCAAGTTGCCGGGTTTGTTGCCGTAAAGCATGCGTAAGCGCACTAATAAAATGTATCCTTAGGGAAATTATTCTTCACTGAACATCGCGCATCGGGCGGCGATCGGACAACTTCAACTAAAAGGTTCAACCATGGCTTCACTCGTTACCGGAATGAGCACCGCCCAAATCCAGGCGCTGACAACTTCCCAAATCGTCGGATTGGCGACAACCGACATGGCTGCGCTTACCACGACGCAGATCTCGGCATTTACCACCGGCCAGGTGGCGGCGATGGAAACCCGTGACCTGGCGGCGTTGAGCACCAACCAGATCTCGGCCGGCTTCACCACCGCGCAGATCGCCGCGCTCACGACGAACCAGATTTCGTCGCTGACCACGGCCCAGACCGCTTCGCTGACCACGCAGCAAGTGGCGGCAATCACCACGAACGACCTGGCCGCCATGAAGACGAGCCAGATCGCCGCCCTGACGACGAACCAGGTCGCGGCCGGCCTGACGACGGACCAGATCGTCGCCTTGACCACCGCCCAGGCTGCTGCGCTGACCACCGCCCAGACCTCGTCCCTGACGACGAGTCAGGTCGCCGCACTGGAAACCCGCGACCTCGCCGCGCTGAAGTCGAGCCAGATCGCCGCGCTGACGACGAACCAGATCGCGGCCGGCCTCTCCACGGCGCAAGTCGCAGCGCTCGGCACGGCCCAGGTTGCCGCGCTGACGACGAACCAGGTCCTCAACGGCCTGACGACGAACCAGATCGGCGCCCTGACCACCGCGCAGGCAGCTGCGCTGACCACGGCCCAGGCAGCGGCGCTGAGCACGCAGCAAGTGGCTGCGATCGGCACGAACACCCTGGCCGCGATGAAGACGACCCAGATCGCTGCCCTGACGACGAACCAGGTCGCGGCCGGCCTGACGACGAACCAGATCGTCGCCCTGACCACGGCCCAGGCAGCTTCGCTGACCACCGCCCAGACCTCGTCCCTGACGACGAGCCAGGTCGCCGCGCTGGAAACCCGCGACCTCGCCGCGCTGAAGACGAGCCAGGTCGCCGCGCTGACGACGAACCAGATCGCGGCCGGCCTCTCCACGACGCAAGTCGCAGCGCTCGGCACGGCCCAGGTTGCCGCGCTGACGACGAACCAGGTCGTCAACGGCCTGACGACGAACCACATCGGCGCCCTGACCACCGCACAGGCGGCTGCGCTGACCACGGCCCAGGCAGCGGCGCTGAGCACGCAGCAAGTGGCTGCGATCGGCACGAACGACCTGGCCGCCATGAAGACGAGCCAGATCGCCGCCCTGACGACGAACCAGGTCGCCGCCGGCCTGACGACGGACCAGATCGTCGCCCTGACCACGGCCCAGGCTGCTGCGCTGACCACCGCCCAGACCTCGTCCCTGACGACGACCCAGGTCGCCGCGCTGGAAACCCGCGACGTCGTCGCACTGAAGACGAGCCAGATCGCCGCGCTGACGACGAACCAGCTCTCGGCCGGCCTGACGACGACGCAGTTCGCATCGCTGACGACGAGCCAGATCGCCGCGCTGACGACGAACCAGGTCGCCGCCGGCCTCACGACGAATCACATCGTCGCGCTGACGACGAGCCAGGCCGGTGCCCTCACGACGGCCCAGGCCTCGGCGCTGACGACGAACCAGGCGGCTGCCCTGGAAACGATCGACCTGGCTTCCATGAAGACGAGCCAGATCGCCGCGCTGACGACGAACCAGATCGCCAACGGCCTGACGACGACCCAGATCGTCGCCCTGACCACCGCCCAGGCTGCTGCGCTGACCACCGCCCAGGCTGCCGCGCTGACGACGACCCAGATCGCCGCGCTGGAAACCCGCGACCTCGCCGCGCTGAAGTCGAGCCAGATCGCCGCGCTGACGACGAACCAGATCGCGGCCGGCCTGACGACGCAGCAGGTGGCATCGATGACGAGCGCCCAGATCGCCGCGTTGACGACGAACCAGGTCGCCGCCGGCCTGACGACGAACCAGGTCGCCGCCCTGACCACCGTGCAGGCAGCTGCGCTGACCACGGCCCAGGCAGCGGCGCTGAGCACGCAGCAAGTGGCTGCGATCGGCACGAACACCCTGGCCGCCATGAAGACGAGCCAGATCGCCGCCCTGACGACGAACCAGGTCGCGGCCGGCCTGACGACGGACCAGATCGTTGCCCTGACCACGGCCCAGGCTGCTGCGCTGACCACCGCCCAGGCTGCCGCGCTGACGACGACCCAGATCGCCGCGCTGGAAACCCGCGACCTCGCCGCGCTGAAGACGAGCCAGATCGCCGCGCTGACGACGAACCAGATCGCGGCCGGCCTGACGACGCAGCAGGTGGCATCGATGACGAGCGCCCAGATCGCCGCTCTGACGACGAGCCAGGTTCTCAACGGCCTGACGACGACCCAGATCGGCGCCCTGACCACCGCGCAGGCAGCTGCGCTGACCACGGCCCAGGCTGCGGCGCTGAGCACGCAGCAAGTGGCTGCGATCGGCACGAACGCCCTGGCCGCGATGAAGACGAGCCAGATCGCCGCGCTGACGACGAACCAGGTCGCGGCCGGCCTGACGACGACCCAGATCGTCGCCCTGACCACGGCCCAGGCTGCTGCGCTGACTACCGCCCAGGCTGCCGCGCTGACGACGACCCAGGTCGCCGCGCTGGAAACCCGCGATCTCGTTGCGCTGAAGTCGAGCCAGATCCAGGCGCTGACGACGACCCAGATCTCGGCCGGCCTGAGCACCGCGCAAGTGGCGTCGATGACGACTTCGCAGATCGCCGCGCTGACGACGAACCAGGTCCTCAACGGCCTGACGACGACCCAGGTCGGCGCCCTGACCTCCGCGCAGGCAGCTGCGCTGACCACGGCCCAGGCAGCGGCGCTGAGCACGCAGCAAGTGGCTGCGATCGGCACCAACGCCCTGGCCGCGATGAAGACGACCCAGATCGCCGCGCTGACGACGAACCAGGTCGCCGCCGGCCTGACGACGAGCCAGATCGTCGCCCTGACCACGGCCCAGGCTGCTGCGCTGACCGCCGGCCAGGCTGCCGCGCTGACGACGACCCAGGTCGCCGCGCTGGAAACCCGCGACCTCGCCGCGCTGAAGTCGGCCCAGGTCCAGGCGCTGACGACGACCCAGATCTCGGCCGGCCTGAGCACTGCGCAGGTGGCAGCGATGACGACCTCGCAGATCGCCGCACTGACGACGAACCAGGTCCTCAACGGCCTGACGACGACCCAGGTCGGCGCCCTGACCACCGCGCAGGCAGCTGCGCTGACCACGGCCCAGGCAGCGGCGCTGAGCACGCAGCAAGTGGCTGCGATCAGCACGAGCGACGTGGCGGCCATGAAGACGACCCAGATCGCCGCGCTGACGACGAACCAGGTCGCCGCCGGCCTGACGACGAGCCAGATCGTCGCCCTGACCTCGGCCCAGGTTGCTGCGCTGACCACCGCCCAGGCTGCCGCGCTGACGACGACCCAGGTCGCCGCGCTGGAAACCCGCGATCTCGTTGCGCTGAAGTCGGCCCAGATCCAGGCGCTGACGACGACCCAGATCTCGGCCGGTCTGAGCACCACGCAAGTGGCGGCGATGACGACCTCGCAGATCGCCGCGCTGACGACGAACCAGGTCGCCGCCGGCCTGACGACGGACCAGGTCGTCGCGCTGTCCAGTGCCCAGGTCCTCGCATTGTCGACCGGCCAGGTTGCCGCGCTGACGACCAGCCAGCTGGGCGCGCTCGAAACCCGCGATGTCGCGGTCCTGAAGACGAGCCAGATCCAGGCGCTGACGACGAACCAGATCCAGAGCGGTCTGACCACGACCCAGGTCGCCGCGCTGACGACGGCCCAGGCCATGGCGCTGACGTCGAGCCAGGTGGCGGCGATGACGACGAACCAGATCCAGCAGCTCAAGGTCGGCAGCCCGATCGTGCTGGACCTGAACGGCGACGGCATCCACACGAAGAGCATCGCCCAGGGCGTGCAGTTCGACCTGTTCGGGACCGGCAGCAAGGTCACGACGGGCTGGGTGGACGCGACCGACGGCCTGCTGGCACTCGATCGCAACGGCAACGGTTCGATCGACAACGGTAGCGAGCTGTTCGGTACGTCGACCAAGCTGGCGAACGGCCAGAACGCCTCCAACGGCTACGAAGCACTGGCCCAGCTGGATGCGAACGGCGACGGCGTGATCGATTCGAAGGATGCCGCCTACGACCAGCTGAAGGTGTGGGTCGACACGAACGGCGACGGCGTCAGCCAGTCGGGCGAGCTGAAGACGCTGAAGTCGCTGGACATCGCGAGCCTCAACGTCAACGGCGACAAGACCGCGGCGAAGGACAACGGCAACTGGATCGGCATGCAGTCGACCCTCACGAAGACCGACGGCTCCACGGCCGCCACGGGCGACGTGTGGTTCACGACCGACAAGTCGGCCGCAACGGCCGCAGCCGAAGCCGCAGCGACCACGCTGAGCAGCAAGGTGGGCAGCATGGTCCAGGCAATGACGGCCTTCAACGCTGGCGATGCGAGCGTGGCGGGCGGTGGCCTGACCCTGCCGAACCTGTCCGGCGCGCAGACCGGCCTGCTGGCTTCGGTCGGCACGATGGTCGACGTGATGAAGCAGTTCGACGCCAACGGCAACAAGGTGTTGGGTGCGAATGTGGCGATGTCCTCGACGGCCGAATCGCTGGCCAAGTCGGTGGCGACGCCGCAGGACTCCGGCTTCCTCACCACGGGCGGTCGCAAGTAATGACCGCAGGGGCCGGTTCGCGCCGGCCCCGCCATGACATCAAAAAGGCAAGACCGTTATCGGTCTTGCCTTTTTTTGCGTCCAAATTGCGACAAACCAAGAATAAGGGGTGTAACACAGTGCTGTTCAGCAACAATACTGGCCAACAACAAGGTAATCTCTCGGTCTGCTGCACTTCGCTTCTATTAGTTTCCTAATGGCCGACAAATTTCCTCATACAACTTTGCAATGCCTGACTGCCATCGCGCAGCATCACGGCCTGCAAATCAATCCTGAGCGTCTGATCCACGACTATGCGTTGAACGCAGAGGAGCCGTCGTCCTCGATGTTGCTGGGGATGGCGTCGAGCATCGGCCTGAAGGCCAAGCTGCGCCAGCTGACGGTCGACAAGCTGCTGGGTCAGAAGGGCGTGTTCCCGCTGCTCGCGCGCCTGAAGGACGGCAACAGCATGATCGTCGTCGGCGCCCGCAGCGACGACGGCGGCGTGCTCGCCGTGCTCGACCCGCTCGGCGACCTGGGCAGCGTCAAGATGCTCGACCCGGCCGCGTTCCAGGACCTGTGGAGCGGCGAAGTCCTGTTCCTCAAGCGCACGTCCAAACTCTCCGACACGCGCCAGCCGTTCGGCCTGCGCTGGTTCATTCCCGAGATCCTGCAGCAGAAGGCCGCGTTCCGCGACATCGCCATCGCCGCCATGGCGATGAACGTCCTCGGCCTGGCGTCGCCGATCTTCTTCCAGCTCGTCATCGACAAGGTGCTCGTGCACCACAGCGTGTCGACCCTGTGGGTGCTGGCGGCCGGCATCGCCATCGCGCTGCTGTTCGAATCCACCTTCGGTTTCATGCGCCAGATCCTGACCTTGTGGGGCACGAACAAGATCGACATCCGCCTGACCCGGCGCACGTTCGCGCACCTGCTGTCGCTGCCCATCGATTATTTCGAGACCACGTCCGCGGGCGTGGTCGTGCGCCACATGCAGCAGATGGAAAAGATCCGCAGCTTCCTCACGGGCCGCATGTTCTTCACGATGCTCGACCTGACGGCGCTGGTCATCCTGCTGCCGATCCTGTTCAGCTATTCCGTCAAGCTGGCGCTGATCGTGCTGGTGTTCACGTTCATGATCGGCGGCATCGTCGCGGTCCTCGTGCCCACGTACCAGCGCCGCCTGAACGACCTGTACACGGCCGAAGGCCAGCGCCAGGCGCTGATGGTGGAAACGATCCACGGCATGCGCACGGTGAAGGCGCTGGCCATCGAGCCGATGCAGCGCCGCGCCTGGGACCAGCGCTCCGCGCACGCCCTGAACCAGCATTTCCGCGTGGGCCAGATCTCCATCACGGGCAACGCCGTCACCGACTTCCTCGGCAAGCTGCTGCCCGTCGTGATCATCGTCATCGGCGCCCAGGACGTGTTCGACCAAAGCCTGTCCGTCGGCGCCCTGATCGCCTTCCAGATGCTGTCCGGCCGCGTCAGCGGGCCGCTGATCGCCCTGGTGGGCCTCGTCAACGAGTACCAGGAAACGGCGCTGTCCGTGCGCATGCTGGGCGAGGTCATGAACCGCGCGCCGGAAGGCCGCGCCGGCGGCCTGCGCCCCGAACTGCGCGGCAACATCACGTTCGACAACGTCGTGTTCCGCTATCCGGGCGCACAGAACAACGCGCTTGACCGCGCCAGCTTCGAGATCAAGGAAGGCAGCGTGATCGGCATCGTGGGCCGCAGCGGCTCGGGCAAGACGACGATCACGAAGGTCATCCACGGCCTGTACCGCATCCAGGAAGGCATCGTCCGCTTCGACGGCTACGACGCCCGCGAGATCGACCTGTCGCACCTGCGCCGCCAGGTGGGCGTCGTCCTGCAGGAGAACTTCCTGTTCCACGGCACGGTGCGCGAGAACATCGCCGCGACGATGCCCGAGGCGGCGTTCGAGGACATCGTCGAGGCGGCCCGCGCGGCCGGCGCCGACGAATTCATCGAGCGCATGCCGCAGGGCTACGACACGATGCTGGAAGAGAATGCATCGAACCTGTCCGGCGGCCAGAAACAGCGCCTGTCGATCGCGCGCGCGCTGCTGGCCAAGCCGCGCATCCTCGTGCTGGACGAAGCGGCCAGCGCGCTCGACCCGGAAAGCGAAGCGATCTTCATCAGCAACCTGTCGCGCATCGCCGTGGGCCGCACCGTGATCATGGTGTCGCACCGCCTGTCGACGCTCGTCAACGCCGATTCCATCCTCGTCATGCAGCGCGGCCAGCTGATGGACGCGGGCCGCCACGAAGAACTCCTGACGCGCTGCTCTACTTATATTCAATTATGGAACCAGCAAACAAGTCATCTGTGACCGCGCTCGATCCGACCGACATCGAGTTCCTGCCGGACGCCGACGAGATCGAGCGCCGGCCGCTGCCGCCGTACGCGCGCATCACCGTCCACGCACTGGCGGCGGCGCTCGTGTGCTTCCTCGGCTGGTCCAGCGTCGCCGAGATCGACGAGGTCGTGAAGGCCCAGGGCCGCCTGACGACGCCGTCGGCGAACATCGTCGTGCAGCCGTTCGAGACCTCGATCATCCGCACGATCGACGTGCGCATCGGCCAGGTCGTCAAGAAGGGCGAGCGTCTCGCCACGCTGGATCCGACGGACGCCGACGCCGACCAGGCCCAGTTGCGCCTGAAGTTCGACAGCCTGGACACGCAGGTGAAACGCCTCGAAGCCGAACTGGTTGGCCGCGGCACGCCGGCCGAAATGGGCAAGGTGTCGGCCGACACCCAGCTGCAGGACAGGCTGGCCGGCGAGCGTCGCGCCAACTTCGCCGCGCAGATGGCGCGCCTGGACGAGAACATCGCCAAGGCCCGCGCGTCGCTGGACACGAACGTCCACGACCAGCAGGTGCTGGCCGACCGCACCAGGTCGCTACGCGAAGTGGAGACGATGCAGGAACGCCTGGTCGACCAGAAATTCGGCGCCAAGGTCAACCTGCTGGACGCGCGCAACAAGCGCATGGAAGTGGAACGCGACTACACGCTGGCGAAGAACCAGGAGCCGGAGATCCGCCGCACGCTGGCCGGCCTGGAAGCCGAGAAGCGCGCGTTCGTGAACGGCTGGCGCCAGAAGATCATGGAAGACATGCTGAACCTCACGCGCGAGCGCGACGCGACGGCCGAGCAGATCAAGAAGGGCACGCTGCGCCGCGACAAGGTCATCCTCACCGCACCGGCCGACGCCATGGTGCAGGACATCGCCAAGCTGTCGCAGGGTTCCGTGGCGCAGGCCGCCGAGAAGATGTTCACGCTCGTGCCGCTCGGTACCGCGCTGGACGCCGAGGTGCAGATCGATTCGCTCGACGTCGGACACGTGAAGCCGGGCGACGTGGCGCACATCAAGCTCGACGCGTTCCCGTTCCAGAAGCACGGCACGCTGGAAGCGAAGGTGCGCACGCTGTCCGAGGATGCGTTCAAGCGCGAGACGACGAATGCGGAAACGGGAACCGACGCGTACTACGTCAGCCGTATCGACCTCGGTGGCAGCAAGTTGAAGAACATGGACTCGCACGCGCGCTTGCTGCCGGGCATGACATTGACGGCCGAGATCGTGGTCGGCAAGCGCACGGTGCTGTCCTATCTGTTGTGGCCCCTGAAGAAAGGCCTGGACGAAGCGATACGCGAACCCTGACGGGACGTTTCTTGACGCGCTCAAACGACAAGTAGATACTGCAGCCGTACCTGGCGTTCACTATGTCGATGGAGCCATTTTCTATCGGAAGCTTTTACATGCTCAATAACAAATCTATCCTGATCACCGGCGGCACTGGCTCGTTTGGCAAGCAATTTACCAAGACCATCTTGGAACGCTACCAGCCAAAGAAAGTCATCATCTATTCCCGTGATGAGCTCAAGCAGTACGAAATGGCCCAGACGTTCAACGCACCGCAGATGCGCTATTTCATCGGCGACGTGCGCGACGGCGCCCGCCTCGAGCAGGCGATGGACGGCGTCGACTACGTCATCCACGCCGCCGCCCTGAAGCACGTGCCGGTGGCCGAGTACAACCCGATGGAGTGCATCAAGACCAACATCTACGGCGCCGAGAACGTCATCAAGGCGGCCATCGCCGCCGGTGTCACCAAGGTCATCGCCCTGTCGACCGACAAGGCGGCCAATCCGATCAACCTGTACGGCGCCACCAAGCTGGCGTCCGACAAGCTGTTCGTGGCCGCCAACAACATGGTCGGCGACCGCGACACGCGTTTTTCCGTGGTCCGCTACGGCAACGTGATCTGCTCGCGCGGCTCGGTGATCCCGTTCTTCGAAAAGCTGCTGGCCGAAGGCGCGACCTCGCTGCCGATCACCGACGAGCGCATGACGCGCTTCTGGATCACGCTGCAGCAGGGCGTGGATTTCGTCATCAGGAACTTCGAACGCATGCACGGCGGCGAGATCTTCGTGCCGAAGCTCCCGACGGCCACCATCACCACGCTGGCGGAGGTCATGGCGCCGAACCTGCCGACCCGCGTGGTCGGCATCCGCCCGGGCGAGAAGCTGCACGAGGTCATGTGCCCGGCCGACGATTCGCACCTGACGCTGGAGTTCCACGACCACTTCGTGATCCAGCCGTCGATCGTCTTCAACAACCGCGCCAACTACGCCCTGAACCGCGTGGGCGAAGAGGGCCAGAACGTCGGCAGCGGTTTCGAATACAGCTCGGGCACCAATCCCCAGGTGCTGGACGCGCAAGGCCTGCGCGACCTGATCGCGCTGGCCGGGCGCACCGGTTCCTGAGGCGCGCCGATGAAGATCGCCATCATCCCCGCACGCGGCGGCAGCAAGCGCATTCCGCGCAAGAACATCCGCCCGTTCGCGGGCAAGCCGCTGATCGCCTACTCGATCGAGGCTGCCCGCAACAGCGGCCTGTTCGACCGCGTCATCGTCACGACGGACGACGAGGAAATCGCGGCGATCGCCCGCCAGTATGGCGCCGAGACGCCGTTCGTGCGGCCGCCCGAGCTGGCCAACGACCACGCCACCACGGTGCCCGTCATCAAGCATGCGATCGAGTGGGTCGAAGCGCACCTGGGACCGGTGGAACTGGCCTGCTGCATCTACGCGACGGCGCCGTTCATCCAGGCTTCCGCGCTGCGCGCCGCGCATGACCTGCTGCTGGCGCAGGACGTGACCGGCTACGTGTTCAGCGCGACCACGTTCCCGTTCCCGATCCAGCGCGCGTTCAAGCGCCATCCGGACGGACGCGTCGAGATGTTCCACCCCGAGAACTACAACACCCGCTCGCAGGACCTGGAGGAAGCGTACCAGGACGCCGGCCAGTTCTACTGGGGTAGCCCTGCGTCCTATCGCGCCGGGAAGATCTTCTTTTCCACGGATTCGGTCGCCTACGTCCTGCCGCGCCACATGGTGCAGGACATCGACACGCCGGAAGACTGGCAGCGCGCGGAGCTCATGTACGACGCGCTGCGCCGCAACGGCGACCTTGCCTGACATGGCGGTCATCCTCGTCACGGGCGCGACGGGCCTGCTCGGCAGTACCCTGGTGCCCTTGCTGGCCGCGCGCGGCCATCGGGTGGTGTCGCACGGTTTCCGCTCGGCCCCGGCCGGCGGCGTGCAGGCCGACTTGCGCGACCGCGCCGCCACGGCGGCCATGCTGGACGCGGCCACGCCGGACTGCATCATCAACCTTGCCGCGCTGACCAACGTCGATGCGTGCGAGGCCGACCCGCAGGCCGCCTACCTGCTGAACGTGCGCCCGGTCGAGAACATCGCCGCCTGGCTGCGCGGCCATCCCGGCAGCCACCTCGTGCACATCTCCACCGACCAGCTGTACGACGGCCCCGGGCCGCACGTCGAGGACGCCGTCACCATCTGCAACACGTACGCGTTCTCGAAGCTGGCCGCCGAACTGGCGGCTGCGGGCGTGCCGGCGACGGTACTGCGGACGAATTTTTTCGGTCCCAGCCACTGCGCGGGCCGCACCAGCTTCAGTGACTGGCTGCTGGCGGGCCTGCGCGCGGGCGGCGACGTGCCCGTGTTCACCGACGTGCAGTTCTCGCCGCTGTCGATCGACACGCTGTGCGACATGATCGAGCGGGTGGTCGTCGCGCGTCCGGCCGGCGTGTTCAACCTGGGTTCGCGCGACGGCATGAGCAAGGCCGACTTCGCCTTTGCGCTGGCGCGCGCGTTCGGCCTGCCGGATGCGGGCCTGCGCCCCAGCCTGGCCGCCGCCGCGACGGGCCTGAAGGCGCGCCGCCCGGCCGACATGCGGCTCGACAGCAGCCTCTTCGAAACCACCCTGGGTGTGCGCCTGCCCGCCCTGAACGACGAAATACTATCCTTGCGGAGTGCCTACCTTGAACAAGCCTGAGCGAGTTCTGCACATCGATGGCAAGACCATCGGTGACGACCATCCCACCTATTTCATCGCCGACATCGCGGCCAACCACGACGGCGACATCGAGCGTGCCAAGGACCTGATCTACATGGCGGCCGAGGCGGGCGCCGACGCCGCCAAGTTCCAGCATTTCACCGCGAAGACCATCGTCAGCGGCGCCGGCTTCGCGGCGCTGGGCGGCCAGCAGTCGCACCAGGCCAAGTGGAAGAAGAGCGTGGTCGAGGTGTACGCGGACGCGAGCGTGCCGCAGCGCTGGACCGAGACGCTCAAGGAAACCTGCGACAAGGCCGGCATCTGCTTTTTCACGAGCCCGTACGACAAGGCACTGGTCGACCACGTCGATCCGTTCGTGCCCGCCTTCAAGATCGGCTCCGGCGACATCACCTGGCTCGAGATCATCGAACACATCGCGTCGAAGCAGAAGCCGTACATCATCGCCACCGGCGCGTCCAGCATGGACGACGTGGACCGTGCCGTGCAGACGGCGCTGGCCGTCAATCCGCGCCTGGCGCTCATGCAGTGCAACACCAACTATACGGCGCAGCTGGAGAACTTCAAGTACATCCAGCTCAACGTGCTGAAGTGCTACCGCACGATGTACCCGGACATGGTGCTGGGCCTGTCCGACCACACGCTGGGCCACGCCACCGTGCTGGGCGCCGTGGCGCTGGGCGCGCGCATGATCGAGAAACACTTTACGGACGACACGGGCCGCGAAGGGCCCGACCATGGCTTCTCGATGAGCCCGAAGGCCTGGCGCGACATGGTCGATGCCACGCGCGAGCTCGAACTCGCGCTGGGCAACGGCATCAAGCGCATCGAGGAAAACGAGAAGCAGACGGCGGTGCTGCAGCGGCGCGCGATCCGGCTGGAACAGGACCTGCCGGCGGGCACCGTGCTGGAGCGCGCGCACGTGACGGTGCTGCGGCCGTGCCCGGCGGACGCGATTTCGCCGCTGGACCTGGCCAGCATCCCCGGGCGCGCGCTGCGCCGCGACATGAAGAGCGGAGACTACCTGCGATGGAACGATCTCGCGTAGCCATCGTCATCCCGGCCCTGAACGAGGCGCGCACCATCGGTGCGGTGCTCGCCAGGGTGCGGGAATACGGCGATCCGGTCGTGGTGGACGACGGTTCGACGGACGACACGGCGCGGCTGGCCCGCGAGGCCGGTGCCGAGGTCGTGTCGCATCCCGTCAACCAGGGCTATGACGCGGCGCTGAACACGGGCTTTGCCCGCGCCGCCGAACTGGGCTACCGCTACCTGATCACGGTCGACGCTGACGGCCAGCACAACCCGGCCCAGCTGAGCGAGATGATCGGCTACCTGGACCAGGGCTACCAGCTGGTGCTGGGCGAGCGCGACCGCATGCAGCGGGCGGCCGAAACGCTGTTCGCGCTGCTGGCCGCGCGCCGCTGGCGGGTGCGCGATCCGCTGTGCGGCATGAAAGCCTATGCGGTCGAGCTGTACCGCGAAGCCGGCCAGTTCGACACGTTCCGTTCGATCGGCAGCGAGCTGGCCGTGCGCTCGGTCGTGGGCGGCTGCCGCTTCACCAGCATGGCCATCATCACGCGCGACCGCGCGGACGCGCCGCGCTTCGGCCGCCGTTTCCAGGCCAACTGGAAGATCCTGCGCGCGATGCTGATCCTGCTGGCCCGTTACGGCCGCGCTCCGGCGGTGGCCTGACATGGCGGCGCGCGTAGCCATCGTCGGCTGTGGCCTGATCGGCACCCAGTGGGATGCGCAGGCGCCGCACGCGCCGTATTCGCTGACGCACGCGGCGGGCTTTTCCAAGCATCCGGGTGCGGAACTGGCGGCGCTGTGCGACCAGGACCTGGCGCGCGCGCGCCAGG
>Ga0187844_10000588_pt1 | contig 28411 bp, 28 predicted proteins | sample SpaLakP09_SKY_50_FD_134517 | JGI IMG/M metagenome (GOLD analysis project Ga0187844, IMG submission 134517) | Oligotrophic lake water microbial communities from Sparkling Lake, Wisconsin, USA - SP09_SKY_50 | ecosystem: Environmental > Aquatic > Freshwater > Lake | place: USA: Sparkling Lake... | reverse complement strand
TTGTCCGTGCGCCGTACTTCGCCCCGGACGTTGAAATAGATGTTCTTGTACGAGTTCCAGACGCCGTCCTGCTTGTAGCGGTACGACCAGACTTCGTCGCCCGATGCGCGGTCGCGCGCGACCTCGGCGGGGCGGCCGAAGTTGCGCAGCACGTCGTCCTTTGTCCAGCGCGCCGGCTGCACCTTGGCGAAGTTCTCGCTGGTGAGCACCTGCTCGTACGAGACGAGGTGGCCATCGGCGCCGATGCGCGCCATGTGCTGGAACTGGCCCATCGGCTGGCCGCGGTATTCGAGCACCTGGCCGCCTTCCGGATCGGGATACACGGCGTCAGGCTTGCCCAGCTTGGCGGTCACGTCGGCCAGGGGCGTGCCGGCCCGGGGCGTGCGGCTGAAGGTCGAGCAGGCGGACAGGGACAGGGCGACAGCGATGATGATGAGAGTTGTTTTCATGGTTGTATGGATCAGCGGGCATGCCATTGTGGCATTGCCAACCCGCCGATTTTAACGGAAGCGGACGAAAAACTGGCTTCCCCTGCGCTTTTCACATATACTTTCCGGTCTTGGCCTTCGGGCCAGGTTTTTTATCAATTCACGGTGCGCTGGGTTCCGACTCTTGCACCGCATGTGAAAGGCAACATCATGACCGTAGAAAACATCAACAAGGCCGCGATCATCGCGGACAACGCACGTGGCCAGAACGACACCGGTTCGCCGGAAGTCCAGGTTGCACTGCTGACCGCCCGCATCAACGAACTGAACGGCCACTTCAAGGAACACCAGAAGGATCACCACTCCCGTCGTGGTCTGATCATGATGGTCAACCGCCGCAAGAGCCTGCTGGCTTACCTGAAGCGCAAGGATCTGAACCGTTACCGCGACCTGATCGCCAAACTCGGCCTGCGTAAGTAATCAGTAGTTCCCGAGCATTGCGCCAGACGGCTCAAGCTTCGAAATGCCTGCGTCAGTTTCACTGTCGCGGGCATTTTTCGTTTTGGTCGTCGTTGAGTTTTACCCTGTAGCAAGTTGGAACGTCGTGAGGTGAACGACAGCGCCTGAAAATCTGTCGGCAAATAGAAAGGGATTACCCATGTTTAACAAAGTTACGAAAACCTTCCAGTACGGCGACCATACCGTCACCCTCGAGACCGGCGAAATCGCCCGTCAAGCCAGTGGCGCCGTCGTCGTGTCGGTCGAAGACACCGTCGTCCTCGCGACCGTCGTCGCCAAGAAGGATGCGAAGCCGGGCCAGGACTTCTTCCCGCTGACCGTCGACTACATCGAGAAGAGCTATGCCGCGGGCAAGATCCCGGGCGGCTTCTTCAAGCGCGAAGGCCGTCCGTCGGAGAAGGAGACGCTGACGTCGCGCCTGATCGACCGTCCGATCCGTCCGCTGTTCCCGGAAGGCTATCTGAACGAAGTCCAGGTAATCATCCACGTCCTGTCCGTCAATCCGGAAATCGATCCGGACATCCCGTCGATGATCGGCGCCTCGGCCGCCCTGTGCATCGCCGGCATCCCGTTCAACGGCCCGATCGGCGCGGCCCGCGTCGGCTACGCGAACGGCCAGTACATCCTGAACCCGACCACGACCCAGCTCAAGACCTCGCAGATGGACCTGGTCGTCGCCGGTACCGAACACGCCGTGCTGATGGTCGAATCCGAAGCGCAGCAGCTGTCGGAAGAAGTCATGCTGGGCGCGGTCGTCTATGGCCACGAGCAGATGAAGGCCGTGATCGACGCGATCCACGCGCTGGTCGAAGAAGGCGGGAAACCTGAAGTTGAATGGGCGCCGGCTCCAAAGAATGAGGCTCTCATTGCGCAAGTCGCGCAACTGGCCGACGCGAAAATCCGCGACGCCTACCAGACCCGCGAAAAATCGGCGCGCCAGCAAAAGCTGAAGTCGCTGTCGACCGAAGTGCTGGCTGGCCTGGCCGAGCAGGGCGTCGAAGCGGATGCAGCCGAAGTCGGCAACATCCTGTTCGACATGGAAGCCAAGGTCGTGCGTTCGCAGATCCTGGAAGGCGAGCCGCGCATCGACGGCCGCGACACCCGCACCGTGCGTCCGATTTCGATCCGTACGAGCGTCCTGCCGCGCACCCACGGTTCCGCGCTGTTCACCCGCGGCGAAACCCAGGCCCTCGTGATCGCCACGCTGGGCACGGGCCGCGACAGCCAGAAGATCGACGCGCTGATGGGCGAGTACACCGACGACTTCATGATGCACTACAACATGCCTCCGTTCGCCACCGGCGAAACGGGCCGCGTGGGCACGCCAAAGCGCCGCGAAATCGGCCACGGCCGCCTGGCCAAGCGCGCGCTGGTCGCCGCGCTGCCGTCGCCGGAAGAGTTCAGCTACTCGGTCCGCCTGGTGTCGGAAATCACCGAGTCGAACGGTTCGTCGTCGATGGCTTCCGTCTGCGGCGGCTGCCTGGCACTGATGGACGCCGGCGTCCCGATGAAGGCCCACGTGGCCGGCATCGCGATGGGCCTGATCAAGGAAGGCGGCAAGTTCGCCGTCCTGACCGACATCCTGGGCGATGAAGACCACCTGGGCGACATGGACTTCAAGGTCGCCGGTACCACCGCAGGCATCACCGCGCTGCAGATGGACATCAAGATCCAGGGCATCACCAAGGAAATCATGCAGGTGGCACTGGCGCAAGCCAAGGAAGCGCGCCAGCACATCCTGGTCGAGATGCAGAAGGCCGTGCCGTCCGTGAAGACGGAACTGTCGGACTTCGCACCGCGCCTGATCACCATCAAGATCAACCCGGAGAAGATCCGTGACGTGATCGGCAAGGGCGGCGCCGTCATCCGCGCGCTGACCGAAGAAACCGGCACGCAGATCGACATCACCGACGAAGGCATCGTGACCATCGCGTCGGTCGACGCCGCCGCCGGCCAGGAAGCCAAGCGCCGCATCGAAGAGCTGACCGCATCGGTCGAAGTGGGCAAGACCTACGACGGCACCGTGCTGAAGCTGCTGGACTTCGGCGCCATCGTCCAGGTCATGCCGGGCAAGGACGGCCTGCTGCACATCTCGCAGATCGCCAACGAGCGTGTCAACGCCGTCGCCGACTACCTGAAAGAAGGCCAGCAGGTGCGCGTGAAGGTCCTCGAGACCGACGAGCGCGGCCGCCTGAAGCTGTCGATGAAGGCAGCGGCTGCGGATGACGCGGCAGCGACGGCGCAGTAAGCCTGTGCCGGCTGTTCAGCCGAACGAAACCGCCAGTGCGTGAGCCTGGCGGTTTTTTTATAGAGACGGCAAATTTGTTTGCGCGACTGAGAAAGCTGGCTTCGCATGAATGCGAAGTGTGATGTCAACCCTGTTTATTTGATTGTATTTGCGAGTCACGTTGGTTGACGTTTTTCTATTTCAGAAAATGCTTTCAATTTAATTCGCGTATCCGCACTGCGCAACTCGCTAAATAACCTGTCGTATGTTCGTTTCTCTATGTCGGTAATTGATGGGATTTTGAACGCATCCAAATAGTGGATGCATGCGCTGGCCACCGCGTCCGAGTCGGTTTCCGTCAAAATTACTCGCTTAAAGAAAGCAGTCGTTGCTGCATTTGTCGGGGTGCAATTAATAGCATCTACCACGCGGGCCTTCTGCGACTCATCATAGCTTGGGTAATCTTCAATCATGTGCTCTTGGTAGAGCATGTCGCCAGAATATTTCACGATAGCTTTTTGAAGCAAGTAGGCGCCGCCGAAACTGCGCCCTCGCAACTCTTTCTCCTTTTCTTTTGCGATTGCAAGAGCGCGCTGCGGATCGAGAGGAAAAAGCCACTCGGCAGACCACGGGAGCTCATTCGTCAACAACTTAAGAACGCTCTCTTTTTCTTTTTCTTCTAAGCCAATGAATACATCTGGGCTATAGCCGTCGGCTTTTTCTCTTCCCGTCATATTGTGTTGCATCAAGAATTTTTCAAACGCTAGACTCATATTATTTTCCCCCGAAAATTTCTTTGGCGATATCGCTGTTAGGCGCAATTTTCACAGTTTCTATTATGTTGCCGTTTTTGTCCATGCAGAAAATGTTCATAGTGGTAACTTTGCGCTCTCGCACTATAGTTGGCCATTCATCCCCGCGCCAAATGTCTCCGCCTCTAGGGAATCTTTCGGCAGTTTGGATAATGTCAACCTCGCCTTCAGCCTGTCTCGCATATTCTTTAGAGACCTTGCCCCATAAATCCCAACCATGAGGTTCCATATCTTCTGGGTTCCAAGAAAACGTATTGTTGAGGTCTGTCCAGCCATCAATTACCTTCCCGCCAGGAGTTTGCTCAAGAGTAATTTTCCCTTTCTCTGTTGCTATTTTCTTCGCAAGATCCGAGTTCCCAGACCAGAACACTTTTTCTTTTTCGGAAGTAACGTCAAGCCTTTCGGTAATCGCGTTCATTGCCGCGCGCTTCTCTGTAACTGTTTTTGCGTTCCTTGCAGCATCAACATAGGGCTGCAAAATCTCCTGCGCTTTTCCAATATTGCCTTCATTTGATAATTTTGTAATTCTTTCTCGATCGGCCGCCGCGGTGGCGTCAATAACAGCCTGTTTTTTCGTGTTTGATCCTTCGCTTGCAAGCGTCTTTATTTCCGCGTTTTCTTTTGGTTGGGAATCTGGAGCTGATTTGGGATTTTTGTTTGTTGCATTTTCTGCCTTTGTTTTTATTCGAATGCCAGCGTTCTTCTCAGGTATTTCACCCTTCACTCTTGGGATTACTTTTCCTGGCGTGTCAACGATGTGTTGATTGGTCGGCAAAGTGGCGGTAGTTCTGTCGGCTTGAACACCTGCGGCAACCGTATGCGCCTCTGTCGGCGCTGTTTGCGCCAATACTTTCGCAAGTCTTGCGTCAAGTTCCGCAAGCGCTTTTGGCACTTGTTGGAGAGCGTCGCGTTGAACATTGTAGAACTTCTTCTCCCATTCCGCCAATTTGCTGATTGTGGTTTTGGCCGTCTCGAAATACCGCAGGCTTTCTAAATGTAGACGCAACGCTTTGACGATCTCTACGAGTTTACTGATGATTTTGTTTATCGCCTGAAGCAGAGCCTTGTCGTATTTTGCAAAATGTACGGCACGCAAAAATTTCATGATGTCACCCTTCATGAACTTCTGCAGAAAACGAACGAGCTCAACAAGTTTGGACGCCTCCTTGATCAGCATGAGCATAACAGCGCGCAGCGCGGCACCAAGCTCAGAGCCCGCGATTCCGCCGACAACGGCGCCTACCCCCAGCGCCACCGCACTGCCGGCAGCCATCGCGATTGGCAGGGCAATGACGATTAAGCAGGCGCAGAGGAGCACCCACTCCATGAGCTCTTCGCGCTTTTCCGGATGAGTAGCCAGGCGCAAAATCACGGCGATCGCGTCGCGCGCACTCGTCACGATGACGACACCTGGAATAAAGCCGAGCAGCATATCGGCGACGATTGCGGTGAGCGGTCGATGATCGGCGAATTCACCGAAGAGGACTGATTGAAGCCATTCCATCCCACCGACGACATGTCCCCACGCATCCGCAAGTATGGTGTGTTGATCCGGTGACGAACGGTCTTGGTTCATGCGTCACCTTCACGGGTTTTGCTGCCTGGAGTCCAGTTCAGCAATTGATGGAAATCCTCGTGTAATTCTGCGGCGACGGTAGTACTGACCTGCAGAGGTTTATAGTCGTACTCGACTTTCGCAGTAGTCCCCGCGGGCACCTCGCTGATGCGGCCAATGCCTAGGGCATCGAGTGTCCCTTTGCGAATGCTGCCATCGCTTAACGTCGCTTTATAGGCGGCACCGGCCAGCGGTACGCCCCAATCGGTCAAGTGACGAAACTCGAGATCTGTCTTTTGTAAATCGGCCTTGAGCAAGTGCGGCATAACATAAGAATTCGTGGCCGGCCGTTCGAAGGTATGCGTCGACGCATGCGAAATCCACTTGCCGGATGTGCCATTGGTAATGCCCGAGGCACTGATCTTTATGAAGGAGGCGCCGGCCGAGATGACGACTTCTTCTTTCGCGTGGATTTCGATGCGCGAGGTCGTCGACAACAGGCGGACGACTTTTTCAGCAATTAGGTCGAGGTCGTCCGACTGCGATTGCACTTCGACTTTGCCTTTTGCTGAAAACAGTTTGATCCCTGCGTTGGATGCAAACAGACTGATCTTTTCGGCAACGCTGGCGAGCAGACTTTTACCCGCTGCGATATTGGTGTCCTTGCCGGACGACAGAGTCACTTGATCGCTTGCATGCACGTGTGTGCCCTTGGCGCTCGCGAGCCCGATCCCAGCGGGAGCTGCAGCCAGCAAGATCGGTTCTTTGAAACGGTTCGCCTCGCTTTGTCCGGGGGCCTCGCAACGGTCACGTGTCGCGTCAATGAAATGGCTGAGTGCCTCCTGCCCGGCAAGCGGTTCAGCTCCAGCCTTGGACGCCGCTTCGGAAAGAGTTTTAGCGAGCGATGCGCCGGCGTTCAGCTGGCTCGTGGCTTCCGTTGCGTCGAGTTGTGTGCCTTGTGCCCCTGGACGGCCAAAGGTACTGATGTATAAACCCTTGTTCGTGACGATGGCGCCGTAGTCATCGGTACTGAGCGCGAACCCGGAACCATAAAAGCGGCTTCGTTCATTACCGTATTGGGTAACCAGATAGCCGAGATTCAGCTGCGCATGCGTGTTCGTGCTATAGAGCTGAATCCTGTTTTGATCGGTTGTGTCATCAAGAACCAGCTGGTTGAAGCCCTTACCTTTGTACTCCTTGGACTTGTAGCCCGAGAGCCTGCCGTTTGTGTGCCAGTGCGGAACCTGATCCTGGTTATAAAGTCGTCCGGTGATGACGGGACGGTCGGGATCTCCGCCCAGGAAGGTGACGATGACCTCCTGACCGACACGGGGTACATGGATCGCCCCCCAGCCTTGCCCTGCGTTGGGATAGCTGACGCGTACCCAGCATGACGCTCTTTCGTTGCCGGGATTCTGCCGATCCCAACGGAACTGAACTTTGACGCGGTTGAGGTGATCGGTATAGATTTCTTCGCCCTCGGGCCCGACGACGACGGCAGTTTGGGGATGCAGGTGCGGCTTCGCGTGCTCGAACCGACTGCGGAAGGGGACTTTGCGACGTTGGACTTCGAAGCGATTAAAGCAATGACCTGTTTGTCGGTTGCCCGAGGTATCGCTTTTGCCAGTTCGGCCAGTTCCGAGATGTCGTCCGATACCGATATTAAACTCCCGCAGATGCTGCGAAAGGCTTCCGGGGAACTCTTTGGTCTCGTGCGGGAGCGGCAAATTATTTTCGATACTCCAATCAACCGCGATCACAATAAATTTGCGGTCCTCTTCCGTATCGCTACGATGTGCCGGATGATCCTCAAGGCTAAACCAAGTGCCAGCGGGCAGGGATCGTACGCCAGAAACGCCAAAGAAACGTTTCATTCCCGATTCCCATTCTTCCACCCGGATGCGCGACTGCTTGTCGCCTTGAATTTGTGTCGGGTAGGTGAAAGCGCCCGTGTATTCATAAATCTCGAGCTGCGCGGGCAAATTACCATGCTCTGCAAGTACGGACGTACTGCTTTGCTTTTGATAAGTAGGCGCCTTGTAGTCGTCGGTTTTGGTCGAGAATTGGCGTGATGCCAAAGAACGATTAGAGCTCCAGTGCAGGATCTTATCCAATTCATCGTCCGTGCTGCCGCGGTGGAAGTGGATCCGCTGCTGAGCGACGGGCTTGAGCTGATAAGTCGTGTCGGTTATGACGAGCACGTGTCCGGAGCCATCTGCCTTTTGTTCTTGATAGCTGTACCAGCCTTCTTCCTCCATCAACCGATGGACGAAATGCCAGTCAGTTTCGTACTGAGTGCAGTACGAGCGGAGCACGACCGGATCGGTCAGATCAAACCGAAAACTTCCGGCTGCCTGCTGGTGCCTAGAAAATACGTCCGCCAGAATATCATCGGTTCTTTTGTATTGCCATATTCGCGCATCTTTGCGGAACTTGAGAAAATGTAGCCAAGGGGCGAACGATATCTGGCAAAACGTCAGATTACCGTCGCTTCCCAAGCGCTTGACGGTATGCACGTAACCATGAATTGGAAGGTACCTTCGATCCGCTTGTCTTATCCAAAGCGTGACGGGCTGGGCAACGAGTTTCTTCAACTCGATATCGCTGCGAAGCGATATGACGTCAATCATGTAGTCGTAGCCTTGACTCAATCTTTCAGTGGCGACGACACGTTGAGGCAGGAGGACATTCTCACCGAGCGGGGTAGTCAGCTTGAGAATTCGCTCATGTTGATCGAGGAGTGCCTGGTTAAGGGACGGCATGGAGTTCAGACTGGCCATTGAGGGAGTACCCTATCTCTGTGCGATTGTCAAAGCGCATGAGGCGTAACGAGGAAACGGAATCGATGTGCGCGTTACGACTTGGTCGGAGAGCGTCACTTTGAAACAATGTCGGGACTCGATCTTGACTGCCCGCAATTAAGGACGAGAGGGCAACTGATGGAGAGCAAGCGGGCTGCTGCGCGGCAGACAGAACGTCAACGAGCGTGGCCAGTAGCCTCTGCCGGCTGTTCAGCCGAATAAAACCGCCAGTGCGTGAGCCTGGCGGTTTTTTTACGCCCAGCGCAACCGCGTGTAATGGTGCTAAATTTGGTACTGAATTTGGATGTGCTGTGTTACGATCGCCGTCATCGACTGTGGAGGCGTGTCATGAACGTTGTGCAAAATATTCAACCCATCAGCTTCCTGAAAACGAACACGAGCGACGTCGTCAAGCAGGTGCAGGAAACGCGCGAACCGGTACTGATCACCGTCAATGGCAAAGTACAGGCGGTCATCCAGGATCCGTTGAGCTACCAGACAATGCAGGACCAGTTGACGATGCTCCGCATGCTTGCCCATGGCCAGAAGCAAATCGAACAAGGCAAAGTGACCGATCATGATGATCTGTTCGCGCAGTTCGACGCGGAAGACAGGGAAAGCTGAACGACCACATGCAAATCATCTGGACCGATGCCGCGCGCGACGATCTGCTCGAGATCCGCGCGTACCTGAAGCGCACCCAGTCGCCGGCATTCGTCAGGAAGGTGACGAAAGACATCCGCGACGAAGTCGGGTCACTCAAGGACTGGGCCTCCAAGTGCACTTATGTGCAGGAACTGGAGGAGCTTCAACTGGACCAGTATCGTGAGCTTCTTGCAGGCCAGCACCGGATCATTTTCGAGCGTGCGAGCGAAGCGTTTTACGTTCACATCGTTTGCCATGCGAGCCGCGATCTCGGGGCGCTCTTGCGCCGCCGGTTGCTGGCGGCAGGCTAGCGTAAATTTCACCTATTCACTGATGTGATAACTCAGCCGTAACTCACCGCTGAGTTATTTCCCATGGAAATGTTCAGTATTTGAACATGAAATTGGATTTATATCTCATCCGTTCGCATAATGTCCTTACACCAAACGAAACGGAGAAGAGAAATGAACATCGCCAAGAACCTGGAATCGATCTTTGTCGCAGCCGCCGTCGTCGCCATCAGCGTCGCGAATGCAATGGCAGCACCTGCCGCGCCGCTGCAAGTCGCTTCCCGTACCATCGTCGACAAAGCGCCGGTCATGGAATCCCCGGTGATCACGATCGTCGTCGTCGGCAAGCGCCTGTCGGCCGAACAGAAAGTCAAGCGTGCTTGAGCAAGTGCCATGCAGCAGTGTCGCTTGTTACCCCGCTTGTTACCCCATGTAGTGCCCCTGTTTATCAGCCATTAAAACCGCCAGTGCGTGAGCCTGGCGGTTTTTTGTTGTCCGTCCCGGGTTTCCGCGCCTATCGTATCGTGTTGCCTGGGAAAGGGATGGTATAGTTGGTCATTTGACAGAATTGCCGGGGGCGCAAAGTAGCTCGAACGGCACAACCTATCACTCCAAAAAAAGGACCACAGATGACGACCCAGGACTACGCGAACCGCATCAGCCAGCTCATCCAGGACCACGAGGCCGACATCGGCGCGGAATGGATCGAGCAGCTGGACGCGTTGACGGTGCGGTCGAACGTCGTCTCGAAAGACCAGCTGCGCAAGCACTGCCAGCAATTCCTGGCGGCGTTCGCCCAGGCGACGCGCGGCGGCGAGCTGAACAACATCGACCATCGCTCGTGGGACGAAGTCCGCGACCTGCTGAGCGAGATCTCGTCGACCCGCGCCCGGAACGGCTCGACGCCGAGCGAGACGGCCACCTTCGTGTTTTCGCTGAAGCAGCCGCTGTTCAAGCACATGAACCAGGGCTTCGCGGACGATCCGGCCGCGCTGGCGTCGGCCTCGTGGACCATCGGCACGCTGCTCGACAAGATGGGCCTGTACACCATCGAAGTGTTCCAGCGCGCGCGCGACCAGATCATCGTGCGCCAGCAGCAGGAACTGCTGGAATTGTCGACGCCCGTCGTGAAGCTGTGGGATGGCATCCTGGCGCTGCCGCTGATCGGCACGCTGGATTCGGCCCGCACCCAGGTGGTCATGGAAAACATCCTGCAGAAGATCGTCGACACGGGCGCCGCGATCGCCATCATCGACATCACGGGCGTGCCCACCGTCGACACGCTCGTCGCGCAGCACCTCATGAAGACCATCGCGGCCGCGCGCCTGATGGGTGCGGACTGCATCATCAGTGGCATCCGTCCGCAGATCGCGCAGACCATCGTGCACCTGGGCGTGAACCTCGAGGACGTCGTGACCAAGGCCACGCTGGCGGACGCGTTCCTCGTCGCGCTCGAGCGTGCCGGCACGTCGGTCGTCAAGCGCGCAATCCACGCATAAGGACCGGGCATGGAACGCATCCCGATTCTCCGCATGGGCGACCTGCTGCTGGTGACGATCCAGGTCGACATGCACGACCGCCTGGCGATGACCCTGCAGGACGACCTCACCGAACGCATCGTGCGCGACCGCGCCAAGGGCGTGCTGATCGACATCTCCGCGCTCGACCTGGTGGACTCGTTCATCGGCCGCATGATCAGCAACACGGCCGCGATGGCGCGCGTGCTCGATGCGCAGACGGTCGTCGTCGGCATGCAGCCGGCCGTCGCGATCACGCTGGTCGAACTGGGTCTCACGCTGCACGGCGTGAAGACGGCACTCAACGTCGAAAAGGGCATGGCCCTGTTGGGAAAGACTGATTTTTGATGAGCGCTGCTCTCCATAACGCGGTGGTCTTCGAAACCGGGCTGCTCGAGCGGCACCGCCAGGACCGCCTTGAACGCATCGAACTGCCGCTGCGTTCGGACGAGGACGTCGTCGCCCTGCGCAAGCATGTGCGCGAGCGGGCCGTCGCCATTGCGCTGTCGCTCGTCGACCAGACCAAGCTGGTGACGGCCGCCAGCGAACTGGCGCGCAACACGCTCAAGTACGGCGGCGGCGGCATGGTCTACCTCGATGCGCTGACGGACGGCTTCCGCAAGGGCGTCGGCCTGATCTTCATCGATAACGGCCCGGGCATCCCCGACCTCGAGATGGCCCTCCGGGACGGCTACACGACGGGCGGCGGCCTGGGACTCGGCCTCGGCGGCTCCAAGCGTCTCGTCGATGAATTCGACATCGATTCCCGTGCAGGAGAGGGCACTGCGGTGTCGGTCGTCAAATGGAAACGCTGATCAGTTCGCTGTCTCCGCAGCTCAACTTCGCCATTGCCCACGCCAGCGACGTCGCGGCCGCACGCCGCGCCGGCCAGAAGCTGGCGGATGCCCTCGGCTTCGACGACGTCAAGGCCGGCCGCCTCGCGATCATCATCACGGAAGCGGCCACCAACATCCTCAAGCACGCGGGCGAAGGCACCGTCACGGTCATGCGCACGCAGTCCGGCGTCGCGATGCCGGGCGTGGACGTCGTCGCCATCGACAACGGCCCCGGCATCGCCGACCTCGACTTCGCGCTGCGCGACGGCGTGTCGACGGCCGGCACGGCGGGCACGGGCCTCGGCGCGCTGCGGCGCCAGGCGGACGAATTCGACGCGTGGACCCAGCACGGCCGGGGCAGCGTATTCTTCATGCGCATCTGGCGCGGCGCGGTCCCGCCCGAGCCGTGCGGCATCGAAGTGGGCGCGCTGTGCACGCCCCTCGCCGGCGAGGATGAAAGCGGCGACGGTTGGGGTGTGACGTGCGACCGGGACGGCGCGACCCTGCTCGGCGTGGACGGTCTCGGTCATGGGCCGGAAGCGGCGAAGGCCGCCGCGGGCGCGATCGAGGCGCTGCAAAAGCGTCCGGCCGCGCCCCCTGGCGAGGTGGTGCAGACGGCGCACGAGCTGCTGCGCATCACGCGCGGCGCCGCCTTGTCCGTGGCGCGCATCGACTACCGCAGCGACGAAGTGCGCTTCGCCGGCATCGGCAACGTCGGCGCCATCGTGTATGACGGCATGGCGCGGCGCGCGCTCGTCTCGCACAACGGCATCGTGGGCCACAACATGCGCAAGGTGCAGGAATTCACGGTGCCGTTCCCGCCCGGCGCGCTGTGCGTGCTGTCCTCGGACGGCATCCAGACCCAGTGGGACCTGTCCGCGTATCCGGGCCTGCATGTGCACGCGCCCGCGCTCGTGGCGGCCGTGCTGATGCGCGACTACATCCGCCGCCGCGACGACGCGATGGTGCTGGTCGCGCGCCGGAGATTTTCATGAACGTACAACGTATCCTGGCGGTCGGCCTGGACGACGAGCAGGACGTCGTGCTCGTGCGCCAGCGCGCGCGCCAGGTCTCGCACCTGCTCGGGTTCTCGCAGCAGGACCAGGTGCGCATCGCGACCGCCGTCTCCGAAGTGGCGCGCGGCGCCAGCCAGGCCGGCTTCGGCGGCCGCGCCGCATTCCTGATCCGCGAAGCCGGGCGGCGCCAGTCGCTCGAGGTGACGATCAGCGGCGGCAAGTGCGTGCAGGGTGCGCTGCCGGACGACGCCGTCGTCACGGCCCACCGCCTGATGGACGAGTGCGAGGTCGCGCAGGACGCCCAGGGGCTGCCTGTCATCACGATGCGCAAGACGCTGCCGCCGCAGCTGTGGATCGACAACGCGCGCCTGGCCGAGGTCGCGGCGCAGCTGGCCAAGGACAGCCCCGTCGCCAACACGTACAACGAACTGGAGCTGCAGAACCGCGAACTGGTCGCCACCCTGGCGGAGCTGCGCGAACGCCAGGAAGACCTGCTGTCGCTGACGCGCGAGCTGGAAGACACGAACCGCGGCATCGTCGCGCTGTACGCCGAGATCGAGGACAAGGCCGAGCGCCTGCGCAAGGCCGACGAGATGAAGTCGCGTTTCCTGTCGAACACGAGCCACGAGCTGCGCACGCCGCTGTCGTCGATCCGCGCGCTGGCCAAGCTGCTGCTGGACCGCATGGACGGCGACCTGACGCAGGAGCAGGAACGCCAGGTGCGCTTCATCGAGGCCGCCGCGTCCGACCTGTCGGAGCTCGTCAACGACCTGCTCGACCTGGCCAAGATCGAGGCGGGCCGCGTCGAGGTGGTGGTGGGGCCCGTCGTCGTGGACAACCTGTTCCGCGCGCTCAAGGGCATGCTTCGTCCACTCGTCGACGACGCGCGGGTCGACCTGATCTTCGAACCGTGCGACTATACCGAGGCGTTCGATTCGGACGAGGGCAAGATCTCGCAGGTGCTGCGCAACTTCATTTCGAACGCCCTGAAATTCACCGAGCAGGGCGCGGTACGCGTGTCGGCCTTCCATGACGTCGAAGCCGATACCATCACCTTCGCGGTGGCCGATACCGGGATCGGCATCAGCCCGGACAACCTGCAGTTGATCTTCGAAGAGTTCAGCCAGATCGAACACCCGCTGCAACGGCGCAGCAAGGGCACGGGCCTCGGCCTTCCCCTGTGCCGCAAGCTGGCGGACCTTCTCGGCGGCCGCGTGGACGTGGTCAGCCAGCCCGGCGTCGGCTCCACCTTCAGCCTCGTGCTGCCGCGCGTCTTCCCGGCCCAAACTGTGCAGCGCAACGCTGGAACCTGAGGAACGCAACATGACTACCCCGACTTTGATCCTCAACGTCGACGACAACGACGGCGCCCGCTACGCCAAGACGCGCATCCTGAAGGGCGCCGGTTTCGACGTCGTCGAGGCCAGCAACGGCACCGACGCGCTGGCCGTCGTCAAGCGCAGCAGGATCGCGCTCGTGCTGCTCGACGTGAAGCTTCCGGACATCAACGGCATCGAAGTGTGCCGCCGCATCAAGGCCGACCCGGACAGCGCGATGGTCCTCGTGCTGCAGACGTCCGCCGCGCTGACGGGCCGGGCCGACAAGATCCGCGGCCTGGAGGGCGGCGCCGACAACTATCTCGCCGCGCCGATCGAGGCCGACGAACTGGTCGCCAACGTCAACGCGCTGCTGCGCATGCGCCAGACCCAGAGCGCGCTGCGCGACAGCGAGGAGCGCTTCCGCCAGCTCACGGACAACATCGAGGACGTGTTCTGGATGTTTTCCGTGCCGGGGCGCACGCTCGAATACGTCAGCCCAGCGTACGCCACGATCTGGGGGCGTCCCGTCGAGACGCTTGCGCGCGAGCCGGGCAGCTGGCTTGCGGCCGTGCATCCGGACGACCGCGCGTACGTCGCGTCGCTGTGGGATGCGGTGCAGGCCGCGCCGCACTACGACGCCGAATTCCGCGTGACGATGCCGGACGGCTCGCCGCGCTGGGTGCGCGACCGCCTGTTCCCCGTGCGCGACCGGCGCGACGAAGTGTATCGCGTGGCGCGCGTGACGAGCGACATCTCGCGCCGCAAGGAGATGGAAGCGCTGCTGCGCTCCGCCGACGCGAACAAGAACGAATTCCTCGCGACGCTCGCGCACGAGCTGCGCAATCCGCTGTCCCCGATCCGCAATGCGGCCGCGCTGCTGGGTGCCTCCGGCAACGGCGCCGTCGAGCGCCAGGCGCGCGCACGCGACGTCATCACGCGCCAGGTCGACCACCTCGCGCACCTCGTCGACGACCTGCTCGACGTGGCGCGCATCTCGGAAGGCAAGATCGTGCTGCGCCAGGAAGAGGTCGAGCTGCGCGGCGTGATCGCCCAGGCCGCCGAAACGGCCGGCCCGCTGATCGCGGCGCGCGAGCACAAGCTGGAAGTCGTCCAGCCGGACCGCCAGGTCTGGCTGAAGGGCGATCCGGTGCGCCTGGCGCAATCGATGGGCAACCTGCTGCACAACGCGGCCAAGTTCACGCCCAAGGGCGGCAGGATCAAGGTCGAGGTGACGCTGGCGGACACCGTCGTGCGCATCGCCGTGCAGGACAACGGCATCGGCATCGCCGAGGACAATCTGTCGCGCATCTTCGGCATGTTCGCCCAGGCCGCCGTACCGCCGGACCGCGCGCCGGAAGGCCTCGGCATCGGCCTGTCGCTCGTCTCGCGCCTGCTCGAGATGCACGGCGGCCGGCTGTCCGCCACGAGCCCCGGCATCGGCCTGGGCTCCACGTTCACCGTCGAGCTGCCGGTGCTGCGCACGGCGGAGCAGGGCGCGCAGGCGCCCGAGGCAACGGCCGGCGCGCCGGCACCGGCAACGGGCGGCCGCAAGATCATGCTGGTCGACGACAACGTCGATGCGATGGAGATGATGGCGTTCCTGCTGGCCGAGATGGGCTACGAGGCGCATACCACGGCGGATGCGGGCAACCTCGTGCAGATGGCGCTGGAACTGCGTCCGGACGTGATCGTGCTCGACATCGGCCTGCCGGGCGTCGACGGCTACGAGCTGGCGCGCATGCTCAAGCGGCATCCGCAGCTGGCGTCGATCCGCCTCGTCGCGCATACCGGCTACGGTTCGCCGGAAGACCGGCGAAAGGCGCAGGAGGCGGGGTTCGATGCGCACCTCGTCAAGCCAGCCGAGCTCGAGGATCTGGAAAAAGCCCTGCAAGGCTGATTATCGTTCCGCGTGGGCACCCCGTGCCCACGCGCGTAACGTGCGTCATCGCACGAACATCCAATCTGATCGGGCCTAATCTGGCGCCATCATTGCCACCGATGGAGGCTATCATGCCCAAGGGAGCCAGCCCGAAACGCGAGCGCGAGTTCAAGAAGCTCGAGACCGAGTTCAAGAAGGAGCACCGCTATCCCGGCCGCGAGGAAGAGGTCGCGTCGCGCATCGTGAACAAGCAGCGCGCGGAGCACGGCGAAACGAAGCAGTCGTCGAGCGGCGGTTCGAAGCAGTCGGCCAAGAAATAGGGTCCCTGGGCCAGCATCCAGGGACCCGTGCGGTTACTTGTCGGTGACCGTGAAGTCCCCGAACGCCTTCAGCTGCTCGCCGACCGCCTTCGAATCGCCCACCACGACGATGGACTGGTTCTCCGGCGCGAAATACTTCTTCGCCACGTCGCGCACCTGTTCCGGCGTGACCTTTTCGATCAGCGGCACGTACTGGCCCAGGAACTCGGCCGGCAGGCCCACGAGCCAGTTGGCGGCCAGCGTGTTCGCGACGGCGCGCTGCATCTGGTTGCTCAGCAGGTAGCCGCCCGCCACGTAGCGCTTGTGCATCTTCATCTCGTCCGCCGAGACGAGGTCCGCGCCGATGCGCTTGTACTCGTTGAAGTATTCGGTCAGGGCGGCGCCCGTGACTTCGTTGCGCACGTCCGCGCCGCCGACGATGCCGCCGCCTTCGCGCAGCAGGCGCGCGCCGGCCGACGCGCCGTAGGTATAACCCTTTTCTTCGCGCAGCTTGATGTTCACGCGGCTCGAAAAGCCGCCGCCCAGGATCGTGCTGGCCAGGCGCAGCGGGATCTGGTCGGCCGCCGTTGCCGCGATGCCGGGGCTGCCCAGGCGCAGCGTCGACTGCACGCTGTTGGCGCGTTCCAGCACCAGGCGCACGGGCTTCGCGGACGCCGGTGCCTTTGGTACCTCGGCCGTCGCGGGGCCGCTTGCCTTCCAGTCGCCGAATGCCTTCTGCGCCAGCTTCAGCGCGTCCGCTTCCTTGATGCGGCCCGTGATCACGAGCAGCGCGCGCTCCGGGCGGAAGCGTTTCGCATGCTCGGCGCGCAACAGGTCCTGCGTGGTCGATTCGATGGCCTCGGCCGTCGGCGTCATGTGGCCGTATGGATGGTCGCCGTAGATCGCACGGCTGATCGCGCGCTCGGCGCGGAAGCGCGGCTGCGTTTCCGAGACGCGCAGGCTTTGCAGCGCGTTCGCCTTGGCCAGCGCCACTTCATTCTCGGGGAAGGACGGCGTGCGCGCGACTTCGGCCAGCAACTGCATCATCGGGCCGGCCTGCGACGCGAGGGCGCTGGCCTGGACCGAGATACCGTCCGCGCTGGCGCCGGCCGCCACCGAGCCGCCCAGGCCCTGCGCGGCTTCCGCGATGGCGCGCGAGTCGCGCTTCGCCGTGCCTTCGTTGAGCAGGCCGGCCAGCAGTTCGGCGAAGCCCGGGTGTTTCGCATCGTCGGCAGCGAAGCCGGCGTCGCGCACGGCCAGCACCATGTCCACGCGCGGGATGCCGGTGCGCGGCACGATCCACACCTGCAGGCCGTTCGGCAAGGTCTTCTTGCCGATGTGCGCGACGGGTAGCGGTTTGTCTTTCGCATACGCCGGCATGGCGGCCGGCATCGTCTCTTTCGGCACGTCGGCTGCCTGGGCCGAGTGGGCGAACAGGGCACCCACGATCATCGTCAGCATCAGTTTGTTCATCGGGGCGCTCCTCATTTCTTGACTGCCGGTTTCACGGCAGGCTTGCGGTCGATGACGGTGCGGTTCGCCTTCGTCAGGTACGTGGCGGCCACGCGCTGCAGGTCGGCGGACGTCACGCCCTCGATCCAGCCGGGTACCTTGTTGACGACGTTGGCGTCGCCCCACAGCGTCTGCAGCTTGGCGAGCGTGTCGGCGCGGGACAGGATGTTTTCCAGGTCGTTGTTCCAGTCGGCCAGCATGCGGGTCTTCACGCGCTTCAGGGTGGCGGCGTCGACGCCGTCCTTGACGACTTTCGCGATCTGCTCGTCCATCGCGGCCAGCATCGCGTCGGCGCTGCTGTTCGGCTTGTACAGTCCGAACACGGTGAACAGGGTGGGGCCGCCGTATTCGAACGGACCGGTGAGGCCGAAGCCGCCCTGGACGTTCAGCGCGATCTCGCGGCCCTTGACCATGCTCTGGTAGAACAGCGACGCGTCGCCGCCGGCCAGCAGTTCGGACAGCACGGCCATCGGGGCCTGGTCGGCGCTGCCCGGGTCCGGCACTTTCCAGCCGACGGCGACGGCCGGCACCTGCGCCAGCGCGTCGCTCTGTTCGATGCGTTTTTCCTGCGTGTTCAGGCCTTCCGTGAAGTCCGACCCCTTCGGCACGGGACGGGCAGGGATGCCGCCGAAGTACTTCTGCGCCAGTGCGAAGCCCTGCGCGGGCGAGATGTCGCCGGCGATCGCCAGCACGGCGTTGTTCGGGCCGTAGTAGTCGCGGTGGAAGGCGCGCACGTCGTCCAGGCTCGCGCCTTCGAGGTCTTCGAAGCTGCCGTAGCCGTCGTGGTTGTTCTCCCATTTCTGGAAGCCGAGCTGGCTGATGTCGAGCCAGTAGAAGCCGCCGTACGGCTGGTTCTTGACGTTCACGCGGATCTCTTCCTTGACCACGTCCTGCTGGTTCTTCAAGGTGGCCGGGTTGAAGTCGAGGGTCTTCATGCGGTCCGCTTCGAGCCACAGGATCGGCTCCAGCGACGACACCGGCGCGGTCTCGATGTAGTTGGTGAAGTCGGGACGCGTGGAACCGTTGTTGCGGCCGCCGCCGCCCGTGATGGCGCGGTCGAACACGCCCTTCGGCGCGCTCGGCGTGCCCTGGAACATCAGGTGCTCGAACAGGTGGGCGAAGCCGGTACGGTTACGCGGCTCGAGGCGCATGCCGACGTGGTACACGACCGACACGCCGACGGTCGGCGAGCTGTGGTCTTCTGAGACGACGACCGTCAGGCCGTTGTCGAGCTTCTTGACGTTGACCGGCAGGGTCCACTGGTCGCTGGTCGCGGCAAGCGCGTTCAGCGATAGCGACACGCCGGCCAGCAGGGCTGGCAGGTAGCGCAGGCGCATTGATCACCTTTTTATGAAGTTACGGGGCGGGGCATCGAATTTATCTTAACGCAACAATTGCGGGGCTGGCATGAAATGTTGATACATACATCGATGACAAACAGTGACAAACGGTGACATTTGGAGGTGCTCCGGCGCGCGATAATGACCGGCTCGGCCATGCAAGCCAGCCCGTCCCTATGTCGCTCAGGCGGTCTTTTTTGCAGTTCGTCGCAATCCGCTGGGCCGGAACGGCGTGTCCGATTATCCTGTTTTCCATAAACATCAACCCTTGCAAAACAAAAACAGGAATTCGGAGAATCGGATGAACAGGATTTTCTCGCTCGCCCCCGTCGGTGCCGCCCTGTGTGTTGTCTTCGGGATCGCGCAGGCCGCGCCCGACGTCACGACCCAAACGCGGCCCGTCGATGCGCGCGTCGTGCGGGTCAAGGTCGACGGCGCCGTCGACCTGAAGATCCGCCAGGGCGGCACGCCGGCGCTCACGCTCACGGGCGAATCGCGCTACCTGGAACGCACGATGACATCGCAGAACGGCGACACGCTGAACATCGATACGGACATCCGCGGCCACGTGCGCACCGGCTCGCTGCATGCGGAACTCGTGTTGCCGGCGCTGCGTTCGGTGACGTCCGAGAGCCTCGGGTCGACGGACATCTCCGGCTTTACCGGTGACGAACTGGAACTCACCCTGGACGGCGCGGGCTCGATGAAGGTCGCGAGCAGCTACCGCCTCGTGCGGGCGAGCCTGGGCGGCATCGGCAGCATGCAGATGCAGGGCCTGAACGGGGACGGCATCGAACTGAACCTGCAGGGCGCCGGCTACATCTCGCTGGCGGGGCGTGCGAAATGGCTGAAGGCCGACCTCGGCGGACTGGGCAACCTGGATGCGCAGCAGTGTAATGCGGACTCCGTCGACATCGACCTGTCCGGCCTCGGCAACGCGCGCGTGACGGCGCGCCAGACCGCGAACCTGAATTTGTCCGGCATGGGTTCCGTCACGGTGTACGGCAAGCCCCAGAACCGCAAGGTCGCGGTCGACGGGCTCGGGAAGGTGAGCTGGAAATAGACTGAATTTAATCTCGAAGCAAAAGAACAAAGAGGCAGGGCCTCACGAAATCCGAACGAGACAATGAGAAAACTGACCGTTGCGATCCTGTTCGCGCTGGGCCTGCACGGTAGTGCGATGGCGGGCCTCGCGGAGGGCGCCAATGCCTACAACGCCCGCAACTACGCGCTGGCCCTGAAGGAAATCACCCCGCTTGCCAAGGCCGGCAACGCGGACGCGGAGCATTTGCTGGGCCTGATGTACTACATGGGCCGCGGCGTGTCGCGCGACTACAAGCAGGCGTTCGCCTGGCACTACAAGGCGGCCGTGCAGGGCAAGGCCGATGCGCAATACGTGATCGGTGCCATGTACTACACCGGCAACGCGGTGCCCCAGGACCAGAAACTGGCCGTGCAATGGTTCCGCAAGGCCGCCGAGCAGGGCCATCCGGACGCCCAGCATGCGCTCGCCCTGATGTACCGCTACCACGTGGCGGGGATGCCGCAAGACCTTGTTCTCGCCTACATGCTGTGCAACCTGGCGGCCGCGAACGGCCACCGCAATGCCATCGAGCAGCGTGCCTCGCTCGTCAAGCAGATGAGCCAGGAACAGATCGACGAAGCGCAGTCGATGTCGCGCAACTGGAAGCCGGGCACGCCGTTGCCGACGCAATCGCACACGGGCGGCAGCGGTTCCTGAACGGTCAAGTTGCCTTTTGATCCAAGGACGATGCCGACCCGGGCATGGGGCATCGTCCTACGCGTGCATGGCCGAACCTTGGTGTCCCGCCCGTCCTTGCCGGACTACGATGTGAACCCCTCAAGCAGTTTTCACGAGCTGTTCGATAACGTATTCATTGGAGGCAATCATGGCAAACCAAGGCAACAATCAGGGCGGCAACAAGGGCAACAACCAGAGCGGCGATACCAGCAACCGGGGTTTCGCATCGATGGACCCGCAGAAGCAGCGTGAAATCGCCTCGGAAGGCGGCAAGGCCGCACACGCTTCCGGCAATGCCCACGAGTTCACGTCGGAAGAGGCACGCCGTGCCGGCTCGATGAGCCACAAGAACGACGGTGGCAGCCAGCAGAGCCAACGCGGCGGCAGCCAGCAGAGCGGGAATCAATCGAGCGGCGGCACCCGCGGCGGTACGCCGGAGCAGCACGCCAAGGCAGGCTCGCAGAGCCACAAGAACGACAAGAAGTGATGTGATGTGCTGAACGCCGCAGCGCAGGTTGCGTGCACCGGCACCGCCGGTGAGTTCGCATGCTGTCCGGCCGTTCAATAGCGCACCCACGACGTTCCGACACCGCCAGCCCTCGAGGCTGGCGGTGTCGTTTCGTGCGTCCGCGGGTATCCCAACCCGCTACTACACGATCCATGAGCTAAGCAGTAAATTTACTACATTTTCGCGATAACTGAGCATTTTCTTGCTCATTGTTAGCGATAGCAGGCATTTTCTGGCGCGGCATGCTTGGGCGATCCGGCTTCATGGAGTACCATTGCTCATCATTTAACTAGGGTATGCCATGCGTGCTATAGAAATTGTCCAACCTGGCGGACCGGAGGTGCTCAAGCTGTGCGAGCGCCCCGTGCCCCAATTGAAACAGGGTGAAATCCTCATCCGCGTTCACGCCGCCGGCGTCAACCGGCCCGACGTGTTCCAGCGGCTGGGCCAATATCCCGTGCCGCCCGGCGCGTCCGATCTGCCGGGCCTCGAAGTGGCGGGCGAGATCGTCGACGGCGACCTCGGCGACAGCGGATTCGAGAAAGGCGACCTCGTCTGCGCCCTCGTGCAGGGCGGCGGCTATGCCGAATACTGCGCGGCACCGCTCGCGCAATGCCTGCCGGTGCCGCAAGGCCTGAGCGCGCTCGAAGCGGCCGCGCTGCCGGAGACGTTCTTCACCGTGTGGAGCAACGTGTTCCAGCGCGGCGCGCTGGGCGAAGGCGAGACGCTGCTCGTGCAGGGCGGCAGCTCCGGTATCGGTACCACGGCGATCCAGCTGGCGAAGGCGCTAGGCCACCGCGTGTTCGCGACGGCCGGCAGCGCCGACAAATGCCGCGCGTGCGAAGACCTGGGCGCCGAGCGTGCAATCAATTACAAGACCGAGGACTTCGCGCCCATCGTCAAGGAACTGACAGGCGGGAAGGGCGTCGACGTCGTGCTCGACATGGTGGGCGGCGACTACGTGGCGCGCGAGGTGTCGTGCCTGGCCGACGACGGCCGCATCGTCATCATCGCCCTGCTGGGCGGGGCGAAGGCGAACGTCGACCTGGGCCAGGTGCTGCGCCGGCGCCTGACGATCACGGGATCGACCTTGCGTCCGCGCCCGGTGGCTTTTAAGGCGCAGATCGCGCGCGAGCTGCGCGAGCGCGTGTGGCCGCTGCTGGCAGCCGGCCAGATCAAGCCCGTCATCTATCAAACCTTCCCGCTCGAAGAAGCGGCCGCGGCGCACGCGCTGATGGAAAGCAGCGCACACGTCGGCAAGATCATGCTGCGTGTCGCCGGACACTGAAAAACATAATGAATAATTTACTGAACGACCATGCCCGGCCCGGTTTGACCGGTTTTCCGACGCCCGTTACAATAACGGGTTATTTGACCGTGAGGTTGTAATGCGTGCCAAACTCATCGTGGGCAACTGGAAGATGAATGGCAGCCGAGCGGCCAATGAAGCCCTGCTGAAGGGGATTGTCGCCGGTATCGGCGATGCGAACGCAGCGTGTGCGGTCTGCGTGCCGACGCCGTTCCTGCAGCAGTGCGAGGACGTGCTGACCGGTACGCCGCTCGCGTGGGGCGCGCAGGACGTCTCGATGCACGAGTCCGGCGCATACACCGGTGAAGTCTGCGCGAAGATGCTGGCCGAGTTCGGTTGCCGCTACGTGATCGTCGGCCACTCCGAGCGCCGTGCCTACCACCGCGAAGACAGTGCGTTGGTGGCGAAGAAGGCGCTGGCCGTGCTGGGCGAGGGCATGACCCCGATCGTGTGCGTCGGCGAAACGCTGGAAGAGCGCGAAGCAGGCGAGACGGTGCAGGTGGTCGGCGCCCAGCTCGACGCGGTGCTGGAAGCGCTCGACGCGGCATCGGTGGCGAAGATCGTCGTGGCCTATGAACCCGTGTGGGCCATCGGCACCGGCAGGAACGCGACGCCGGCCATGGCGCAGGAAGTGCATGCGCAATTGCGCGCGCAACTGAAGGCGCGCAATGCGGACGCGGCAGAGATCGTGCCGATTTTGTACGGCGGCAGCATGAAGCCGGAGAATGCGAAGGATCTGCTGGCCCAGCCGGATATCGATGGCGGGCTGATCGGCGGCGCGGCCTTGAAGGCGGAAGATTTTCTTGCCATCATACGCGCGGCCTGAATGCCTGGTTAGTAATCCAGGTTGGTCGCAAAATGAGCGTCGTTCCCGCGAAGGCGGGAACCCAAGTTTTTAGCGCTGCCGCAACGCGTGAAAAATTGGGCCCCTGCCTTCGCAGGGCGACGGTTTTGCAGTTCGCAGCAAAGAATTTTTGCAACGTAGTAGTCAACCTTGGAATGGAATAAACAATGAACGTGTTGTTCAATCTGATCGTCGTCGTACAGGTCGTCTCCGCCCTGGCCATCATCGGTCTCGTGCTCGTCCAGCACGGCAAGGGTGCCGACATGGGCGCCGCCTTCGGTTCCGGCGCGTCCGGCAGCCTGTTCGGTGCCAGCGGTTCGTCGAACTTCCTGTCGAAATCGACGGCGGTCGCCGCCGCGGTCTTCTTCGCATCGACGCTGGGCCTCGCGTACTTCGGCACCAACCGTCCGCACGCGAATGTCGGCGGCGGCGTGATGGAACGTGTGACCGTTCCGGCAGCCAAGGTTCCGGCAGGTGCGGGCGATGCTGTCCCGGTCACCGCACCGGCACCGGCCGCAGCGCCGGCCGCACCTGCGGCCACGCAAGACGTTCCTGTTGCGCCGGCACCGGCGCCCGCACCCGCCAAGTAATTGCGGTGCTGCCACTTCCTGCAGGCGCGAGCAGGGTGGTGTAACATGCTGCGGGCTTCGGTCCGCCAGCGCCGGCGACCGGACTCTCAACTCGGCTCGTCGTAAACACTGATTTTATAAAGTTGAGAAAAAGAGTATTTTTTCTTGGTTTAGCGCAATTTGAGCATTGAAAAATGCTGCTAAGTCAGAGTAGAATACTGGTCTCCAGCCGACGTGGTGAAATTGGTAGACACGCTATCTTGAGGGGGTAGTGGCGCAAGCTGTGCGAGTTCGAGTCTCGCCGTCGGCACCAAGATACAAGAAGCCAGCTAGGGCGCATGAGCTTCCGCTCGTTAGCACTAGCTGGCTTTTTTACGAGGATCTGTCGGAGGCTTTGAAGAACCGTCCCCTGCGGCGGCCCTTCTGGCCCGAGAAGCCCGGTCGTACGAACGTGCGGCGAGCCTCGAAGGTCGGGATCGGCAACGCGGAACAGGTGATTGAGAGTCTCCAGTCGTACGATCCTGGTGTAGGCCAATAGCCAGGATTGCGCGATGCGGTACTGCAGCCCCTGCAGTGTTTTTTCAACCGATCGTTCAACTAAGGCTTCATCGTGAACCTCGAGAACTATTTCCCCGTCTTACTCTTCATTGTGATCGGCACCGTCGTCGGCGTCGCATCGCAGGTGTTGGGCCGTGTCGTCGGTCCGCATCGCCCCGACCCCGCCAAGCTCTCTCCGTATGAATGCGGCTTCGAAGCCTTCGAAGACGCGCGCATGAAGTTCGACGTCCGGTACTACCTGGTCGCGATCCTGTTTATTTTGTTTGATCTGGAAACGGCATTCTTCTTCCCATGGGGCGTTTCGATGCGCGAACTGGGCCTGCCTGGATTTCTCACGATGATGGTGTTCATCGTCGAATTCATCGTCGGGTTCTGGTACATCTGGAAGAAAGGTGCCCTTGATTGGGAATAAGCCATGGCTATTGAAGGCGTTTTAAACGAAGGTTTTGTCACTACCACAGCCGACAAACTGATCAACTGGGCGCGTACCGGGTCGATGTGGCCCATGACGTTCGGCCTGGCATGCTGTGCGGTCGAGATGATGCACGCCGGTGCGGCGCGCTATGACCTCGACCGTTTCGGCGTTGTGTTCCGCCCGTCGCCGCGCCAGTCCGACGTGATGATCGTGGCAGGTACCCTGTGCAACAAGATGGCGCCGGCACTGCGCAAGGTGTACGACCAGATGGCCGAGCCGCGCTGGGTCATCTCGATGGGCTCGTGCGCCAACGGCGGCGGTTACTACCACTACTCGTACTCCGTCGTGCGCGGCTGCGACCGCATCGTGCCGGTCGACGTCTACGTCCCGGGCTGCCCGCCGACCGCCGAGGCCCTGTTGTACGGCATCATCCAGCTCCAGAATAAGATCCAGCGCACCAATACCATCGCGCGATAATCCAAGCCGGTTTCAACCATGACGACAAAAATCGAAGCCCTCGAACTCGCCCTGAAGAATGCTCTGGGCGAGGGCGCTGCCATTACCGTGGCGCTGGGCGAAGTAACGGTAGTGGTGAAGGCCAAGGACTACCTGGCCTCCATGCAGAAGCTGCGCGACGATCCCGCGCTGCGTTTCCAGGAACTCGTCGACCTGTGCGGCGTCGACTACTCGTCCTACGGCGAAGGCACGTGGGACGGTTTGCGTTTCGCAGTCGTGTCGCACCTGCTGTCGATCGAGCACAACTGGCGTGTGCGCGTCCGCGTGTTCTGCCCGGACGACGACATGCCGCTGGTCGACTCCGTCACGAGCATCTGGCGCAACGCCAACTGGTTCGAGCGTGAAGCGTTCGACCTGTTCGGCATCCTGTTCGAAGGCCACGGCGACCTGCGCCGCATCCTCACCGACTACGGCTTCATCGGCCACCCGTTCCGCAAGGACTTCCCGATCTCGGGCTATGTCGAGATGCGTTACGACCCCGAGCAGAAACGCGTGATCTACCAACCCGTGACGATCGAGCCGCGCGAAAACATTCCGCGCGTGATCCGCGAAGAAACCTACGGGATGAAATAATGGCTGAGCTTAAGAATTACACCCTGAACTTTGGTCCGCAGCACCCGGCAGCGCACGGCGTGCTGCGTCTCGTGCTGGAACTGGACGGCGAGGTCATCCAGCGTGCGGACCCCCACATCGGCCTGCTGCACCGCGGCACCGAGAAACTGGCCGAGACCCGCACCTACCTGCAGTCCGTGCCGTACATGGACCGCCTCGACTACGTCTCGATGATGTGCAACGAGCACGGTTACGTGCTGGCCATCGAGAAGCTGCTGGGCATCGAGGTGCCGATCCGTGCGCAGTACATCCGCACGATGTTCGACGAGATCACCCGTATCCTGAACCACCTGATGTGGCTGGGCGCGCATGCGCTGGACATCGGTGCGATGGGCCCGTTCCTGTACGCGTTCCGCGACCGCGAAGACCTGTTCGACGTGTACGAAGCCGTGTCGGGCGCGCGCATGCACGCGGCCTACTATCGCCCGGGCGGCGTGTACCGCGACCTGCCGGACGTGATGCCGAAGCACCGCGAATCGCCGCTGCGCAGCAAGAAGGCCATCGACGAACTGAACGAGACCCGCCACGGTTCCGTGCTGGACTTCATCGAGTCGTTCACGAAGCGCTTCGACGGCTATGTCGACGAATACGAAACCCTGCTGACCGACAACCGTATCTGGAAACAGCGTACCGTCGGCATTGGCGTCGTGACGCCGGAAGACGCGATGGGCATGGGCTTCTCGGGCCCGATGCTGCGCGGTTCGGGCATCGCCTGGGACCTGCGCAAGGTCCAGCCATATGCGGCCTATGACAAGGTGGAATTCGACGTCCCGGTCGGCACCAACGGCGACTCGTACGACCGCTATCTGGTCCGTATCGAGGAAATGCGCCAGGCCAACCGCATCATCAAGCAGTGCGTCGCCTGGCTGAAGGCGAACCCGGGCCCGGTGATGACGAACAACCACAAGGTCGCCCCGCCGTCGCGCGTGGACATGAAGACCAACATGGAATCGCTGATCCACCACTTCAAGCTGTTCACCGAAGGCTTCCACGTCCCGCCGGGCGAGGCCTACGCAGCGGTCGAACATCCGAAGGGCGAGTTCGGCATTTATATCGTCTCGGACGGCGCCAACAAGCCGTACCGCCTGAAGATCCGCACCCCGGACTATGTCCACCTGCAATCGCTCGATGAAATGGCGCGCGGTCACATGATCGCCGACGCCGTCACCATCATCGGTACGCAGGACATCGTGTTCGGCTCGATCGACCGATAAGAAGGGTAGAAAAGATTATGTTATCTGAGCAGTGCTTGAAAAAAATCGACCGCGAGTTGGCCAAGTATCCGGCCGACCAGCGCCAGTCGGCCGTGATGGCCGCGCTGGCCCACGCGCAGGTCGAAAAGGGCTGGCTGTCGCCGGAAACGATGCAGGAAGTGGCCGACTACATCGGCATGCCCGCGATCGCCGTGCAGGAAGTCGCCACCTTCTACAACATGTACAACATCAAGCCGGTCGGCAAGCACAAGATCACCGTGTGCACCAACCTGCCGTGCGCCCTGTCGGGCGGCGAGCGTGCCGCCCAGCGCATCAAGGATGCCCTCGGCATCAATTTCCGCGACACGACCGAAGACGGCCAGTTCACCCTGCTGGAAGGCGAGTGCATGGGCGCCTGCGGCGACGCGCCGGTCATGCTGGTGAATAACCACCGCATGTGCTCGTTCATGTCGGACGAGAAGATCGACGCCCTGCTGGAGGAACTGAACAAATGACCAGCCTGCACGACCGCCACATCAATCCGCTGATCCTGAAGGATCTGAACGGCGACAACTGGCACCTGGAAGACTACGTCAAGCGCGGCGGCTATTCCGCGCTGCGCCGCATCCTGGAAGAGAAGATCACCCCCGAGGCGATCATCGCCGACCTGAAAACGTCCGGCCTGCGCGGCCGCGGCGGCGCGGGCTTCCCGACCGGCCTGAAGTGGAGCTTCATGCCGCGCCAGTTCCCGGGCCAGAAATACCTCGTCTGCAACACCGACGAAGGCGAACCGGGCACGTTCAAGGACCGCGACATCATCCGCTACAACCCGCACGCGCTGATCGAAGGCATGGCCATCGGTGCGTACGCGATGGGCATCACCGTGGGCTACAACTACATCCACGGCGAGATCTTCCAGGAATACCTGCGCTTCGAAGAGGCGCTGGAAGAGGCGCGCGCCGCCGGCTTCCTGGGCGACAAGATCATGGGTTCGGAGTTCTCGTTCGAGCTGCACGCGCACCACGGCTACGGCGCCTACATCTGCGGCGAAGAAACCGCGCTGCTGGAATCGCTGGAAGGCAAGAAGGGCCAGCCGCGCTTCAAGCCGCCGTTCCCGGCCTCGTTCGGCC
>Ga0187844_10000587_pt1 | contig 28469 bp, 22 predicted proteins | sample SpaLakP09_SKY_50_FD_134517 | JGI IMG/M metagenome (GOLD analysis project Ga0187844, IMG submission 134517) | Oligotrophic lake water microbial communities from Sparkling Lake, Wisconsin, USA - SP09_SKY_50 | ecosystem: Environmental > Aquatic > Freshwater > Lake | place: USA: Sparkling Lake... | reverse complement strand
TCCTCCTGGTGGGATTGAGTGCCGGGACTGCTGAACCCAGCAATCAAGTCGCCCAGCATAGCCTTTGCACGAAACAAAGGCCAGCTACGACGCGGAACATGATCACACGAAACGAAACATTTAAGTTCCCTCGCACCTTACTTCATTAGAAAACGCCGAATAATTTAGGCAGCAACTTTTAATCTTTTATAAGTTCTTATAAGTTCATCTACCATGGCAGATTGCTTAATATGCAATTTGTCATCTAATTTTAGAGACGATGCCTCCACGACATCTACTGCTTCGGAAAATAACTCGACGCTAGTTTCGAGATCCAAAAGCTTAGAAATAATTTTATCGCAATAGATCTCTATTCTTTTTTTATCGTCAAGTCTGGGCGGCAGAGAATCCTCGGCCAAAAATCGGAATAACATTAAGAGATGAAATTTTGCCTTCCGATACCGAGTATCTACCGCACCAGAACGGAAGAGCGATTCAAGCCTATAGTACGCTAGGCCAGACAAATAATATGGGGCAAAACTGTGATTCTTGTTGAAGATCTCAGAGTCAGCCTTTTCTGTTTTTCTCGCGATACTTCCAAAGAACGATGATACCAAATGAGGATTTTGATAAAACATCGCCGAGAAAGATTTAATTTGATTAGCAACCGTAATAATTTTATTACGAGTTACCGTCTTATCTCGATTATATTGCTTTGCCCTGCGCTCATAATAAAGGCGACCATCGCCGTCAATCGAAGAATAGTAAAGTTCAAGATTCCTTTGAAATTCCGAAAGGACAGCCAATTGTTCCGTTTTAATCGCAGTTTGGCTATTCGTCGCAAGTGTAATTTGGGACTTTACGTCATCTCTAGCGGTTACAATCAGACGGAATGGAATGAAAATATTTTCGACATTCTCTGTGTGCCGGTTTTGATACAATATATTGCTTGTCTGGCACCCGTTAACAATCTGAAAATCGCTAATCATAAATTTGTTAGCAGATGTTTTTAACGCGCCGGCAACTACAGTAACGCCATTGTTAAGCACAACAAATTGATCAGGCATTTTCCCGTGCAATGTTCCATCGATCTTCTTATTTACAGGATTATCAACACCTTGGAAATCTCGAACGTTATCATCAAAAACGCTACGAATGTTCCCATTGTCGTCTATAAGGATTTTTTTAAATTCAGCGAAGGGAAGTATTCCATAGTACGCCTCGTCCACGCCGGTAGTTTCAGGCAACGTCACCTTTTCCGAAAAAACGAACTCTGCATTATTTGGATTTTTCGTTGAACGATACAACTTCCCTAACTCAGATGCTCCGACTGGAAAAAATTCTATACTTTCAAATATATTTAAAGATCGCAGATCAGCTACATTTGCACTAACAATAGCTGCGTGATTTTGGTCTTCTGAATTCCACTGCCCAGTTGTAACATAGTAGAGCTTACAAGATGGATTGGTTTTAAAGTGGATGGCGTTATTTAAGATAAAATCAGCGATTTCCGCAAATCTTTGAATATCAGCATTACGCCTGAGACCCGGATTTTCCTGAAAAAAGTCTTTTACGCCGAAGAGAAATGACGAGATTCCAGCGCTTGAAAAACTAGAGCTAGTCTTAGCTTGCGTAAATATGAATGTGGCATCTATATAGCCGTTCTGATCAATTAAATCTCGAACCTCATCTACATCTTCAACGAGATACCCATTCACAAGAATCGCAATGCCGTCAATTCCTGTATCATCACCGTCGCCCACAGTCAAAATTGAAGGATCAAATGTTCGATTATATTCTTTAGAAAGAACGCAGAAATTTGCAAACAATTCAAAATCTGCAGATTGATCAACTTCTTCAATTTCCTGACTGCTGAGAAAATCGTTAAGTAATTGTCGTGTAATCCTGTCCATGATGCTCCTTAGAAATATAAGGTAAAATTAACATCATTCATAGGTGTTGCGCAAGTATTATTCTTCGATACGCTCTAATAACAGTTTCGGCTGGCGACAGTACCCAGTTCCACAATCTAACGGACACAGTGAACACTTAATGCGGTCAAGTGGTTGGTGGTGCTTACAAATTTTGTTAGCAACAAATCAAACCTACAAAGCTAACATTACGAGATCACAGTTTTATCGCATCCCGCTATATTAGATGAGATGGCGATAAACGATGTGTATGACAACGAGAGTAAGTTTTCTAAATTAGTTACCCGCGCAATCCCGCCTCTTCCGACACGTTCAACGCTGCCGCCGTCCAGTCGAGCTCGCCGCGGTCCTTCGCCATCGCGGACAGAAAACGGTCGTGCATCATGCTCGCGAGCGGCATCGGCACGTGGGCCTTGCGCGCGGCCGCCATCACCAGGTTCGCATCCTTGAAACCCAGCGACAGCTTGAAGCCGGGATTGGCGTAATCGTGCTGCGCGATCAGCTTGCCGTAATTGACGTACAGCGGCGTGGCGAAGATCGATTGCGTCATCACGTCCATCATGGCCGAGCGCGCGACGCCATACTTTTCGCACAGGGTCGCCGCTTCCGCCATCGCCTCGATGACGCCCATGATCATGAAATTGCCGCTCAGCTTGACGATGCAGGCGGCGACGGGGTCGTCGCCCAGCGGGAACACGCGCTGGCCCATCGTCTCCAGCAATGGCAGGACTTTCTCGCGCGCGGCGGGCGCGCCGGCGACGAGGATGAACAGCATGGCGGCGGCTGCGGCGGTCGGACGTCCGAACACGGGCGCGGCAATGAAGCCGGCGCCGCGTTCGGCGTGCAGGGCGGCGAGCTTGCGCGTGGTCTCCGGCGACACCGTGCTCATCGAGACGTGGATACCGCCCGGGCCCAGCTTGGCGCCGATGCCGTCCGGCCCGCCGACGACCTGCTCCAGCGCCGCGTCGTCGGCCACCATCGTGAACACGATGCCGTCGCTCGCCACGGCCTGGCCGGGATGGTCGACCAGCGTGGCGCCCTGCGCGACGAGGTCGTCCGCCTTGGCGGGCGAGCGGTTCCACACACGGAGCGTGTGACCTTTGCCGATGAGGTTGCTTGCCATGGCGTGGCCCATGCCGCCCAGGCCGACGTAGCCGATATCCATCTTCCGTTCTCCTTAAAAAAACGGCCCGGTATGCGACCGGGCCGTTGGCATCGATGGGACGTTCGATCAGCGCGGCAGCACCGACGAACCCATCAGGAATTCATCGACGGCGCGGGCGCACTGGCGGCCTTCGCGGATCGCCCACACGACCAGCGACTGGCCGCGGCGCATGTCGCCGGCGGTAAAGACCTTCGGCACCGACGTCTGGTAGCAGACATCGCCATCGGTCGTGGCGCGGGCATTGCCACGCGGGTCCTTCTGCACGCCGAACGCGTCCAGCACCTGCTGCACCGGCGAGACGAAGCCCATCGCCAGCAGCACGAGGTCGGCCTTCAGTTCGAATTCCGAGCCGGCCACTTCGACCATCTTGCCGTCTTTCCACTCGACGCGGCAGGCGATGACCTTGTCGACCTTGCCGCCCTTGCCTTCGAAGCGCTTGGTGGCGACGGCGAAATCGCGCTCGCAGCCTTCTTCGTGCGACGACGACGTGCGCAGCTTGGTCGGCCAGTACGGCCACACGAGCGGCTTGTTTTCCTGTTCCGGCGGCATCGGCATCAGTTCGAACTGGGTCACCGACGCGGCGCCGTGACGGTTCGACGTGCCCACGCAGTCGGAGCCGGTATCGCCGCCGCCGATCACGATCACGTGCTTGCCGGTCGCCTTGATCTGGTCTTTCACCTTGTCGCCGGCGTTGACGCGGTTCTGCTGCGGCAGGAAGTCCATCGCGAAGTGCACGCCTTTCAGGTCGCGGCCCGGGACCGGCAGGTCGCGCGGTGCCTCGGCACCACCGGCCATGACGACAGCGTCGTAATCCTTGACGAGGTCTTCCGGGAAGATGGTGTCGCGCGCCATGTTGCTGACGGTGGTCGGGAAATCCTTGCCGATCAGGGTCGACGTACGGAAGGTCACGCCTTCCGCCTTCATCTGCTCGACGCGACGGTCGATCAGGTCCTTCTCCATCTTGAAGTCGGGGATACCGTAGCGCAGCAGGCCGCCGACGCGGTCGTTCTTCTCGAACACCGTCACGTCATGGCCGGCACGTGCCAGCTGCTGGGCGGCAGCCAGGCCCGCGGGACCGGAACCGATGATCGCGACCTTCTTGCCCGTTTTGACGGCAGCCGGTTGCGGGACGATCCAGCCGTGTTCCCAGCCGGCGTCGGCAATCTTGCGCTCGATCGACTTGATGCCGACCGGCTCGTTGTTGATGCCGAGCGTGCAGGCGGCTTCGCACGGTGCCGGGCAGATGCGGCCCGTGAATTCCGGGAAGTTGTTCGTCGAATGCAGGTTGTCGACGGCGTAGCGGTAGTTGCCGTGGTAGACCAGGTCGTTCCAGTCGGGGATCTGGTTGTTGACGGGGCAGCCGGTGTTGCAGAACGGGATGCCGCAATCCATGCAGCGCGCACCTTGTACCTTCGCTTGCGCGTCGGTCAGGGTGATTGTGAATTCTTTGTAGTTCTTGAGGCGGGCAGCAGGTTCCAGGTGGTCTTCTTCCTGGCGCTGAAATTCCATGAAGCCGGTGATCTTACCAATTTGTGTTCCTATCGTTTTCTGTTCGGTGTCGAGAGATGCCAAGCGTGCAGCTTCGGTTGCGCAACTTGGGTCCCCGCCTTCGCGGGGATCCAAGTTCAGCGTGCCGGCACGAGGCGCCGGAATCAGGCAGCCATTTCGATCTTGTCGTTGGCTTCTTCCATGCTGCTGTTGTGCATCTCTTCCAGTGCGCGCTTGTACTCGGTCGGGAAGACCTTGACGAACTTGCTGCGGCTGTTGGCCCAGTCGTCCAGCAGGTTGCGTGCACGGGTCGAACCGGTGTGCTTGAAGTGACGCTCGATCAGGCGCTTCAGGATCGCTTCGTCCGACTCGCGCTCGCCGTTGCGGGTCTGTGCGTGCCAGCTGGCCTTGTCGCTCTGTTCCTTGGTCGACAGCACGCGCTCCAGTGCCACCATCGCGGTGTTGCACTTCTGCTCGAAGTCGCCCTTCGGATCGTAGACGTACGCCACGCCGCCCGACATGCCCGCCGCGAAGTTGCGGCCGGTATCGCCCAGCACCACGACGGTACCGCCCGTCATGTATTCGCAGCCGTGGTCGCCCACGCCTTCGACGATGGCGGTCGCACCCGAGTTACGCACCGCGAAACGCTCGCCGGCCACGCCGTTCAGGAACGCTTCGCCGGCGATCGCGCCGTACAGCACCGTATTGCCGACGATGATGTTGTCGACGGCCCAGCCGCGGAACTCCGTGTTCGGACGCACGATGATGCGGCCGCCCGACAGGCCTTTGCCGACATAGTCGTTACCCTCGCCCACCAGGTCCAGCGTGATGCCGTGTGCCAGGAACGCGCCGGCCGACTGGCCCGCGGTGCCCTGCAGCTGGATGTGGATCGTGTCGTCCGGCAGGCCGGCATGGCCGTAGCGCTTGGCGACTTCGCCCGACAGCATCGCGCCGACCGTGCGGTTGACGTTCTTCACCGGCGAGATGAACGAGACGCGCTCGCCCTTCTCCAGCGCTGCCTTGGCTTGCGCGATCAGCTTGTGGTCCAGGGCCTTGTCCAGGCCGTGGTCCTGGCCGTCCGTGTGCAGCAGCTGGCGTTTGTCGTCGACCTTCGGCTGGTAGAAGATGTTCGAGAAGTCCAGGCCCTGTGCCTTCCAGTGGCCGACGGCCTTCGACTTGTCCAGCAGGTCCGAACGGCCGATCAGTTCGTCGAACGTGCGGATGCCCAGCTGGGCCATGATCTGGCGCGCTTCCTCGGCGACGAAGAAGAAGTAGTTCACGACGTGTTCCGGCTTGCCCGAGAATTTCGCGCGCAGTTCCGGGTCCTGGGTGGCCACGCCCACCGGGCAGGTGTTCAGGTGGCACTTACGCATCATGATGCAGCCTTCGACGACCAGCGGTGCCGTCGCGAAGCCCACTTCGTCCGCGCCCAGCAGGGCGGCGATGACGACGTCGCGGCCGGTACGCATCTGGCCGTCGGCCTGGACGCGGATACGGCTGCGCAGGCCGTTCAGCACGAGGGTCTGCTGGGTCTCGGCGAGGCCCAGTTCCCACGGCGTGCCGGCGTGCTTCACCGACGACAGCGGCGATGCACCCGTACCGCCGTCATGACCGGCGACGACGACGTGGTCGGCCTTCGCCTTCGACACGCCGGCGGCGACCGTACCGATACCGACTTCCGACACCAGCTTCACAGAGATCGACGCGTGCGGGTTCACGTTCTTGAGGTCGTGGATCAGCTGCGCCAGGTCTTCGATCGAGTAGATGTCGTGGTGCGGCGGCGGCGAGATCAGGCCCACGCCCGGCACCGAGAAGCGCAGCGACGCGATGTACTCGGACACTTTGTGGCCCGGCAGCTGGCCGCCTTCGCCCGGCTTCGCGCCCTGCGCCATCTTGATCTGGATCTGGTCGGCGGAGGCGAGATATTCGGCGGTCACACCGAAGCGGCCCGATGCCACCTGCTTGATCTTCGAACGCAGCGAATCGCCTTCGACCAGCGGGATGTCCGCGACGACGCGGTCCTTGCCCAGGATCGAGGCCAGGGTCTCGCCCTTGGCGATCTTGATGCCCTTGAACTCGCCCATGTAGCGCGCCGGGTCCTCGCCACCTTCACCCGTGTTCGACTTGCCGCCGATACGGTTCATCGCGATGGCCAGCGTGGCATGGGCTTCGGTCGAGATCGAGCCCAGCGACATCGCGCCGGTGGCGAAACGCTTGACGATCTCCTTCGCCGGCTCGACTTCGTCCAGCGGGATCGCCTTGGCCGGATCGATCTTGAATTCGAACAGGCCGCGCAGGGTCAGGTGACGCCTGGTCTGGTCGTTGATGAGCTGCGCGTACTCTTTATAGGTGCTGTAGTTGTTGGCACGGGTCGAGTGCTGCAGCTTGGCGATGGCGTCCGGCGTCCACAGGTGGTCTTCGCCGCGCACGCGGTAGGCATATTCGCCGCCGACGTCCAGCGAATGCTCGAGGATCGGGTCCTTGCCGAAGGCCAGCGAATGCAGGCGCAGGGCTTCCTCGGCCACTTCGAACAGGCCGATGCCTTCCACCGTCGACGACGTGCCGCGGAAGTATTTGTCGACCAGCGACTTGTTCAGGCCGATGGCTTCGAAGATCTGGGCGCCGCAGTACGACATGTAGGTCGAGATGCCCATCTTGGACATGACCTTCATGAGGCCCTTGCCGACCGCCTTCGTGTAGTTGTAGATCGCCTTGTCGGCCGCCATCTCGTGCGGCAGCGTGTGCGCCAGGTCGACCAGCGTTTCCAGCGCCAGGTACGGGTGCACGGCTTCCGCGCCGTAGCCGGCCAGCAGCGCGAAGTGGTGCGTCTCGCGGCACGAACCGGTTTCGACCACGAGACCCGTCGACGCGCGCAGGCCGCGCTGGACGAGGTGCTGGTGGATCGCGGACGTCGCCAGCAGCGCGGGGATCGCGACCTGGTCGACGTTGAGATTGCGGTCCGAGACGATCAGGATGTTGTGGCCGGACTTGACCGCATCGACGGCTTCCGCGCACAGCGAGGCCAGCGACGCTTCGATGCCTTCCTTGCCCCACGAGACCGGATAGCAGATGTTCAGTTCATACGACTTGAACTTGCCGCCGGTGTGCAGGCTGATGTTGCGCAGGCGGGCCATGTCGTCGAAACCGATGACCGGCTGCGACACTTCGAGGCGCATCGGCGGGTTGACGTTGTTCGTGTCCAGCAGGTTCGGCTTCGGACCGATGAACGACACGAGCGACATCACCATCGCTTCGCGGATCGGGTCGATCGGCGGGTTCGTGACCTGGGCGAACAGCTGCTTGAAGTACGAGTACAGCGGCTTCAGCTTGTTCGACATGACGGCCAGCGGCGAGTCGTTACCCATCGAACCGGTGGCTTCCTCGCCCAGCACGGCCATCGGGGCCATCAGGAACTTCAGGTCTTCCTGGGTGTAGCCGAACGCCTGCTGGCGGTCCAGCAGGGAAATGGCAGCCTTCTCGCCTTGCGCATCCTTCGCGCGGTTCTGCGACAGCTGGCTTTCCGACAGCTTGATTTCGTTGAGCTTGATGCGCACCGACTTGATCCATGCCTTATACGGCTTGGCGTTCGAGTAAGTGTCTTTCAGTTCCTTGTCGTCGATGATGCGGCCGGCTTCCAGGTCGATGAGGAACATCTTGCCCGGCTGCAGGCGCCATTTCTTGACGATGCGCGATTCCGGGATCGGCAGCGTGCCCGATTCCGACGCCATGACGACCAGGTCGTCGTCCGTGACGATGTAGCGCGCCGGACGCAGGCCGTTGCGGTCCAGCGTACCGCCGATGTGACGGCCGTCGGTGAAGGCCATGGCGGCCGGGCCGTCCCACGGTTCCATCATCGCGGCGTGGTATTCGTAGAACGCGCGGCGGTTCTCGTCCATCGTCGCGTGGTTTTCCCAGGCTTCCGGGATCATCATCATCATCGCCTGGGCGATCGGGTAGCCGGCCATGACCAGCAGTTCCAGCGCGTTGTCGAAGCAGGCGGTGTCCGACTGGCCTTCATAGATCAGCGGGAACAGTTTCTGCAGGTCGTCGCCCAGCACGGCCGACTTCATGACGCCTTCGCGGGCGCGGGTCCAGTTGAAGTTGCCCTTGACGGTGTTGATCTCGCCGTTGTGCGCCAGCAGGCGGTACGGGTGGGCCAGCGGCCATTCCGGGAACGTGTTCGTCGAGAAGCGCTGGTGCACCATGGCCAGGGCCGAGACGCAGCGCGGATCCTGCAGGTCCTTGTAGTACACGCCGACCTGGTCCGCCAGCAGCAGGCCCTTGTAGACGACGGTGCGCGCGGACATCGACGGCACGAAGAATTCCTTGCCGTGGATGAGTTTCAGCGCCTGGATCGCGTGGCCCGACGATTTGCGGATGACGTACAGCTTGCGCTCGAGCGCATCGGTGACCATCACGTCCGGGCCGCGGCCGATGAAGATCTGGCGGATGACCGGCTCTTTCGCACGGACGGTCGGCGACATCGGCATCGTGTCGTCCACCGGCACGTTGCGCCAGCCCAGCACGACCTGGCCTTCGGCGCGCACGGCGCGCTCGATTTCCTGTTCGCAGGCGATGCGCGAAGCGTGTTCCTTCGGCAGGAAGATCATGCCGACGCCATATTCGCCCGGCGGCGGCAGTTCGACGCCCTGCTTGGCCATCTCGTCGCGGTAGAACTGGTCGGGGATCTGGAGCAGGATACCCGCGCCGTCGCCCATCAGGGCATCGGCGCCGACGGCGCCCCGGTGGTCCAGGTTCTTCAGGATCAGCAGACCCTGTTCGATGATGGAATGGCTCTTGTTGCCCTTGATATGGGCGACGAAACCGACGCCGCAGGCGTCGTGTTCATTGGCGGGATCGTACAAACCTTGGGCAATCATGGGGGCTCCGCAGCATTTTGAAGATATCGAAGGTTGAGAATAAAGCAGGCTCCAGTAAACATCAATAACAACAATTAGGGTCGGAGTCGAATTAAATCCGCTTTTTCAACGGTTAAAAACAATTGGGGACATAGTAAAAGGTGCCATTTTGAGGACGCTGCGGACGGCATCGACCACGACATCGGGCGAGGCCACCGCCATCTGGTGATCCGAATCGGCGACCACGAGCTTCGCCTTCGGATACATGTTGCGGATCAGTTCGGACGTCGCCTTGTCCGTCCGGCTGACGCCGAAATCAACGGCGATCGGCGGCACCTCGCCCGGGTGTGCCTTCGGCTCGTTGACGAGGCGGACGATCGGCTTGTCGTCGATGTCGGCCAGCGCCAGCACCATCTCTCCCGTCGCGTCGATCTGTTCGACTTCCTGCCACGCGGTGCGCGAAAACAGCAGGCGGCCGGCCAAACGGGTCGTCCAGGGAAACTCCGCCGTGCGCTTGATTGCGCGCGGATACACCGCGTCGACCAGCACGAGGCCCTGCACCTCGTCCGGATGCGCCCGCGCGAACAATTGCATGTACAGGCCGCCGAGGGAATGACCGACGAGCACGTACGGCGGCTTCAGGCCCTTGTGCTTCAGGACTTGCCGGAGTTCCTCGACGATCGTGCGGCCGTCGCGTGGCGTCGTGGCGACGTCGCTGTTGCCGTAGCCGGGCCGATGGTAGGCGAACACGGTGGCGTCGCGCCCGACGCTTTCCAGCACCCTGCCCCATTTGTCGATGGTGCCGCGCGAGCCGGCCTCGAACACGACGACGAACGGGGAAGAGGGATTACGCAACGTGACGGATTCGACGCGGCGGCCGGCAATCGTCTCGACGGCCGGCACGGGTTGGGCGGCCGCGGCAGCCATGCACAGGCAGCAGAGGATCAGCGTTTGAATGAGTTTGGACATGGGCGTTCTCATGGTGGTGTGAAAACGCCAGCATCGCAGCCGGGCTTGGACCCCGCACCGGCCGTGCGACGAATCGACGGCAGGGCCGATAGATGACAATGGGCCTACATCGCCTTGAACAGGTGGACGAAGGCGCGGCTCACGGGCAGCTCGCGGTCGTGGCCGCGCATGCGCAGGAACAGGCGGCTCGCCTCGTCGCGCCGGGTGCCTTCCAGCCAGGCGAGGTTGATGACGGTGGACCGGTGCACCTGCCAGAACTGGTCCGGATCGAGCCGCGCCGCGAGCTCCGTGATGGTCGTCCGGATCACGTGTTCGCCGTGGGTGCTGGCGACGACCGTGTACTTGTCGTCGGCCTGGAAAAAGCGCACGTCCGCCACGTCCAGGTTGCGCGTGGTCGCGCCCTGGCCCGCGAGGATGTAGCGCAGGCGCGGACCGGACGGGGACGCCGTCAGCTTGCGCACCGTATCCGCCAATGCTGTCTCCGGTGCCGCCGGCGCCGCGCGCAGCCGCGCCACGGTCTTCGCCAGCCGCTCCGTGTCGACGGGTTTCAGGATGTAGTCGAGGGCCGCGTGCTCGAACGCCTGCAATGCGTACTCGTCGAACGCGGTCACGAACACGACGCGCGTATCGCCTTCGATGCCCTGCGCGACCTCGAGGCCGGACAGGCCCGGCATCTGGATGTCGAGGAAGGCCAGGTCCGGCTCCAGTTCCGCGATGCGGGCGGCGGCGTCGATGCCGTTGCGCGCCACGTGGACGATCTGCAGGTCCGGCCACAGCGCCAGCAGCTGGTCGCGCAGATACAGGGCGAGATGCGGCTCGTCGTCGGCGATCAGGGCGCGCATGCCGCCTCCTCTGCCGGGACATACGGCAGATCGAGCACGGCTTCGGTGCCGCCGTGCGCCCCGGGGCGCAGCACCAGGCTGGCATCGGCGCCGAAGCGGGACTGCAGGCGCGCCCGCAGGTTCGCGAGCGCCATCCCGGCGCCGGGGCGCAGGCGGCGCGACGGCGTGTCCAGCCCCATGCCGTCGTCGGCGACGCGCACTTCCAGGCGGCCGGCGCGCACGGCGGCAGCGATGACGATGCTGCCGCCGTCGACCTTGGGTTCCAGGCCGTGGTGGATGGCGTTTTCGACGAGCGGCTGCAGCATCAAGGTGGGCATGGCCGCGGCCCGCGCCGCGTCGCTCGCCTCGATGCGGACATTCAAGCGGTCTTCCATCCGGATCTGCATCAGCGCGAGGTAGCTGCGCGCCATGTCGAGTTCCGCGCCCAGCGTGCTGTCGGTCGCGCGCAGTTGGGACAGGCCGGCGCGCAGGTAGCCGGAAAAGGTTTCGAGCATGCGCTTGGCGCGCGGCGGATCGTAGTCCATCAGGCTCTGGACGTTGGCCAGGGTGTTGAACAGCAGATGCGGCTCGATCTGGCCCTGCAGCAGGCGCAGGCGCGCTTCCAGTGCTTCGTGGCGGAGCCGCTGCTGGCGAAGGCGCGCGCGCCACCATGCCCAGTTGCTGCCCATGATGAACAGCAGGAACACGGCGAACTTCATCATCGCGGCCGGCAGCGACGCGAACATGCCCCCGATGTCGAAGCCGGCCACGACCGGCACGATGGTGAATCCGGCCGTCATCCCGAGGAGGATGCCGGACAGGGAGATCGCACCGAGCGCGAGCCCCGCGCGCAGGTCGCGCACGTCCGACATGCGCTCGACCAGCGGCGCCGGCAGATGACGTTCCGCCAGCCGCAGCGTGCCGAACAGGCCGTACATGATGCACAGGCTGATGCCGACGTTCGGCAGCAGCGACGCCCACCACCAGCCGGGCGGGTCCACGGTGCCGAAGACGGCGACGAGGGTCATCAATCCCAGCGCCAGGGCCAGCGCGAGCAGGGAAACGACGGCCAGGCGCGCGCCGCCGGGCACGTCGTGGTGCGGGCGCAATTCCCACAGCGAGCGCCAGGCGCGGCGCAGGATCGTTTTACTTGTCATGCATGCAAGTCTACCGGGATGCCGCCGCGCTGACGAGCGTCATGCGACGAACGGCCAGCCGGTGCGACGGATGGCGAACCGGGACAATTACTCGGCCGGGGCCGCGTCCTTGACCTTGAACGGCCGGCCCCGCTTGGCGGGCAGGATCTGGCGTTTCGTCTTCACTTCGAGATCGGCCTTGAAAGCGTGCGAACCGACCGGCCAGCCTTTGCCCAGGGCCGTCGCGATCAACCCGCCCTCGTCGCTGCCATACCCCTGCTGCACGAATTCGATATACGCCGCCTCGCGCTGGAACGGCGTGTTGCCGAGACTCCAGTACAGCATGTGCTCGGTGATGAGCGGATCCGGCCGGATGCCCGCGTGATGGGCGTAGCTGGACCAGCGGTAGTCATACGGCGCCGCCACGACGCCGGCCTGCACGGGCGCCAGTTCGAGGTAGCGGCTGCAGGCCAGCAGGTAGTGCGCCGCATCGACGATGGCCGTCCGGAAGCGGCCCTGGAACAGGGTGCCCGTCCGGCCATGCCGGCTGTTAAACCAGGGAACGTAGTAGCGGCCGACCTTCTGCATCATGAGGGCCAGCCCCGTCTCGTCGGTGGGCGTGGCCAGGAGGATGGCGTGGTCCGGCATCAGCACGTAGGCGTGCACGGCCACCTTGTAGAAACGGGCGCATTCCTTCAGCCAGCCGAGGAAGCGCTCATGGTCTTCGTCGTCGCGGAAGATCGCCTGGTTGTCGTTGCCGCGCTGGATGATCAGGTGCGGCTGGTTCGGCAGGATGAGTCGGGGTTGGCGGGCCATGGCGTCATTCTAACGCAACCGCCCCGCTCTGTCCCCGATTGATTTTTCACGCACCAATAAAGTGCACCACTCTGTCCCGATTAATCAGGCCAAAGTAAAACCGGCAGACAGGCTGTAACCCTCGCCATAGGCGCTGCGCAGCGGCAGGTCCTGGCCGAGGCCGGTGCGGGCCTTCTTGCGCAGGCGGTAGACGAGCATGTCCACGCGGCGGCTGGCATCCGGATCGTCGCCGCCCATGCCGGCCACGATCACCTGGCGCGGGACGGGCCGGGTGTTGATGGTCAGCAGGTGCAGGAAATTGCACTCTTTTTCCGTCAGGTCGATGACCTTGCCCATCAGCTCGAGCTGGCGGGCCGAGACGCGCAGGGTCCACTTGCTCGGCGTCGGCGCCGGCTCGGACGACGGCCGCACGCGGCGGTCGAGCGCCTCGATGTGGGCGGCCAGTTCCGGGAACTTGATCGGCTTGGTGAGATAGTGGTCGGCGCCGAGACGCAGGCCGAGGATGCGGTTGTCGAAGGCCACGCGGCCCGTCAACACCAGCAGCCCGATCTCGGGATACAGCTGGCGCATCCGTGGAATCACGTTGAATCCATCCTCGTCGGGCAGGCCCAGGTCGAGCACGACCACGGCCGCCGGCGTGCGCGTCAGCGCGGCCCACATATCGCTGGCCGTGGTCGCGATCGTGACCTCATGACCGAGTTCCTGGAGGAAATCGGCCATATCGCCTGCGTATTCGCCATTGTCTTCAACAATCAATATTTGCGTCATGGGTTTTGCCAATTCCTTGTTTCGTGTTCCCGGCTTCGTTGTCGGGCGGCTAACCCCGGTCGCCATGCCGATTATCACTGCTGGTCATTCCGGAAGCAAGACTTTTTGCCCCGCTTGCCTGTGCCGGCAGCCATAGCCTGAACTCGGCGCCGCCCTCTGGTGGACATGCATATGTCAAACTGCCGCCATGCACTTCGACGACGGAGCGCGCCATGTACAGCCCGAGGCCGCTGCCGGCGACACCGTCGGCATTGGCGCCGCGGTAGCCCTTGTCGAAGATGCGTGCCACGTCGGCCGGCGGCACGCCATGTCCCTCGTCGCGCAGCGCCAGCTCGATGCCCGCGTCGACCCGCCGTCCCGCCACATGCAGCGCGGTGCCGGCCGGTGTATAGCGCAAGGCATTGTCCAACAACACCTTGAGCGCCAGACGCAGGCCGGACGGTTCGCCCCGCAGCGTGGCCGGCAGGTCGCCGGCCGCCAGGGTCACGGGACGCCCGGCCGCGCGCGCCTGCGCCACCAGTTCTTCCAGCAACAGCTTCGGCCCCACCTTGTTCTCGCGGCGCTGGCTGCCGAGCGCGGCCATGCGCTCCGGGGACAGGTAGTCGTCCAGCATCGCGATCAGGCGGTCCGTCGCGCCGGCGATCTTGCGATAGCGCTCGCGCGTCGCCTCGTCCGCCTTCGTGCCCAGCGCTTCCAGACGCTGGATGGCGCCGTCGATCGTCGACAGCGGCGTGCGGAATTCGTGGTTCAGCATGCTGGCAAACCGTTTTCTCTCGCGCTCCCGCTCGCGCCGCGCGGACACGTCGCGCACGAGGCCCAGCAGCGCCCCCGGCTGGCCGGCGTCGTCCAGCGCCAGGGTCGAAATCACCTCGACAGCCACTTCGCTCCCGTCCGGCCGGCGCAGGTCGAACTCGCGCATCACGCGCAGGCGCGAACCGTCGCCGGCGGCAAACCGGCGCAGGCGCTCCGGCAGGCCGCCGCACAGGGCCGCCAGCGGGCCATCGCCGCCCTTGTCCATCTGCGCGCGGATGTCGGCGATCGAATAGCCGAGCATGTCGTCGACACCGGGGCTGACATACGCCGGCAGGCCGGTGGCGCAATCGACGATGAATGCGAGGTCACCGCCCAGCTCGGCAATCGTGCGAAAGGCGTCCGCCGTGGAGATGTCCGCCGAGACGGATGCGCTGCGCGTCATGAGAGCCCTGAATGAGAATGATTCCAGACAATAAGTATAGTGCCCGATCTAACGCTTTGCATAGCTAGCCAGCCTCGTCCGTTGCATCGAACACGCATATTGAATATATGCATACGCAAATAAAAAAGGGCAAGCCGCCCTGGCCTGCCCTTTGATTGCGACACTGCCGCGCTTACTCGTCCAGCGGTGCGAAGATCGCCTGCAGATCTTCCTGGGTAAGCGCCATCTTCTGCGACTCGCCTTCGGCCAGGATCGACGCCGCCAGCTCCGATTTCTTTTGCTGCAGCAGCTGGATCTTTTCTTCCAGCGTGCCCTTCGCGATCAGTTTATAGACGAACACCGGTTTGTCCTGCCCGATGCGCCATGCGCGGTCCGTCGCCTGGTTCTCGGCCGCCGGGTTCCACCACGGATCGTAGTGGATGACCGTGTCGGCCGCGGTCAGGTTAAGGCCGACGCCGCCGGCCTTCAGGCTGATCAGGAAGATCGGCACGGCGCCCTGCTGGAAGGCCGCCACCTGCGCGGAACGGTCGCGCGTTTCGCCTGTCAGGATCGCGTACGGGATCTTGCGCGCATCGAGTTCTTCCTCGATGAGGCCCAGCATGCTCGTGAACTGCGAGAACACGAGGATCTTGCGGCCCTCGCCCAGCAGGTCGTCGACCATCTGCATCAGGTCGGTCAGCTTGGCCGACACGGCCGCCGTGTTCTTCTTGCCCGGCATCGCCTTCACCAGGCGCGGATCGCAGCAGACCTGGCGCAGTTTCAGCAGCGCTTCCAGGATGACGATCTGGCTGCGCGCCACGCCTTTGCGGTCGATCTCTTCGCGCACCTTCTTGTCCATCGCCAGGCGCACGGTCTCGTACAGGTCGCGCTGCGGGCCCGAGATCTCGATGCGGCGGATCATCTCCGTCTTTTCCGGCAGCTCTTTCGCCACGTTGTCCTTCGTCCGGCGCAGCAGGAACGGCTTGATGCGGCGGTTCAGCAGCATGCGGCGAACCGGATCGTCCTGGCGCTCGATCGGATGGCGGAATTGCGAATTGAACGTCTTCTCGTCGCCGAGCAGGCCCGGCAGCAGGAAGTGGAACTGCGACCACAATTCGCCCAGGTGGTTTTCCAGCGGCGTGCCGGACAGGCACAGGCGGTGGCGCGCATTCAGCGAACCGGCCGTCTGCGCCGCCTTCGAGCGCGTGTTCTTGATGTAGTGCGATTCGTCCAGGATCACGAGGTGGTACTGGTGCTCGCGCAGCTTTTCCTCGTCGCGCGGCAGCAGCGCGTACGTCGTCAGCACGATGTCGGCGCCGTCGATCTGGTCGAACAGGTCCATGCGCTCCTTGCCCTGCAGCAGAAGCACTTTCAGGTCCGGGGCGAAGCGCGCGGATTCTTCCATCCAGTTCATCATGAGGCTCGTCGGCGCGATGACCAGCGCCGGGCTCGTGAGACGGCCCGCTTCCTTTTCCGTCAGGATGTGGGCGATCGTCTGCACGGTTTTACCGAGACCCATGTCGTCGGCGAGGATGCCGCCCAGGTCGTATTCGCGCAGGAATTGCATCCACGCGAGACCGTCGAGCTGGTAGTCGCGCAACGTGGCCTGCAGGCCTTTCGGCGGGTCGACCTTCTTGACCTTGCCGAACTGGCTCAGTTTGCGGCCCGTTTCGCGCAGGCGCTCGCCGCCCGTCCAGTTCAGTTCCGTGCCTTTCGCGAGTTCTTCCAGGCGCGCCGCGTCCAGGGTCGACAGCCGGACTTTATTCTTGATCTTGTCGTTGAAATACAGCTCGCCCAGGGTCGACAAGATCGGCTTCACGCGGCCCCACGGCAGCGCCACGCGCACGCCGTCGGGCAGGGTCGCCAGCATCTGGTCGGCTTCCGCGTGCGCGGCCAGCACCTCCGGATTGAAGTCCAGCGGCGCCGTGCGGATGAGTTGCACAAGAACGGGCAGCAGCGGCACGCGCTTGCGGTTCACGACGATGCCCAGCTCCAGTTCGAACCAGGCGTTGCCGGCTTCGGGCGGCTCGTCGATGTCGGCATACCAGTCTTCGACCGGCACGACGTCGTAGCGGTATTTCGGCGACTTCTGCACGTGCCAGCCGAGGTCGGACAGCGCGTCGAGGTCGTTCTCGGCAAAGCGCAGCCAGTGCGCCTGGCCATCGAGCAGCAGCGCGCCGGACAAGGCCGACAGCGGCGCTGTCGCCGGCTTGCGAAAGCCCAGCTTGTGGAGGGCGTCCAGTGCCGCCGCTTCCAGCGCGTCGTCGCGCTCGATCACTTCGGTGACGTCGCCGATCTGGCGCACGACGCGCTGGGCCGGGTCGAACGAGATACGCTGGCCGTCGTAGTCGAACGACAGCACGGCGAAATCCTGCCAGCGCTGGCCGTTGCCTTCCGCCTGCGGGATGGCGTCCAGCAGCAGGTGCGGCTGCGGTTTGACGTCCGTGCGGATGCGCTGCGTGAGCGGCTGCGGCAGCGGCATCAGCTGTTGCAGGCCATGCGCCAGCAGCAGTTGCGACACGCGTTTCTTGTCGTTGCCGGCCAGCGGCGGCGCCTGCGACACGAGCGCCTGCAAGTCGGCCAGCGAGATGTCGATGCCGCCGCGGTTCAGGTCCAGCGGGCCGCACGACAGGTTATCGATGTACCACGGCGGATCCGTGGGCAGCATATAGTCGACGAGGTCGGCGCCGGCGTGCGTCGCGCCCTTGGCCGGTTCCACCGACCAGCCGAGCTTGGCCGCACGGCCTTCGTCGCGCCACGTGAGATTGGCCTTGCGCACAGGGCCAGCCTGCAGCGGATACAGCAGGCCGTTGGTCATGTCGGACCACGAGTTCGCCCACAGCAGTTTGCCTTGCGCGAGCAGTTGCTGCAGCAGGATGGCGCCGACCTTGCCCTTGGGCTCGGTCGCGCTCGTGATCTGGTTGGAGCCGCTGCGCATGGCGATGAAGAAGCGGACCAGGTCCTCGTCCTCGCCTTCGAGGTAGGCGGGCGGCGCCGACAGCAGCGAGAACACTTCGCTCACCGGGCTCGCCGCGGCCACGTCGCCGTTCGGGCGCAGGCGCGCCTTGCACAGGCAGACCGCGACGTGACGGCCGCCGCTGGTCGGGGCCATGACATAAACGAATTTGTACTGAACGGCCTTGGGGTCAGTGACTTCCGCGGTCAGCTTCGGCTGGGGATGTGCTGCCGCCTCGACCCTTTGCAGCCAGCTCAACACCGGTGCGGGCAGGGCGGGAGCGCGTGCAGGTGCGGGGGCTCGAGCCGGCGGTGCGTCGCTGGTGTCGTCGCGATGAAAATCAACTGTGTGCATGGGTCTCACGAGTCTTTAATTTGAAAAAACAACAATTCCTATTATCCAGCATGCGAACCGAACAGCTTTGTTAAGGATCGCACGTAGCGGGCAAAACTTTACGAGACGAAAAGAGTAGAAGTTACACTCTGCGGCCCCGCTTTGCCAGCCCCCGGCACGCATTTTTTTGCGCAATGACGTCAAGACACGAGGCGCCAGTCCGGCGCACTCAGGTGCTTCACGAAGAACTCGGCCAGGGCCTCCACCTTCGCTGGCCGCGCGCGTGCCGATGGCGTGACAAAATACAGACCGCCCCGCGCCATGTGCCAGTCCTCCAGTATGCGGATAAGCCGCCCCGCGCGGACGTGATCTGCCGCAATAAATTCCGGGAACTCGGCAATCGCAAGGCCCTCCAACACGGTGGGCAGCAGCGCATCCGCATTCGTCACGCGAAGGGGTCCCTCCGGCTTGATGGCAATTTCTTCGCCGGCGTCGTTGGTGAAGCGCCACACGTCGATCCGGGCACGATACGTATAGCCGAGGCAAGGATGATCCGCGAGTTCGGAGGGATGACGTGGCGTGCCCTGCGTGCCGAGATACTCGGGCGAGGCGACGACGATCTGTGTCACGGGACACAGCCTGCGCGCCACCAGCGACGAATCGGGCAGCACGGCGATGCGCAGCGCGGCATCGAAGCCCTGCCCCACCAGGTCGACCGTCGCATCGGACAGGTGCAAGTCGATCTGCACGTCGGGGTATTCACGGAAGAACGCGGGCATCAGCGGCGCCACCCAGCGCAGTCCGAACGACATCGGCACGGCCAGCCGCACGAGCCCGCGCGGCCGCGCCGACATCTCGCGCGCGGCGCCTTCCGCCTCTTCCGCTTCGCGATAAATCTTCAATGCGCTGTCCGCGATGGTGCGGCCGAACTCCGTCAGCGCCAGCTGGCGCGACGTGCGGTTGAGGAGTCGCGCGCCGAGCCGCTCCTCGAGCCGCGCGACGGCCCGCGATACGGTCGCCACCGACACCCCGAGCGCACGCGCGGCGCCGGCGAACGAGCGTTCCTCGGCCACCTTGGCGAACATCGCGAGACCTTCGAAATCGGGCAACAGGGACATCGTTCGTCGTCGGCGCGGAACCGATGAGTTATCGAACCCGACATGTTACGGCATCCGGGCGCCGGTGCCTATCGGCCTTCCGACGTATGCACGTCAAAATTGCAAAGATGGTTTGCGATCAGTGCTATTTTAATGTGCCTTCTCGATCGGTACGATGGTTTCCGTCGACTTCGACATCAACCCAACGGAGAACATCATGACTGCCAAACTCGCCAACAAAATCGCTCTCGTCACCGGCGCCACCAGCGGTATCGGCCTGGCTACCGCCCGGCGTTTCGCCCTCGAAGGCGCGCAAGTGATCGTCACCGGCCGCCGCCAGGCCGAACTGGACGCCGCCGTGAACAGCATCGGCCACGACGCGATCGGCCTGCGCGTCGACTCCAGCGACCTCACCGCACTGGATGGCCTGTACGAAGAGATCCGCGCCCGCTTCGGCCGCCTGGACGTCCTGTACGCCAATGCCGGCGGCGGCTCGATGCTCCCGCTGGGCGAGATCACGGAAGAACAATTCGACGACACCTTCGGCCGCAACGTGAAAGGCACGCTGTTCACCGTGCAGAAAGCACTGCCGCTGCTGTCGAAAGGCGCCTCGGTGATCCTGACCGGCTCGACGGCGGGCAGCAGCGGCACCCCGGCGTTCAGCGTCTACGCCGCCAGCAAAGCCGCGGTGCGCGCCTTTGCCCGCAACTGGATCCTGGACCTGAAGGACCGCGGCATCCGCGTCAACACGATCAGCCCGGGCGCCACCCGCACCCCCGGCCTCGTCGAACTGGCCGGCACCGACGCCGCCGCGCAGCAAGGCCTCGTCGACTACCTGGCCGCGCAGATCCCGCTGGGCCGCGTGGGCGAACCGGACGAGATCGCGAAAGCGGCCGTGTTCCTCGCGTCCGACGACGCCAGCTTCGTCAACGGCGCCGAGCTGTTCGTCGACGGCGGCCAGGCCCAGATCTGATCATGATCGCCCCTCGTCCCTACGCCGCCCTGGGTGGCCACGACCTCGGGTGGCTGCAGGCCCGGCTCCACGTGGCCATTGGCGGCATGGGCCGCCCGGAACACGGCGCCATCGGCCCGCTGCAGGCCTGGAACGACGACGCGTTCGCGCCGCAGTCCGGCTTCGGGATGCACGGCCACCGGGACGTCGAGATCGTGACCTACGTGCGCCAGGGTGCCGTGACCCACGAGGACAGCCTCGGCAACCGCTCCACGATTGCCGCGGGCGACGTGCAGGCGATGCGCGCCGGCAGCGGCATCCGCCACAGCGAGCGCAACGACGGCGCCGTGCCGCTGCTGCTGTACCAGATCTGGCTGCGTCCGCGCACGCCGGGCGGCGCACCGTCGTGGAGCACACGGCGCTTCCCGCGCGGCGATCGCGCCGGCGCCTTGACCGTGCTGGCCAGCGGCGACGCACGCGATGCCGATGCGTTGCCCATCGACGCGGACGCCCGCCTGCTCGGCGCCACCTTGCGGGCCGGCGACGTGATCGAACATCGCCTGCCGCCGGGCCACGGCGCCTACCTCGTCACGACGGCGGGCCGCGTTACCGTCAACGGCGTGACGCTCGATGCGCGCGACGGTGCGGCCGTCGTGGACGAAGCCGTGATCACCCTCTTGGCACTGGAAGATACGGAGATCGTGCTGGCGGAACTGGGCTGAGTCAGCGCCGGGCTTCGAAGCGCAGGACTTGCGGATGTTGCGCGTCTATCTTTGCATCCAGCGGAAACGCCGGATCGGCCAGCGCTTCCTGCAAGCCGACCGGCGCCGCGCCGGGCTTGCGGATCACGCGCAGGTCGTCGCGGTTCGGCACCGTGCTTGTCAACTCGACGTAGTTGGTCCAGCGGGCGACTTCGTCGCGGGCCACCAGGTATTCCAGCCCGGTCTCGGTCCGCCATTGCGTCCACAGCGTGTGCGTCTGATCGAGGTAATCGCCCGTGCTGGGCAGCCCGGGACCGATAGCGGTGCCGTCCCGGCCGCGCACGAACAGGTGTGGCATCACGACCATCACGTCCGGCTCGACCGACACGAGGAAAAAGCGCAGCTGCGCGAAATAATAGGGTTCATTGGTGCCCTGGACCGTGCCGCGCCGGTATTCCTCGGACGCGAAGCCGCGCATGAACGCGCCCGCCACGTCCTGCGCGCGCTCGAGGGACAGACTGCCCCACCGCCCCGGCAGCACGAAGCGGAGCGCCGTCGGCGTGCAGTCGCAGAAATTCATGAGGGTGAATTTCGGCTTCTCTTCCACGACCGTCGCCTCGCCCTTGTACAGAGGCGCCGCCGTGAGACGCGTGCTCGCTTCCCAGCCCGCGGCGGCCGGACCGGACGCCAGCATTGCGCCGGCCATCAGCACGGACGCGATGGCCCTCATGAACGCACGCCAGGCGCCATGCTGCACGCCGTTTGCAAGAATTTTTTCATGGCATGAGCGTACCAGTATTCCTGTCTGAAAAAATGCACGCTTTTTCACGTCCACCAGAACGCCGTGCCTGTCAAGACTGGCGCATCGCCCGCGATTGCGTATCATTGCCCGTTCGATTCACCGACTGACCCGAACTCATGCTGCCTTCGATCGAACAACGCCTCGCACAAGAACTGTCCGCCAAACCGGCACAGGTGGCCGCCGCCGTCGCCCTGCTCGACGAAGGCGCGACCGTGCCCTTCATCGCCCGCTACCGCAAGGAAGCGACGGGCGGCCTCGACGACACCCAGCTGCGCCTGCTGGAAGAACGCCTGCGCTACCTGCGCGAGCTGGAAGACCGCCGCGCTACCATCATCTCGTCCATCACGGAACAGAACAAGATGACGCCGGAGCTGCTGCAGGCGATCTCGCTCGCGGAAGACAAGACGCGCTTGGAAGACCTCTATCTGCCTTATAAACAGAAGCGCCGCACGAAGGCGCAGATCGCGATCGAGGCCGGCCTGAAGCCGCTTGCCGAGGACCTGCTCGACGATCCCACGCGCGATCCGGAAAGCGAGGCCGCGAAATACCTGCGCGACGCATTCACGAACGCGGACGGCGTCGCGAACCCCGGCGTGGCCGACACGAAGGCCGCGCTGGACGGCGCGCGCCAGATCCTGATGGAGCGCTTCGCGGAAGATGCCGAGCTGCTGCAAGCGCTGCGCGAATACGTGCAGGAGCACGGCGTCGTCGAATCGAAGGTCGTCGACGGCAAGCAGGAAGAAGGCGAGAAATTCGCCGACTATTTCGATTACTCGGAAACGCTGGCCACCGTGCCGTCGCACCGCGCGCTGGCGCTGATGCGCGGCCGCCGCGAGGGTATTTTGGATGTCACGCTGCGCCTCGATTCGGAGCCGGAAAAGCCGAAGTGGGACGCGCCGCACAATCCGTGCGAAAGCCGCATCGCCGCGCGTTTCGGCATCAAGGGCGCGGGCCGTCCGGCCGACAAGTGGCTGCTCGACACGGCGCGCTGGACGTGGCGTGTAAAAAGCTTCATGTACATCGAGACGGAGCTGATGGGTCTTCTCCGCGAAAAGGCCGAGAGCGATGCGATCCACGTCTTCGCACGCAACCTGAAGGACCTGCTGCTGGCCGCCCCCGCGGGCCCGCGCGCGACGATGGGCCTCGACCCGGGCCTGCGCACGGGCGTGAAAGTGGCCGTCGTCGACGCGACGGGCAAGGTGGTCGACACGTCGACCATCTACCCGCACGCGCCGCGCAACGACTGGGACGGTTCGCTGCACACGCTGGCGAAGCTGGCCGCGAAGCACAACGTCTCGCTGATCTCGATCGGCAACGGCACCGCGTCGCGCGAGACGGATAAACTGGCGCAGGACCTGATCAAGCAACACCCGGAACTGAAGCTGACGAAGATCGTCGTGTCGGAAGCCGGCGCGTCGGTGTACTCGGCATCGGAATTCGCGTCGCGCGAACTGCCGGAACTGGACGTGTCGCTGCGCGGCGCCGTCTCGATCGCGCGCCGCCTGCAGGACCCGCTGGCCGAACTCGTCAAAATCGATCCGAAATCGATCGGCGTGGGCCAGTACCAGCACGACGTGTCGCAGACGCAGCTCGCGCGCCAGCTCGACGCCGTCGTCGAGGATTGCGTGAACGCGGTCGGCGTGGACGTCAACACGGCGTCGGCGCCGCTGCTCGCGCGCGTTTCCGGGCTGTCGTCGAGCGTCGCGCAGAGCATCGTCAACTACCGCGACCAGCAAGGCGCGTTCGCGTCACGCGCGGCGCTGAAGAAGGTGCCGCGCCTTGGGGATAAAACGTTCGAACTGGCGGCAGGCTTCCTGCGCATCGTGAACGGCGACAATCCGCTGGACGCCTCGGCCGTGCACCCGGAATCGTATCCGGTCGTCGAGAAGATCCTGGCCGATATCCAGAAGGACATCAAGGCCGTGATCGGCGACAGCGCGCTGGTCAAACGCCTGAATCCGGCGAAGTATGCGGACGATAAATTCGGCGTGCCGACCGTGACCGACATCTTGAAAGAGCTGGAAAAGCCGGGCCGCGATCCGCGTCCGGAATTCACGACGGCCACGTTCAAGGAAGGCGTCGAGGAGATCTCGGACCTGCGTCCGGACATGATCCTGGAAGGTGTCGTGACCAATGTCGCGGCGTTCGGCGCGTTCGTGGACATCGGCGTGCACCAGGATGGCCTCGTGCACATCTCGGCGCTGTCGAACACGTTCGTCAAGGACCCGCACACCGTCGTCAAGGCGGGCCAGGTCGTGAAGGTGAAAGTGCTGGAAGTGGACGTCAAGCGCAAGCGCATCGCGCTCACGATGCGCCTGTCGGACAGCGCACCGCAGCCGGGGTCGCAACCTCAGCAGCGCGGGGATCGCGATGACCGCAAGCGGCTCGGCCAGCATCAAAAGCAGGAGCGCTCGGCGCCATCCAGTGGTGCAATGGCAGCCGCATTCGCCAAACTCAAGCGTTGATTGTAGGGTGGGCGGCCTCCGCCCACGCAGAACGTCCGCGACGTGTTGGCTCCACGCGTGGGCACGGGGTGCCCACCCTACCCGGCGGGCGGGCGGGCGCCTTATGCCGGCGCCCCCGTTTTCTTATAAAATGCCGTCATCTACTCAAATTCTCACCAAAGGCAGAACCAAATGAGCGACGTACAAACCTGGATCAAAGAGACCGTGACCAACACGCCCGTCGTGCTGTTCATGAAGGGCACCGCCCAGTTCCCGCAATGCGGTTTTTCGGGCCGCGCGATCCAAATCCTGAAAGCTTGCGGCGTCGATAACATCGCCACCGTGAACGTCCTGGAAGACGCGGAAGTCCGCCAGGGCATCAAGGAATACTCGAACTGGCCGACCATTCCGCAGCTGTACGTGAACGGCGAATTCGTCGGCGGTTCCGACATCATGACGGAAATGTACGAGTCGGGCGAACTGCAGGCCCTGATCAACAAGAATGGCTGATGCCGCCCCGCGCCGGATCGTCGTCGCCATCACGGGCGCGACCGGCGCGATCTACGGCGTGCAGCTGCTGCGGCGGCTGGGCGCCGCACCCGGCGTCGAGACGCATCTCGTCATTTCCGACGCCGCTACCCTCACCCTGCACCAGGAAGTCGGCCTGCAACGGCGCGACGTGGAAGCGCTCGCCCACGTGGTGCATCGCAACCGCGAGATCGGCGCGTCGATCGCCAGCGGCTCCTTCCAGACGGACGGCATGGTGATCGCGCCCTGCTCGATGAAGACGCTGGCCTCAGTCGCCCATGGTTTGTCGGATAACCTGATTGCGCGCGCCGCCGATGTCGTGCTGAAAGAACGCCGGCGCCTGATCCTGATGGTGCGCGAGACGCCGTTCAACCTGGCGCACCTGCGCAACATGACGGCGGTCACGGAAATGGGCGGCATCGTCTTCCCGCCGCTGCCGAGCTTTTACAACCGCCCCGCCACCATCGACGAGATGGTCGACCACACGGTGGCCCGCGTCATGGACCTGCTGGGCGTGACGAACGATCTCGCCCCGAGATGGGGCGGCATGAAAGAGGACGCTCCCTGACTCAGGCGCGTTCGCCGTACGGGTCGCGTTCGGCTTGTCTCTGTTCTCGTGCGTCTTCGATTTTTCTGCGCTGCTCGTTACGCTTGCGCATGATTTCTGCGTGCTGGGCCGCCGTCATCGGCGGCTGGGTCATGAGGTCTTTCAACTGCGCGGTGTTGCTGTAGTTATTAATCATGAGGCGACTGCATCCTTATTGACCGATAACACTGGCGGGCGCCAGGAACGCGAACTCGACGGTTGCGACGTTCCGTTAGCGTTACCGATTATGCGCGAGACTCGGCCGTTTGTGCGGACTAATCGCAGAAAAAATTGCAGTAGAGAAGCGCGTGACGCGGCGCCCGAGCTTGCCGGACGCCGCGTCATGGGATGCGGCCATCGTGAGTTTGATGGCGATCAAGAAGGATTATTTCTGCTGCTGGTGATTCATGCGCACGAGCATGCGGATGAATTCGCGCGCCAGCTGCTTGTGGTGCTCGTCGAGGCGTTGCAGGTCGGCGATCAGCTTCACGTCGGCCGATTCGAAGCGGGTGCTGCCGTCGGCGCCGTCGCCATTGCCGGCGGCGTTTTCCGAACCGCCAAAGCGCAGCCAGTCGGCCGGCACGCCCAGCCATTGCGCGATCATGCGCAGTTTTTCCTGCGTCGGGATCGCCTCTCCGACAAGCCATTTGCGTGCCGCGTGGACCGTGATGGGGCGGCCCTCGAAGCGAATGTTAAATTCCCGTGCCAGCCGCGTGGGGCTGTCCGGAGAATAATGGGCGTTTTTCAGGGCTTGCTGCAGGCGCTCGCTGAAGCTCTCCCGTTCGTTAGTCGAATTCATGGGTGGCACTAAGGGTTCATGCAAAGCCGTCATTAGGTCGCTCCGTTGACCAAACCGTCTGTGACGGCAGGAGAGGCTGTAGGTAACAAATAGGTGAGTATTGACCAATTCTCACAGTGCTGTCCAGCAATTCACGTTCTGTGCGGCATCTTGTGAGGTATGTGTGAAAAATATCCTACAGGAAAAGGAAAACGTTTGCTCGTTCAATTTCCTACTAAAATTTGGAACAATTTTTCCACAGAGCACGATAAATGATGCCAAGAGTCAACAAAGTGCCGAGAAGTCCGGTTAGATTGTCGTGATTTTTACGACATACATTGGGGTCAATATGTTGTTTTAAGTCAACTTAAAACGCACGATGCCGTCGTCGCCGGTTACACGCACGAGATTACCGTTGTACCAAAGATAATGAAGATGGGCTAACGCCTCGCCGATCGCAAAACTGAGCTGGTGCGCGTCGAGTTGTCGCTTGAACATCAACGGAACAATGTCAACTGCCGACTTCGGCTCGGCGCAGACGGCAATGACTTCTTCCAACCGCGCCGCATGGTGCGCGCGTAATTGCGCGATGCGGGTATGAAGGCCGCGGAACGGCTTACCGTGCGACGGCAGGACGAGAGTGTCGCCGGGCAGATCTGCAAACATGTCCAGCGAATCCAGGTACAGCTGCAGCGGATTGCCTTCCGGCTCGACGGCGAACACGGAGACGTTCGTCGAAATCCGCGGCAACACCATGTCGCCCGAGATCAGGATCCGGTCTTGTTCGTTGTACAGCGAGACGTGTTCCGGCGAATGGCCGAAACCGGTGATCACGCGCCACTCCCGTGCGCCAATGACGACGCGCTGGCCATCCTGCAGACGGGTGTACGCCGCCGGCACGGACGGCACGAGCGACGGGTAGTAATTCTTGCGGCTCTGCATCTGTTCGAGCATGCCCGCGTCGACGAGGCCATGACGCTGGAAATGCGGGATCGCCGACGGGCCGTCGACGCCGGGCAGCGCGGCGGCCATCATGCGTGCGAAGCCGAACTCGCCCGTACTGATCCAGAAGGGGGCGTCGAACCGGTCGCACAGCCAGTCGGACAGGCCGACGTGGTCGGGGTGACAATGCGTCGCGAACACGCGCAGCAGCGGCCGGTTCGCCATCGCGTCCGTGAATAGCCGCTCCCAGGCGGACCGGGTCGCATCGGTGCCGGCGCCGCAGTCGACGAGGGACCAGCCGCGCTGGTTCCCTGCCGCGTCGTCCAGCAGCCACAGATTGATATGGTCGAGGGCGAACGGCAGCGGCATGCGCAGCCACGCCAGGCCGGGCACCACGTCCGTGACCGTGCCGAGCGGCGGGATCGTATCGCCGAATGGATAGCTGAGCTGGGATTCGAGGGGATTCATGCGGTCGACTTTCGTAGGGATGCTGGACGCAAGCGCGTTACAATGCTGCAAACGCTTTGACGTAAACGTAAACGGAAGGCGCAGGCTGTGATTCTAAGCGATTCCGGACCGCGCCACTTTTGACCCGCAGAACACCATGGCCACCACCTACACCATCGCCGAACTGGCACGCGAATTCGACATTACCGCACGCGCGATCCGCTTTTACGAAGATCAGGGGCTGCTCAGCCCGATGCGCGAGGGCCAGGGCGGACGCAACCGCGTCTACACCCCGCGTGACCGCACCCGGCTGAAACTGACGCTGCGCGGCAAGCGCCTGGGTCTGACCTTGTCGGAGATCAAAAGCATCATCGACATGTACGAGACGCCAAAGGACACGGTGGCCCAGATCAACCGTTTCCTCGGCGTGCTGTCGCACCAGCGCGAGACGCTGGAACAGCAGCGGGCGGATATCGAGATGTCGCTGGCGGAAATTTCTGTGCACGAAGAGGAATGCCGCCGGCTGCTGGCGGAAGCCGGCGAGAAGGATGCTGCTTGACGTTTACGTTAACGTCACTCCGCGCTATCATCGAGTCTGGCCACGAGCCATCCACCAGACCGAAGACGAGAACGAGGACGACATGCTGCATCTCCCTGGCTTGACCTTTGACCATGGCGAAGACATCGCCGCCCTGCGCGAAGCTGTACAACAGTTCGCCGCGAGCGAAATCGCCCCCCGCGCGGCCGAGATCGACCGCACCGACCAGTTCCCGATGGACCTGTGGAAAAAGATGGGC
>Ga0187844_10000583_pt1 | contig 28590 bp, 27 predicted proteins | sample SpaLakP09_SKY_50_FD_134517 | JGI IMG/M metagenome (GOLD analysis project Ga0187844, IMG submission 134517) | Oligotrophic lake water microbial communities from Sparkling Lake, Wisconsin, USA - SP09_SKY_50 | ecosystem: Environmental > Aquatic > Freshwater > Lake | place: USA: Sparkling Lake... | reverse complement strand
TCGCCAGCAGCACAACCCCGAAGGGCATCACCACCAGCCACCGAACACAGCGCCAAACGATCAGATCATCCGGACCAAGTGCTTCAGAAGCGAAGCCCTCGACTATAGCACGGATTGAAGAGGCAGTGCCAAGAATTCTGAAAATTCTTGGCAACTTATCAAACCCGCCACTTCTCCAGCAGCTTTTCTGGGCCCAGGCTGTCATAGCCTTCAAACGGCTGATGGATCCAGGGGTTCGTCGGCAGGAACTCGACGGAGTAGTCGGGAGTGAACGTTGACAGGCCTTTGGTCCAGATCACTGCACTGCGCAGCTCCGTGATCGGTGCGTAGTTGGTCTTTAGCATGTCAATGACCGCATGCAGCGTGTGCCCAGAATCCGCCAAGTCATCCACCAGCAGCACCTTGCCCGCAATCTCACCCTTGGGGGTGGTGATGAAGCGCGCAATGTCGAGGTGCCCCTGCACGGTACCAGCCTCGGCCCGATAAGAACTGGTGGACATGATGGCCAGCGGTTTGTCGAAAATGCGGCTCAGGATATCGCCGGGACGCAGACCGCCACGGGCCAAGCACAGAATGGTATCAAACGCCCACCCGGACTGATGCACCTTGAGCGCCAGCTTCTCGATGAGACTGTGGTACTCGTCATAACTGACGTAAAGGTGTTTTCCGTCTTCGGTCAACATGGAATGGCTCCTGAATAGGTGGTGGCGGCTAAGACAACAGCGACAAGGCAACCCCGAAGGTTAGCCTGCAACATAAGGGTGACGCATCATGATCGTATGGTCCCGATCAGGGCTGGTCGAGATCATGGCGATGGGAACACCCGTGACTTGTTCGATACGCTCCAGATAACGACGCGCGCTTTCTGGCAGCTTTGCGTAGTCGGTCACCCCCACAGTGGACTCGCTCCAGCCTGGCAGCGCTTCATAGATGGGCGTGCAACGGGCAATGTCATCTGCGCCCATGGGCAGCAAGTCGATGCGCTCGCCATCCAGCTCGTAGCCGGTACACAACAACAACTCGGTCAATCCATCAAGCACATCCAGCTTGGTGATACACAGACCCGAGAGGCCATTGACCTGCGCACTGCGCTTCAACAGCGCAGCATCGAACCAGCCGCAACGGCGGCTACGGCCCGTGGTCACACCTTTTTCGGCGCCCACCGTGCTCATGTGGTAACCAGGGGTTCCGGGGACTTCCCAATCCAGCTCCGTCGGAAAAGGACCGCCACCCACCCGAGTGCAGTACGCCTTGGTGATGCCCAGGATGTAATGCAGCATACCGGGGCCCACGCCAGAACCCGCAGCCGCATTCCCCGCCACGCAGTTGCTCGACGTGACATAGGGATAGGTGCCATGGTCCACATCAAGCAGCGTACCTTGCGCACCTTCAAACAGAAGATTGGCACCCGCCTGATTGGCTTCATTCAATTCGCGCGACACATCCGCCATCATGGGCTTGAGCAACTCGGCATGGCGCATGGCCTCGGCGTACACCACGTCAAACTGCACCTTGCCATCCTGGATGTAAGGCTTGAGTGCGTCGCCGAAAACAAACTTGGCGGAGCCCAGGTAAGTGGTGAGCACGTGGTTGTGCAGGTCCAGCAGCTCACGCAGCTTGGATGCAAAACGCTCAGGGAACTTCAAGTCCTGCACGCGCAGGGCGCGGCGGGCAATCTTGTCCTCATAGGCGGGGCCAATGCCGCGGCCCGTGGTGCCGATTTTTTCCGTGCCACCCTGCTCCCGCGCAGCCTCGCGGGCCACATCGATCGCAGCGTGAAATGGCAGGATCAGCGGGCAGGCTTCACTGATACGCAGGCGCGAGCGAACCTCGACACCCGCTTTCTCCAAGCCCTCGATTTCTTCGAACAACTTCGCAGCCGACAGAACCACGCAATTGCCGATGTAGCACTTGACCCCGGGACGCATGATGCCGCTCGGAATCAGATGCAGCGCGGTCTTCACACCATTGATCACCAGCGTGTGACCTGCGTTGTGCCCCCCCTGAAAACGCACAACACCTTGAGCGCTTTCCGTCAGCCAATCGACCAGCTTGCCTTTGCCTTCGTCACCCCACTGGGTACCGACCACCACTACGTTGCGACCTTTGGTTGCTTTCATCTCAAACCCAATTCAAATGACAATTGCTCAAACAGCCTGCACGACCCAGCGGCCCGCGACCTGGACCAGTTCACGGTCGCAGTGGAACTCATCCACTTCGCTCCCGTGGCCCGGCAAAACACAAACGACCGTCTCCCCTGCAGAGCGCAGCTCAGAGATCGCGGCATGCACATCGGCACCCTCGCCCCAGGGGGCCCGGATGGCAGCCTTCAATGCACGGGGAGGCACCACACCCACCACCTGCTTGATGTCCAGGCTGAATCCAGCGGCAGGCCGGTTGCGACCAAACACAGCACCCACTTCGTCATAGCGGCCACCGCGAACCAGTGCATCACTGGCGCCACGGGCATAGATCGCGAAGCGGGCGCCGCTGTAGTAAGCGTAACCACGCAGGTCCGCCAGATCGAACGTGACCGTTGCGCCTTCTAAACGCGATGCCAGCCACTTCAAATTTGATAGCACCTCTGGCACACCAGACACGCGGTGGAGGGCCTTTTCGGCTTCAACCAACACAGAGGAATCGCCGTAGAGCTGAAGCAGGGCCAAAAGGCCTTCCCGGGACTCGGCCGGGAAATCACGGGTCAGCGCTCCCAGCTCCTGGGCATCCTTCGCCGCCAACGCTGCGTGGATCGCACTCAGCAACTGCGGGCCCACCGTGACGCCCGCAAGGAGGTTGCGGACGATGCGGACATCGGCCAGATCAATCGTGGTGTCACGGACTTCGGCGATCCGCAGACATTCACGCGCCAGTTGCAATGCCTCCAGATCGGCCTCCACTCCAGCGTGGCCGTAAATCTCGGCGCCAAACTGCAGCGGCTCACGGGTGGCATGGGGACGATCAGGGCGCGTATGCAGCACAGGGCCGCAGTAGCACAGGCGTGTTACCCCTTTGCGATTGAGCAGGTGCGCATCAATGCGGGCGACCTGGGGCGTGGTATCGGCCCGCAGCCCCATGGAACGACCGGAGAGTTGATCGACGAGCTTGAAAGTCTGGAGGTCCAGCGCTTCGCCCGTGCCCGTCAGGAGCGACTCAAGGTGCTCCATCAGCGGCGGCATGACCAACTCATAGCCATAACAACGGGCTGTATCAAGCAGCCCGCGACGCAATTCTTCGATGTGCCGCGCTTCAGACGGCAAGACATCGGCAATGTGATCCGGAAGGACCCAAGCAGACATGGAGAAAAGGGGAGGCTGTTAAAACCGTGATTCTACCGGCACCCGCCAAGGGCACCCAAAGAATCTCTAGCGACGCTCAATGACAACCGTTAGAGCCAGAGCATCAACAGGCCAGCAACGATGGCCAGAAACGCGAAAAAACGTATCTGACCATCTTGCAGTTGGGCAATCTGCTGGACTGTGCGCTTCCAGCTTTGTGGCGAGAAAAAGGGCAGCAAGCCTTCAATCAGCAGGACCAGCGCCAACGCGGTCCACAGGCTGTCCCAGGTCACGCCCACCACTCACCACGCACGCGCATTACTTGCGAGGAGCCGCCTGGGATGCAGCAGGCGCACCACCACGGAAGACCTTGAAAAAATCAGACGAAGAGGGGTCCAACACCATGACATCGCTTTTCTTACTGAAGCTGGCTTTGTAGGCATCCAGGCTCCGGTAGAACTGCGCGAATTGCGGGTCACGACCAAATGCTTCTGCGTAAATGCGCGCCGCCTCGGCATCACCTTCACCCTTCACCTTCTGGGCATCGCGGTATGCATTGGCGATGGTGATCTCACGCTGGCGGTCCGCGTCGGCGCGGATTTTTTCGCCCTCGGCCGCACCGGTGGAGCGCAGCTCATTGGCCACACGCTTGCGTTCCGCTTCCATGCGCCGGTACACGGATTCCGTGATCGCCTCCACATAGTCCACGCGGGTGATACGAACATCCACCACATCCACGCCCCAAGGCTTTGCACCACGGACTGTGTCGAGCACTTCACGCTTCACATCTGCCATCAAGGCTTCGCGCTTGACGGAAAGGAGCTCCTTGACCGTGCGCTTGTTGATCTCTTCCTGGAAGGCATTGCGCACCACCCGGTTGAGTTGCATGGCGCCAGCACTTTCATCGAGCCCCACATTGCGGATGTACTCCGTAGGCTCGGAAATGCGCCAGCGGACGTACCAGTCGATCACCACCCGTTGCTTTTCAGCCGTCAGCATAGGCTCGGTGTCTGTGCTGTCCAAGGTCAGGAGACGCTTGTCGATGTATGTCACGTTCTGAAACGGTGGCGGCAGCTTGAAATTGAGGCCCGGCTCAGTGATCACTTCCTTGATCTGTCCCAGCGCATAGAGCACCCCGAACTGACGCTGATCCACCACAAAAAGCATCGAACTCATGAGAGCAAGCACCACCAAAATAGTGGATGCAATAAATCCAACTCTGTTCACGAACGGCTCCTAGCGAGATTCACGGTCACGGGTGCGATTGGAATCACGCGCCCGGGGATCATTGGAAAAATTGGCCGCTGGTGCAGCAGGCGCCACAGCGGGCGCCGCGCTGGTTGCAGGAGCATCCACAGCCCCCGCACCACCACTCGTCACACTCTGCATGATCTTGTCGAGCGGCAGGTACAAGAGGTTGGAGCCTTGGCGAGACTCCACAAGAACCTTGGTCACACTGCCATAGATCTGCTGCATGGTGTCCAGGTACATGCGATCGCGCGTGACCTGGGGCGCCTTTTGATACTCGGCCAACACCGACGAGAAGCGCTGGGCATCACCTTGCGCCTGGGCCACGATGCGTGCCTTGTAGGCTGCGGCCTCTTCATTCAGGCGCGAGGCAGACCCCACCGCACGCGGCACCACATCGTTGGCGTAGGCCTGCGCTTCATTCTTGGCGCGCTCTCGTTCCTGGCCCGCTTTCAGAACATCGTCGAAAGACGCCTGAACTTGCTCTGGAGGACGCACCCCCCCCTGCTGCAGGTTGATACCGACGACCTCGACGCCCACTTTGTAGCGATCCAGAATCGTCTGCATCAACGTGCGAACGCGAGGGGCAATCTGGTCGCGCTCTTCGGCCAAGGCCGTGTCCATGCGCATCTTGCCCACGACCTCCCGCACAGCGGTTTCGGCGGCTTGGACCACTGCGTCCGACGGGTTCTTGCTTTCAAACAGCCACGCGCGTGCATCACTCAGGCGATACTGCACGGCGAACTTGATTTCGACGATGTTCTCGTCTTCAGTGAGCATGGCCGACTCCCGCAGGCCCGTGCTCTTGATGACAGTGTCGCGGCCCACATCAGCGGAGCGGATCTGGGTCACAAAAACCAGCTCATGGCGCTCAATGGGGTAAGGCAAGCGCCAGTTGAAACCCGCACCCACGGTGCTCTTGTACTTGCCAAACTGGGTGATGACGGCCTGCTGGCCTTCCTGGACGATGAAGAAACCTGTGCCCATCCAGATCACAAACACAATGCCCGCAATCAGGCCGACACCGACCCCGGCACTTTTCATGTCTGGCTGAAAGCCGCCTCCCGACCCGCCACCATTGCCAGGCCCACGCGATCCGCCATTCTTGCCACCAAACAGACCACCCAGCTTGCGATTCAGGTCGCGCCAGAGTTCATCCAGATCCGGAGGCTGCTGGCCGTTGCCAGGGCGCTGGTCGCCGCCACGGGGACCATTCTGGGGTGAGCCTCCCTGCCGATCGTCAGGACGCCCCCCGTCTTCCGATTTGTCCTCACCACGACCCCAGCGGGGATCATTCAGATTGAACATGCCCCGAATACGTTCTGGCAGCGAAGCCCAGCGTAGGGTGCGGTTTTGGAAATTCATGCGCAAAGTCTCTGGTTCTCGGATGGGGTCAATCAGTCCGTCATTGTGCCCAATCAAGGCATGGCATCTGGCAATTCAACGGCATCACCTGGGGTCATGTCCAACTGCGTGGCGAGCACCCTGGCAGCGAGCGCGTGGCGCAAATGGTCAAGCCCCTCGCCTGAACGGGCACTCACAAACAGCCGGGGCAGCAGATGCCCAGCGACCTCGTACTGGTCCTGCAACTCCGGCGGGCGCCGCTCATCAGCCAGCGCATCCAGCTTGTTGAACACCAGGATCTGCGGAATATCGGCAGCACCGATCTCCTGCAGAACGCGTTCAACCTGTGCCATCTGCTCAGGAAAATCGGCATTGGATGCATCCACCACATGCAGCAGCAAGTCCGCGTCAATCGCCTCTTGCAGCGTGGCCTGGAAGGCATCCACCAGTCCGTGCGGGAGGTCCCGGATAAAACCCACCGTATCGGACAACGAGACCGACCTGCCCGCATCAGCCAGGTACAGCTGGCGGGTTGTGGTGTCGAGTGTTGCAAACAGCTGGTCAGCCGCATAGGCACGGGCCTTGACCAAGGCATTGAAGAGCGTGGACTTGCCTGCGTTGGTGTAGCCGACCAATGAAATGTTGAAGGTATCGCGCCGCTCGCGCTGCCTGCGTTGTGTAGACCGCTGGCGCTTGACTTTGACCAGGCGCTCGCGCGTGCGCTTGATCGCATCACCAATCATGCGGCGGTCCAGTTCGATCTGCTTTTCGCCAGGGCCACCACGGGCACCAATTCCGCCGGTTTGGCGCTCCAGATGCGACCAGCGACGAACAAGGCGGGTGCTCACATACTGCAGCTTGGCAAGCTCGACCTGCAGCTTTCCCTCGTGGCTGCGTGCACGCTGGGCAAAAATCTCAAGGATGAGCAGCGTGCGGTCGTTGACCGGCAACTCGATGTGGCGTTCCAGGTTGCGCTGCTGGGCAGGGCTCAAGGACTGGTCAAACAGCACCTCCACCGCGCCATGCATCTGGGCCAACGTGCGAATCTCATCGGCCTTTCCGCTGCCCACAAACAGCGCCGCATCCGGTGCCTTGCGCTTGCAGGTAATGCGGGCCACAGGCTGCATGCCAGCGGTCTGAGCCAGCAGCCCCAGCTCCTCCAGTTTACCGTCGAAGTGGGGCAGACCAAAATCCACCCCCACCAACAATACCGGAGCGGTGCCTGCCTGAAGGGGCGTAGCCGAACTCAAAGCGGGCCGCCCTTTTGTACCACCTGACTCAAAAACGAAAACCGGCTAACAAGCGGCAACCAATCAAGGGTTGCTGCTGTCGGCATCAGGCGTTTCTGCGGTGGAAAAATTGACTGCGCGACCCGGGACAATGGTCGAAATCGCATGTTTGTAGACCATCTGGGTCACCGTGTTGCGCAGCAACACCACGTACTGGTCGAACGATTCGATCTGCCCCTGCAGCTTGATGCCATTCACCAAATAGATGGAGACTGGCACATGCTCCCGACGCAGGGCGTTGAGGAAGGGATCTTGCAAAAGCTGGCCTTTATTGCTCACGATATTCTCCGTGTTCAAAATGTTGTTGTAAACCGGCACCTTACCACAGCCAAAGCCCCGCCCCGCTAGGTTCAGGCATGGCCCTTCGCTGTTCGCGACTTTGTTTTAACCCTCGTCCTTGTCGGCAAACGGGTTGTGCGAGGTCTTCATCTCGATTCGGAGCGGCGTGCCCACCAGGTCAAACTCCTTGCGGAAGCGCCCTTCCAGAAAGCGCTTGTAGGCATCCGTCACGTGTTCCAGCGAATTTCCGTGAATCACGATCACCGGTGGGTTCATGCCCCCCTGGTGCGCATAGCGCATCTTGGGGCGGAACATGCCAGCCCGCTTCGGGCTCTGGAACTGCACGGCCTCCAGGAGCAGGCGCGTGAGCACCGGCGTGGACATCTTGCAGGTAGCAGCCCGGTGCGCCTGGGCGATGGACGTCCAGAGCGGGCCGAGGCCCTGGCGCTTCTTGGCCGAAATGAAATGCAGTGAAGCGAACTTCAAGAACGTCAACCGCGTCTCGATGGACCGCTCCAGCTGCTGGCGCTGGTAGTCATCCACCGAATCCCACTTGTTCACCGCCAGCACCACGGCACGGCCACTTTCCAGGATGTAACCCGCAATGTGCGCATCTTGGTCCGTGACCCCTTGCGTGGCGTCCAGCAGCAGCAGCACCACGTTCGCTGATTCGATCGCCTGCAGCGTTTTGACCACCGAGAACTTCTCAATCTCCTCGAACACCTTGCCCTTGCGCCGCAAGCCGGCGGTGTCCACCAGCTCAAACCGCTGGCCATTGCGCTCGAAGGGCACCGTGATCGCGTCGCGGGTGGTCCCTGGCATGTCAAATGCCACCAGCCGCTCCTCGCCCAGCCAAGTGTTGATCAGCGTGGACTTGCCCACGTTGGGGCGGCCTGCCACGGCCAGCTTGATGACGCCCTTATCGGCAGCCGCCTCCGCCTCGTCGGGATCGGGCAATTGCAGAGGTGCCAGTGCCAGATCAACCAAACCACGGATGCCTTGCCCGTGTGCTGCCGACACGGGATAGACCTCGCCCAGCCCCAGTTCATAGAACTCGGCCAGCTGCACGCCCTGCACCATGCCTTCGGCCTTGTTGGCCACCAGCACACAAGGTTTGCTCAGGCGGCGCAGGTAATTGGCAATGTCGTGATCCTGCGCCGACAGGCCCGCGCGGGCATCAACCACAAACACCACCACATCGGCCTCGGCCACCGCTTGCTGGGTCTGCTTGGCCATCTCGCGATAGATACCGCTCGAAGCATCGGGCTAGAAGCCCCCCGTGTCGATGACGATGTACTCGTGCTTGCCCTGCTTGCCATTGCCGTAATGCCGGTCACGCGTGAGCCCGGCAAAGTCCGCCACGATGGCGTCGCGGGACTTGGTCAGGCGGTTGAAAAGCGTGGATTTGCCGACATTCGGACGCCCCACGAGGGCGATAACTGGCTTCATTGAATACAACCGATCAATCTGGACGGAATCCGTAAATACTGCCGTTGCGGGTTACAACCACCAAGGTGTCTGCAGCCACAGCAGGTGCTGCCGCAATGCCGGACCCGTCCGTGGCAATGCGGTTGAGAGGTGCGCCGTCGGTGCGGGACAACAAGTGGACCAACCCGGTGTCGTCACCGATCACCACAGAGCGCCCCAGCAACAGCGGCGCTGTCAGCTTGCGGTGCTTGAGCCGATCAATTCCCCACAGGCGCGAACCGTCGCTGCGGCGCCAAGCGACCACGGTGCCATTGCTTTCGACACCAAACAGCGCATCCGCGTCGCCATGGACTCCTTCGGCGCCACTGGCAGGCTGCGTCCAGGCCACGGAACCCCGGGCCGTGTTCACACAACCCACCGCTGCCTGGAACGAGCGCGCGCACACGCTGTCGCCCACCTTGCTGGTGCGCCCGACCAACTCGACCAGGCGCTCCACATCATTCGTGCCCCGTGCACTGGCCAAGGGCGCTTCCCAACGCACGCTGCCATTGTCAGGGTTCAAGCCCACCAGGCGGCCCGACAGGCCAACCACCAGGGTGTCCCCCACGGCGAGCAGAACGCCAGCCTGGCGCAGCACGAGAGGCTCACCTGGGCGCTGCTGCGCCCACAGGCGCCGCCCCGTGGTGGCGTCGTAGGCAGAAACTGAACGGTCTGCCGACAAAACAAACACGCGCCCGCCCGCCACCAGAGGGGGCGTAAAGACCTGGGCAGCCAGGGTTTCGCGCCAGCGCTCGCGGCCAGCCTCCAGCACGATCAGTGCGTTGCTGCGCGAGACCACGGCAGCCGATTTGCCGTCGCTGCCCACAGCCGCCGACAGCGGCTCGCCCAGCGCCGTGCGCCAGACATCCCCACCGGTACGGGCATCAATGGCTGCGACCACCCCGTCGGAGGACGCCACGGTGACCACATTGCCCAGGGTATGCACATCCAGGGGCAGGCCCGCAACGTTGCCCACACGGGCCGTCCAGGCCTGCCGGACACCCAGGACGGCGACATTTGCGCCGAGGTCAGCAGGGGCAGGCTTTGCGCTGCCACCACCGCTCCACAACGAGCAGCCCGCCAGCGACGCGACCAACACCACCAAAGCGGTGCCACGCAGGAAAGAAGAGCGGCCAGACACCGCATGTGGAGTCAATGTCATGTGTTTACTTGGTTTGCACGGAAGATGAGGCAGCCGCCACGGTCGCTGCCTGCGGCGACACACCCAGCGCGTTCAGCTTGATCTCCACCAGGCGGCGGTATTCAACGCTTTCTTCGAAGCCCTTGTAGGCCTTGGTGTACTCGGCAATCGCCTCCTGGCGCTTGTCCTGCAGGATCAGCACGTCGCCCTTGCGGTCTGCCGCGACCGACGCGAACTCGGGAGGGAAGCTGCCAGACACCTGTTTGAGGGCCTCGTCGTAGTTCTTCTGGTCCATCAGCACGCTGGCCAGGCGCAACCTGGCCAATGCCTTGAGACCGTCGTCCGACGATTGTTCCGCCACCCAGCCCAGCGCATCCTTGGCCGCATCGGCGTTGCCGGTATCCTGCATGGCCTTGGCAAAGGTCAACCCGGCCTGGCCCGCCTGGGTGGTACTGCCGTACTTGGACTTCAGGTCGCCAAAAGCCTGTTCCAGGCGCGTCTTGTCGCCCGATCGGGCGGCCACATCCACGGCATCGAAAAGCGCCGCTGCCTGGGTGGCCTGGCGGTTCTGCCAATACTGGTAACCGTTCCATGCGGCCGCACTGCCCGCCACCACCAACACCACCGAGCTGATCAGCGTGCCCCAGGTGTTCCAAAAATGCTTGAGCTGGTCAAGCTGCTCTTGTTCTTCAAGATCGAGATGATTGGCCATAAAAAATCAGCGGTTCTGTATTCGGATTAAGCGACGGATTGTAGGGTGGCGGCCCATTGCGCCACATCGGCCAGGGCGTGCTCGGCCTGTGCACCGCTGCCGTCGCGCAAGGCCTTGACGGTGACCTGGCCGCGTGCCAGTTCGTCCTCGCCAAAGATGAGCGCATGGCGCGCACCGCTGGCGTCGGCCTTTTTGAACTGTGACTTCATGCTGCCCGCCCCTTCGGCGCCACCAGCGTGCTGCACCACGTTCAGCCCTGCAGTGCGCAGAGCCTCGAGCGCAACGATGACGGGAGGCAGCGGCGTGCCAGGCGGCACGATGGCATAGACATCCGCCGCAGCCGATGGCATGGGCAGGTCCAGCTCATCGGCCAGCAGCAACAGGCGCTCGATGCCCAGGCCAAAGCCCACGGCAGGCGCGCCCTTGCCGCCCAGCTGTTCGATCAGGCCATCGTAGCGGCCACCACCACACACCGTGCCCTGCGAACCGAGCTGGTCGGTCACCCACTCGAACACGGTCAGGTTGTAGTAGTCCATGCCGCGCACCAGGCGCGGGTTCACACGGTACTCCAGACCCACGGCCTCCAGCGCGGCACGCACGGCGTCAAAGTGGGCACGCGATGCGTCGCCCAGAAAGTCCATGAGCCTCGGAGCGGCCTCGATCAGGGCCTGCATCGCGGGGTTCTTGCTGTCCAGGATGCGCAGCGGGTTGCTGTGCAGACGGCGACGGGCTTCTTCATCGAGCTGGTCCTGGTGCTGCTCGAAGTAGCGGATCAGGGCGTCGCGGTGCTCGCGGCGCTCGGCAGGCTGGCCCAGGCTGTTGATTTCAAGCCGCACATGCTGGCCTTCCACCAGACCCAGCTCGCGCCACAGCGCGCGGGCGACCAGGATGATTTCTGCATCCACATCTGGCCCGCCAAAGCCCAGCGCTTCCACATCCAGCTGGTTGAACTGGCGGTAGCGGCCCTTTTGCGGGCGCTCGTGGCGGAACATGGGGCCCTGCGTCCACACGCGCAGCGGGCCGTTGTAGAGCGCGTTGTGCTCGACCATGGCGCGCACGATGCCCGCCGTGGCCTCGGGACGCAGGGTGAGCTTGTCGCCGTTCATCGCGTCGGTGAAGGAGTACATCTCCTTTTCGACGATGTCCGTCACCTCGCCCAGCCCGCGCACGAACAGCGCCGTGGGTTCGACGATGGGGGTCAGCAGGTACTGGTAGCCATAACGGGCAAGCACCTTGCGCACTGCGGCCTCGAACCACTGCCAGCGTGCCGATGTCGGCAGCTTCTCGGTGCGGGGCACCGAGGCGGGCAGGATATCGTTCATGCCTTTGACGGCGCTCAGCTTCTGCACTTTGCTCACTGCGGTATTTTCCTGGTATTTTTTGAAACAAATCAGGCCCTACCGCCTGATAGATATACGTTGATAGCTATTATTTTTATAGCAATCAATGGCGGCCGTAGCGGCGCTCGACATACTGCTCGACGAGGGCATGGAACTCATCGGCAATGCGCTCGCCGCGCAGCGTCAGGGCCTTTTCACCATCGATGAACACCGGTGCGGCCGGGGCCTCGCCCGTGCCGGGCAGGCTGATGCCGATGTCGGCATGTTTGCTCTCGCCAGGGCCGTTGACGATGCAGCCCATCACGGCCACCTTCATGCCCTCCACCCCCGGATAGCGCACGCGCCACACAGGCATTTGTGCGCGCAGGTAGTCGTCGATCTGCTTGGCCAGTTCCTGGAACGTGGTGCTGGTGGTGCGGCCACAGCCCGGGCAGGCAGTAACGCTGGGCACGAACACACGCAGCCCCAGCGATTGCAGGATCTCGGACGCCACCACCACTTCCTGCGTGCGTGCCTCGCCGGGCTGGGGCGTGAGCGACACACGGATGGTGTCGCCAATGCCTTCTTGCAGCAGGATGCCCAGCGCCGTGCTGGACGCCACCGTGCCCTTGGTGCCCATGCCCGCCTCGGTCAGGCCCAGGTGCAGCGCGTAGTCGCAGCGGCGGGCCAGTTCGCGGTAGACGGCGATCAGGTCCTGCACGCCGCTGACCTTGCACGACAGGATGATCTGGTCACCGTTCAGGCCCATGGATTCAGCCAGCTTAGCTGACTCAATGGCCGACGTGATCAGCGCCTCGTACATCACCTGGCGTGCCTCCCAGGGCTGCGCGCGCTGGCTGTTGGCGTCCATCAGGCTGGCGAGCAGCTCCTGGTCCAGGCTGCCCCAGTTCACGCCAATGCGCACGGCCTTGTCCCAGCGCACGGCGGCCTCGATCATCTGGCCGAACTGCTTGTCCTTCTTGTCGCCCTTGCCCACATTGCCGGGGTTGATCCGGTACTTGGAGAGCGCCTGCGCACAGTCGGGGAACTCGGTCAGCAGACGGTGTCCGTTGTAGTGGAAGTCCCCCACCAGCGGCACGCTCTCGCCCATCCGGTCCAGCTGTTCGCGGATGTAGGGTACGGCGGCGGCGGCTTCGGGGGTGTTGACCGTGATGCGGACAAATTCAGAACCGGCCTGGGCCAGTTCCTTGACCTGAATCGCGGTGCCGATGGCATCCACCGTGTCGGTGTTGGTCATGGACTGCACCCGCACCGGCGCATCGCCGCCCACGGTCACGATCCGCGAGCCCCAGGTCACTTTTGCCTGGCGCGAACGGCGGGGCAAAGGGGCAGCGACCGCCACGGGGCCAAAATCACGCAAAGGGTTCTGCACGCTACTTCACCTCAAAACGAGCGACGTTGTCGCGCGACACGGCGGTCAGGTCGAACGGCTTGCCACGCACCGTCACCTCCGTCGCGTCGGCACGCCCCACGACCACTGCCAGTGGGGGTTGGGCCGATACCGACACAGACTCCCCCGCAGCCAGGTTGCGCTGCAAGGCCAGAGCGCCGGTAGCATCTTTCACCTGCACCCAGGATTCACTGCGTGCACGCAGCACCAACGTGCCCGCCGGTGCGTCGGCCGCAGGCGCTGGCGCACTGGCCACCACGGCCGGTGCTGACGCAGGGGCGGCAGCGGTTGCGGGCGCTGCCGTGGCCGCTGCGGGCAAGGCCGGGGCTGCCACCAAAGCGGGGGCGGATGCAGCTACAGCAGGCGCGGGGGTGGGCTGCGAAGGCCGCTCAGCCGTTGGCGCATCCGCCGCCCCGGTGGGCACAGCATCTGGGGCCGAAGAAAGTTCAGGAGCAGTCGCTGGACTGGAGGCCGTGCGGTCCTCACCCCGGGGGAAGAAGTACAAGGCCAGAGCCCCCACCAGCAAGGCCAGCACCACGAACCCCACAGACCGCGAAGCGGACCCGTTTCCGGAGAACGATGAAGAGGTCACCGTGGATTTGCCCACGCTGCCCTTGACCGGGGCGTTGATCCCGGCGCTGTCTGCCGCCAGGCTGGGACTCGGGCTTTGGGGCAACAAGGCCAGCACGGGCGCCGCGTCCACCTTGAGCACACGGCACACGCTGGAGGCCAGGGCCCGCACAAACACGGTATCGGGCAGCACCGTAAAGTTGTCAGCCTCCAGGGCCTCCAGCTTGCTGACCGGCACTTTCAGCGCCACGGCCAGGGCCGCAATGTGCATTCCAGATGCCTGGCGGGCCTCCCTCAGCAAACCACCCGCCGTCAACCCACCACTCTCCACAACCTCACTCATTGAAAGCCCCGCGTTCGTAAGCACCCAACTCCCGCGAATCCGGGAACCGCTTGCGCAACTGGCCGGCCAGTTGCCGCATTGCCACGGAGTCGCCCAAGGCGCGCTCCACCTTGATGCCCAGCCACAGCGATTCGGCGTTGGCAAGCTCGCTGTTGTTGAGGCGCCGGATATAAAACTGCGCCCGTGTCAGCTCGTTGCGCCGCAGCAGCAGCGAGGACAGCTGGTATGCCACCACCGGATTGGCAGCATCCATCTCATAGGCCTTCAGAAACGACTGTTCCGCCTCGGCAAGCTGGACCGCCCGGGACTGGCACAGACCGCGCGCCATCAGGGTCTTGCCACGCGCCATGTAGGTGGGGTTGGCAATGGCGCGACCAAAATACTGGTCTGCGTCCGCATACTTCTGTTGCTGGCACAACAACCAGCCGTAGTTGTGCAACAGGTTGGCATCGTTGCCCCGCAACGCCAGGGCGCGGCGGAAGCTGTCGTCTGCCAGCGCCAGGTCGTTCAAGCGCATGAAGATCAGGCCGCGCAGGTTCAACGCATCGGCATAGGAAGGGTCTGCGGCAAGCGACTGCTTGACTTCGTCCAGGGCCACCGCTGTCTGGCCCAACTCGAAGTAGTTGGCTGCGAGTTCCAGCCGGATACGGGCACGGCGCCGGGCTTCGGACTCATCGGAGGGCGTCACCAGATCTGCCTCTGATTCACGCAAGGCCGCCGCGTTGTTGGCCGCACACCCCTGGAGTGCCGCGATGCAAACCAATGCACTGCATGCCGTGAGTGTCCAGCGGCCAAAATGCTGCCAGCGTCCAACCAATCCCGCCATGTAGAGCCTCCTTGAAGTTTGCCGATCGCCTGCTGATCAAGTCACCGGTTTGAGCACGATTGTGCGCTGCTTTGCCATGCGCTCCGCAGCGCGGGTGCGGTCTTTCACATCGCCCGCCAACTGCCCGCAGGCCGCGTCGATGTCATCGCCCCGGGTCTTGCGCACGGTCGTGACAATACCGGCATCGCTCAAGACCTTGGAAAAGGCAAGGACCTGATTCTGCGCTGACCGCAAGAGCCCTGACGCCGGGAACGGATTGAAAGGAATCAGATTGAATTTGCAGCGGACCCCGGAGCGCTTGACCAGCTCGATGAGCTGCTGCGCATGCTCCAGCTGGTCGTTGACGCCATCCAGCATGCAGTATTCAAATGTGATGAAGTCGCGAGGCGCATGGGCAAGATAACGGCCACAGGCCTCCAGCAACTCCTGGATCGGGTACTTGCGATTGAGCGGCACCAGGTTGTCGCGCAAGGGATCGTTCGGCGCGTGCAGGGACACCGCCAAAGCCACAGGGCAGTCCTGCGAGAGCCGGTCCATCATGGGCACAACACCCGATGTGGACACCGTCACCCGGCGGCGCGACAGGCCATAGCCATGGTCGTCCAGCATCACACGCAGGGCGGGCACCAGGGCAGCGTAGTTTTGCAGCGGCTCGCCCATGCCCATCATGACCACGTTGGAGATCACGCGGTCTTCGGTATTGAAGCGCTTGCGCAGGGAGTGCTCGGCAAACCACAGCTGGGCCAGGATCTCGCCCGTGGTCAGGTTGCGGCTGAAGCCCTGGTGCCCCGTGGAGCAAAAGCGGCAGCCCACGGCACAACCGGCTTGCGAGGACACGCAGAGCGTGCCCCGGTCATCCTCGGGGATGAACACGGCCTCGACCGCATTGCCATCCCCCACATCAAACAGCCACTTCACCGTGCCGTCTGAAGACACATGCTCAGAGACAACAGGCAGGGCCTCGACCTTGGCACACCCCTTGAGCTTGTCGCGCAAGGCCTTGGCCAGGTCGCTCATGGCGTCGAAGTTGCTCGCGCCACGCTGGTGGATCCAGCGGAACAGCTGGGTCGCACGAAAACGTTTCTCGCCCAGCTGCTCGCAAAAGGCTGCGAGGCCGTCGAGGTCAAATTCCAGCAGGTTGGTGGTCATTGCGCCGCCCTCCCGGAGGGCCGGGCGCAACCGTCCCCATGGCGCAGACATCCCACGGTTGCGGGAACAGGCATGGGGATCACCATATCAACGCGAGTAGATGTTCAGGCCGGGGAAGAAGAAAGCCACTTCCACAGCAGCCGTTTCAGCAGCGTCAGAGCCGTGCACGGCGTTGGCATCGATGCTGTCAGCGAAGTCGGCGCGGATGGTGCCGGCTTCTGCCTTCTTGGGGTCGGTGGCGCCCATCAGTTCGCGGTTCTTCAGAATCGCGTTTTCGCCTTCCAGGGCCTGGATCATCACGGGGCCGGAGATCATGAAGTCCACCAGGTCCTTGAAGAAAGGACGCTCTTTGTGCACGCCGTAGAACTGCTCGGCTTCCAGGCGCGACAGGTGCACCATGCGGGCAGCCACGACCTTGAGGCCAGCAGCTTCAAAACGGGCGTAGATCTGGCCGATGACGTTCTTGGCCACTGCGTCGGGCTTGATGATGGAGAGAGTGCGTTCGATAGCCATGTTGATTTTCCTGAATGAATAATGTTGCCGTGATTCGTTTGTCCACCGGACAAAGCCCTCGATTCTAACCGTGGAAGCCTGGCAGCAGATTAACGACCACCACCGCGCCGGGGGCCGCCACCGCCGGGTCGGCGTTTGTCCTGGCGGTGCCGAGAGAGGCTGTCCACCCCGATGTACCCCACCGAGGTTTTCATCGGATCGGGCTGGGCCGCACCGCGCTGGCGATCGCCACCCGCAGCATTGTTGCCACGCGCGCCCTGCCCTTGCCCGCCGCCGTCACGACGAGGCTTCTGGCCACGGGGGCCCGCACCGCCACCGCCCTGGGACATGTCCCGGCGGGGGCCATCCCCGCCCCGCGGGCCACCACGGCCCCGGTTGCCCGCATTGCCGTTGCCGCCGCGTCCGCCAGCCGTCGGGCCCGCTTCTGCACGGCCTTCGGCCGATTCAGCACGCCCCGCGCCCGCCGCCTGGATGAGCGCTCGGATATCGCTGTCGTCCAGCTCCAGCCAAGCTCCCCGCTTGAGGCCACGGGGCAGCACCATGGCGCCGTAACGAATGCGGATGAGGCGGCTCACGGCATGCCCCACCGATTCCATCATGCGGCGCACTTCACGGTTGCGGCCTTCGGAGATCGTGACCCGGTACCAGCAGTTGGAACCCTCACCGCCGCCGTCTTCGATGGAGCCGAACGACGCCATGCCGTCATCCAGGCGCACGCCGTCCAGCAGTTTCTGTTTTTCTTCGTTGCTGAGCGCGCCCAGCACCCGAACGGCGTACTCACGCTCCAGTCCAAAACGGGGGTGCATGAGCTTGTTGGCCAGCTCACCCGAGCTGGTGAACAGCAGCAGCCCTTCGGTGTTCAGATCTAACCGTCCCACGGACTGCCACTTGCCCTGCATCAGCCGGGGCAGCTTGCGGAAAACCGTCGGCCGGTTCTGGGGGTCGTCATGGGTCACCACCTCGCCCACGGGCTTGTGGTACGCGATCACCCGCGCTGGCGGCGGGTCGATGCGGTAGCGGATGGGCTTGCCATTGACCTTGACCTGGTCGCCGAACTGGATGCGCTGGCCGATATGGGCCGGCTCATTGTTCACCGAGATGCGCCCTTCCAGGATGAGCTGCTCCATCTCCAGACGCGAGCCCAGCCCTGCCTGGGCCAACACCTTGTGCAGCTTGGGCGTTTCCACCTGGGGCAACAGCACCCGCTTGGCGGGCGCCACATCTGCCGACGCGTCGTCCTGGTCGAAACGACCCGAGACCACATCCTCGAACTGATAACCCTCTACCGCCGGTGCGGGCTTGCGCTTGTCACGCCCTCCCCCATCCGCACGGGGCGGGAGCCCCCGCTGGTCCGCAGGGGGTGAGCCCTTGCGCTCCCCACGCGGTGCGACGCCATCGACCCCGGGCGCCTGAAAACCGGCCGCTGCGGGCTCTGCAGCCACCGCCAGGTCAGCACCAGCAGGCACCTCGACCGGGATCGAGTGCTCTGCAAACACCTCCGCTGTGGGGCTCACAGCAGCCGCGTCGGAGTCCACCGCCACCACTTCGGCCACCTCGGCAGAAACCGGCGCAGCCTTCTTGCGCGGCGCGCGCTTGGCCGCAGGCTTCTTTGCGGCAGGAGCCATGTCGGCAGCGTCAGCCTCGGGCGTTGCGCCCGAATTGTCGGGGGTCGAATCGTTCATCAAGTGTTTCCCTGGACACCGCCCGGGGTATCCGTATCCATATGGTCGCCACGGAGATCCATCTCCGTGTCGTTAAAAAAATCGTCCACCAGCGGTGGGCTCACGCTTTCCGCGACGGCAGGGGCGGACTGCGGCGGCAGCTCCGCCGCTGACTCCACAGCCACAGTCACCACCTCGGGCTCTGGTTCTGACACCGGCTCCAACATCGGCTCGATCACGCCCTGGGCCGCCGCAGCCATGGCCTCCAGCACATTCGCATTGCCGGTGGGGTCGTCCAAAACCGGCAACTGGTCCAGCGACTGCAGGCCCATGTCATCCAGAAACTGGCGGGTGGTCGCAAACAGTGCGGGACGGCCCACGGTTTCCCGGTGCCCGATGACCTCGACCCAGCCCCGGTCCTCCAACTGCTTGATGATCAGGCTGTTGACGGTCACGCCACGGATGTCCTCGATGTCGCCCCGCGTCACCGGCTGGCGATACGCAATGATGGCCAGCGTTTCCATGGTGGCCCGCGTGTAGCGCGGGGGTTTTTCGGGGTGCAGACGGTCGAGATACTCCCGCATCTCGGGGCGGCTCTGAAAACGCCAGCCCGTGGCCACCTGCACCAGTTCTACCCCGCGCTGTGCCCAATCCTGCTGCAGCTCTTGCAGCATCAGCTTGAGCGTGTCAGACCCCAGCGCATCATTGAAAAGTACCCGCAGCTCGCGCACAGGCACAGGCTGCTGCGCGCAGATCAGCGCAGTTTCGAGGACCCTTTTGGCATCCACCGTGTTCATGGTTCAGCGATTCCTGGAAAAGTGCCACGCGTTGCAACGGGTGTCACATCAACAGCAGGGGGCAATCAAAATGGCGCGCAGTGCAAGGACGTTGACGCGACGCAGGGGCCCGGCGGGATTCCGTCTTCAGGCAGGGGGCCGATCAGGCCATCAGGGCGCATTGTAGCCCAGGCCCCAGGAAGACAGTGCGTGCTGCATGTCCTCGGGGGCCTGCGCCTGGAACTCCAGCGCCTTGCCCGTTACCGGGTGCACAAAGGCCAGGCGGTAGGCGTGCAGTGCCTGGCGCTGCATGGCCCCCAAGGGCGCACCACCGTACAGGGTGTCGCCCACCAGGGGGTGCTTGAGCGATGCCATGTGCACCCGGATCTGGTGGGTCCGCCCCGTGTGCAAGGTGCATTGCACCCAGCAGCCCTGGTCGGCTCCGTCCAAACACAGGACGTCGGTGCGGGCGGTTTTGCCCGCATGCAGGGCCAGGTCCACCACCGCCATGCGCAGCCGGTTGCGCGGATCGCGTCCGATGGGTGCATCGACCGAACGGTTCTTGGGCCCTGTCCAGGCACCATGCGCCAGGGCGAGGTACTGGCGCTTGACCTTGCGCTCGGCGATCAAAGCCACCAGTGCGTCCATGGTGGCGCGGTTGCGCGCCACCACCATGAGGCCGCTGGTGTCCTTGTCCAGCCGGTGCACGATGCCTGCACGGGGAACCAGCAGGGCCTTCTCATCCCGGGCCAGCAAGCCATTGAGCAGGGTGCCGCTCCAGTTGCCTGGTGCCGGGTGCACCACCAAGCCTGCGGGTTTGTTCACGATCAGAAGGTGCTCGTCTTCATACACCACGTCAATGGCCATGGGCTCGGGGCGGAACGCCTGGCTTTGCAGCGTAGGCCGCATCTCCAGCGCGAGCTGATCACCCGCCTTGACGCGGGTGGACGCCTTGAGCACGGGCTTGCCGTTGAGGCTGACCAGCCCCTGCCCCAGCAACTGCTGCAGGTAGCTGCGGGAGAACTCCGGAACCAGGTCTGCGAGCGCCTTGTCGAGCCGCGCGGCATGCTGCGGCGCGGCCACCAGCATGTGGCGCATTTCGCTGCTGGACTCGACCAGCGCTTCCGACTCTTCGGAGAGCAGGTCGTCGCCCGCTTCAGCGGGCACCCCGGCCGCACTGCCATCGCCACTCTGCGGCAGCCCGGCCACCATGGGGATCAACGCGCTGGCAGGTAGCGCGAAGGGTCCACCGGCTTGCCCTGTCGGCGGATTTCAAAGTGCAGCTTGACGCGGTCTGCGTCGGTGTTGCCCATCTCGGCAATCTTCTGGCCCTTGCGCACGGCCTGGTCTTCCTTGACCAGCAGCGACTGGTTGTGGGCATAGGCCGTGAGGAAGGTGTTGTTGTGCTTCAGGATCACCAGGTTGCCGTAGCCGCGCAGGCCTGCGCCGGCGTAGACCACGCGGCCATCGGCAGCCGCCAGCACGGGCTCGCCCGCCTTGCCGGCGATGTCGAAGCCCTTATTCCGCGCCTCGTCAAAGCCCGCAATCAGCGAGCCCGACGCGGGCCAGATGAAGGCGATGTCGTCCTCTCCCGCAGGCGCAGCAGCTGGCGCTGGCGTCGCAGGAGCCACGGCCACCACGGTGCCAGAGGCCGCCGATGCCGGTGGCTTGGGGGCGCTGGCAGCCGAAGCAGCCGGTGCGGGCGCCACGGTGGACGAGGTCACAGGCCGTGTCACCACACCATTGTCAGACGCCACAGCCGTGGCTGCCACAACGGCCGTGGGAGGCGCCACGCGCAGCACCTGGCCCACTTCGATGAGGTTGGCGTTGTCGAGGTTGTTCCAGCGGGCGAGGTCTTTCCAGCTCTGGCCGGACTCTAGCCCGATGCGAATCAGGGTATCCCCAGGCTTGACCGTGTAATAACCCGGTTTGCCCGCATTCTCTGCCCCGGGCAAGGGCTTGATGGGGGTACCCACCACCACGCCAGGCTGGCCAGACTGCGCAGGCGCAGAGGATGTGGAGGTGCCCCGATCTTCCACAGGAGCCTTGTTCAGGCGGGTGCCACAGCCGGAGAGCACCAGCCCCGCCATTGCCACGGTAAACCCCACCACAAGACCACGCGATACGAACATAAGCAATTCCCTTTAGGCAATCCCCGATTTTAGAGGGACAAAATGCACCGGCTCGAGCACGTTTTGTTTCAATCCGTGCGGGGTTTTGTCGATCACCAGCAACATCTGCTGCCCGCCCGACAGCGCCATGGGCGCCACCAGCCGCCCGCCCACCGCCAGTTGATCGCACCAGGCCTGGGGCACGGCATCGCCCCCAGCGGCGGCAATGATGGCGGCATAGGGCGCCCCCTTGGCATAGCCCAGCATGCCGTCGCCAAACAGCAGATGGACGTTGGCCAGCCGGAACGGGCGCAGGTTGTCGCGGGCCCGGTCGTGCAGGCCGCGCAGCCGCTCCAGCGTGTAGACCTCTCGGGCCAGCAGGCTCAGCACCGCCGCCTGGTAACCGCAGCCGGTGCCGATCTCCAGCACCCGGCCCAGGCCACCCGCGCGCGCGCCCTCGGCGCCCAGCAGCAATTCGCACATGCGCGCCACCACGCTGGGTTTGGAGATGGTCTGCCCCAGCCCGATGGGCAGGCTGGTGTCTTCATAGGCCTGGTTGACCAGGGCGCTGTCTACAAACCGGTGGCGCTCCACCGCACCCAGGGCCTGCAGGACGGGCGCCGAGGTGATACCGCCCGCCGCCAGCTTTTGCACCATGCGGGTGCGGACCGCCGACGAGTCGAGCCCCACCCCCACCGGCGCAGCCACCACTGGCTTGCGCGCCGCCAACACCGAGGCCGGTGCCAACACCTGCGCCACCGGCTTGGCGCCAGCGTTGCCCGTGCCCGGCAGACGGGCCGGAAACCCAGGGCGGCGCTGCATCACATGCCCGGGGCGGAATCCGCCCCTGCCCCCGCCCCTGCCACCCATCGGGATGCCGTCTGCTCCCAAGCGCCCAGGCTGTCGTGATCGGTCAGGTCTACCTTCAGCGGCGTGATGGACACATGGCCCTGCGCCGTGGCATGAAAATCCGTGCCCTCGGCGTCGTCCTTGGCGGCACCCGCCCCGCCAATCCAGTACATCGCCTCGCCGCGCGGGCTTTCTTGCACGATGACGCGCTCGGCCGCATGGCGGCGCCCCAGGCGGCACCATTTGGCAGGCCGCAGCGCGTCCAGCGGCATGTTGGGGATGTTCACATTCAGCAGCCAGGGGGTCTCGTTCACCAGTTGCTGGCTGCGCATCTGCGCCACGATCTCCCGGGCCTTGGCGGCGGCGGCTTCCAGCTCGCCCCAGCCCTTGTCCACCTGCGAGAACGCAATGGCCGGAATGCCGAACAGGTAGCCCTCCATGGCCGCACCCACGGTGCCCGAATAGATCGTGTCGTCGCCCATGTTGGCGCCATTGTTGATTCCGGACACCACCAGGTCGGGCCGGTAGCCCAGCAGCCCGGTCAGCGCAATGTGTACGCAGTCAGCTGGCGTGCCATTGACGTACCGAAAACCGTTGGACGCCTTGTGGACGTACAGCGGTGAATGCAGGGTCAGCGCGTTCGACTTGGCACTGTTGTTGTGCTCGGGCGCGACCACCTCCACCTCCACGCCCTCCAGGGTCTTGAGCGCGTCATGCAGGGCCACAATGCCCGGGGCCTGGTAGCCATCGTCGTTGGAAATCAGAATTTTCATGGTTGCAGCAGAGGTTGCAACGGATTGTAGGTGGGGCGCCCCATGCGCGCGCTACCCGGGCAAGGGACAGGCGGGCCCGTCGCTCGTGGGACAACGACCCCCATGCACCCCGGCCTATCATGCGCCCCAACATTGACAGGAGACTTTTCCCATGCACGCTTGGCTTTGCACCAACCCCGTCGGCGTTGACGCCCTGACCTGGACCGAACTGCCCACCCCCACCCCCAAGGCGGGCGAGGTGCTCATCGAGATCAAGGCCGCCAGCCTGAACTTCCCCGACCTGCTGATCGTGCAGAACAAGTACCAGATGAAGCCGCCGCTGCCCTTTGTGCCGGGCTCTGAATACGCAGGCGTGGTGGCGGCCGTGGGCGACGGCGTCACGCACCTCAAGGTCGGCCAGAACGTGGCCTGCCTCTCGGGCACAGGCGGCTTTGGCACGCACACCATTGCACCCGCAGCCCTGTGCATGCCCCTGCCCGACGGCTTCTCGCATGTCGATGCCGCCGCCTTCATCATGATCTACGCCACGTCCTACCACGCGCTGGTGGACCGCGCCCAGCTCAAGGCGGGCGAAACCGTGCTGGTGCTGGGCGCCGCAGGCGGCGTGGGCACCTCGGCCATCCAGATCGCCAAGGCCATGGGCGCGCGCGTGATCGCCGCCGCATCGAGCGACGAAAAATGCGCGCTGTGCACCTCCATTGGTGCCGACGCCACCATCAACTACAGCAAAGACAACCTGCGCGAGGCCATCAAGGCGCTCACCGATGGCAAGGGTCCCGATGTGATTTATGACCCCGTGGGTGGCGACTTTGCCGAGCCCGCGTTCCGCTCCATCGCCTGGCGTGGCCGCTACCTGGTGGTGGGGTTTGCCTCGGGCCCCATCCCCGCGCTGCCGTTCAACCTGGCGCTGCTCAAGGGCGCGTCCATCGTGGGCGTGTTCTGGGGCGACTTTGCCAAGCGCGAGCCCAAGGCCAACGCCGCCATGATGGGCGAGTTGGCGCAGTGGTATGCCCAGGGCAAGGTCAAGCCCGTGATCGACCGCACCATGCCCATGGCCGAACTGCCCGCCGCCTACGCCCACATGGGCTCGCGCGGCGTGATGGGCAAGCTCGTGATGGTGAACTGAGCCCGCCTCAGCCACCGGGGCAGGCCGCGCCTGGCGACGCCCGCAGGCGCCTGCATGGGCACGCGCCCCTGCCCCAAAAAGCCGCGCCCTGTGTCACACTTGCGCACCCCCGCCCCTCCTGACACTGGTGCCCACCCATGGCCGACCGCCTCCCCTCCGAGATCGCGCGCGAGACACTCAAACAGCTGGCGGCCCGCCGGTTGCAACCCACCCCCGACCACTACCTGGCGCTGTACGACGAGATTGCGGGCACCCGCAGCCCGCAGCCCTTCCCCGAAGGGCCGCTGAGCGGCATCCAGCGGGTGCTGCCCGCCCAGACCCCGGCCCAGAAGCGCCTGCTCACCCAGTTTGAGCGCGCCATCATCACCAAGGACTGGACCTCGCTGCAAAGCGTGATGGTGGGCTATGCCAACCTGGGCCTGCACCCCGCTGCCGCCACCCCCATCGAAACCGCCGATGCGCCCACCGTGCTGGGCGAGCTGCCGCCCGAGCTGGCCGAGACCCTGGCGCGCCTCATCGACAACACCCTGCCTGCGTTGGGCGAGGACGACGCCCGCGTGATCGAGATGGCCAAGCAGCTCGTCACCTTCCTGCGCGAGCCTTCGCCCCCCGTGGCCACGGCGCAGCTCATGCTGGGCAACTTCACCTACCGGCTGTCGTTTGCCACCGAAGACCAGGCCGCCATCCGCACCAGCCTGCTGGAGCTGCTGCACATGATCTTCGAGAACATTGCGGTGCTCAGCGTGGACGACCGCTGGCTGCACGGCCAGGCCGAGGCGCTGATGACCGCCTCCACCCCGCCGCTCACCCTGCGCCGGCTCGACGACGTGCAGCGCCGCCTCAAGGACGTGATCTTCAAGCAGACCGAGGCCAAGGCCCGCACGCTCGAAGCGCAGGAGCAGATGAAGGACATGCTCGCCACCTTCATCGAGCGGCTGGCCAAGATCACCGCCTCCAGCACCAGCTACCAGGGCACCATGGAGCGCTGTGCCGACCTCATCGGCAAAGCCACCACCCTGCAGGACATCGCCCCCGTGCTGCAAGAGGTGATGAGCGCCACCCGCGCCATGGCCCTGGACAGCCGCGTGACCCACGACGAACTACAGGACCTGCGCGAGCGCACCGAGGCCAAGCGTGCCGAAGTGGCCAAGCTGCAGGAAGAACTCGACCGCGCCAGCGCCCAGGCCCGCCACGACCCGCTCACCGGCAGCCTCAACCGCAAGGGCCTGGACGAGGCCATGGAGCGCGAGATCGCCCGCGCCCGCCGCCTGGGCTCGTCGCTGTGCCTGGCGCTGCTGGACGTGGACAACTTCAAGACCATCAACGACCGCCTGGGCCACGCGGGTGGCGACGCAGCCTTGGTGCACCTGGCCCAGGTCACGCGCGAGGTGATGCGGCCGCAAGACCTGCTGGCACGCTACGGCGGCGAAGAGTTCGTCATCGTGCTGCCCGACACCAACGTGGACAGCGGCGTGGCCGCCATGACGCGGCTGCAGCGCGAACTGACCACCCGCTTCTTTTTGCAAGGCAGCGAGAAGGTGCTCATCACCTTCAGCGCAGGCGTGGCCCAGCTGGGCGACAGCGAAACCAGCACCGACGCCATCGTGCGCGCCGACCAGGCCATGTACCTGGCCAAACGCTCGGGGAAGAACCGGGTGATGGCGGCTTGAGCAGGAACACCCCCCTGAGGCGCTGCGCGCCTTCCCCCCGCTCTCGCAGCGCTATGCGCTGCGGGCAGGGGGACGCCGCCAGCGCGGCGGGGCGGCCCTTGCGCGGCGGCCGCTGGCCTGGGTCGCGTCAGTTGCTACGCGCAGCGCCCTACGCCAAAGACAGCTGAAATGACATCGGAGCAAAGACGGCAGTTTCTGCGCAACGCGACACTTGCCGCCACCGCATCCACCCTCCCCCGCTGGGCCTGGAGCAACCCGCCCGCGCTGCAAAGCAACCCCTTTGCGCTGGGTATCGCCAGTGGCGACCCCACCCCCGATGGCGTGGTGCTCTGGACCCGCCTGGTGCTGGCGCAGCCCGCGCAAATGCAGGCCACCCACACCGTGCGGTGGGAAGTGGCGCACGACGCGCGTTTTGCGCAGATCGTGCAAAAGGGCGAAGCCCCCGCGCTGCCGCAGCTGGGCAACAGCGTGCACGTGGAGCTGCGCGGCCTGGCACCGGGGCGCTGGTACCACTACCGCTTCGTGCTGGGCGATGCCGTGAGCACCGTGGGCCGCACCCGCACCGCGCCCGCAGCGGGCGATATGCCGGATGCGCTGCGCATCGCCTTTGCGTCCTGCCAGCGGTGGGAACACGGCCACTACGCCGCGTGGCGCCATCTGGTGGCCGACCAGCCGGACCTGGTGCTGTTCCTGGGCGACTACATCTACGAATACGCCGCGCCCAAAAACACTGCGGACCTGGCGCGCACCCACAGCCTGCGCCTGGCCACCACGCTGGCCGACTACCGCGACCGCTACGCGCTGCACAAAAGTGACCCGGCCCTGCAGGCCGCCCACGCGGCCTGCCCCTGGTCCGTGACCTGGGACGACCACGAGGTGCAGAACGACTACGCCGCCAGCGCGGGGCACGCGGGGCACGCGGGCCAGGCAGGCCGGGGCGATGCCACCAGCTTCCTGGCGCAGCGCGGCGCCGCCTGGCAGGCCTTTTACGAAAACATGCCCCTGCGCGCCGCCAGCCTGAACCGCCCCTTCCCCGACACCCGGTGGGACGCGCTGCAGGTCTACCGCCGCCTGCGCTGGGGCCGGCTCGCGCACATCCACCTGCTGGACAGCCGCCAATACCGCAGCTGGCAGGCCTGCCGTGCGCCAGACTCCGGCAGCGCAGGCGCCGTGCGCGGCAGCAGCTGCGCCGACCTGACCGACCCCACCCGCAGCCTGCTGGGCACCGCGCAAGAGCAATGGCTGGACACCGGCCTCGCCGCCGACGCTGCCGCGTCCAACGCCGCACAAGACGCCACCCGCTGGAGCGTGATCGCGCAGCAAACCCTGTTCTCGCCCCGCCACTACCCCTCGGGCACGGTGACCACCGACAGCTGGGACGGCTACCCCGCCGCCCGCGCGCGCCTGCTGCAGGCCGTGGCCCTGCACAAGCCACGCAACACCGTGCTGCTGGGTGGCGACATCCACCAGAACTACGTCTGCCGCGTGCACGCCAACGCAGACCGCCCCGACTCACCCGTCATCGCCAGCGAGTTCTGCGGCACCTCCATCAGCTCCCGCTCGGGCACCACCCAAGACAAGGTGGACGCCGTGGTGCGCCACAACCCGCACGTGCTGCTGGCCCGCTGCGACCTGCGCGGCTACGGCCTGGCCCACATCACGCCCACCCAGTGGACCACCACCCTGCGCGTGCTCGACGACCCCCTGCGCGCCGACAGCGGTGCCAGCACGCTCGCCCGCTTTGTCGTCCAGGACGGCCGCGCGGGGCCCGTGGCCGCATAGGTAGCAGACCAGAGGCGGCAGGCCGCACGCCGCCAGTGGCACACCGCAGTGGTCGGCGGCACCCTAGCAGGCGCATTTGCTACATATTTGATAGCTTAAAAGTAATGCCCATAGCGCGGTAGCGGCCTAAAAACCTTTGATTTTGGAGCCTGTAGCGCAATGTAACGCCGCACCCCCAAGCTGCGCCTGGCGCCGTACGATGGCCGCTGCTTCTCGCACGCTCGCTTGCTTGCCCTTTCTCTTTCTGCTTGTCACTTCTTGCCACCCAGGAGAAACCAGCCCATGCCCATCCCCACGCCCTCCCCCGCTGCAGCCACCCGCACCTTGGCGCCACGGCGCCACCTGGTGGCCTGCGCCGCACTCGCAGCCCTCCTGGCGGGCTGCGCCAGCAGCCCCTCGCAGTTCGCCTACACCGTGCCTGCCCAGCCCGAAGGTTCATCGGGCTACACCGAAAAACCCGGCTGGGCCACCGAGAAATTTGCCGTGGCAGCCGCCAACCCGCTGGCCACCGACGCGGGCTACCAGATCCTCAAGGCCGGTGGCTCGGCCATCGATGCGGCGATTGCCGTGCAGATGGTGCTGACCCTGGTCGAGCCCCAGTCCAGCGGCATCGGCGGCGGCGCCTTCCTGCTGCACAGCACCGGCAAGGCGGTCGAGGCCTATGACGGCCGCGAAACCGCCCCTGCCGCTGCGGATGAAAAACTCTTCCTGGGCGCCGACGGCAAACCCGTGCAGTTTTATGACGGCCTGGTGGGCGGCCGCTCGGTGGGCGTGCCCGGCACCGTGCGCATGCTGGAGATGGCGCACAAACAGCACGGCAAGCTGGTGGAGGCCTACGATGGCCGCGAAACCGCACCCGCTGCCGCCGATGAAAAGCTCTTCCTGGGTGCCGACGGCAAGCCCGTGCCGTTCTACGACGGCGTGGTGGGCGGCCGCTCGGTCGGAGTGCCCGGCAC
>Ga0187844_10000581_pt1 | contig 28650 bp, 26 predicted proteins | sample SpaLakP09_SKY_50_FD_134517 | JGI IMG/M metagenome (GOLD analysis project Ga0187844, IMG submission 134517) | Oligotrophic lake water microbial communities from Sparkling Lake, Wisconsin, USA - SP09_SKY_50 | ecosystem: Environmental > Aquatic > Freshwater > Lake | place: USA: Sparkling Lake... | reverse complement strand
TGATTCAGCTACGGGTTTTTGAGTTTTGCGAGTTGTCATTTTTATAATAGAAATCCTCTCTTTAAATTGATTTATTAAAAATGAAAAATTTTTAAACAAATTTATATTTACAATAATAAAAAATATGAATGAGGACATTGATAATTTACTAACTAGATGGTATGAAACAAAAGAAGAAATAGCCATACTTGAGAATAAATGTGTCAAATATAAAAAATTGGCCGATAAAATAATGACTGAAAGTGGTAAAGATACGATTTCCAATTCCAAATATACTTTGCAAAAGAAAAGAATTTCTAAAAGCACACTGGGAAAGAATGATGTTCCTGGAGATGTTTGGGATCGATATTCAAAAAGAACTTCGTACGATGCTTTTTATATTTCGAAAATAAAGAAAAAATAAATTATATACGGATTAATAAAATGTCTAATATCGGAGAAATCGCACTTTATTTTACTTTTGTAAGAGACCAGATCAAATTCTATCATTGGGCAACCAAGTCTTATCCAAGACATGTAGCAAGTGATTCACTTGTTAATAATCTATCTTCAAAGATGGATAAATTTATTGAAGTTATGCAAGGATCTGAAAATAAAAGACTGACTCTTCCTAAAAATTCAAAACCTACTTTTAAGATAGAAAGTGATTCTTCTATCATCGTATTTCTAAATGATTTTAAAAGCTGGTTGACGACCGAATTGCCGACTTATTTAAATAAGAAAGATACTGATCTGTTCAACATTCGTGATGATATTCTTGTACATGTCAACCAAACTCTTTATTTGTTCTCTCTTTCATAAAATAAAACTTTATTTTTTTCCTTTTTTAATAAATGAGAGAGAATTTTTCTTTAACACAGAAACAGCAAATGAATAATTACAAAAATATATCGGTACCGCTCATAGCTGATTCTGAATTTGTACAAACAAAAATAAATGATTTGACTATGCCGTCAGTTATCGATAGTAACCTATATAATTCTATAGCTCCTCCTTTTACGAAAAATATCAATCGTTATAAAACATTATATCAGTTATCGTCTACAGTCACTAATTGTGATGATGGAAATTATTATGATCCAACTACTAAAGAATGTATAATTTGCCCATCTGGTTCCTATTGCTCCAGTGCTATGAAAAATGATTGTACTCCTGGGTATTATAATCCTTCAACAAAAAGTACTAATAGTTCAAGTTGTTTAGGTTGTCCAGGTGGAACTTTTTCAGATAAAAATGCATCATCTGTATGCTCTGATTGTTTAGCTGGAACATATCAAGATATAACCGGTCAAACATCTTGTAAACAGGTACCTATTGGTACTTATACAAATAAAAATAAATCAGCAAAACCTATAGATTGTTTACCAGGTACATATCAAGATTTAGAAGGACAAACATCTTGTAAACAAGCACCCATGGGTACGTATATAAGTTCAAATAGAGCAACTACACCTCTTAAATGCAATAACCAATATAATGACGTTACAGGACAAGCGCAATGTAAAAATTGCAATTCTGCTACTAACGGAGTTACAGGTTATCCTGCAGATATAAATAATTTATTAGGAGGTAGTAAAGATACAAATGGAAATATTATAGGTGCGACAAATTGCAAAGGTGTATGGAGAACTTATAGAACAGAGAAAAATATTTTAGGTCAAGAGACTAAATATTACGGCCCAAATGAATGGAATTCAACTTGTTTTTGGTGGGGGTGGCCTATAAATGCTTGGACAGGGTCAAAAACAAGAGGAGTTGAGTGTTCAGAAAATGATAAATCTAAATGCACTGGTCCTATACCATCAAGTACAGGAAATTGTTAAATTTAATACAATAAGTATTAAATTTAATATCTACGTCTCAACGCCTCAGAAGGTGGCATAGTAGGCATCATATTAGGATCCATAGCAGGCATCATGGTAGGCATCATAGTAGGCATCATGGTAGGCATCATAGTAGGAGCCATAGTAGGCATCATAGTAGGAGGATAAGTAGGCATCATCGGTGGCATAGTAGGAGCCATCGGCGGAGGCGGCATCATTGGCTGATTACAGCTTAATGGAGCAAATGACCATTTCTGTTGCAAATCAGTATCAAACTGAGTTCTTTGCATAGGCCAAGGAGCCGGGAATTCGGGACCTCCGGGTCTTTCTGGGTCGTACATTTTACAAAAAATTTGATCAAATCTTGATCTAGGCATTTCTGAATAGTTTTCTACAGTAGGAGTGGGTTTTCTATAACAAGAAGACATTTTTTATATTATAAAATATTTTTAAAAAAAATTTAAAAAAAGAAAACAAAAAAGTAATGGGGTATTTGTAAAAGTAATTGCATTACCATTATTAACAATATTAGTTTGGTTTTGTCTTAAATATGTGGAGGTAGGTACAGGTACAGTAGGTACATCAACAGGTAGAGTAGGCACAACAACAGGTAGAGTAGGCACAACAACAGGCGCAGTAGGCACAACAACAGGTACAGTAGGTACATCAACAGGTACAGTAGGCACAACAACAACAGGTACAGTAGGCACAACAACAACAGGTACAGTAGGCACAACAACAGGTACAGTAGGCACAACAACAACAGGTACAGTAGGCACAACAACAGGTACAGTAGGCACAACAACAACAGGTACAGTAGGCACAACAACAGGTACGGTAGTAGGTCGCGTGGTAGGCGCTACATAATTAGGAGTATTAATTGATATATCTTTTGCATTCAATAACAATTCCCTTCCATCATAATCATTTGGATTTGGAAACTCTGGTATAATTGTATACCCAGGTAAATTCGCGACGATCAATTCTTTTCCATTCACACCCCCGCCCTCATTTGAGTTTATTCTATTTAATTTAATATCTGCACAATCCATATAATATTCTCTGTTACCTACAGAGTTGATCCAAGTCCAAAAAACAATCATATTTCCATTTGGAATACTCCGTGGTAAAGTAATTTGATAATTATAATTAAACATATCAGGCTTTAAACAATCACGAACAAGTTGTTTCAACACAACAAACGTTCGACCATCAAACGAAACTCCAAACTGACAATGACCCCCACTATGTGATCCATGTGATTCAATTTTAATCGGTACTACATCCGTAGTAATCTCAGTAATTGCCGGACCAGCTGGAAACCCTTTACAAGGATAACTGTATCCATTTACATTAAGAGGCGCCATAATATCATAATCAACCAAACCATTTTTTACATAATAATCACTATACCTACTTCGTCTAGCTATTGGTGTTGACATGAATGCGTGCGCGTGTATATAACTTAAATATGAAAATACCAAAGTGATATTAAGTAGGGCTTTCATTTATTTAATACAAGATTTTAAAAAATAATTTTAAGCTGTAAATAAATGTTTTAAATAAAACGAAAAAACAGCTTGGTATACAGTTTATTATCACTCGTATTAAATTATAAAATTGAATAATAATCTAAAATCATAATATAAATATAAAAGATGGGTATATATTATTTTTTCAGTTGGTTTAAAAAGAGATTTAACTCTTCAGTAATTAAACTTGCTGACAGAGAAGATTTTTCTGATATTAATATTGAGATTGATAATTTATTGTTTGATCTCAATGGAATAATTCACGATTCGTGTCAAAAAATTTACAAATACGGTAACTACAAGGAACCTGACAGATTATTAAAAACACCTCCTTTGGCAAATGGATATAAGAAGGAGTATGAAGCTTTCAAAGATGTTTGTAGGAGCATAGAACACATTTTCAATATTGTTCGACCTAAGAAGAATGTTATTCTGTCAATCGATGGAGTCGCGCCGCGTTCAAAAATGGATCAACAACGTCAAAGACGTTTCAAAAGTTCGTTAACAGCAGAGAACTCACCCTTTGACTCTTGTAATATAAGTCCAGGAACAAAATTTATGGATAGTTTATCAAAATATATCGACCTTTTTCTAAAAAAGAAGGTTACAGAAGATGAAAAATGGAAGCATTTGAAAGTCGTTTTTTCGAATGAGAAAGTACCAGGTGAAGGCGAATCGACTCTCATATCATATGTCAAGAAATACGGAGATAAGGGTGAAAGTTATCTGATACACGGACTAGATGCAGATTTGATTATGCTGGCGTTATCCACACACATTTCCAATTTTTATATTTTACGGGAAGATATGATGGATCGTTTTAACAAATACCTCATCATAAATATGTCAGATGTTCGAATGCAACTTGGGGAACTAATGCTACGTTGGGAAAGTGAGAAATATGAATACGACATGGAGAACGCGATTGATGATTTTGTATTTCTTTGTTTTCTCATCGGCAACGATTTCTTGCCACATATACCAGCTCTAGAAATTCTTGAAGATGGTATTGATATAATTATTGATATCTATAAGGAAGTGTGCTTGGTACATGGACATCTTACAAAAGATAATATCTTTTCCAAAAAGGTTTTGAAATTATTTTTAGAAAATGTTTCAAATTATGAAAAATCTGTTTTGGATAATAAGTTGCGCAACAAACGATTTTATTTCCCCGACGAATTATTAGAATCATGTGCGGCTTATAATGAAGGTGTTTATGATCTGGATATTGAACTCTACCGGACTGAGTATAATAAGAAATATTTTGATATTCCGATTGAACAAGTTTGTCATAAATATCTTGAAGGTTTACAATGGGTTCTTACATATTATACAAAAAATTCTGACTTTAATTGGGGGTGGAATTATAATTATTATTATGCGCCTTTCGCATCTGATATTTGCAAATACGTGGATACTTATAAGCAACCTGTTTACAGAAAAAGCGTTATGTATACACCGTTTGAGCAGCTTTTGTATATTCTTCCGCCGACGAGTAGTGATATCTTACCGAAACCATTGAATAATTTGTTAGTTAATAATGCGTCACCACTTAAGAAATTTATCCCAGATACCCTTGAGATTGATTTATCAGGAAAGAAGAAGGAGTATCAGGGTATTGTTTTACTTCCACGTATCGATTTTAGTATCATCAAGAAAACTTATATAGATAATTCAAAACACATTGATGAGAAGGAGATGAAGAGGAATCATCCAGGAAAGATATTTAAATATACATATGATGAGGGAACAGAGTATTTTATAAAGGATGTTAAATATAAAACAAAAGTACAATTTATAAATATTTAAAATAAATATAAATATAAATAAATGAATTATTTATATTTTATAATTTTTGCAATTTTAGTAGGTATGTTTATATATTTTCAAGTTACAATCAGTGCTATGAAAAATGATACAACTAATTTGTCAATGCGATTAGCTGATTCGGAAGTTGAATTAAGTAAAATGACTTCTGATCTTGCAAAAGTGACTTCTGATCTTGAACAGACAAATACAAATGTTCAAAATATGAGTACTGATATTTCAGAAACAAAACTAAATTTGGCTGAAACAAAATCAGGCTTGGATGGATTGTATATCGACAATTATAAAGCCAAAATATATTACTTAATGCCAAGTTCGGATTCCTATCTAGACCAACCGCCGTGGAATATTATCGATCCTAAAGTTATAGATGGATCATTATCTGCGTTTGCTAAATATTTTAAACTCAATGTTGATGGTGTAACAATTGAACAAAGACCAGAAGAAGATATTACAATTCAAGGTGGTGAAAATGGTATTGTATATGTAGTTGGTAAACCTGTAATTTTAAACAACGCGCTCAATTATGAACCAAACCCTTATGAATATTGGTATAATTATGTTCTTAAACCTTTTGCCGACCGTGAACCGAATTATTTAATAAATGAACTTTGGGCAGATAATTCGATTGTTAAAACAATTATAACTCAAAATGTTCCACCATCAGACAAGCCAACGCAGGTAACACAATATAAGTATTTCAATGGTGGAAGTATTAAAAAAAGAACCATGGCTTCTAACAATTATTTAGAATGGACTCAATGGATTTAATTTTTTATTTTTTATAATTCTAAATTTATAAAAAAATGTTTATAATAATAAAAAATGATTGATAACATTGATAATTTTTTAGGCGTATATCCAAATATTCATAACTACTCAAATGAAAATTTGAACTCATACGACGATGATTTTTATCTAAATATTTTCAAAAAAAAAGAGTTTTATGATAATAGGTTAGAAGAAGATTTAGAAGATGTCGAGAATTTTGGGCCCGTATCCACTTTCAAGCATCAAAAAACAATTGCAATGTACCTTAATATTTTCACGAATTATGATAAGATTTTGCTACTGCATTACATGGGGGTCGGTAAGGGATGTGCAAGTGTAGCTGCAATTGAGCTTATAAAAAAACAAAATAGTTCTATCGATGGTGCAATTATTTTAGCCAATGGTAAACCTTTATTAAACAATTATACAAATGAAGTTGTGTTCAAGTGCACAGTTGGGCAATATAAACCATTAGATTATGAGAACCTTACAGAACTTCAGAAGACACATCGTGTAAATAAATCAATTGAAAAGTATTATGATCTTGAAGATAAGACATTTAAGTTATTCTCGGATACTTTAGCTAGCATGTCCGATGAAGCGATCATTGAGAATTATTCAAATAAAATAATAGTTGTTGACGAGGTTCATAATATAAGATTACAAAAAATAAATCCAGCTACTTTATTTTATGAAGAGGAAGTTGCTAGGATACAAAAAGAGGATAGGAGTATAACGAGTAGAGAAGCATTAAAACTAGCAAAAGAAAGATGGACACCTGAAATCGCCGAAAAATATAATGCTATAGCAGACAAGAAATCAACTTACAAGCAAATACATAGGTTCTTACATCTTGTAAAAAACTGCAAAATCATACTGATGTCGGCGACACCGATGAAAGATCAAGTTGAAGAAATAGCAACGATAATGAATCTTATATTGCCGATGGATAAACAATTACCGGTAAAAGAAGAATTTATTGAAGAATATTTCAATGTTGAAGGAAATGAGGTTGCTATAAAACCGGATAAAGTGAATTACTTAAAGAATCTTTTCAAGGGTAAAATATCATATTTGGACGCGGCATATTCCAATATAGATAAAAAATATATTGGAACACCGATAGGATCTTTAAAACATTTTAATGTTTTTGAAAATATAATGAGTGAATTCCAAACTAAATACTACAATGAAGCGTACAGAAAAGATGTTTCGAATAAAGAAAATGAGGATGTAAAATCTTCTTTTTTTACGAATGCTCGCCAGGCTTCTTTATTTGTATTTCCAAATGGAACATATGGAAGAGAAGGCTATACAAAATATGTTTCCAAAAAGAAGCGTCAGGTTTTCGGCGCTGAAAATGATCAAGTATACTATAATTACAGTTTGAATGACGAATTGAAAGTTGCTTTATATGGTGGTAAAAAGGTAAGTGATCCAAATACTATTTTAGGAAATCTATCAAACTATTCAACAGTGTATGCTTCAATTATTAAAAATATTTTGGAGAATCCAAAAAAATTATGTTTTATATATTCAGAATATATACACGGTTCAGGATCTTTTTTGTTTGCATGCATTCTCGAATTATTTGGATTTTCAAAATGTAGCGGAACGGAAGCCAATAAGGGTAAGAGATATGCGATTGTGAACACAGAAACATGCACCCCCAAAGAGATAAAAGATATTATTAATTATTATAACAAGCCCCAGAATATGTTCGGTGAGTATGTTAGAGTTATTATAGGTTCAAGTGTAATATCGGAAGGATTTTCTTTATATAACGTACAGTCTATACATGTTCTTACACCACATTGGAATTATTCTGAAACATCACAGGCAATCGCAAGAGGAATAAGAGCAAAATCTCATAAATTGTTACAAGATAAGGGGATTACTCCAGAATTAGATATTTTCCAACATGTATCAATACCACTAGAGGGTGTTTCTATCGATTTGAGACTTTACGAAATATCTGAAATAAAAGATATAAATATAAAAAGATTTGAAAAAATATTGAAAGAATCTGCTTTCGATTGCGCCTTGAATTATAAACGTAATTCTAAATCTTTGGAATATGAAGGTACAAGAGATTGTAATTATGGAACATGCGAGTATCAATGTGATGGCGTTTCGAAAGATTTGATTCTAAACGGATTACCAAGCTCCGAATTAGATTATTCAACGTATGAACTTTATTATGACACTAGAGATATAGAGAATATTACTTTTAAAGTATTTGCACTTTTTAAAAATAATTTTTTTATGAACTTGGATGCAATTCTCAAAAATATAATCGGATACACTTTATTTCAAATTGTAACTGCACTACGAAATATTATAAATGATAATGTAGTTATTTTTAATAAATATGGCTTCAAATGTTACCTTAGAGAACAAAAAAATATTTATTATCTTATTGATAATCTATCTTCAAATAGTTCATTCCTTTCTTATCATTACTCAGAGTACCCTGAATTATCCTTTGAAAAAGATTTTTTTACAATGATTGATAAATATTATTATCCAGAGGTTATTAAATCAATTTTCAAAGTTCGGAACATTGATCAACTTAAAAATATAATAACCAAACTTCCGCTAACCTTACAAGAATATTTGTTAGAACAATCTTTAATATCAGATAAAGAAGAGAACGATATTAACGAGTCTCAAAGAGATCTTATACTTGAATATTTTAAATCGTATTATACAATGATAGATGATACTCTCGTTTCATCTTTGTTATATTATGATGAAGATGTGTTGAAATGTTATGATCCTAAAAATAAAACTTGGGGGGAATGTAATGATGATTTTATTGAGTTGTTTAAAGAAAAATATAAAGAAGAGAGGACAAAATTCGAAAGAACTGCGAGAGATTTAGGGTTTGGATATTCTGGACAATACAACATTCAGGATGATGGAACTGAAGAGTTCTGTATTAAAGAAAGTAAAGACGAGGATGAAGATGATGATGCACGTGTAATAAAATCAGGACGAAGATGTATAAATTGGGATAGACCAGAATTAACTAGATTAGCTGTTGATGTTTTTAAAATCCCACCGGATGAAAGAAGTATAGCTTCATATAATAAATTATCCGAAGATGAGTTATTACAAAAAATCAAAAATAGTAAATATGTAAAAGATCTTTACCTCGATGACGAAGAATACACAAAAGAAGATCTTGTTCGTGGACTGTATTGGTCAAAAATTCAAAGACCCGAAATGTGCGGCAAAATAAAAGAATGGTTTAGGTCGAATAATTTACTTCGCGAAGATAAGAATTGCGGAACTCAAAATAAAAAGAAGAAATAATTAAAATATTAAACCAATTACTAGTTTAATATTTATTTATAATAGCTCACGGATTGAATTATAAGCAGCTGAATCCTCATCGTAAGTACATCCCTTTTTCAATAAATATATATACATATCCATATTCCCAATGTCAAAAGCATATTCGGCGACATTTTCTGGTTGTTGAAAATTGTGTTTTATTAACCAATTCACAGCTTTAATATTATTCGCATTTATGGCGTTTTCATAAATATTTTTCGAATATGCGCATTTTATTTTCTTTAAATATTTTAAGACATTTAGATTATCAGAGGCGACAGCTTTTCCAAAAGTTAATTTATTAACCTCGCAACCGTTATCTACTAACCACTTAAGCAATTCTATATTACCATATCTTGCTGCCACTGCGCTTGTCTTTCGGTTGAATCTGCAATAATTAAAAATCAAGTATTCAATAAGTTTGTAATATTTGTTATTTCCGTGTATATCATTCGATCCCACGTATTCAACTGCTGCATTAAAAGAATTATATCCCCAATCAAAGCCTTGTCTCCTGAGATATTTCACGATTTCTAAATTTCCTTTTCTTAGCGCGCTATCTATTATATAAGTATTGCTTTTGAAATCTTCGAGGTATGTACACTCCTCGCATATGTACGTTAAAGTATTTAAGTCCTCGTTTTGTACACACCCTATAAGCATATTCGAATGATATTTGAATCCTGTGTGAATCTTTGCCCAATCTAAAAGAGATCTTGTCTGTACTATATAAATAAAAGATGGATGAACTATACATTTCAATGCGAATCCTTTTTTCTTTTTGTATTGCTCCAACATGTCCAATATTACTTCATTAAATATTTTACAAGTTTCCCTGAAACCGTATAATTCATCTTTCGATAAGAAGCACGTTATGTACTTAATTGTATAGGTATCTAGATTGTCCATCCTTTAAAAATATTGGAAATTTATTTAAAAAAATCAATTTTTATATTTTTAAAAAAGATATATATTACATAATAAATGAAAAAATCAGCAACAGGAATAACACAATTCTTAATTGTTTTTATGATTATTTGCTTATTAGCAATTCCATTTATCGTATTTTTTATAAATAATAAAAATACTCCTGAAACACCATCAGGTACATCGGATGACACAGAGTTAGCATATAATAAAATAAAAACACAGCTTTTCGAAAATATTTTTAAAGATTTGATTAATAAAAATGGTGGATATAGTGACTCAGTTGATGATATATATTTAGCCATAGATGATGCTTTTAAAGATGATATACAAAATGAATGTGAATGCTTTTTAAATTTTATTTTAGAAAATTCAGATAAAAATATTTCTGATATCGCAAAAATCGACTTGGAAGAGTTTATCTTAGAAATCGACATCGGTTCTTTTAAATGTGATAAAATGTCAAGACAACTACATTTCTTACAGAAATTTTTAGAAGAGAGCAGATGCTACCCTACCACTGATACACTTTTTAAATTCATAAAAGACAATATTAATAATCAATATAGCCAGGATGAACAATCTAACGGTTATGAAATTACTTTATCTGATGCCGAGAATTCTAATTATCAAACATTTTTAATTAATAACAACTGTTGTATAAATGATACAAATTCATTTTTGTGTGGTTCTGAATGTGTTGATTATTTAAATGATTCGAATAATTGCGGTTCTTGTGGTGCAAAATGTGATGATGGATATTATTGTGAAAGTGGTGATTGCTTAGCAGTGACATCTGAAGTGCCAATACCTTATTATCCAACATCTGATGCGCCTTATTTCCCAGAATCTGAAGGGCCTTATTATCCAACATCTGAAGGACCTTATTTCCCAGAATCTGAAGGGCCTTATTATCCAACATCTGAAGGACCTTATTTCCCAGAATCTGAAGGACCTTATTTCCCCACATCTGATTTGCCTTATTTCCCAGAATCTGAAGGGCCTTATTTCCCAACTATGATGCCTACTATGGCTCCAACTATGATGCCTACTATGATGCCTACTATGATGCCTACTATGATGCCTACTATGATGCCTACTATGGCTCCAACTATGATGCCTACTATGATGCCTACTATGGCGCCAACTATGGCTCCTACTATGGCTCCAACTATGATGCCTACTATGATGCCTACTATGGCTCCAACTATGGCTCCTACTATGAGGCCAACTATGGCTCCTACTATGGTGCCTACTATGGCTCCAACTATGGCTCCAACTATGATACCTACTATGGCTCCAACTATGACTCCAACTATGAGGCCAACTATGATACCTACTATGGCTCCAACTATGACTCCAACTATGAGGCCAACTGTGGCTCCTACTATGGCGCCAACTATGGCTCCTACTATGGCTCCAACTATGGCTCCTACTATGGCTCCAACTATGGCTCCAACTATGGCTCCAACTATGGCTCCAACTATGAGACCTAGTATGGCTCCAACAACATCTTCTGTTCCAACTTTCATTTAAAAAATTTAGTAAAAATATAAAAATAATTTTATATTTTTTTTAATAAATGTTACAATTTCTCATAATACTAGGAGTTGGATTACTTATACTTGGTTTATTTTTATTCTTTACCACAAAAAAAGAAAGTAACCCAAACGAAAGAGCACTTAATAATTTAAAATTATTTACAATTTCACAGATAGACTCAAAAGTTCAAAGCAATGAACAATATGATAAAACACCATTTATGGATGATTTGAAAAAAACTTTTAAAGATAATATCACAGAACAATCTTCTTGTTTATTGGAATATATTAAAAAAGAGAAGGGTAAAACAGCTAGTGAAATAGCAGATATGAGTAGCGGTGAGATAAGTAATATATTACGGGATGTAAATTGTGCACCCGATAGGCAACTTTCTTATGTAGTACTTTTTCTAGAAGAATCGAGAGGTTACCCAGATCATAATATACTTTTCGATTTTGTAAAAAATAATATTGATAAGAAAGGAGATGATTTTTCACAAGCTGAACAAGAAGCGCTTGATAAGTTTTATATCGACAATGATTTTTGTACTGATGGATACATAAAATGCGAAGGTGTTTGTCGTGTAAAATCTTCAGATCCAAACAATTGTGGAAAATGTGGAAATAAATGTACACGCGCGTGTGTAGCTGGGTCATGCGTTCAATGTGATTTCGGTAAACAATTATGCAATGGTTCTTGTGTAGATACATATACGGATAACGCAAACTGTGGAAGTTGCGGGCGTGAATGTAAAAGAGATGGAAGTAAAATCTACGTTGAAAAATGTAATATGGGGGCATGTGAACCTATATGTCCATTTGGTCTAGAAAAATGCGGTAATATCTGCTGTCAACCCGGAGAAAGTTGTGTAAGTGGCGTATGTAGAGCATCCCCACCCACACCCTCACCCTCACCCCCACCCACACCCTCACCCCCACCTAATCCTCCGATTACATGTGAGGGAGGTTCCGTACTTTGCGATGGTTCATGTGTGTATTTAACCATGAATGAACATTGTGGTGATTGCAATATCAGGTGCGGCACTGATGAAATTTGTGTACAAGAAATTCCAAATGTACCTACGTCTTCCGTGTGTAGACCAAAACCGACAACGATTACTTGTACAAATCCTGGCGAGGTTTATTGCGATAAAGTGGGTTGTGTAAATTTATTAACAGGCAGCTATAATTGCGGTAATTGTAATACCTCTTGCTCATCTGGGGAATATTGCAATAACGGTACATGCGTTCGAAATGTAGTTCAGCCTACAACTACACCTCCGCCTATTTGCACCGAAGAGGAAACATTTTGCAACACAACATGTGTAAACTTAAACACAGATTTAAGTAATTGCGGTAATTGCGGTAAAGCTTGTCCCTTAGGTTACAATTGTTATTCTCGTACATGTGTACCTCCTAACATTCCTACTGTACCTGTTGATAAAGCGGTCATTCAAATAAATGATACTGGGATTATAACTTTTATAAATTTCAATTCACCAGAGTTAACAACTATAAAAACTTATGCATGTCAACTTTTCGCGTATGCAGGTACAAATATCCTAGAACAAAAATATTTTTACAATATTTCATTAACATTAATTCCAGGAACTACAAACACGTATTATTTTACGTTAATTAATAAAGATCGTACTCTCTACGTACTACCAACAGGCACTAATAATGTGACAATATTAATTTTTAATGAATCTGGAACTACTCTATTCTCTCAGGGAGATGTGACTATTCTTTGCGGAGATTCTACAAAAACATTCTGTAGTAATATCGGTAAATGTACAAACTTATCAACTGATATATATAATTGCGGACAGTGTGGGAAACCATGTTTTGGTTTAAATGAATATTGTTTAACTGGGCAATGTCGAACACCTGCAATTCCTAAACGATAAAAATTAATTTTTATATTTTCTTAAATAAATGCTACTTCTATTACTATTATTATTATTCTTACTAGGATTATTTTTGATTATGTTAAACAAAAATATCAAAAGACATAAAGTACTTAATAAATTATATATTTTTACCCGTCTACCTTTAGAAACGACACTTGAAAATAATACTAAATATAAAGATCAAAAAGACGCTTTTCTAAATGATTTTAAATATAAATTTAAATGCAATATAAGAAGAAGGAATGAGTGTATTTTAAAAATTTTTAAGAAAAAAGCAAACAAGAAAGATCATGATATCCTAAATATGTCGGAACCAGAACTATTAAAAGCTATGACACCTTATCTAAATGATATGAATACTTGCCAAGATGATAACCAGCTTAACTTTATTATGATGTTTATTTCTCAAAATATATGTTACGTAGATCGTAATAAATTATTTGAATTTGCAAAAAAACATGTTAGGAATGAAGATAATGTAAAAGATGTATTCGACAAATTTTTAATAGATAATAATTGCTGCGAGAGTGGTTATAAGAACTGCGGTAACGGATGTATTAATATAATGAACGATGTTTCTAACTGTGGTGAATGTGGTAATGCGTGCATGATTGCAAATCAAACTTGCGTTCAAGGTACTTGTGTATGTCCATCGGGAAAAACGCTTTGTGGTTCTAGTTGCGTCGATACAACAAATAACCCGACTAATTGTGGTGGTTGTGATATTATATGCCGATCTAACATATGTAGTAAAAGTGTTTGTAAACCTTATTACGGTTCCGTGGTAGCGACCAATACTTCAACTAGTATTACAATCCCTATACAACCTCCATCTCAAGATCCAAATTTAGATGATGATAAATTTTATAAATTGAATTTAATATCATATAATGACGAGACTGTTTCAGAATCTGAAAATTTTGAAAATGTTAAGTTTACAAATAACTCTACCTCGCTCAATTATGCACTGCCTAAAGATACAAATTCTGTCAATATTAATCTGTATGAATATAATCCTGGCGGAACCGCAAAGACTCAAGCTATGTACACAGGAGGGGCAATGGCTGTTAACCCTCCAGCTCCAGGACCATAATCAATTTTTATCAACTTCAAATATGTTCAAAAGTGTTGCAAACATTAGCCACGTTATCAATGGTACAATCAATAATTTACCGGTAAAATCAGCAACTGTGTAGCATGATAAAGCGGCAGCAACCGATAATACAAGTACATATATTGCATTCTTTTTATCACCCTGACAAGAGTAGATAATGATCCATAAGTTTAATAAAGATATAAGAACTATGTAAAATATATCAGCCCATAATTGGTTTGATTTTCGCGCGAAATACCAAGAAACACCTAACATTATGTATAGAATAGGCCATACTATAGAAAAAACAATTGGTGGTGGGCGAAATGAAACGGTTGAACCTGCTTGGTTGCCGACATTACAAAACATAGCAGTGCCGTATCCAAATAAAGAAGGAAGTGCAATAGGAATGTATTCTGTCATTTTTTATTTTATAGTAAATAAAAAATTAATAAATTAAGGAATCTGAAACATCATATTCTCCATCTTTCTTCAATCTTTCAAAGTACCTACCATCGATACCATTCGGAACAACAAACAATATTGTGTCTTCAAGAGTATAACAAGGATGGACGCATTTTGTTATTAAATCCTTAATATCAGCCGTATTCCCGCGATAATAACAAGGATTATTATACTTTTTATCGGTGCAATACTTTGTAATAGCAGCTATTTTATCAAAGTTGATAAGCTTATGTAAACAATTTTTTTCATAAAACTCAATCTCTTCCGCAAGTCGATCTTCGAGAGGTAGTGTCAAAGAATCATAATTGAATTGAATATCTGTATCTAAACTCTTATTTGTCGCTCTATAACAGTCTGTAAAGATCATATGTGGCGACATGTAGTATACGTTCAAAGAATCTGCGGCCTTTTGCATCATTGTGTCTATACCATTTGTCATTCCTCGATTATTGATAAAATCGAGAAGACGTAGTGCTCCTTTTTTGTTTATTACATAACCACCAGTACCTCCAAGACTATTCAAGAAAGAAATATTCATGTTCCATTTTTCAATATCCGGGTAATTTTGTTTATCATAATGCTGATCTTGGTCTTCCAAGTCCCGTAGGTGATGTCCCAAAAATATAAAATCCCATTCAACCTTTTTCAATTGTTCAAAAATATGAGCGAGTTTCAAGTCGAAATTTGGAGTTAACTCAACATCATCTTCAAGAATTACGAAATTTTCATAATCAGAATTTATTATATCTGTAAATAACTTAATATGTGACATAGCACATCCAACTAGTCCGACTCTCATATTGTAATCATTGCCATCAAATATTCTTTGTAATTGAGCATTTGTTTTTAATTTTGAACCGTCAACTGCATCAAATCTTTCATAATTTAATACTGAATAAGGCTTGAGCTCTTCCTCCATTTTCTGCCATCTATCCAATCTTTTTTCCATATTTACCACATATGTCTTAATTTTATTACCCTCAAGGGTATTCTTAAGTAGTTTTTGTTTTTCTTTACCGGTAAATTGAAGTTCATCATTGAGCGCGTATGCATTTGTTTTAGACGAGTCTCCTCTTTCAGATGTCAAACGTCCGGTATGAATACAATAAATACTTTCAAAAAATGCAGAAATATATCCTTTATTATAATATTTATAAGCATAATCCATCTCAAAATGAGATACATCTTCATTAAAGTCACCAAGTTCTTTGAAAATAGAAGTTTTAATAAGTGAAGGTCTAAAAGAGAAATGAGCCCAATAATTGCAATGCATACCTGTAACACCGTGCTTTTCAGTCCATTTTTCTCTTTCTTCTTGAGTTTGGACAAATTCGTGGATATAAAATCTCGAAGATTTAATTTTATCAATAACCAATTGCCCACCCTTGATATTTATATCATTCAATGTCTCTCCATAGTTTTTATTAAAGAGACATTGCTTTACAACATCCAGAGATGTCAATACATCTTTTGCTTTCTTGATATAATCCAATTTTACAAAAAATTTCCAATCATCCTCGAGGTGTATTAAATAATCAGTCTTAACATAATTCTTAATTATATTCATACTTTGAGGATGTCCTTTCTCTTCTAAAGTCTTAAAATAGAAATTACAGAAAGGGTATAATGCTTTCATTTTTTCTCTATCCTCGTCAGAACTATTATCATCAACAATGAAAAAATCATCTATTTCTTCAATATCAAAACAGTTTAAAAGTGTATTCATTGTTTGCTCAAATAAATCGAATCTTTTGCAAGTTGTCATAGATAATGTTACAAATTTTATAGTTCGTTCGGGTCGATTTACTAAATAATCAATTTTCTCTTGGTTATAAAAGTTATAACGATCTATAATTTTACGACTTAATTCATTTTGTTTAGATAATAGGATTTCTAATTCTTTTTCGCCGAGGTTAATATTTTTTAAAAGTTTTTCATAGATATCAAAAGATAAGTCGTAATTATTTGTTTCTTGAGCACAAAGAGCTAGCTCGTTTAGAATAGAAGTGCTCGATGCAAATTTTTTTTCCAAATATTGCCCGACTATGTTACCAATATCGCACATGTCAGCATATCTAGCAGCTTTAATTACTTTAGCTGCATTTTTTTCATTCTTATTTTCCAAAAACGATTTACAGAACTGGTTTAACATTTTTATATATTTTTTTTATTCTCTAAATAATATTTTGTTTCTAATAATAAAAATGATTCTCGAGAAATACGCACTTACGAATTTGATTAAGGAATACTTCGATAATAAAGATCGAATATCAGCTTATTTTAAAAATCAACCTGTACAGCATTATAAACAAATGGGTAAACACTCCGATGAGGATTCTATCCTAGGATTAAGTATCGGAGTTTTTATGATGCTATTTCTTATAATGGTAGCGCTGTGGATAACAGCTATTTATATGCTTGTAGTAAATTGGAAGGATCTTGAAGATTGGGCAAAAATAATTGGTATTTTAGGAGTACTTACAAGCGTTGGCCCAGTAGTTACAATAGTTATTGTACTTGTTGGTAAGAAAAAAGGAAAGAAAAATTAATTTTTAAACTTGTATAAGTTTAAAAATAATTTATAAATTTGGAAGAGGAAGGAAACTAATCCCATAATTATCCTTATCTAAAACTAATTTATTATTTCTTTTCAACTCAAAATCGGGTTTGTAAGATTTTACAAATTGGTTAGCGTAATATATATCAATATTATCGATTTTCCACGCATCTAATCCAAACATATTGGATAAAGATATTTCAATTGGTTTGTTTAATAAAGAATCAAGACCGATATTCGGACTTGATACAACATATTCTTTTAAACTATTTCTAGGCATACCATCTCCAAGTTTATTAATATCAAATATTTTATATTTACCAGCAACAAAATCATAGATCGATATTTTTATTAGAGAAAACGTACCGGCAAAATCGTCGCGTGCAGTTCTGAAAATAAATTTAATGGGAAGACCTAAGCTTTTAGAATTTAAATTAAGTGTATCATTAACCACATTATAATTAGTATTATTAAGCTCTATTGATTTTAAATTTTTATTAAACCATAAGTTAGGTTTATAAGTTTTAACAAGCTGATCTGCATAATATAAACTTAATGATTCCAGTTTCCAATCATCTATAATATTACCTATTACCTCTAGTTTAATAGGTTTGTTTTGTAAAGAATATAAGCCTATACCTATACTCCAAACTACAAATGTATCTGTGTTACCTTTTTCAAAATCATTAATTAAAGGATTATCAAGATTAAACGGTCTATAATTATTATTATTCTTATCCTTATAAGTAGGATCGTAAAAACTAATTTTAATATCTGAATCTGTACCTGACCAGAAATCGTTAGATGTTTTAATTTCAATCTTTATTGGAAGTCCAGGTGTGTCTAAATAAGAACAAGGTATATTATTTATTACTTTATATAACAATCCACCTTCTACGCATTGTTCTATTGCATTTTTTTGTAATTGAGAATATAGTTTTGATGTACTTGCGTTTGTATTTAGTTTAGCTACCATTGAATCTTTATTTAAAGTGAATATATTTGGAACATTATCTAATAATATTACATTAGGTACAAATTTTTCTTGAGCGCATAATTCAAATATTCTATTATTAACATCAGCTGCTTTTTCGATTTCTAGAGGGTTAAATTGCGTTGCACCAACTGCACCCGTAACAACACCTGATACACTTAAACATTTTGGTAATGATTCTTTCCAGCCTTTGTTGTTGTACGAATCACTACATTCTTTTGCAGCAATTGCAGCAGATGCTACATCAGTAATAGGTCTTTCAAAAAATCCATTAATTATATTAACCTCATCGACCGATCCATAAACAAAATTGTTTAGATAGATATTATATTCTCTTTTAATGTAAATAATAAAATCTTCCCATACAAAATCCTTTTTAACTAACTCATTTAGTGTAAGATTCATATCTCTGTATTGTTTACCATAAACATCGGCAATACAACTACTACCATATGCACCTCCGCCAAGTTTATGTAAAGGTTTATTATTAACAAATACATCTATAAAACTTAAAGCAGCTTCAATATTAGATTTTAAAGGAAGGGATTTGGGATGAGAAAAACAATTTAAATTTATATTTGGATTATTGTAGGTAAAATTATCAAATTTGAATGTAATAATAATATATATATTAGAGTTTAAATAAGAACTAACTGGTCTTTTTAGATCATCCAAAGATTTAATAATATAATACCTATTGGATGCGTTATTATTAAAATAACTTATTACTTGTTGTTTTACCTTGTCTTGCGTGTCTTTAGTATAACCTGAAAAATTTAAAAATATCAATTCTTTTTTTTCGAGTGCAAGTTTAATCATGTGTAAAAATGTAAGATCAAATCTTATAGGTAAAAGAGGGACAACTGCATTCGTTTTATTTTGTTCGTCATAAATAAAAAATAAGACATCTACAAGTTGAGGAATACTAGGAATTGTTTGTCTAAAAAATCCAAAAATAGCATTGGCTACTGAATTATCAAGTCCTAATTTATCAACAATGCCTTTTTTAATATAATCTAGATTTTGTATCAATTGATCAGTTAGAATAGCAACTTTCAAATCAAAATATCTAACATAACTATAAAATAGATCTAAAAATGTGCAACTTTGAGTTTTAAGCATAGGCGCAATAGTTCCAAGATCAGATTTTTTAACCAAATCTACTACATCCCCAACAATTGGTACAGGTACATTTATTGGAGTATCTGTAAGCAAGGGTTTATTACCAGATGCTGCATTATGAGCACCTATAAATGGATAACGATTAAGTGGTAGATTGTATAATCTGGGATTTGGAGCGGTGAAATAACCATCTAATGCATATTGCGAAGGCATAACTCCAAAACTGTCGTACAAAGTGATTTTATATGTAGTACTTAAATCACGTTGTGATGCTATATCTTTTTCAGTCTTATTGTTATTTACAATTGCTAATATACTGATTATAATTAGAAACAATACTAGGCATACGAAAATAAATAAATATCCGTTCATTTTTTATTTTAGTAAATATTTTTTAAATAAAATTTTTGACATTATCTATTTCTTTTATTTCAAAATCCAAAAGCATCTCGTCGAATGCCGTTTCTTTCTTCTTTAATGGTATATTGCAAATATAAAAAATATATTTACCCATATCTGAAGTATAAATAACTTTATCTTTTATTGAAATTATGCAATCATTATCTATTAAGTAAACTATCTCAAATTTTTCTTTGATTAGGGAATATTTATCATATTGAGTCTGGTTGAAATCTTTTAACCCTAGCTTGCACTCATAAATCATATTCCTACCTATATTAATAAAATCAAAAATACAATTTCCAAACTGAAACTGTCTCCCGACCTCATCTCCATATTTCTCTTTTAACAAGATCTCCCAAAATGTTTCCTGTGAATCTGATCTCTTCTTTGCTATTTTGAAGGATTGCGCGCCCTTATATTCTATATTTCCTTGTGCCTTGATATCTTCTATGATATAGGTTATATTCTTTAGTTCATAACTATTTATAAACTGCTTGAAATCATCCCTCTTTAATCCTGTGTCGGTCTCGAATTTCTGTAACCATTTTGTAGGGGACTTGATATCATATTTGTTTTCTTTCTTGTTGCTGATAATCTTTTCACGAAGTTCTACAATAATTTTTAAATAATATGAATAGCACTTAAGGTCGTTTTCTGATAATTCAATCTCAAGTTCCTCCGGGTATAATAAATTAAAATAATCGTAGATATCTACAAAATCTCCTTCCGGGTTATCATCCTTCTTTTTAATAAATTTCTGAATTGGGTTGTACTCTTTCACTCGATTATACAGATATTCATAATTTTCTTTAAACCAATCTTGTTCATCTTCAAGAAGCCATTTGCAGTATCCGCGATCTTTTAAGACATCTTCAAGGTACTTATTCTTGTATTTGCCAAAAGTAAATAGTTCTTTTGTTAGCGCATTCATTTTGTTTCTTGAAAATATATATTTAAATAAAAATAAAAAAAAAATATATATATTAATAAATGAATAAATTAAAAGAGAACACTATTATTGGCGGCGTTATGATTGGTGGTATTTTACTTCTGTTTTTAATATTTTTTACAATTCTTGCAATTGAAAGTTACCTTGTTATGATAATTTGGAATGACGTTATAATTAAGAAATTCCCAGATGCGCGTATCGAAGAACTATCATTCTGGGATGCACTCGGATTTATAGTTATAGTAAGTATTCTTTTCCCAGGTAATATAGTGTACGCAAATAAGATTACCCAAAATTTAAATACTAAATAAATAATTATAGATCTGTAAAAATCTCAAACTTCTTCCTACCGCACATGTACCGTTCGACAAAAATAAATCTTTAAACTGTTCACAGACTTCATTTATAGTTTCTTTAAAGATTTCTTCTGAATCTCGGGTATTTTTATTTTTTATAATAATCAATCTTTCGGAAATATTTGCGATTAGGATATCAGCTCGAATTCCATTTATTTGGTCGTTATTCGAGTATACGCCTTCAACCCCGTTCATAAAATCATGGATGATTAGGTCGACACCTCTGATTCCGAAATGTTGTAAATCGGGAGATGAATGATGTTGTATATTTTGTTTTAATACAAGTAAAAGTTTTAAAATCATATCATTTGTATATTCAGGTAGTGTAGGCTTATTTTCAATTCGATTATCGAACTCGTGGATGTCTTTTGTTGGTATTGAATACATTTTTATATTTAAAATAGTTTTTTAAATATAAAATAAATTTAGGCAACTAGGCCTTTTTTCGCGTTGCTGGCGGCATCTTCTTTGTTTTTTACACCACCTGGACCATAGTTAAGACCAAAGATAACAAGACAGTATGCTACTATGGATGATGTTATTCCAAGTAGACCATATATTAATTTATAAGTGAGATCTGATACGTTACAATTAGTATCGTTGTTTATTTCAGTTAACAGAAGACTAGTTATAATAAGTACAAAAATATTAACTATGAATATTGTAATAAGACTTGATGTTCCGTAATATTGAGATTTCTCTTTCCTTACTTTTGCTTCAAATGTCGCGCATCTTTTATAGCAATCTGGTTCACAAATACCCTCCACAGTTAACACTACAACAGGCAAAATAGTACAAAAAATAGATAAAACCATAAGATAGATTCTAATATTTGAATTAATACATGCCTTATCTCCCAAATCACCATTTATAAAACCCACAACAAATAAAGAATAAATTCCGAAAACCACATAAAAGAATTTTGCTAAAGGTCCCATTTTTTTATTATTACAAATATATTTTTATATTTTTTTAAATATCATTCCTGCTATAATCCCAGAAAATATACCGATTGCATGTCCATATATAGATACCTTAGACTCTTTTCCTTTTGAAATTGTTAATCCAATATTAAACAGCAAGGACAATAGGATATTTGTATCCAAGATATTTTTGGCAACCAATTCAAATGACATCATACTGAAAAGTATCCCTGAGAATCCGATAGAACAAGGCACTTCTATAAGTTTATGGAGTAACGTTTCAAGAACTGTATTGGATGCCAAAAAGAATACTATAAGTTTAATAAATGTCTCAGAACCTACACGTTCTTCAATAACACTTAAAGAATATAAACTGAAAGCATTACTCAATATATGAAATATATCTGTGTGTATAAAATTAGAAACAAAAACCGATCCCATATCTTTATCACAGGGTACACTTTTTACGATATTTACAAAATATAAAGAGAAAACAATAAGTAGAGATACAATTATAAAACCACATACCGGTATCTTTTCAAAGCTTTTAATTTTAAAATTCGACTCTTTCATTTATTAAAAATTATATATAAAAAAATTATTTTATATAATAAATGAAAGAAGAGAATAAAGAAGAATTTTGCGCTCCTTGCGCTCTAGCTATTCCTGCAGCGCTTGGAGCAGTCGGCATCGGAACATCCGCCGTGGGTAGTCAAGATAAAGATAAACAGACAAGAGACATTATTATGTGGTCCGGTATAGGTGTACTTGTTTTATCTATAATCGTTTTCATATATTTGAAAATGTCAAGTAGTGATTGTAAGCAATGTAAGGCTAAGTAAATAATATTTTTAAACTACTTTAAAAATATTAATCCATATCTCTTATTTTTTTATATCTGCCATCATTAACAACCTCATGCGCCCGCTGTTCTAAAATTTCACCGCTTGTAATAGGACTTTTAGTATACTCAAATAAAAGTTTGGCAAAATCATTCGTTTTCTTTTTAAAATTTGGATATAAATCATCGAATTTTTTCTGGAATATAGGACTACTTGCCCACTGTAAATAATTAGATACCCATACAACTGATCCAGTTAAATCGTATTTTAAGGCAGTAAAATGATCTTCAAATGCTTGTAAGATGATAATACATAAGTCTACGATAGCTGCCTCGTCATCTTGTTTTGTATCATCCACTGGTTGTGTAAAGAGATTTGTTTGAGGCCATAAACTTTTTACAAATATCGGACATCTTTCAGAATATTGATTCATTTTATCTACAGGATGTATAAAAGCCCTATCTATCAAACTAAATGTTTTTTCAACAGATGTTACACTTTTAGAATCTTCGATAGCCTCAGCCGCGAGTACTAAACCATAAGAAGTTAACATAATTGAAAAGCTTGATAGCACACTAATAAAAACTCCTAACTTGGAATTCTGAAATTTTCCAGGATCCTGACTAAATATAGACACCAATATGGTCAATATTATAGTTCCTATTATTAAATATTTTACTTCCATCTTTATTTAATAATAAAATATTTTTTTTTAAAAATCTAATTCTGCATCCTCTACTATAAATTTAATAAAATTAGCTTGTGTATCAGTCTCATCTTCCTTAATACCAGCTTCCTTTCTTGCATTCATATATTTCTCATAATATGAATCCTTGTATTCTGGATAATCAATATCCATTTGCTTAACAACCTCCCTTGTCTTAATAACAATCTCCTTTACCTCCGCCATCTTTCTTTTATGTTCTAGATACGTCCATTGAAGTTGCGCTAGCTTGACGCGTTGTGTAATGTACTCCTCGTATGGATCAACATCTTCCTTCTTTGCCTCCGCCAACAATTTCTCCTCCTTCTCCTTGATCTCCCTAATTGTCTTCAATTCCTCATCCTTCTTATCCTTGATACTACTAGAAATTGCTTTTGTTGCCTCCTTCTTAATATCAATTTCATCTGTCTCGGCGGAATACTTTGAACTTGTTGTAATCGGAAATGGACGACCCACATATGTATGAAAAACAGGATGATAAGAATCTACATTGCGAATAAGAAATTCTGCACGTTGAGAAGCCTCCATTTCACTTGCATAATTTCCTCTGATCTTTGCAAAACCAAATACTCCATTTTCGTTTGGTGTCGCCCCTTTTGCAGGATAAAAAGAAATAAGACCGATTGTTTGAAGAGGGATTGGAGGGTCGGCATAAGTACGATCAACACTTCTAAATCTATCTGTGAAATCTGTAACATTCAAAACTTTCATTGCGGCTTCAGTTTCTTCCGAAGAAAGGGGTGATTCATGCTGTTGAGGCTTCCATTTATTTGCTAAATCTCTATCTTGGGGAGTTGTTAAAGAACTTTCTGTATTCATTTTATTTATAAAGAATAATCTTTTAAATTAAATTTATTTATATACTATTGTTGAATTATCATCATATATTACTACAACAGTGTTCTAACAGCAATGCATTGGTAATGATGGCACAGATGGATTTGAAACATTTTTAGAACACAAAAAATTTATCTTGGTCGGTATCGACAAATCATAAGTATTTATTATTGAATTATATGTTATAATACTAGCAGTTAAACTATAAGTACTACCCACAAAAATATTACAGGCTTCATTTATTATAATATTTAAAAAATATTTATATAAATAAAAATGACATCCAAACAGATTATTTCATTTGTTTCACTTTTATTAACAATCGTAAACGCTGACTTACGTATGGCTTCGACACCAAAAAATAATTTTGTTATTCAAAATGGACAAGCTGGCACAGTTCCTTTTACAAAAAATTCAATCGTGGCTGTTTATATGGAACCAAGTGATTTTAATTATCAAGGATTGAAAAATCAACGTGCTAACAACTATGACAATTTTTTAAGATCTAACGTCGATAACGAACAAGATAATCGAGATTTTAATAATGAGATCGGCAGAGATATGCTTCCATTTCGTACTTTAGAAGCGAATTCTGCTAACGTTAATGTTATAAACGCAGTAATGGGGAAGAAAACATTGATACCCCTTAGATGGAACAATCCACATTCTTCTGAATGTGAGATTAATATTTGGATAAAAAATGGTACAGTTGTTGTTCCTATCAGAAAACCTTCTTGTTGTGGAGAAGGATATCAAGATAATATTATTGATTTTACTATTCCATCTGATTTTAATCAACTTGCACGAAAAGTTCCTGGGTTTACAGGTTGTAATAAAATAGGAGATTGTACTCTTCAAATTTACGCTCATTCAGTGGAACCTCGTAGTTATGCAATCGGTACTCCTATAATAATTGCAAATAGCACACTTGCACCTGGAACTTATACACCAGCTACTGATAATACACAAATTAAAGCACCTACAGTTGACCCACAGTTAAATTTAAATAGTTTACCTAATGATGTTTGTCTTCCTACTACACATGTAACATCTACGACTATATCAGCTGTGCCAAGATTTGCAAGACTTGTTTCAGATCAATTCAATCACGCATATCAAAATAGTGATTTTTCGCCTTATAGCGGTCAACAGCACGAATTAATTAGTCGTAACCTTCAAGCAGCTACTATTTTGCGAATGACTGCTGCGAATGGTGGTGAACTTGGGAAATCTATTTTAACTTCAGAAAATAAAAAATTTATTGAAACACTTATAAATAATGTAAACAAAGTTGTTCAAAAATATGAAAAGGCTGCAAACAATATTTTCAATAGTATTAAAAATCAATATGCTGCATCCGCAATAATAGGAGACCAACAACTTGCAAATTGTTTTCGTTGCACCGATACTGGATCCGTAAATCCTGATCGAATCGAACAACAAACTTATATTCCATCATTTGAAATAAAGGATCTTGACCAGGCAAATCAAATCAGAAATTCACTACAGCAAAATGTTAAAAATTTATTACCTGTAAATAGTCCAAATGTTCAAATATATACTGCTGCATTAAAAGAAATGACAAATGATTTTGTGAATGCTGCGGCACGTGGGTTTGTATATCAGCCTGCTGTATTAAAAAATACAGTAGGTACAATGAAAGATATAACAAATTTTCTTAAAGTAGATGCTTCAGGAAATCAAGATGATGGTGTTTATGCAGCAACTGCCGCATCTAGTATCAAACTTCAAAATATTAATAAAATTACAAATCTTGCTTTACCTACTACAATTACTCAACCTACTACTGTTCCATTAGTCGTCACAACAAATAATATTCAACCAACAACCCCTTTTAATACTATACCAACTCAAGATAATACTCTACTTCCAAATCCGGATGACCAATCAACTGTATCAGGACTAAATTTTTGTGGTCAAACATATGAAACTGTAGATTGTAATAAACCTTGCCCTTATGGTTTAGATATAGAATGCGCAACAGGTATTTGTTTTAATGTTTTACCTAATGTTTGTCAACCTATTACAGTAACAACTACAAATATACCTAATATATCAGCATATTGCGGAGTCTCATATGAAACAATTGATTGCACCACACCTTGTCCATCCGGGTTAGATATGGAATGTGTTACAGGAACTTGTTTTTATACATTAAACTGTGCAGTACCCACAAATTTAGTACCTGTTGCTACAACATCTTCAATACCATTAGTAGATTCTACAACCCAGATTTCGTCTATAAAAACGGAACAAGTAGTCGTGGAAAATAACTCCTATTTCTGTGGCATCGACACAAATAACTTCAATTGTTCTATGCCATGTACTTCAGGACTTTCATCAGAATGTAGTAATGATAATACAATATTATGCTTGAATGTAGCAAAATCGTGTTCAGACCAAACAATTTCTCAACCACTTGTCAATCAGTCATTTAGAAATAAAGCGATAAGAAGTTTAATATTTTCTTTAATTATCTTATGTTTTATCTAATTTTATAACCTATATATAGTTATAAAATTTAAATTATATCATAGCATTTTCTGTAATCATCAAACCATTTATATACATCTTTGTAATTCGAATAATTATCAAACACATTTTTATATATATAGTCGTTCACTTTTATTGTTTTTAGGGCTACAAGCACCTCAAATATATCATCGACTTTATTTTTTATTGTTCTCAGGATCTCATTAGCTGTATCGCACCCAATATAATTTATGAGTATCCCTAATTTCTTTTTTCTAAAACGGGGAATATCATTTGTTTCAATTTTTTTAAGTTGTTCAATATAGTGATATTTTATTATCTTATCAATCTTTTTATCTTTCCCAATCATCCCCAAAATCTCCTCCTTCGTAAATAATAATATATTTACAAAATCGTTATTATTATCATATACTGGCGAATAGGTTTCTAAATCAATAAAGCAATGACAGTCCTGATTATAAGATACATCAAACAAAATCTTCTTCTTGAACAACTCTTTATTTTTATTTTTTTTATACAAACTTGTGAACAGATCATACAAATTTTTTCCTGTATACTCCTGAACAACAAGATGACTCTCATAAAGTAGACATAGGTCGATAACATCCTCCAAAAAATAACCGTCTTCAGCATGAACAAACAATTCCGGAACTATATTTATCTCGATACTATTATTCAATGTTTTCCAGGTTAATATCCCATCCTGTGGATAATTATATAACCCGAGATCTTTTGAAATAAAATAATTATTCAAATCATTTTTGTTTATATTTTTGAAATGAGGATCAAAATGAATTATTCTTATCACATCCGTATTTTTGTTTGAAAGAAAATTCGGAATGATTTGGTCTGTGAGTGCCGTGAGTTTTTTTATATCTACAGGTGCACTTCCAATACCTATATAAGTAAAAGATGAAGGATGCTCTTTCAAAAAATTAAGTAATACATCTTTTATGTTCATATTTTATATTTGAACAATTAATTTTAAACCATTTATTTACTTATTATAAAGTATTCTTAAAAAGATGTTCATCTGCTTGATGCAGTAAGGATATAAAATCATTAATCCGCCCAAGATGCTCCGCGTGAAACTTGAAGTTGGCGATTCGATTACTACACCCAACTCTAATAAGAGGTACTCCTGGTCTTGTATTTCTTCGCGACGCATCCATCCAAAATGACGTATCCCATTTCGG
>Ga0187844_10000580_pt1 | contig 28667 bp, 26 predicted proteins | sample SpaLakP09_SKY_50_FD_134517 | JGI IMG/M metagenome (GOLD analysis project Ga0187844, IMG submission 134517) | Oligotrophic lake water microbial communities from Sparkling Lake, Wisconsin, USA - SP09_SKY_50 | ecosystem: Environmental > Aquatic > Freshwater > Lake | place: USA: Sparkling Lake... | reverse complement strand
TGGGTCATCGGCGTCAACCTGATGGGCGTGGCCCACGGTATCCGCGTATTTACTCCCATGATGCTGGCCGCTGCCGAAAAAGACGCCGCTTTTCAGGGGCATATCGTCAACACCGCCAGTATGGCCGGCTTACTCAATGCGCCCAATATGGGCATTTACAACGTGAGCAAACACGCGGTGGTCAGCTTGAGCGAAACCCTGTACCAGGATTTGGCACTGGTCACCGACCAGATCAGCGCCAGCGTGCTTTGCCCCTTCTTTGTGCCCACCGGAATCAGCGCCAGCCACCGTAACCGACCCGAGGGCCTGCAAGGTGTGCGCCCTACGCGCAGCCAGATGATCAGCCAGGCCATGAGCGATAAGGCTGTCAGCAGCGGCAAAGTGTCCGCCGCCGAAGTCGGGCAAATGGTATTTGATGCCGTGGCAGCCAATCAGTTTTACATCTACAGCCATCCCAAATCTATCGGGTCGGTGCAGGTGCGCATGGAGGATATATTGCTCACGCGCAACCCCACCGACCCCTTTGCGCACAAGCCCGAACTGGGCGTAGATCTGCGAAAAGCACTGCGCGCCTGAGCCGCTGGCGGGGTGATACGAAAAAAGTGGTCAAATACCCCATCTCGTTTTTTATTCATTAGGAAAGATTCTCATGGGCAATTCCATCGTTACCGAAGCAGACCGTAAAGCCACCCCTGCACCCAAACCCCCATCGGGCATGAGTTCGCGCACTGGCGGCCATGGCCAGCGCGTCAGCCTGGAGCGCGGTGTCGCCACCCGCAGCAAGAAAAACCCGGGTAAGCGGGCCAAAAAAGGCGGCTAAAGCCCGCGCGGCTGCGCGCAGTCTGTCAACGGCCCGTTCGAGCGGGTCGCAATTACCACCTGAGGAAAACCCAGGTGGTATTTTTTTATCCGGGTTTATCTGGACTGCGGTTCATCACTCATTGACCATCACCAATTTCCCCATCACTGCGCGCGACCCCATGTGCGCGTACGCGGCTTTAAGTTCGGACATGGGCATGGTGCGGTCGATGACGGGTTTGATCTTGCCCTGCGCGTACCACTGGGCCAATTCGGCCATGGCAGCCATGCTTTTTTGCGGTTCGCGTTTGGTGAAATCGCCCCAGAACACGCCCACGATAGACGCGCCTTTGAGTAGCGCCAGATTCAGGGGCAGGGCGGGAATAGGGCCTGCGGCAAAGCCGATGACCAGGTAGCGCCCGCGCCAGGCGATGGAGCGAAAGGCCGGTTCGGCAAAGTCGCCGCCCACGGGATCGTAAATCACGTCCGGGCCTTTGCCGCCGGTCAGCGTCTTTATGGTTTCACGCAGGTTTTCAGTGCTGTAGTTAATCGTCTCGTCGGCACCAATGCTGCGGCACAGGGCGCATTTTTCGTCGCTGGAGGCGGCGGCAATGACCCGTGCCCCGGCGGCTTTGGCGATCTGGATCGCCGAGGTTCCTACGCCTCCGGCAGCTCCCAATACCAGTATGGTTTCACCGGCCTTGAGCGCGGCGCGGTCGATTAGCGCGTGGTGCGATGTGGCATAAATCATGATGAAGGCGGCAGCGTCCACCATGGGAAAGCCTGGGGGTAAGGGCATGCAAAGCATGGCTGGTGCAATCGTGTGGGTACCAAAGCCGCCAGTGCCACTGAGACAAGCTACCGCCTGGCCGACTTTCAAGTGCTTCACGCCTTCGCCGACAGCTTCGACGGTACCTGCATATTCCGAGCCGGGCACAAAAGGCAACGGCGGTTTCATCTGGTATTTGTTTTGCACAATCAGCAAGTCAGGAAAGTTCAGACTGGCGGCTTCTATGCGCACCAGTACTTCGCCAGCCTTCGGGCTGGGCGTGGGCAGTTCTTTCCAAGTCAGGGCATCGATACCGATGGGGTTTTCGCAAAGCCAAGCATGCATACAAGTTTCTCCAATAAATGACCGATGATAGAGGGCGTCGCCGCAGGCCTGCCTAGCGGCCTTGTCCCTCGCGCGACGGTCAGCTGGGAGCGTGCGTCCCGATCCTCACCCCTAGACCGACCCCCCGCTTGAACGCAGCGTGTCAAGGCGGACACCTACAATCAGGCACCTATGAAAATACTTATTTCCAATGACGACGGCTACTTGGCGGCGGGCCTGCTTGCTTTGTATGAAGCGCTGAAAGATGTCGCCCAAGTTGAGGTGATTGCGCCCGAGGTAAATAACAGCGCCAAGTCCAACGCCCTGACCTTGAATGCGCCGCTCTACGTCCACCGAGCCGCCAACGGCTTTCGCTATGTGAATGGCACCCCGGCCGATTGCGTACATATCGCGCTGTCAGGCTTGCTGGACTACCGTCCCGACCTGGTGGTATCGGGCATCAACAACGGTGCCAATATGGGCGACGACACCATCTATTCAGGCACCGTGGGCGCGGCCATGGAGGGCTACCTTTTCGGCATACCCGCCATTGCCTTTTCTCAGGTGGACAAGGATTGGGTGGAGTTGGCCTCAGCCGCGCGAAAAGCCCGCGAGTTGGTGCTGTCGATGCAGGCGAACAAGCTAATCACCTCTGCGCCCTGGTTGCTGAATGTGAATATTCCCAATCGGCCCTACGCTGAAATCGGTCACGCCAGACTATGTCGACTGGGCAAGCGCCACGCAGCTGAGCCGGTCATCACCCAAAAAAGCCCACGCGGCGAGACCATGTACTGGATTGGCGCTGCAGGCCCGGCCAAAGACGAGGCGCCGGGCACGGACTTTCATGCGACCCAACAAGGGCATATGGCGATCACTCCTTTGTCAGTGGATCTGACCGATCACCAAGCCTTAAGCTACTGGGCACAAAGCATGGCGTTAATGGGTGGCGCATGAAAGAGCGGCCCAGCTTTCCGGCACGGATGCCGGCCAGCGTGTCGGCAAAAATCGCCAAACCCAGCACGGCGCTCAATCTTCCGCAAGGCCTGGGCATGGATTCCAGCGCGGTACGTCGTCGCATGGTTGAAAAGCTGGTGGACCACGGGCTGAGTGACTTTTTGGTACAACAGGCCATGGGCGCGGTAGAGCGCCACCTTTTTGTCGATAGTGGACTGGCTAACCAGGCCTATGAGGACACCAGCTTGCCCATCGGGCTGGGGCAGACTATTTCCAAACCCAGCGTAGTGGCGCGCATGATTGAGCTGTTGCGTAAAGGTGTGGACGGGCGCTTAGGCCGGGTATTGGAGATTGGCACCGGCTGCGGCTACCAGGCGGCGGTGCTCAGTCAGCTGGCGACCGAGGTCTATAGCATCGAACGCTTGCGGGGCTTGCACGATAAGGCCCGCGAGAATCTGCGCCCGCTTCGACTGGCGACAGTACATCTGCTGTTCGGTGATGGCATGTTGGGCTACCCGGCGGGCGCGCCCTATGCGGCCATCATCGCAGCAGCGGGGGGCGACGCGATCCCACAGGCCTGGATTGACCAGTTGGCAGTAGGCGGGCGTTTGATTGCGCCGGTGGTGGGTAAGGCCAGTTCTGCGGATTTGAAAACCGGCACGGCTAAGAGCCAGTCGCTGATGGTGTTGGACAAGACAGCCCAGGGCGTGCGCCAGACGGTGCTGGAGGCGGTTCACTTCGTGCCCTTAAAATCCGGCGTTGCCTAGAGCCAAATAAGGGAATAAATATATGAATTTCAATGACTTGACATATAAAGTTAAAGTATATTCTTCGCCCTTGATGGGCCTGGGCTTGGTACTTTTGTCCGCCTGTGGCAGTCAGCAGCTGCGACCCGCGCCAGTGGAAGACCGCAACGCGCCAGCCGTACACAAAAATGCCGCTGAGCGGACACCGGCGACGCCGGCTCCCAAGGTCGGCCATTCGGGACCCGGAGCCGCCGAACGCTCTGCAGCGGCCCCTCCGGCTGCCACAGCGCCTGGTGCGGAAAATGCCGGAAAACCGGGTTATTACACCGTCAAACAGGGAGACACCCTGGTGCGTATCGGCTTGGAGGCGGGGCAAAACTACCGCGATATAGCGCGCTGGAACAACCTGGATAACCCGAATCGAATCGAGACAGGACAAGTGCTGCGTATTATCCCGCCAGGCAGTTCGGAGGAGGCAGTGGTAGCCCGTCCGGTGGCGGCGTCCAAAATTTCTGCAAGCCCGCTTCCATCAGCGGGCAAGCCCGTGCAGGCGGCCAGTGGGCCTGGTGCTGCGGTGACTTCGCCGACTGCACCTGTGAGCGCGCCTGCGGTGCTAGCTACACCGGCTACCGTGATTGAAGACGATGTGTCTTTTATCTGGCCGGTGCGCGGCGATATCGTGGCCACGTTTGACGAAGCCAAAAACCGCAAAGGCTTGGATATCGGAGGCGTCGCCGGCACCCCCATCCTGGCCGCGGCAGAGGGCAAAGTGGTGTATGCCGGCTCCGGTCTGCGGGGCTACGGCAACCTCATCATCGTCAAACACAGCGCCACCTACCTTACGGCCTATGCCCATAACCAGGCCTTGCTAGTCAAAGAAGAGCAGTTAGTTAAGCAGGGTCAGAAGATCGCTGAGATGGGCAATAGCGATACAGACCAGGTGAAGCTGCATTTTGAAGTGCGCAAAATGGGTAAACCGGTGGATCCGGCTAAGTACCTGCCGATTCGCTAACGCGGCGCTGGCCCCTGCCACTACTCAACCGGGTTGATATTGATGTCCCACACCAAGGCGCCAGCGCCTTCGAGCCCATCCACCGATCGGCCTCCCGCGCAGACTGGCGCTTTTCTTCAGCATACGCTGGATCCGGCACAGATCGCCGCAGCGCTTGGTTTGCAAGAGCATTTGACGGTCCTCAGTTTGGACCTGGAAGGCCAGGGTGTTGCTCACCGCGCGGATGGCAAAGTGGTGTTTATTGACGGAGCCTTACCGTACGAGGTAGTCAGTGCCCGTATCCATCGCAGCAAGTCCAGTTTTGACAAGGGCACGCTTACCCAGGTGCATCGCGAATCGTCGCAGCGGGTGGTTCCGCACTGCCCACATTTTGGCCTTCACGAAGGCGCCTGCGGAGGCTGCAAGATGCAGCATTTGCATCCTTCGGCGCAAGTGGCGGTCAAACAAAGGGCCTTGGAAGACCAATTCCAGCACATCGGTAAATTGCGCCCGGATCGGATTTTGCGTGCGATTGAAGGTCCGGCTTGGGCCTACCGCTACCGTGCCCGCTTGTCAGTGCGCTTTGTACGAAAAAAGGGCGCGGTGTTGATTGGTTTCCATGAACGCAAGAGCCATTTTGTGGCGGATATGAAGCGCTGCCCGGTGTTGCCACAGCATGTCAGTGACATGCTCTTGCCCTTGCGCGACTTGATCGCTGGCATGGACGCAGTTCAACATATCCCCCAAATTGAGCTGGCCATCGGCGACCGCGGTGGACCGGCCAGCGCCGATGTCCAGGGCGATGTGACCGCGCTGGTTTTAAGGCATCTGATGCCGCTCAGCGACGCAGACCGCGTCAGGCTGCGCATGTTTGCATTGGAAAGGCCGGGCCTGCAATGGTGGCTACAAGCTAAAGGCCCGGACACGATTGCCCTGCTGGACCCAGCTGACGAGGCGCGCACTGGCGTGCTGGCTTACAGCTTGCCCGATTTCGGCATCACCATGCCATTTCGCCCTACGGATTTCACCCAAGTCAATCCGTATATCAACCGGGTCTTGGTTCAGCGCGCATTGTCGCTATTGGCAGTGCAAAAAAGCGAGCGGGTGATTGATTGGTTTTGTGGTCTGGGCAATTTCACGTTGCCCTTGGCCACCCAGGCGCGCGAGGTACTAGGCGTGGAGGGCGCCGAGTCCCTGGTGGCGCGATCACGCGACAACTACCAACTAAATCAGGCAGCTCGGGGACCTTCCCAATTCTTGGCGCCGACACGCTTTGTGGCGCGTAATTTATTCGAAATCGACTGTGCGGCTTTGCGGACCGATGGCCTAGCAGACAAATGGTTGGTGGACCCGCCGCGTGAGGGTGCGTTTGCCTTGGTGCAGTCTTTGGTCGCTCTTATGCAAGAAGCGCAAAGTGCAGGGGCCTGGATGCCTCCGCGACGGATTGTGTATGTCAGTTGCAACCCCGCCACTTTGGCCCGCGATGCTGCTGTGTTGGTGAGCCAAGGTGGCTACCGCTGCACCGCGGCAGGTGTGGTCAATATGTTCGCCCACACCGCGCACGTCGAAAGCATTGCGGTATTTGATTTGGAGAGCGCTTAGCCCTTTGCTAGCGCCGCTGTAACACCCATACGCCGACGTTGTTGTCGGCAGGATGCAGCACCAGCGCTTTAGACGCCCACTGTGCCGTATCAATCTGGGGCGGTAAGGATTGATTAGGTCCCGGCGCAATCAGCAGCCAGGGGCAATCATTGCTTAACGTGGGCGCGCTGATAGGCAAACTGCCGATCCAGCGCAAAGCCGCAATTTCACCGATATTCAATTTTTCACTGCGCACACAGCCCGGTGTGCTGACCTGCCTGGCCACCAAAGACGCCCAGCGATCATAGCTTTGGGTGTAGTCAAACAGGGAAATGCCCATGCTCATCATCAGGGTCCAGCACCAGGCAATACCGCCAGCGGGCAGCACCAGGCTGCGCCAAAGTTCACGCCGGTGGCGTCCCACCCGCCAATGCACAAGCTTGCCCCAGGCGACTGTGGAGATACATGCAATACAAAGAGCAAACCAGGAAAATTGTGGCTCAAAGCCCGGCGCCAGCCGAGTAATATTGATCGCTGGGTTGGTCGGGATACCGGTAAACATGGCAATAAAGTGGACCCACAACACAAGGCCCCAACCGGTAAAAAATAACAGCGTGAACCAGTCGATGACGGAGGCTACCTGGCGCTTAAGCGTAGGCAAGGCAAAGGCCGCCAAGCTCGATAGAGCGGGCAGTGCCAGCAGCAAAGTGCGTTCCGAAGAATGCATGCACCAGCTTGCGACCAGCACGGTAATCACTACTAGCAGCGGCAGCGCCAGATGCCTGCTGGCATGCAGGCTCCAAAGTTGTCGGCGCCAAACCCACAAGGTCCATAAAGCCAAGGGCCAGGCTGGCCAGGTAAACCATAGCAACAATTCCGTGTAGCCTTGCCAGGGCGAGGCCAGGTGCAGTGGGTTATCCAGCTTCCAACGCCACAAGTCCAGACCACTGGCAATCGTTGCACACGCCAGCGTGCTCATCAATAAGACAAGCACTCCGGCTTTGCCTCGGTACAAACGAGGCGTGGTGTCGGCGGTCAAAAACAATTGGTATGCCTCAAAGACCATAGCGCCGAAGCCAAAAATCACGGCCAGACTCGGCGCGCCGCTGATGGACAGACCCAGAAGGCTAATCACAAGCGCCAAACAGGCCTGCTGGGGTCGCCAGGGCAGTGCGCTAACGCCGCTCAGAAATATGCTTACAAAGGCCAGTTGAATCAACTCGGGCGAGGTTTCGTGCGCCATGGGCGCCAGGCCCAAGCATGCGATGAAAGCTAGTAGGCCGCCGTCGGCGATAGAGCGCGCGTAGTCGGTGCTGTTGGCCTGTCCACCAAAAGCGAAGGCGACAGGTTGGGCCTGGGGGCTGCGCGCCAGGTAATAGGTACCATACCAGTGTGACGCCATAGCCGCGGTCAGCGCCAGAATAAAAGGGATGCGCGTTAGCCACTGCGCCTCCAGAGCGCTGCCACCCCACTGCAACATCCAGGCACCGAGCCAATAGGGCAGAAGCGCACCCTGTTCCGAAGGTATGCCCGCCAGCGTCGGGTACCACCAATCCGCCTGTCCCCAGGCCAGCTCAGCCATATAGCCCAGAGCACCCATATCGGCGTATTTCCACCCGCTGCGGCCGACAAAACCCGCCAGCACATACACCAGGCATAAAGATAACAAGGCTAGTCGCGGAAGGCGCGCGGCGCCCGCTTGGGTGACAATGGCAGGAGTGGTGTTCAAAGGCTCAATGGAAAAATAAAAAAAGCAGCACGGGATGCCGGGCTGCCTTGGATTGTGCTTCAGGCCTGCGCCTGCGGCATTTATTTGACTGCGGTTTTGCCGAACCGGTTGCGGAATTTCTCCACGCGTCCGCCCATGTTGTCAACCGACTTCTGGGTTCCGGTGTAAAAGGGGTGCGATTCGCTGGAGGTATCAAGTTTGTACAGCGGCAGTTCGCGACCGTCTTCCATCTTGATCATTTCCTTGGTGTTCGCGCAGGAGCGGGTCACAAATTTGAAGTTATTGGACAAGTCCACAAAACAAACGTCGCGGTAATTGGGGTGAATGCCAGCTTTCATAGTCGATCCATCAGATGCGGTAGCCGCCCGTGGGCCCTCAGGCAAACGGCTGCCTGATCCAAAGCCCGCGATACTTGCCGCGAAAAACCCCATATTCTAGCCCAGTTGGATCTCGCTCCCGGCTTTTCTGCTTGCCGCATCAGCCCGGTGCCACGGCGTCCAGGTTTAGGCCCCCACCAAAGCGGCCGCTTTCACCTGTGCCCAAGCGGACAGCCCTGGCTTCAGGTCTAAGGCATGGGCCGCGCGCGCCGTGATACGCGCCCACAGCACACTGCTTTCATCGTCTTTGCCACAGGAAAGCCTCACCAGGCATTGCGAGGGATGCGCGTCAGCCCTCATTTCCAGCACCGTGACCGGCAAAAGATTTTGAATGCTGCTGACCGGAGGCGGGCCGACAGCCAGGCTGATATCACGGGCCAGTACGCGGATGCGCACCGGCGCGCCCAAAGCCAGCGCATTGTCTTTAACCCACAGACTGCCGCCGGGAAAGCCCACCCGCATCAAATGCCAGGCGGGATCGAACTCCTGCACCTTTGCGTGCAGCAGTACGCCCAGGTCTTCGCCGCTGGCCATGCTCGAGGCGCTGCGACCCAGCACCTGGGCTACCGGCCCGCTGTCGGCAAGCTTGCCCTGCTCCAAAACTAAGAGGTGGTCGGCCAAACGCACCACTTCGTCCAGCGCATGCGTCACGTACAACATGGGAATATGGACTTCGTCCCGAAGCCGTTCCAGCCAGGGAAGTATGTCCTGGCGCCTCGCGGCATCCAGGGCTGCCAGTGGCTCGTCCAGCAGCAGCACACGCGGTTGCAGGGCCAGGGCGCTGGCAATGGCGACGCGTTGGCGCTCTCCGCCCGAAAGTTCTTGTACTCGCCGCGTGAGCAAGTGCCCGATGCCCAGCAGTTCAATGGCTTGTTGCAGATGCTTTTGCCCGGCCTGCCGCTGCGCACTGCGGCGCAGCCCAAAGTGCAGATTGCCTTGCACTGTGAGGTGTTGGAGCAGACTGGCCTCCTGGAACACGTAGCCCAGCGGCCTGCGCCAGGTGGGCAGAAAGGTTTGCGCATCCTGCCAGACTTGGCCGCTCATTCGCACCAGCCCATGGGCAGGGCGCTCCAAACCGGCCACGCAGCGCAGTAAACTGGTTTTGCCTGAACCCGAGGCGCCAAACACGGCAGTAATACCTTGCGGCGGCAGGCTGATGTCCACTTCTAGCGTAAAGGCTGAGCGGACCAACTGCAGTGCGATGTGGTTTTCGGCAGACACGCCTAACTTCCCATCCGTAAGCCGCGTTTTTGCAGCAGGTTCAGACCCAGCAGCACCGCGAATGAAAAAATCAGCATACCCGCCGCCAAGGCATGCGCCTGGGTGTAGGCCATGGCTTCCACATGGCCGTAAATCTGGGTTGAGAGTACTCTGGTTTGGCCCGGGATATTGCCGCCCATCATCAATACCATGCCGAATTCGCCAATGGTGTGCGCGAAGCTGAGAACGGCAGCGCTCACAAAGCCAGGCCAGGCCAGCGGCAGTGCAACGCTGAAAAATGCGTCCAGCGGTGAGGCGCGCAGGGTGGCGGCGAGCTCTAATGGACGGTCGCCCATGTTTTGGAAGGCATGCAGCAGGGGCTGCACCGCAAAAGGCAGGGAGTACACCACCGAACCGATGACCAATCCGGCAAAGCTAAAGGGTAGGGTGCCCAGGCCCAAGAGAAGCGTCAGCCGACCCAAGGGGCCGTCCGGTCCCAGCGTCACCAGAAGATAAAAGCCCAAAACCGTAGGCGGTAACACCAGCGGCAGTGAGGTTAGCGCGGCCACCGGCGCGCGCCAGGCCGATTGGCTGCGCGCCAGCCACCAGGCCAGCGGGCTGGCCAGCATAAGCAGCACCACGGTGCTGATGCCTGCCAGACGCAAAGTCAAGCCAATGGCGTTCCAATCTTCGGGGGCAATCATGCTTGGCGGTCTAATGGGAGTAACCGTTATCACGCATCAAAGTGCGTGCACGCGGCGATCGCAAGAAAAGCATGAAGGACAGTGCTGCAGGATTTGCCTGACCCGACTTCAGCAATACCGCGTCCTGCCGCAAAGGGCTGTAGAGGGATTCGGGCACCAGCCAGGAGGAGCCAGGGAGACGCTTTCCGTCGACTATGAGCTGGGAGCTGGCGATGAAGCCTAGTTCCGCGTTACCGCTGGCCACGAATTGGTAGGCCTGCGTCACGCTTTCGCCCTGAACCAGGCGATCTTTTATCTGGGGAAGTACGCCCAGTTGCTCCAGCGCTTGCATTGCCGCTGTACCGTAGGGCGCTAGGCGCGGGTCGGCGATAGCCAATCGTTTAAAACGGGTGCTACGCAGAACCTCGCCTTGGGCATCCACCAGATCCGATTGCCTACTCCACAAGACCAAGCTCCCCAGTGCATAGGTGAAACGGCTGCCGGCAACGGCCAAACCCTCTTGCTCCAAAAGTAGTGGGGTTTGCGCGTCAGCAGCCAGCAACACCTGGAATGGAGCGCCATTTTTAATTTGGGCGTAGAACTTTCCGGTTGCACCCGTAATGATGCGTACTTGGTGCCCGCTTTCCTTTTCGAAAACTGGGGCGATGGCCTGCATGGTGCTTGAAAAATTGGCAGCTACAGCGACCTGAACCTCAGCCGCCCAGGAACACTGCGCCGTCAGGGCCAAAAATAGACTCCAAAACCGAATCCAATTGCGCCGCACCATGCCTATACATTCCTGTCTTGCTTGCTGCCCTTCAGTATAGGCCGCAGGCCAAGGCCCATAATGAACATAGGCCCTGACGGGCCTATATCTTGGAGAAGCAGAGCCCTCTAGAAGAGCCTGCGGTTTTGATTTGCGATCAGTCGCGCTCGCCGCCGAAAATACCCAGCAGCGCCAACAGACTCTGGAACACATTGATGATGTCCAGGTACAGCGCCAAGGTGGCGGTGATGTAGTTGGTTTCACCGCCATCGATGATTTGTTTGATGTCATACAGCATGTAGGCGCTAAATATCCCAATGGCCGCCATGGACAGAACCATCATGCCTACAGTGGACCCGACAAACATATTGATGACGCCGCCCACCAGCAGTACGATGACGCCGACAAACAGCCATTGGTTCATGCCTGACAGGTCACGTTTGATGACGGTGGCCAGGGTGGCCATCACCAAGAACACGCCCGCCGTTCCGCCGAAAGCGGTCATGATCAAGTCTGGACCGTTCTTAAAGCCCAACACGGACTCAATGAGGCGCGACATCATGAGGCCCATGAAAAAGGTAAAGGCCAGTAACACGGGGACTCCAGCAGCGGAGTTTTTTGTCTTTTGGATAGCGTAGATGAAACCAAAGGCCATGCCCAGAAAAAGTATGAAACCCAGAGCGCCGCTAAACAGTTGGCCCAGTCCAAACGCTACACCGGCCCAGGCACCCAGCACGGTGGGTACCAGACTCAGGGCAAGCAGCCAGTAAGTGTTACGCAAAACTTTATTGCGCTGCTCAAGGCTGGTGCCGTAGTTCAGACCTTGTTCTAAATAGGTGACTTGTTCATTCATAGTGCATCTCCAAAAGATTACTGTGGAAGGTGGTGACATTTTAAGCATCTACAAGGCCTTACACCGAATCGGGCTGGCGCATTAGCCCGATATTTGGCAGGGATGCCCTTTTTTCAGACGGGTCCACCAGGTTCGCCGGAGCGGTTATGCTGGCGTTTTCTCCTCTCCTGACACTTTTACTGGATCCATTTATGAAGACCAAAGCCACGCTTGAACTCGCAGATTTGAAAACCATCGCCGCTGCAGCTGAGGCTGAAGCCTTCAAACATGGCTGGGCCGTAAGCATCGCCATTGTGGACGAAGGTGGCCATTCCATGTGGTTTCAGCGCTTGGACGGCGCGGCCCCGATTTCTGCCCAAATCGCCCCGGCGAAAGCCCGCACTTCGGCGCTGGGCATGCGAGAAAGCAGGATTTACGAAGAAATGATCAATGGTGGTCGCATGTCATTCCTTAGCGCTCCAGGTTTGGAAGGCATGCTTGAAGGTGGTGTGCCCATCATGAAGGATGGGCAGTGCATTGGCGCGGTGGGCGTGAGCGGCGTTAAATCCAGCGAAGATGCGCAAGTGGCCCGCGCTGGCATCGCCGCCATCGGGCTTTAATTCAGCGCTCTATTTAAGCTACCCCAGCCTTGGGGGAGGGGTGCGAGCGCTTCGGTTTGGTGTGGTAAACATCAATAACTTAGCCGCTCGGGCTGCAATTCCTGAAGAATCGTGGTTGCAATTTCCTCTATGGACTTGGTCGTGGTGGACAGCCAGCGTATGCCAGCGCGTCGCATCATGCTTTCTGCTTCGTGCACTTCCATACGGCAGTTTTCTAGGGATGCATATTTGGAGTTGGGGCGCCGCTCGTTGCGTATTTCGCTCAAACGCTTCGGATGGATGCTCAGTCCAAAAATTTTGCGCTTATGAGGCACTAAAGCGACTGGTAGCTGGCGGCGCTCAAAGTCCTCGGGTATCAATGGATAGTTGGAGGCTTTTATGGCGTATTGCATCGCCAGATAGAGGGAGGTGGGCGTTTTCCCACTGCGGCTCACGCCTACTAGGATCACGTCCGACTGTTCCAGATCACGATTGCTCTGACCGTCGTCATGGGCCAGAGAAAAATTGATAGCCTCAATCCGCGCCTGATACTCTTGGCTTTTGCTGGCGTCGCTAAAGCGCCCGATACGGTGGTTGGAGGTGAGTTGCAACTCTTGTTCCAAAGGATGGACAAAAGTGCCAAACATGTCCAGCAACATGCCCTGGCAATTTTCTTGAATGACCTTGAGTACCTCCATATTGACCAGGGTGCTAAAGACAATCGGCGTTTGGCCGTCGTGCGTACCGGCATGGTTGATTTGGCGCACCGCCTGGTGGGCCTTGTCCACGGTGTCAATAAAGGGCAGGCGCACAGCGCGTGTGCGCACTTCGAATTGGGCAAGTATGGCTTTACCGAAGGTTTCTGCGGTGATGCCGGTACCGTCGGAGACAAAAAAAACACTGCGCTGGGGCATAGGACCTGACTTTAATGTGATCGGGCCCACCCGATGCGGAGCCCTAACGCAGCCCATTGTCCCGCATGTGCATGCCACCGGCGCCGCCGCCTAGCTCGCTCTCCCAACCCTACAATTGGGCCGCGCCGTACGAACAGGCCAGTGCACAGGCTCCAGAACTAGAACCATAAGGAGGCACTGCCCGCTTGATTCCTGCGCCAAACCGACCGCGAAAGCGCCCTGAAGGTTTGACCAGTTTTTAACTTTGGAGTTCCTATGTCAGTACTATTTAGCGACACCGCTTGGGTCGTTCCGTTCGAGCATTTGCGCTTGAGCGACGTGGAGGCCGTGGGTGGCAAAAACGCCAGCCTAGGGGAAATGATTTCTCAATTGCCAGGTGGGGTAAAAGTTCCTGGCGGCTTTGCTACTACGGCATTCGCCTTTCGCGAGTTTTTAAAGCACCAGGACTTAGCTGGACGCATCAGCCAGCGACTTAAGGCTTTGGATGTGGAGGACGTTCGCGCGCTGGCGCTGGCAGGCACCGAAATCCGCGCCATGGTAGAGGATCAACCATTTCCCAATGAGCTGGAAAAACAGATTCGTCAAGCGTTTATGCAATTGCAGTTGGGCGCGGCAAATGCCTCGTTTGCGGTACGTTCGTCTGCCACTGCAGAGGATTTGCCTGACGCCTCCTTTGCCGGTCAGCAGGAGACTTTTCTCAATGTCTCGGGTATTGAAGATGTCTTGCAGAAAATCCGCGAGGTGTTTGCCTCCCTGTACAACGATCGCGCCATAAGTTACCGCGTGCACAAAGGCTTTGCGCATGACAACGTGGCCTTGAGTGCAGGGGTGCAACGCATGGTCCGCTCAGACTTGGGCGCGGCGGGCGTCATGTTTACCTTGGACACCGAGTCCGGCTTTAGAGATGTGGTTTTCATCACCTCCAGCTACGGGCTGGGCGAAACCGTGGTGCAAGGCGCAGTCAATCCGGACGAGTTTTATGTCCACAAGCCCATGCTGCGCGCAGGCAATCGGGCCATTATCCGGCGCAGCCTGGGCTCCAAACTGTTGCAAATGGAATTCACCAGCGCCGCCGAACAGTCCGCAGGTGCCAAACTGGTCAAAACCACCGATGTGCCGACCGAGTTGCGTAATCGCTATTCGCTGACCGACGCTGACATAGAGCAATTGGCCCGCTACGCTCTGGTCATCGAAGACCACTACGGGCGTCCCATGGACATTGAATGGGGGAAGGACGGGGTGGACGGTGAGCTCTACATCTTGCAAGCGCGACCGGAGACGGTAAAAAGCCAAGCTGGCAATTCTGTGGAGTACCGCTACCAGCTCAAAGGAAAGGGTGCGGTCTTGGCCGAAGGCCGGGCTATCGGACAAAAAATTGGTACAGGGCCGGTCCGGATCGTGCACCACATCAGCGATATGGATATGGTGCAAGCGGGCGATGTGCTTGTAACCGACATGACCGATCCCAACTGGGAGCCAGTGATGAAGCGGGCCTCAGCCATCATCACCAACCGCGGCGGGCGTACCTGCCACGCAGCCATCATTGCACGCGAATTGGGTATCCCGGCGGTCGTTGGTTGCGCTAACGCAACCGAGCGCTTGGCCGAGGGCGCGCTGGTAACCGTGGTGTGCTCCGAAGGCGATACCGGATTTGTTTACGACGGATTGCTGGAGACCGAAGTCTCCGAAGTGCAGCGCGGCCTGATGCCCGAGATCGCGGTCAAGATCATGATGAATGTGGGCAATCCACAGCTCGCGTTTGACTTTTGCCAGTTACCCAATGAGGGGGTGGGCCTGGCCCGGTTGGAGTTCATTATCAATAACAACATCGGCGTGCATCCCAAAGCGATTCTGGACTATCCCAATGTCGATGCCGATCTGAAAAAAGCCGTGGAATCGGTGGCGCGCGGCCATGCCTCGCCCCGCGCGTTTTATGTGGACCGGGTGGCCGATGGTGTGGCCACAATTGCAGCAGCCTTTTGGCCTAAGCCCGTGATTGTCCGCCTGTCCGACTTCAAATCTAACGAATACCGTAAGCTCATTGGCGGCAGTCGCTATGAACCGGAAGAAGAGAACCCGATGCTGGGCTTTCGCGGGGCCGCACGTTATGTAAGTGCCGACTTCGGCGAGGCTTTTGCCATGGAGTGCGAAGCGCTCAAGCGGGTGCGCCAGGAGATGGGTTTGAATAATGTGCAAATCATGGTGCCCTTTGTGCGAACCCTGGAGCAGGCGCGCAAAGTCACCGAGCTTCTGGCGCGCCAGGGCTTGGAGCGCGGCAAGGACGGATTGCAACTGGTCATGATGTGCGAAATCCCCAGCAATGCGATTTTGGCTACGGAGTTCTTGCAGTACTTCGATGGTTTTTCGATCGGCTCCAACGACCTTACCCAACTAACGCTAGGCTTGGATCGGGACTCTGGCATGGAGCTCTTGGCAGCGGATTTTGACGAGCGCGACCCGGCTGTGCAAGCCATGATCCGTATGTCTATCAAGGCCTGCTTGGCCCAAGGAAAGTATGTGGGCATCTGTGGGCAGGGTCCCAGCGACCATCCCGACTTTGCCCGTTGGCTGGTGAAAGAAGGTATCTCCTCGATTTCTCTCAACCCGGACTCGGTGATTTCAACCTGGCAGGAACTCGCCAAAGAATGAGTAATGTGCAAACCATAGTGCGTTGGCCGCTGCACGCGGCCTTACTCAGCCTGTGGTTTGCTGCCTCGTTCGGGGTAGTCTTTTTTGCCCGCGACTTGGATAGCCTAGTGGCCGGTTGGCCGGTGGGTTTTTGGTTTGCCGCGCAAGGCTCGGTGCTGGTGTTCATCGGCATCGTTGTTTTTTTTGCCTGGCGCCAAAACCGGCGCGATGTTTTTCTAGACCTGACGACGCCTGCGCCCCACACACCTACCGGTCTGCATCGCCGATTTGCAATCTATTTGTTTGGCATATTGGCTTGTTTCCTCGGCTTGGGTTTGGCCCAGTACGCGGGCTTGCCGAAGCCATGGATCGCGGGAATTTTTCTGTCGCTGACATTGGTGCTGTATGCCGCTATCGGCGTCTCTGGGCGAACCACCAATGTGGACCAGTATTACGTGGCAGGTCGCGGTATCCCCGCGGTCTATAACGGCATGGCCACGGCGGCCGATTGGATGAGCGCAGCATCTTTCATCAGCTTGGCCGGCAGCCTTTATTTGCAAGGTTTTTCCGGGATGGGAGAGCAACCCGGTGGCCTGGCATACGTGCTGGGTTGGACTGGCGGCTTTTGTCTTCTGGCCTTGCTGGTGGCTCCCTATTTACGCCAATGCAATATCTACACTCTGCCAGATTTTTTTGCCTTACGTTTTGGCGGTAAGTGGCCACGTCGGATTGCGGCTCTGGCCGCTATCTTGTGTTCGTTTACCTATGTGGTGGCGCAGATTTACGGCGTCGGCCTGATTACCTCGCGCCTGACCGGTTTGCATTTTGAAATCGGAATTTTGTTGGGCTTGGGTGGTGTACTAGTTTGCTCTTTTTTGGGTGGCATGCGCGCGGTTACTTGGACGCAGGCTACGCAGTACGTCTTGTTAATTTTGGCTTTTTTATTGCCCGTTAGTTGGCTGTCCTACCAACAAACCGGCAACCCGATAGCTGCATTCGCCTACGGCCAGCAATTGGCCAAAATTACGGCGCTGGAGGGGCAAATACAGGCTTCGCCGGCCGAAGCGGAGGTCATGGCTCTGTACCTGGAACGCGCACAGAATTTGCGCGCTAAGTTGGGAGATGTCGATGCGGCGCTGCGGGCCGAGCGCTTGGCGCTGCGCTCGGAAATTCAAGCCTTGGGCGATGCGCCAGCCCAGCAAGCTGCGGTGAACCGACTGCGCAAGGAACTTGCCACTTTGCCCAAAGATGCAGATGCCGCCCGCGCCCAATGGACTCGCCAGATTAACGACTACCTGGAGCGCGCCCACGCTTTATCCGGCCTCAACCCCCATACCCGTGCCTTCGCGGGCGACCCGCAGGGTAGCGAGCAGGAAGTTGCGCTTTTCAATAATTCCAGAGCCAATTTCTTGGCATTGATGTTTTGCCTGATGGTGGGGACAGCTGGGCTGCCGCACTTGCTTACCCGTTTTTTAACCACTCCATCGGTGAGCGAGGCGCGAAGTTCGGTAGCCTGGTCTTTGGTTTTTATTGCACTGCTTTATTTGTGCGCCCCCGCCTTAGCAGTTTTGGTGAAGTACGAGGTGATGGCCCATTTGGTGGGTCAACCTATCGATGCGCTGCCCGCTTGGATGGCGCAGTGGTCTAGAGACCCCAGTCTTTTGGCGTTTTCCGATGTGAATGGCGACGGTCTGTTGCAATTTGCGGAGTTACATGTGGGGGCTGACTTGATCATGTTGGCAAGCCCTGAAATCGGTGGTTTGCCCTATGTGTTCTCCGTCCTGGTCGCTGCGGGCGGTTTGGCAGCGGCTTTGTCAACCGCTGACGGACTGTTACTCACCATCGGCAATGCGCTAGCACATGACTTGGCGTTTGAAGGCGAGAACGATCCCGTCAAAGCCATGCGCACCGTTATGTGGTCCAAGTTTGCACTTTTGGTGGTCGCATTGATTGCGGCCTATACCGCCGCGCAGCGCCCGGCAGGTATTTTGTACTTGGTTGCAGCATCGTTTTCGCTTGCCGGTGCTGGGCTGGTACCGGCGATGGTGCTGGGCATTTTTTGGCGTGGCACCACCCGCGCCGGCGTTGTCGCAGGGATGTTGACCGGACTTGGCGTCACTTTGTATTACATGCTCAGTAATTTACCCATCTTGCGAGAGGCGCTGGGGCTTGGGCCCGCAGGCGCACTTTGGTGGGGGATTCAGCCGGTGTCGGCGGGCGTTTTCGGTGTGCCTGCGGGATTTTTGGCCACTCTGGTAATCAGTGCATTGACGTGGGATAAAGAAAATACTGCACTAGATTTTCGTTTCTGAAGACTTCAGGCCTGCAGGCGCAGCGCTGTCACCCTGCTCGGGATACCAACCTGCGGGTAGCCGCCAATTGCTACGGGCTATAATCGTGGGCTTTTCGCCTTGCTGCACCCCGATTAGACGCCGGGGGTAGCTTTTTCCGGCCCAAAAGGGCCCATCCATAAGGAGTATCTATGCGTCACTACGAAATCATTCTCATGATTCATCCGGATCAGAGCGAACAAGTTCCAGCCATGCTGGAGCGTTACAAGGGCATGATCACCGCCGGCGGTGGCAAAGTGCACCGGGTTGAAGACTGGGGCCGTCGCCAGATGGTGTACCTGATCAACAAGCTTGCGAAAGCGCATTATCTGTGCGTAAACATTGAAGCCGATCAGGCCGTGATGGCTGAACTCGAGCATGCATTCAAGTTCAACGACGCGGTTTTGCGTCACCTTACCGTATCCAAGAAGAAGGCCGATACCGGTCCCTCTTCGATGATGAAAACCGTGGAGCGTGAAGACGCTCGTAAGACCCAACAGGCTGAATACCAGTCCTGATTCACGTTTAAAACATCGAATCAACGCCAGGAGTGTCCGCCAACGCAGTTGTTTTGACCGCTTGTATCGCCGAGGTGCAGACCTTACGTTATACGCCGGCTGGTATCCCAGTGCTACAGCTGGTGCTAGAGCATCATTCTGAAGTGCAGGATGCACAGGGTAAGCGGCAAGTGAAGATGGTGCTCAAGGCTATGGCGTTTGGCGCGCTAGCTGAAAGGCTGGTAAGCCAGGCAGTAGGAAGTAGTTGGGAATTCCACGGCTACCTCAGTAACGCCAGGGCTGGTAAATCGATTGTTTTGCAGATTCAGGATTTTTCGCAAAATTTGTTATAGGAGGCTTTATGGCCACGTTCAAGAAGTTCAATAAAGACAAGCGCCCCAAGCGCAATACCCAATCGCTGCTGTTCAAGCGCAAGCGCTTTTGCCGCTTTACCGTCACCGGTGTTGAAGAGATCGACTACAAGGACATCGATACCTTGCGCGATTTCATCGCTGAAAACGGCAAGATCATTCCCGCCCGTTTGACCGGTACCCGCGCTATTTTCCAGCGCCAACTCAATACCGCTATCAAACGCGCGCGCTTTCTGGCGCTGCTGCCGTACAGCGACCAACACAAGATCTAAGGAGTTCGATCATGCAAATTATTCTCCTCGACAAGGTGGTCAACCTGGGTAATCTGGGCGAAATCGTTAGAGTCAAAGACGGCTACGCCCGTAATTTTTTAATCCCTTCGGGCCGTGCGCGCCGTGCCACCGAGTCGGCCAAGGCTGAATTCGAAGCGCGCCGCGTGGAATTGGAAAAAGCCGCTGCTGCCAAACTGGCGGCAAGCCAGAAGCTGGGTGAGAAACTCGGCGGAAGCTCCATCAAGTTGACCCAAAAAGCCGGCGTCGACGGACGCTTGTTTGGCTCGGTTACCAATGCAGATATCGCGCAAGAGTTGGTCAAGGGCGGCTACGAAGTCGTTAAATCGAATATCCGTATGCCTAATGGCCCGATCAAGGTGGTGGGCGATACCCAGGTCAGTGTGTCTTTGCACACCGACGTGGTGGTCGATATCACGGTGTCGGTCTACGGCGAATCGACCTGATCGAGACCGCTAAGGTTCAGGTTAAGCTGTAGGGTCGTGGGCCCTACGGTACCTGGCTCAAAAAGCCGCCTGGGTTTGCCCTCGCGGCTTTTTTTTTATTGGAATATCGTCCCGTTGGAACAGGGTGCTTGGCACTTTGCAGGGTGGCAATCAAAAGGATGGATGCATGTCTGAAGACGGTTTAATGCCGGACGATTCGTTAGCCGACAGGCAACTAGCGCAACTGCGCATTCCGCCCCATTCGATGGAAGGCGAGTCCAGCGTGCTGGGCGGTCTGCTGTTGGACAACAATGCCTGGGACCGCGTCAGCGACGTGGTGCAAGAAGGTGACTTTTACCGCTACGAGCACAAGCTAGTATTTGCCGCCATCGGTTCCTTGGTCAATAGCAGTCGGCCGGCCGACGTCATCACGGTGTATGAGCATTTGCAAAGCCAGGGCCATGGTGACGAGATTGGAGGATTGGTCTATCTCAATTCGCTGGCGCAGTACGTGCCCAGCGCAGCCAATATCCGCCGCTATGCCGAAATCGTGCGCGACCGCTCGATCCTGCGCAAACTGGTGACCGCCAGCGACGATATCGCCACCAGTGCGTTTAACACCAAGGGACGTGCGGTTTCCGAAATCGTGGACCAGGCCGAGCAAAAAATATTCAATATCGGTGAGCAGGGCAAGCGCAATAGCGACGGCTTTCAGGGCATGGAAACTCTGGTAGTCAAACTGCTTGACCGCGTGCAGGAAATGGCCGATAACCCCAATGACGTCACCGGCGTGCCTACGGGTTTTTACGACCTTGACCGGATGACCGCTGGTTTGCAAGCTGGCGATTTGGTGGTGCTTGCAGCCCGCCCGTCTATGGGGAAAACGGCTTTGGCGATCAATATTGCCGAACATGTGGCGCTCAACGAAGGTTTACCAGTGGCCGTGTTTTCCATGGAGATGGGCGCCGCGCAATTGGCGGTGCGTATCGTTGGCTCCATTGGCCGTATTGACCAAAGCCATTTGCGGACCGGCAAGCTGACTGAGGAAGAATGGCCGCGCCTAACGGAGACCATTGAAAAACTGCGCACCATCTCCCTGCATATTGACGAAAGCGCGGGCCTGAGCGCGGGCGATTTGCGCTCGAGCGCACGAAGGCTGTCGCGTAGCTGCGGGCAACTAGGCTTGATTGTGGTGGACTATTTGCAGCTCATGAATGGTACCAGCGACGGTGAAAACCGCGCCACCGAACTGGGCGAAATTTCGCGGGGCCTGAAGATGCTAGCCCGCGAACTCAAATGCCCTGTGCTGGCCTTGTCACAGCTCAACCGCAGTGTGGAGCAGCGGCCCGATAAACGGCCCATGATGAGCGACTTGCGCGAGTCCGGCGCGATCGAGCAGGACGCCGACATCATTATGTTTATCTACCGCGACGAGTACTACACCAAAGAGGCTTGCAAAGAGCCGGGTGTCGCCGAGATCATCATCGCCAAGCAACGTAACGGCCCCACTGGAACCGTTAAGCTGGCTTTCCTGCGCAATATCACCAAGTTTGAGAACTTGGCGCATGGCGGAGGCGGAGACTTTTAAGCCGCTGGCCTACAGCACGTCGCTGGCAAAGTCGGCCAGGCGCGAGCGCTCGCCGCGCGCCAGAGTGATGTGACCACCATGCGGCCAGCCTTTAAATCGGTCCACCGCGAAAGTCAGACCCGAAGAGCCTTCCGTCAGGTAAGGCGTATCAATTTGCGCAAGGTTGCCCATACAAACGATTTTGGTACCCGGCCCTGCGCGGGTAATCAATGTCTTCATCTGCTTGGGCGTCAGGTTTTGCGCCTCGTCGATGATCACGTACTTGTTTAAGAAAGTGCGCCCGCGCATGAAGTTCATACTCTTGATCTTGATGCGGCTGCGGATCAGTTCTGAGGTGGCAGCTCGGCCCCATTCACCGGCACTGCTGTCAGTTTTCCCCAGCACTTCCAGGTTATCGTCTAGCGCGCCCATCCAGGGGCCCATTTTTTCCTCTTCCGTGCCCGGCAGAAAGCCGATATCCTCGCCCACGCTGACGGTGGCGCGGGTGACGATGATCTCGGTGTAGCGCCTATCGTCCAGCACCTGCGTGAGTCCGGCGGCCAGTGCCATAAGTGTTTTGCCGGTGCCTGCGGTTCCCGTCAGGGTAACAAAGTCCACGTCCGGATCGGTAAGCAAATTCATTGCAAAATTTTGCTCACGGTTACGTGTGGTCACGCCCCAGACTGCGTTTTTCATATGGTTGAAATCACGCAAGGTCTTTAGCACCGCGGTGTTACCACGGATTTCGGTCACGCGGGCGTACAAACTGGGTTCGCCCGGCGACTCAAAATAGACGAACTGGTTGATCAGCATCTGCGGCACGATAGGGCCGTCGATTTTGTAAAACGTGTGCTGGCCTTGTTGCCAACTCTCGATTTTTTGACCGTGGGTGGCCCAAAAATCGCCTGGCAAGGCCATGGCACCCGAATACAGCAGGTCGCCGTCCTCCAATGTCTTGTCGTTTTGGTAATCGTCGGTGGCTAGACCGAGCGCGCGCGCCTTTACCCGCATGTTGATGTCTTTAGACACCAGCACCACTTCGCGCGGCGCGTACTGAGTCCTCAAGGCATCCACCACGCCCAAAATCTGGTTGTCCGCTTTGCCTTGCGGCAGACTGCCCGGCAAGCTGTAGTCCAACGCCAGGGTTTGGAACATGAGTTTGCCCTTGGCCTCGCGCTGGCCGGTGCTGTCAAGCTTGAAGCCGCTGCTGATGTCAGCGCCCGGTGTGCCGGCCAAAGCATCCAAAGTCCGGCTGGTTTGCCGCGCATTGCGCGCAACCTCAGTCATTCCTTTTTTGTGCCCGTCCAGCTCTTCGAGCACAATCATTGGCAGAAAAATATCGTGTTCCTCGAAGCGGAACAAGCACATCGGGTCATGCAGCAGCACATTCGTGTCCAGCACAAATAACTTCGCCGGACCCGTGCGCCGCGCTTTTTTCTCTCCGCGAGCACCGGCTTTCCCTGTGGTGCCCATTGCCACTGGCTGCGCCTGCTCGGCCCTGGCGATGGGCTCGGGCTGTGGTGCACGCGCCTGTGGGTAGCTGCTTGCAGGCAGCGCAGCTGAGATTGGAATTACCTGGGCACTGCCGCGGGGTAACGCTTGTTGCTCGAGTCGCGCGATACGCACGGGCGCTTTTGCTTCCGGTTCACGGCCAGCAGCAGCGGGGCGTTTAGCGCTCGCTGATCTACCTTTCGGGGTTGATTTGGAGAATGCGGAGGGAGAGAGTTTGTCAGCGGGCTTGGTCGGCGCGGGTGGCAATGGCATGTCGTAGGACTCGAGATGGTGAAAAATCAGTTGGCAATCACCGCAGGATACAAAAAAGGCCACCTTGGTATGAGGCGGCCTCTGTCGGGAGCGGTGAACTTTGCGAGCATCGATGCATTATGCATGAGGCCTATGGCAGGAAAATGAAGTGCTAAAACCCAACAGTGAAGCGATCAGGCTTTGGCGTTCAGCGCTCTCACTGCGTGCAATACCTCTTCCACATGGCCCGGCACTTTGAGACCGCGCCATTCTTCCTTAACCAGGCCATCAGAGCCGATCAGGAAAGTACTGCGTTCGATCCCTTTGACTTTTTTGCCATACATGATCTTGTTTTTGACCACGCCGAACATGTGGCACATTTTTTCTTCGGTATCGGCAACCAGTTCAAACGGCAATTCCAGGCGCGCTTTGAATTCATCATGCGATTTCATATTGTCGCGGGAGACGCCAAACACCTGGCTACCGGCCTTCACGAAATCCGCGTAGTGATCGCGAAACTGCATGGCTTCCGTGGTGCAGCCAGGGGTGTTGTCCTTGGGGTAAAAATAAAGCACCAGGGTCTTGCCCACGTGCGAGTTGTTGGTTACCCGCACGCCGCCAGTGGCGTTGGCTTCAAATTCTGGTAAGGGCTTGTTGACAACGATCGCCATAGGGTATTGAGTCTCGCGTGCAGTGTGTGTCAGGCAGGCCGTCGCGCTGTGGATGGAACTTATTGTGCGGCGGCGATATCCGTCGATTTTACGCTGAAAACTTGGAGGGCTCGGCTCAACGCGGCGCGGCGCATGCGCTACACCAGCAATGCCGCGATGACTTTGCGGCCCTCGGCCGCCAGAAAATTGAAAGTTCTACAGGCGGCTGGGGTGTCCATGGTTTCGACCCCGATACGGCGCGCATAGAGCGCGCTCAGCCACTGCGCTTGCGGGAAACGCAGCCTCTCACCACTGCCAAAAAGCACGAGTTCGGCGCCCCAGTCAGCGAAACAGTCAAACTGTGCTGTGCCCATATGCTCAAACCCATCGCAGCCCCAGGCTTGCTGGTGCCCCATGCTACTGAGCAGCATGCTGTGCGTCACCTTGTCTCCGTTAATGGCGATCCAACCCGGCCCGTAGCCTGTAAGACTTGGGCCCCGGGCTTGGTCTGCTTGAAGTTTCATGGCGGATAAATACCAGCCCAAAGGCCGGCCTGTGCAAAGAAAAAGTATTGAACTGTGGTCAAATTATAGGTTTCGCCCTTAGCGTGCTTGCATTGGAGTGCCATTGAAAAACATTCAGAAATCCGCCAAATTAGCCAACGTCTGCTATGACATCCGCGGTCCCATCATGGACCGCGCGCGGCAGATGGAGGAGGACGGGCAAAAAATCATAAAGCTCAATATTGGCAATTTAGCGGTATTTGGCTTTGATGCGCCGGAAGAAATCCAACAGGACATGATCCGCAATTTGCCCAACTCTTCCGGCTATTCCGATAGCAAGGGCATTTTTTCGGCGCGCAAAGCGGTCATGCACGAGACCCAAAAACAGGGCATCAAGGGCGTGGCACTCGATGATATTTATTTGGGTAACGGCGCCAGCGAACTGATCGTGATGGCGACCAATGGTCTGCTCGATGACGGCGATGAATTGTTGTTGCCTGCCCCTGACTACCCGCTGTGGACAGCCGCTGCCAGCTTGTCCGGCGGCACCCCAGTGCATTACCGCTGCGACGAATCGAAGGGCTGGATGCCAGATATCGCCGACATCCGCGCCAAAATCACGCCGCGCACCAAGGGAATTGTGGTCATCAACCCCAACAACCCGACCGGCGCGCTGTACTCCGACACTTTGCTGCTGGAGATAGTGGCGATTGCGCGCGAACATGGCTTAGTCTTGTTTGCCGATGAGGTGTACGACAAAGTTTTGTACGACGGGGTGCGCCACACCGCGATTGCCTCACTCAGCCAGGATGTTTTGACCCTTACCTTTAATTCACTGTCAAAAAGCTACCGCTCTTGCGGCTATCGCGCGGGCTGGTTGGCTTTGTCCGGCGACAAGCGCAATGCAAAGGACTACATCGAGGGTCTGAACATGCTCTCGAACATGCGCTTGTGCGCCAATGTGCCGGGTCAATACGCGATTCAAACCGCACTGGGCGGCTACCAAAGCATAGATGATCTGGTGTGCGAAGGCGGGCGGCTGCGCCGCCAGCGCGACTTGGCCTATGAACTCATTACCGCAATTCCCGGTGTCAGCTGCGTCAAGCCGCGCGCCGCGCTCTACATGTTTCCGCGTCTGGATCCAGTGATGTACCCGATTGCAGACGACCAGAAATTTTTCCTCGATGTGTTGCAGGAGACCCGTGTAATGCTGGTGCAGGGAACGGGCTTTAATTGGGAAGCACCGGACCATTTCCGGATTGTTTTTTTACCGCACGAGGATGATTTGCGCGAGGCGATAGGGCGCTTGGAGCGGTTTTTAGACCGGTATCGCTTGATTCACGCAGTCGCTTAGTTTTTTTGTTGCTTAAAGGTCATGATGAAGCCTATCAAGGTCGGTTTATTGGGGATTGGTACGGTTGGCGGAGGCACTTACCGTGTTTTGCTGCGCAACCAGCAAGAAATAATTCGTCGCGCCGGGCGAGGAATTGAAATATGTATTGTTGCGGCCCGCGATCTTGTGCGCGCAAAGGCCTTAGTCAGCGAAACGGTACAAGTAACTTCAGACCCGTTCGAGGTCGTCAACAACCCAGACGTAGAGATTGTGGTGGAAGTGATTGGCGGTACCACCTTGGCAAAAGATCTCGTTTTGCGAGCGATTGCCAACGGCAAGCATGTGGTGACTGCCAATAAGGCATTGCTTGCTGAACACGGAAACGAAATTTTTTCTTTGGCACAGAAAAATGGGGTGATGGTTGCGTTTGAGGGCGCGGTAGCCGTCAGCATCCCCATCATTAAAGCCCTGCGTGAGGGCTTGTCGGGCAACCGGATTGAGTGGGTCGCCGGCATTATCAATGGCACGACCAATTTCATTTTGAGCCAAATGCGTGATAAGGGACTCGGCTTTGACGAAGCATTAGCCCAAGCCCAAGCCTTAGGTTATGCCGAAGCGGATCCTAGTTTTGACATCGAAGGCTTTGATGCTGCGCACAAAGCAACCATTTTGGCTTCGGTCGCTTTCGGCATTCCGATCCAATACCGCAAAGACCATGTGGAGGGCATCACCCGTTTGGCTGCAACCGACATTAGCTACGCCTTTCAAATGGGCTATCGGATTAAGCTGTTGGGCATTGCAAAGAAGACCTCTTTGGGCGTCGAGTTACGCGTACACCCCACCTTGATACCTTCCAGGCGTTTATTGGCAAACGTAGAAGGTTCCATGAATGGCATCATGGTGAAAAGTGATGCTGCCGGTATCACCATGTACTACGGCGCCGGAGCCGGAGCCGAGCAAACCGGCAGCGCTGTTATCGCCGACCTCGTCGATGTCACGCGCTTGCACACCGCTGATGCGGCGCAGCGTGTACCGCACCTGGCTTTCCAACCTGATGCGATGAGTGATTTACCCATTTTGCCGATGAGCCAGGTCGTGACCAGTTACTACCTGCGTTTGCGGGTGGCTGATCAGGCCGGGGTGCTAGCCAAGGTGACCGGCATATTGGCCGAGGCCGATATCAGTATAGATGCAGTGCTGCAGCGCGAGGCAGATGAAATCGATGGCGATAGCGCCAGCCAAACCGACTTGATCATCCTGACGCATGACTGCCAAGAGGCGCGCATGGACGCCGCCTTGTCACGCATGCAGGCGCTGCCCACCGTGCTGCAAAACATAGTGCGTATCCGCAAGGAAGAGTTAGCCTGATGCGATACATCTCCACGCGCACCGCGCAGACTCAGGCGCAGCCCAAACGCTTTTGTGAAATCTTGCTCGAGGGCCTTGCACCAGATGGTGGGTTGTACCTGCCTACGCACTATCCGCAGGTCAGTAGTGAGACATTGATGCGCTGGCGTGCCCTGCCTTATGCAGACTTGGCTTTTGAAATTTTGTCCTTGTATGTGGACGACATTCCTGAGGCTGATTTGCGCACCTTGTGTCGCAAAACCTATACCCTTGAGGTCTTTGGCTCCGAAGCCATTGTGCCGCTGAAGCGGCTGGACGATGGCTTGTACCTGCAAGCGCTCTCCAACGGCCCGACGCTGGCTTTCAAAGACATGGCCATGCAGCTGTTGGGCAATTTATTTGAATACGAACTGGCGCGGCGCGGCGAAGAGCTCAATATTTTCGGTGCCACCAGCGGCGATACGGGAAGCGCGGCAGAGTATGCGATGCGCGGCAAACAGGGCGTACGCGTGTTCATGACCAGCCCGGATGGGCGCATGAGTCCTTTTCAACAGGCGCAGATGTTCAGCTTGCTCGACGAGAACATCCACAACATCGCCATACGCGGGGTGTTTGACGATTGCCAAGACTTGGTCAAAGCGGTCTCGAATGACCTGGCCTTCAAACAACGCTACAAAATCGGCACCGTCAATTCAATCAACTGGGCGCGCCTGATGGCGCAAGTGGTGTACTATTTTGCTGGCTATTTTCAGGCTACCTCGAGCAACACCGAGCGGGTGTCTTTTTGTGTGCCAAGCGGTAACTTCGGCAATGTATGCGCTGGCCATGTCGCACGCATGATGGGCCTTCCCATCGAAAAATTGGTGGTTGCCACCAATGAAAACGATGTACTCGATGAGTTTTTCCGTACCGGCGTTTACCGGGTGCGGGGCAGCGCGGATACGCATGAAACCTCAAGCCCGTCCATGGATATCTCCAAGGCAAGTAATTTTGAGCGTTTTGTATTCGACTTACTAGGCCGTGACAGCGCGCGCGTGGCGGAATTGTTCGGCGCCGGTCTGGCGCGCGACAGGGTGTTCGATTTGCACGCTGACCCGCTATTTGCACAAGCGGCAAGTGTTTACGGTTTTGCCAGCGGCAAGAGCACGCACGCCGACCGCATCGCGACTATTCGCCACACCTGGCAGCGTTATGGGGTGATAGTTGATACCCATACTGCGGATGGTCTCAAAGTGGCTCACGATAACCGCCAGGCAGGCATTCCTATGGTGGTACTGGAAACCGCTTTGCCTATTAAATTCGCATCCACGATTGTGCAAGCATTGGGGCGCGAGCCCGAGCGTCCGGCGAAGTTCGTCGGCATTGAAGGCCTGCCCAAGCGCGTGAAGGTGATGGATGCAGATGTGCAGGCGATAAAAGCCTATATCACCGCGGCTTGCGCCTGAACTAACTCTATGTCCACGCCGCCCCGCAGCCTGCTCTTGCCGCTCGAAACGGCGGTTGCGCAATTGCTAAAGACTTTGGATGACCGGCCGCTTCGCTCAGAAATGCTGAGTACCCTGCAGGCCGATGGCCGGGTGCTGGCGCAAGATGTGGTGTCAAAGCTGGAAGTTCCGCCGCATGACAACAGCTCCATGGATGGTTACGCCCTGCGTTGCGCAGATCTTGTTCCCGGGCGCTCACTGGCGGTCTCCCAACGCATACCCGCTGGCAGCCAGGG
>Ga0187844_10000579_pt1 | contig 28669 bp, 21 predicted proteins | sample SpaLakP09_SKY_50_FD_134517 | JGI IMG/M metagenome (GOLD analysis project Ga0187844, IMG submission 134517) | Oligotrophic lake water microbial communities from Sparkling Lake, Wisconsin, USA - SP09_SKY_50 | ecosystem: Environmental > Aquatic > Freshwater > Lake | place: USA: Sparkling Lake... | reverse complement strand
GGCGCGTAGGTCAGGTTGGGGCTTTCGGTGTTGAGCAGCGAGTAGTCGTTGCCGCGGCGCAGCTCGAGGGTGACCTCGCCGGTGACGGCATGGGCAATCCAGCGCTGGGCGGCTTCGCGCAGCATGATGGCCTGCGGGTCGAACCAGCGGCCCTGGTAGAGCAGGCGGCCCAGCTTGCGGCCGTTGTCGCGGTACTGCTCGATGGTGTCCTCGTTGTGGATGCCGGTCACCAGGCGCTCGTAGGCGATGTGCAGCAGCGCCAGGCCGGGAGCCTCGTAGATGCCTCGGCTCTTGGCCTCGATGATGCGGTTCTCGATCTGGTCGCTCATGCCCAGGCCGTGACGGCCGCCGATGCGGTTGGCTTCCAGGATCAGCTCGACCGGGTCGTTGAACTGCACGCCGTTCAGGGCGACCGGCTGGCCTTCCTCGAAGCGCACGGCGACTTCCTCGCGCTTGATGACCACGTCGTCCTTCCAGAACGCGACACCCATGATGGGGTTCACGATCTTCATGCCGGAGTTCAGGTGCTCCAGATCCTTGGCCTCGTGGGTGGCGCCCAGCATGTTGGAGTCGGTGCTGTAGGCCTTTTCGGCGCTCATCTTGTAGCCGAAGCCGTGCTGCGTCATGAAGGCGCTCATCTCGGCTCGGCCGCCCAGCTCGTCGATGAAGAGCTGGTCCAGCCAGGGCTTGTAGATCTTGAGTGAGGGGTTGGTCAGCAGGCCGTAGCGGTAGAAACGCTCGATGTCATTGCCCTTGAAAGTCGAGCCGTCACCCCAGATGTTGACGTCGTCCTCCTTCATGGCGGCCACCAGCATGGTGCCGGTGACGGCGCGGCCCAGGGGCGTGGTGTTGAAGTACGTGGCGCCGGCGGTCGTGATGTGGAAGGCGCCGGACTGCAGCGCGGCGATGCCTTCGTGCGCCAGCTGGCGGCGGCAGTCGATCAGACGGGCCAGTTTGGCGCCGTACTCCATGGCCTTGCGCGGGATGGCGTCGTAATCGGGCTCGTCGGGCTGGCCCAGGTTGGCGGTGTAGGCGTAGGGCTCGGCACCCTTGAGCTTCATCCACAGCAAGGCGGCGCTGGTGTCGAGGCCGCCCGAGAAGGCGATGCCGACCTTCTGGCCGATGGGGAGGTTTTGCAGGATGGTGGCCATGAGGATCAACCGAAGTGGCAGATGTAGTGGTAGGGCTCGGTGACCCGGATTTCAAACGAGGAATTGCCGGGCACGCTGAACTTCTGGCCCGCGGAAGACTTGACCCAGGCATCCGAGCCCTTGAGCTTGTACTCACAGCTGCCGGCTACGCATTCCATGATCTCGGGGGCACCGGTGTTGAAAGTCAGGGTGGCGGGCAGGACCACGCCGACAGACTTCTTGGTGCCGTCGGCGAGGGTGATGCTGTGGCTGACGCACTTGCCGTCGAAATAGACGTTGGCCTGGGTGGCGACGGTCACGCCGGTGTATTGCTGGGTCATGGTGTATTGCTCTGATTTCAGGGGCGAATCCGTGATTTTAAGGCAGGTGCTTACTACTACAGCCGGCTTAGCCAGTTGGCAGCGTTAAAGCCCACGGTCACTTCCTGTGCGTTCCATTCAACGACGGGCCGTTTGATCACGCTGGCCTGGGCCAGCATGATGGCGCGGGCGCTGCGGGCATCGGTGACGGCGGCCTGGGTGGCCGCGTCCAGCTTGCGCCAGGTCGTGCCCTGGCGGTTCAGCAGCTTTTCCCAGCCGGCGCTGGCCAGCCAGTGGTCCAGCCGGGCTTCGGGCACCCCCAGCTTCTTGAAATCGTGGAATTGCACCTCCACCTGATGTTCGGCAAGCCAGGCGCGCGCCTTCTTGACCGTGTCGCAGTTGGCGATGCCGTAGAGCGTGATGGGATGCTTCATGGGGGACAATTGTCGGATATGTCGAGCTTGAACACACTATCCGATTGGCTGGCCCACTGCGAGCGCCTGCATCCCAAGACCATCGACATGGGGCTGGACCGCGTCAAGGCCGTGGCCCAGCGCATGGGCCTCAGCTTCGAGTGCCCCATCATCACCGTGGCCGGCACCAACGGCAAGGGCTCCACCTGCGCCATGCTGGAGTCCATCCTCGGCCAGGCCGGTTACCGCACCGGCGTCTACACCTCGCCGCACCTGGTGCATTTCGAGGAGCGCCTGCGCCTGCGGGGGGAGATGGTGAAGGCTGACGAACTGCTGCCCTGCTTCGCGCGTGTCGAGCAGGCCCGCACGGCCGGCGGCGACGAGATCTCGCTCAGTTATTTCGAATTCACCACCCTGGCCATCCTCGACTGCATCGCGCAGGCTGGCGTGGACGTCGCCATCCTGGAGGTGGGCCTGGGGGGGCGACTCGATGCCGTCAACATCCTGGACGCCGACTGCGCCATCATCACCAGCATCGACCTGGACCACATGGAGCTTCTCGGACCCGATCGCGAGAGCATCGGTCGCGAGAAGGCCGGCATCATGCGCACCGGGCGCCCGGTGGTGGTGAGCGACCCCATCCCGCCGCAAAGCGTGATCGACCATGCCGCCGCCATCGACGCCGAGCTCTGGCGTTTCGGCCGCGACTTCAATTATTCGGGCGACAAACAGCAGTGGAACTGGGCCGGCCGGGACCGCCGTTACAGTGGCCTGGCCTATCCGGCGCTGCGCGGCGCCAACCAGCTGGTCAATGCCTCGGGGGTGCTGGCCGCCCTCACAGCGCTGCGCGAAAAGCTGCCCGTGACGGCGCAGGCGGTGCGCAATGGCCTGGCCTTCGTGGAACTGCCCGGGCGCTTCCAGATCATCCCCGGTCAGCCCACCCTGGTGCTGGACGTGGCGCACAACCCGCATTCGGTGGCGGCGCTCACGGCCAACTTGGACGCCATGGCCTATTTCCCGACCACCCATGCCGTTTTCGGCGCCATGGCCGACAAGGACCTGGCGCCCATGCTGACACGCATCATGCCCCTGGTGGACCGCTGGTATTTCACCGATCTGCCCACGCCGCGCGCGGCCCCTGCGGCCGATCTGCAGGCCAGGTGCCAGGCGCTGAACCCGCGCGTGGCCGGGGCGTCCGCGCTCTTTGCCGACCCCCTGTTGGCCTTGCGCGCCGCCATCGCTGCAGCGGACCCCGCTGATAGAATCGTGGTCTTCGGATCGTTCTACACGGTCGGTGGCGTTCTGAAGGAAGGCGTGCCGCGCCTTCAAGCCCAGCATCTCAAACCCTGAACCCGCAGCACATGGCCTTTTTCAAGTTCCGCAAGGGTGGCGACGATCAGACGGCCCCTGCCGCGCAGCCCGAGAGCGTGGAGGTGCTGCGCCGGCGCGCCAAGAACCGGCTGATCGGTTCGGCCATCCTGGTGCTCATCGGGGTCATCGGCTTCCCCCTGCTGGTGGACAAGCAGCCGCGCCCGGTGTCGGTGGACCTGCCCATCGAGATTCCCGACAAGAACAAGGTGCTGCCGCTGACCACGCCCGCTGCGCCGTCGCCAGCCGCCGTGTCCGACGCCGCGCCGGCGCCCTCGGCTGCCGCCTCGGGCCTCGTCACCGAGCCCAGCCCGCTGCCGGCCAAACCAGTCGCCAAGCCGGCAGCCAAGGCCGAGACCAAACCAGAACCCAAGGCTTCCAAGCCCGAGCCCAAGGCCGAGGCCAAAAAAGCCGACAGCAAGAGCGCCACCGAAACCCGCTACGTGGTGCAGGTCGGCTCTTTCGCCGATGAAAACCGTGCGCGCGACGCGCGCAGCAAGATCGAGCGCGCCGGGCTCAAGAACTACACCCAGGCCGTGGAAACCAAGGACGGCAAACGCATCCGCGTGCGGGCCGGGCCCTTTGCCAGCAAGGCTGAGGCCGAGCGCGCCGCTGAAAAGCTCAAGAAACTCGACCTGCCGGGCACGGTGCTGAGCCTGTAAGTACATGGCCATCGCCGTACTCGACTGGATTTTCATTGCGGCCTTGCTGGCCTCGATCGGCCTGGGCATCTGGCGCGGTTTTGTCTACGAGGTGATGTCGGTGCTGAACTGGTTGTTGGCCTTCGTGCTGGCCCAATGGCTGGGGGCCGATGTCGGCCGCCAGTTGCCGATCGACAGCAGCTCGGAGGCCCTGATCCAGATCATCGGTTTTGTGCTGGTTTTCGTGGTGTCCGTGTTCATCGGCGGTTTGATCGTGTGGGGCATCCCCAAACTGATCGAGCAGGCCGGCCTGCGCCCGGTGGACCGGGTGCTGGGCGGCGTGTTCGGCCTGTTGCGCGGGTTCATCCTGCTGCTGGCGCTGACCGTGCTGGTGCTGATGTCGCCCTTGAAAAACCAGACCTGGTGGCGTGAAGCCAGGGCCCCGAAGGTATCGGTGGAGACGCTGAAATTGCTCAAGCCGGTGCTGCCGCAGAGCGTGGGAAAGTATTTGCCTTGAATTGATAGGGCAGCGCACGGAAAGGCCGCGCGCACCCGACTGGAAGTGAAACTATGTGTGGAATCGTCGGCGTTGTCAGCAACGCACCCGTCAACCAGCTGATCTATGACTCGCTGCTGCTGCTGCAGCATCGCGGGCAGGATGCGGCCGGCATCGTCACGCAGCAGGACCGCAAGTTCTTCATGCACAAGGCCAAGGGCATGGTGAAGGACGTGTTCCGCACACGCAATATGCGCGCGCTGCCGGGCAACTGCGGCCTGGGTCAGGCACGCTACCCGACGGCCGGCAACGCCTACAGCGAGGAAGAGGCCCAGCCCTTCTACGTGAACGCGCCCTTTGGCATCGTGCTGGTGCACAACGGCAACCTGACCAATGCGCAGGCGCTCAAGGTCGAGCTGTTCAACACCGATCACCGCCACCTCAATACGGAGAGCGACTCCGAGGTGCTGCTCAACGTGCTGGCCGACGAGATGGACAAGGCCACGCGCGGCAAGCCGCTGCGCGTGGGCGATGTGTTCGTCGCCGTGCGCCAGATGCACAAGCGCCTGCGCGGCTCCTACGCCGTGATTGCCCTGATCGCCGGGCACGGTGTGCTGGCCTTCCGCGATCCCTACGGCATCCGTCCGCTGTGCATGGGCCGCAGCCCGGACGGCACCGTCATGCTGGCCAGTGAATCCGTGGTGCTCGAAGGCACGGGCCATGTGTTCGAGCGCGACATCGCTCCGGGCGAGGCCGTTTTCGTCGACCTGGAAGGCCGTGTCAGCGCCCTGCAGTGCGCCGATGTGCCGCAGCTGCACCCCTGCATCTTCGAATACGTCTACCTGGCCCGCCCGGACTCGGTGATGGACGGCATCTCGGTCTACCAGGCCCGCCTGAACCTGGGTGAGACCCTGGCCAAGCGCGTGATCTCCACCGTGCCGCCCAGCGAGATCGATGTGGTCATCCCCATCCCCGAGTCCAGCCGGCCCAGCGCCATGCAGCTGGCCCAGCTGCTGGGCCTGCCCTACCGCGAAGGCTTCGTGAAGAACCGTTACGTGGGCCGCACCTTCATCATGCCGGGCCAGGCCGTGCGCAAGAAGAGCGTGCGCCAGAAGCTCAACGTCATCGGCAGCGAGTTCAAGGGCCGCAACGTGCTGCTGGTGGACGACTCCATCGTGCGCGGCACCACCAGCCGCGAGATCGTGCAGATGGCGCGCGAAGCCGGCGCCAACAAGGTCTACATGGCCAGTGCCGCGCCGCCGGTGCGTTTTCCCAACGTCTACGGCATCGACATGCCCACGGTCGAAGAGCTGGTGGCGCACGGCCGGACCGTGGAAGAGGTGCGCCAGATCATCGGCGCCGACGCGCTGATCTACCAGGACGTGGATGCCATGAAGCATGCCATCGGCAAGCTCAACGACAAGATCAGCGGCTTCGACGCGTCCTGTTTCGACGGTGTCTATGTGACCGGCGACATCGAGCTGGCGGACATCGAGCGCATGAACTCGGCCCGCGTCAAGGGTGGTGAGGACGAGGCCGACACTTCGCGCCTGGCCCTGCCCAATCACCAGGGGGAGTGAGGGCATGAGCGACAAACCTGCCCGGAACAAAGCCCACCCTGAAGGCCTGCGCCTGCAGACCCTGGCGGTGCGCACGGCCGTCGAACGCAGCCAGTACGGCGAAAACTCCGAAGCCCTGTACCTGACCAGTGGTTATGTGCAACCGAGTGCGGAGATCTCCGCGCGCCGTTTTGCGGGCGAAGAAGAGGGCTATACCTACGGCCGCTCGGGCAACCCGACGGTGAGCAGCATGGAGCTGCGCCTTGCGGCACTGGAAGGCACCGAGGCCTGCATGGCCACCTCGTCCGGCATGTCGGCCATCATGCTGATGTGCTTCAGCCTGCTCAAGGCTGGCGACCACGTGGTCTTCTCCCAGTCCATGTTCGGTTCGACGATCAAGCTCATCGGTTCGGAGTTCGCGCGCTTCGGCGTCGAATCTACGGCCGTGCCGCAGACGGACCTGGCGGCCTGGAAGGCGGCGATCCGCCCCAACACGCGCCTGCTCTTCGCCGAGACGCCCACCAACCCGCTGACCGAGGTCTGCGACATCGCGGCTCTGGCCGAGATGGCGCACAACGCCGGCGCCCTGCTGGCCGTGGACAACTGCTTTGCCACACCCGCGCTGCAGCGCCCCGTCGACATGGGCGCCGATATCGTCATGCATTCGGGCACCAAGTACCTTGACGGCCAGGGCCGTGTGATGGCCGGTGCCCTGTGCGCCAGCGAGAAGCTCGTGCTTGAGAAATTCCTGCCCGTGCAGAAAAACAGCGGCATGGTGCTCTCGCCCTTCAACGCCTGGGTCGTGCTCAAGGGTCTGGAGACGCTGGACCTGCGCATGCATGCGCAGAGTGCGCTCGCGCTGGAACTCGCCGAGTGGCTGCAGTCGCATCCGTCCGTGGCCCGTGTCTACTATCCGGGCCTGGTCTCGCACCCCCAGCACGCCCTGGCCATGAAGCAGATGTCCGGTGGTGGCGCTGTGCTGTCTTTCGACGTCAAGGCCGGCAGCCCCGAGCAGGCGCGCGCGCGCGCCTTCCATGTGCTGGACTCGCTGCAGACCCTCTCGCTCTGTACCAACCTGGGTGACACCAAGACCCTGCTCACGCACCCGGCCAGCACCTCGCATGGCAAGCTGTCCGAAGCCCAGCGCCAGGCCGCCGGCATAGGCCAGGGCCTGATCCGCGTGGCCGTGGGCCTGGAGCACTCCCAGGACGTGCAGGATGACCTGCTGCGCGGCCTCGATACCCTGTCCTGATATTGTGAATTGATTCCGTGACTCAACGCGTACGCACCCGCTTTGCTCCGTCGCCGACGGGCTTCATCCACCTCGGCAACATCCGCTCGGCCCTCTACCCCTGGGCTTTCGCGCGCGCCACGGGCGGCGATTTCATCCTGCGCATCGAGGACACCGACCTGGACCGCTCCACCCAGGCAGCCGTGGACGTCATCATCGAAGGCATGGCCTGGCTGGGTCTCACGTATGACGAAGGCCCGTTCTACCAGATGCAGCGCATGGAGCGTTACAAGGCCGTGCTGGCCGAGCTGCAGGCCGCCGGCCACGTCTACCCCTGCTATATGAGTGTGGAAGCGCTCGATGCCCTGCGCGAGCACCAGATGGCGAACAAGCTCAAGCCGCGCTACGACGGCACCTGGCGCCCCGAGCCCGGCAAGACCCTGCCGCCCATCCCGGAGGGTGTGAAGCCCGTGCTGCGCTTCAAGAACCCGCAGGCTGGTGTCGTGGTCTGGGACGACAAGGTCAAGGGCCGTATCGAGATCAGCAACGACGAGCTCGACGACCTGGTGATCGCACGCCCCGACGGCACGCCCACCTACAACTTCTGCGTGGTGGTGGACGACATCGACATGGCCATCACCCACGTGATCCGTGGCGACGACCACGTGAACAACACGCCGCGCCAGATCAACATCTTCAAGGCGCTGGGCAAGGAGCCGCCGGTCTACGCCCATCTGCCCACCGTGCTCAATGAGCAGGGCGAGAAGATGAGCAAGCGCAACGGCGCCAAGCCCGTCACCCAATACCGTGACGAAGGCTATCTGCCCGATGCCATGGTCAACTACCTGGCACGCCTGGGCTGGAGCCACGGCGACGACGAGATCTTCAGCCGTGCGCAGTTCCTGGAATGGTTCGACCTGGACCACCTGGGCCGCAGTGCGGCGCAGTTCGACGAGGCCAAGCTGCGCTGGGTCAACGCCCAGCACATGAAGGCCATGGCCGACGACTCCCTGGCGTCGCTGGTGGCCGAGCAGCTGCAGAAGCGCGGCATCACCGCCGACGAGCGCCTGCCGCGCATCTGCGGTCTTTTCAAGGACCGCTGCGACACCACCGTGGTGCTGGCCGACTGGGCCCAGGCTTTCTACGGCGACGTGAGCCCTAAGGCCGAAGACCTCAGCCAGCACGTGACGGATGCGGTGAAGCCGGCGTTGGTGCAGCTCAAGGACAAGCTGGCCGCCTGTGCCTGGGACAAGGCCAGCATTGCCGCAGCCATCAAGGAAGTGCTCACCGCCACGGGCCTCAAGATGCCGCAGCTGGCCATGCCGGTGCGCGTGCTCGTGCTGGGTACGCCCCAGACGCCTTCGCTGGACGCCGTGCTGGAGTTGCTGCCCCGCGAAAAAGTTCTGGCCCGTTTGCAAAGGGCCTGAATTTCAGTCTATAATTCGAGGCTCGACACGATGGTATTGAAAAATCATCGAAGCGAAATGGGGGTATAGCTCAGCTGGGAGAGCGCTTGCATGGCATGCAAGAGGTCATCGGTTCGATCCCGTTTACCTCCACCAATTTCTCGTCGAGTCGGAAACAGTCCAGGTTTTGACCCTATCGTCTAGAGGCCTAGGACATCACCCTTTCACGGTGAGTACCGGGGTTCGAATCCCCGTAGGGTCGCCAAGTTTTGCCGCACTTGGTCTGCTTGTCTCTAGCAAGCAGGCAAAACGCAGCAACTGGAGTGGTAGTTCAGTTGGTTAGAATACCGGCCTGTCACGCCGGGGGTCGCGGGTTCGAGTCCCGTCCACTCCGCCAGAACATACCCCGTAGGTCCTTGACCTACGGGGTTTTTTCTTGCCTGAACGCTTCTAAGCCTTTGATTTCAAAGGAAATCGTAAATCTCAGCTTGTCTCATCTTGTCTCCGGCGTGATCTTGCAATAGCATGATCGATGTGGGGTTTTTTGTGGGGCAAGTTGTGTATGCCAAAAAAGGCGGACGAACTCTCGGCGCTGGCGGTGAGCCGTATCACCAAGCCAGGCCTGACCATGGTGGGCGGTGTGGCAGGTCTTGGCCTGCAGGTTAGCGCGGGCGGCGCACGCAGCTGGATCCTGCGGGCCAAGGTTGGTGCTCTGCGGCGTGACATCGGACTGGGCGGTTTCCCCGACGTGACGCTGGCACAGGCCAGAGAGGCGGCGCGCATTTCCCGTCAGCAAATTGCCGAGGGAATCGACCCGGTCGCGGAGAAGCGGCGAAAGCGCGCAGCGTTGGTGGCCACGCAGGCAACGACCATCACCTTTGAGCAAGCCGCCGAGAAATACATCGCGGCGCACGAGAGCGAGTGGAAGAGCGCCAAGCACCGTGCGCAATGGGTCACCACACTCGAGACGTACGCTCATCCGGTGATCGGCAAGATGGACGTGCGCGACATATCGCAGGCCCACGTCTTGGCTATCCTGGAGCCGATCTGGACCACGAAGACCGAGACGGCCGTGCGGCTGCGTAGCCGAATTGAACTGGTGCTGGATTGGGCGACGGCGCGCAAGTATCGAACCGGAGAAAACCCGGCGCGTTGGCGGGGTCACCTGGACCACCTGCTGGCCAAGCCGAGCAAAGCCAAGAAGGTCGTTCATCACGCCGCGCTTCCCTTCAAGGAGATCGGCGCCTTCATGAAATCCCTGCGCGATGTCACTGGAGTGGCAGCGCGTGCACTGGAGTTCACTGTCCTGAGCGCCGCCCGCTCTGGCGAGGTGCGCGGTGCAACGTGGGACGAGGTGGATCTGGATGCGAAAGTCTGGACCGTGCCTGCGGCGCGCATGAAGGCAGGCAGGGAGCACCGAGTCCCGCTCTCCGAAGGATCGCTGGCACTGCTTCTGTCTACGCCAAAGGACCGGCGAGCTGGGCTGTTGTTTCCGGGGACGAAGGGGCAACCCCTGTCTGATATGTCGTTGACCGCGGTCCTGCGCCGGATGAATCGCAAGGACATTACGGTGCATGGATTCCGATCGACCTTTAGGGACTGGGCCTCCGAGACGACAAACTACTCGAATGAGGTGGTCGAGATGGCGCTGGCCCACACCATCGGCAGCGCAGTGGAGGCGGCCTATAGGCGAGGTGATCTGTTCCGCAAGCGTCAAGACTTGATGGTGGACTGGGCTAAGGCCTGTAAATCCGCGTAGATTGATGCCATTCCGCCCTTACATCGCAGCAACATTTGCGTGGCGAGATGAAGCAGTCGAAGGACTTTAAACGCTACATACCTGTCGAAAGTGGTTAATGTGATGCATCGACCATCTCAATCCGATTTGACCAGCTGACGTTCCCTCGCTTCCATCTGTTAGATGGAGTGTTTGGCGTGCTGTGCGGTATCGGTGGAAGCTTCCGGTGCTCGTACACCGAGATCTCAAATCAGTCGAAATTGTTCTGCCATTTCTGCCTCGTCGAGAAGAAGCTCGTAGTCAACCCATTCTGTTGCCTCCTGGAGCCGGGCTCGAATCATTGCCTTCGTGCCAGGCGATTTCTTTAGCAGGTCGATTAGTTCCTCGAAATACGCTTCCCACTCTCCGTAGTCGTCGCCTTTAGGTTCTGACGGGACAGTAACGTGATTCGCGGCGAGCATCTGCGCCAAAGCTTTCTCCTTGGCGTGGTCGCACTCCTCGAGTTCGACGAAATCCGGCAGGGACACTCCCGGGTAGATCAAGGACACAGGGGCCGCGAGCCGCTGGCGAGCGATATCGTAGTCCACCCGCTCGTTAGGATGCTCGCTTGTGCCTTCGGAAAGGAATACGTGAACATATCCGTCGCAATTGTAGGCAACGCACAGCCTTTCGAATGCGGCGTGCTCAATCAACAGTTTTGCCCGATTCAAGGAATCGATATATTTAGTGACATGAGTGTTGATGGCTCTGACGAGTGCCGTGCGCGATTTTTTCATGGGGTATTCCTTTTCGTGGGAGAGGATTGCGGGAGCTGATGATTCATGCCCAAATTTTGACTACGTAGCCTCAAAAAATAGACTGGTTCTAAAGGGGGATACCCCTAATTTGCGCGCCTATTGGTCAAATTGATGGTCCAAACTGAAGCCGGAGTCTCCATTTGCATGCCAAGTCCCGCCATAACCAACCCCGATTACGATGGCCACGCGTTAAACAATTCGGATGCTGGCGTCCGAAGTAGTGCCTTGCACCTCAAAGTCCGGTCACCGGTCCCACTTGCTAAGGATGCTCATGAACGAATGCAATGTGACCGATACCGCATGTTCAGGAGTTCGTCGCGGCAGGCGGTAATCGCTGCACGCCCATCGGTGGTCGAGTCGATGTCAGGTAAAGGCTGGATGCCGTCACTCGACTTCGAAACGCGAATGACGGCTTCCATTAGTGGCTGCCACTAGTCAGATCGCAATCTGGCCAGCCGCTTCGACCGGAGTTCGTCAGCGCCATGCCTGTGTTCGCCCTTGATTGGCCATTTCACTCTGCCGAGAGCAGCCCTAGCCACACACTTCTAGAGAAAGGCTTTCAGCATTCCTACCTATTCCGGCCGACCACCCCGGGCGAAGTTTGGCTACTTCGGGTTTCCTCGACCGCCTCTACGACACGCAGAGGCGTTGCGCCAATACCCAGCGCCTTCTCCACCACCACTTCGCAGCCATCGGCCTGCAGGGCGGCCTGCAGTTTTCCGAAGTCTCCACACCACCTGCGCTCCTCGGCTACGTCTTGTGACGAGTCACGCGCGGCGTCAAAGGCTATCGACCTAACCTGAACCTTCTGATTCGCGCCCGTCACGAGCTCGACTCCATAGTTGCCATTCACGGGACTACGAGCAATCAGTCGACCCGAATCGACCGCCATAGTCGATAGACCCTCCTGCACCTTGTAGCCAAGTTTTTGCAAGCCCTCAAGAACAGCCTTGCGACGCGCAGCTGCGCTGGCAGCCTCTTGCAACTTAGCGAGTTCTGTTCGGCCCAACGTGACGATTGCCTGAATCTGTTCCTGACTCGTGGCGAGGGTAACGCTGCGCAGCCTATTCAGCGTCTCAGAGTCACCAGCCGCTGCGGATAGCTCCGCGGCAAGCAACTCGACCTGGTTCATAAGCTTAACCTTGGCAACTGCTTCATCCTTCGCTTTGCGTACCGCAAGGACGAGCGTGTCTAGGCGCATGTTGCGGTTTGCGTCGTCGTCCATCGACTGCACGGAGCGTAGCTGCGCCTCGAGCTCACCCGATTCCGCCGCAAAGCCAAGCGGATTGAGCTCCGCAAGATGCGTGAATACAGACTGAAGCCTAGCATCGGGCTTCGCCGATTTGGCTTTCCACGTTTCGAAGGAAGTCTCCGTGTCCTCTACTCCCAGTCGCTGCGCCAGCGCCTTTTGCACAGGCGTAATGTCTTGAGAGGCGACAGGGAACAATGCTTGTCTTGCGCGGGACAAAGCCGCATCCATCTCGGCCACGGACAGCTGCCCCGCGGACGCTTTCTCTAGCTCTGTGCGCACCTGCGAAGTCAGATCCGAGCCAGCCCGCAGTAGCGTTCTCGCCAACTGCTGGCCGTTCGCATTTCGAATTCGCTCTTGAGCTCGGGCTTGAGCGGCGCGTTCGCGGCGCTGTTCTGTATCGGCCTGTAAAAAGTCGATTTCCTTGACTGCCGCTTGTCCAAACTCAGAGAATCTGTCCGCAGCCAGCATCGCTGCCAAACCGTCTCGCCGGCTTTTTGTGACCTGCACATCGGCTGGCTTCACTGAGTCACCGCAATCGCGTTGCCACTGTCGAACGGCTGCATCAAGCCGGGCGAGAAGGGCTGTGCCTGCTGCAACGAGCTCTTCTCGGGTAACAACTCTGACGACCTTTGGTCCACTCATGCGGTTTGCCTCATTTCCAGCGCCATCTTCACGGCGTTCAGTAACCTCACTCGCTCCTGCTCTCCGTCATGGAACCAGCCATGGCAGGAAACCCGGTGCAAGACTGACAGTGAACGCTGGAGCACTTGTGGACGCCAGACCTCCCGTGCCCTGGCGTGCGCGAGCAGAGGATGACGAGGGGAGTCGCACTCGATGCCAATGGCAAACAGACCTGTCTCCGGGTGCTCGATGGCGTAATCAAGGCCGAAAGCGTCAGCATCTTCCGAAGCCTTGACCTCATAGCCCAGCGAGCGCAAATAGTCACCCACGGAGCGGTAGAACGCATCGTCGGCTCCACCACCGTAGGTCTCGGAACGCACAACGTCGCGCCGAGGAGTTATGCGTGCGAGCAGCGCCTTGGCAGCGGCAAACTCACCAGAGGAGATGAGCCGCGCAAACTCCATGTAGCCCTGCAGGAAATCCCGGGGCGTTGCGGGCGCGCGCCGCGTGGTCAGCAAGTCACTGATTTCCGGAATGGGCATGGACGTCACCATATAGATCTTCTTGCGCGAGCGAGTCACTGCCACATTCAGACGCCGCTCACCGCCCTTTTGACCAAGGACGCCAAAGAATCGCAAGAACGAGCCCTGTGCATTTCGCCCAAACGTCGACGAGAACACGATGACGTCGCGCTCGTCGCCCTGCACGTTTTCGACGTTCTTTACGAAAACACTCATGTCCTCGCCGTCTTCGTATCGTTGGCTCTCTTGGCTGTAGGCGGACCTAAAAGCAGCATCTTCCTCGGCACGCGCTTCCAGAGCGTCCTCGATAACGTCTGCTTGTTTGCGGTTGAAAGTCACGACGCCAACGGACGGACGTTGCCCGTGAGGCGCACTCCAGAGCTGGGCAAGAATCTCAACAACACGCTGCGCTTCAGCAGGGTTGGTCTGCTCCGTGTAGACGCCATCAACCCTTACCAGCTCGATAGGGCGTGCCGCCCTGACAATCTCTTCAGGGTGGCGGACCGGAACGCTCAGGTCGTTTGCGTAGAAGGCGGCGTTGGAATACCCAATCAACTCGCGGAACAAGGAACGGTAGTGAATCTGCAGCCGCGCATTAGGCAAATTCGACCGTGCAAGCAGCAACAGGTCAGGGCAGTCCTTGATTTCCCGACGGTTCCAGGTTTCCTCGAAGGCATCTTTCTCTTCCGCAGTGGCGTCCTCATCTGGAAGCTCGCCATCAAAAGCATTCCCCTCGTCACTTTCCACCTTGCTTGCGAAAAAGGCCGTGGGCGGCATCTGTTTTTCGTCCCCACTCACCACTGTTACCTTGCCCCGGAAGAGCGTCGGCAAGGCGTACTCCACTGGCATCTGTGACGCTTCGTCATAAATGACTGTGTCAAACAGGCCAGCCTTGAGCGGCAGGACGCGGCTAGCGACATCGGGGTTCATCAGCCAGACAGGACGTAGCTTCATCAAACCGAGCCCTGTTCCAAGCTCGATGAACTCCCGAAGGCGCCTGGCCCGGGCGCCGACCAATCTAGTGATGTCATCCCACTCCCTCGCGTGACGGATACTGGCCAAGTCGAAATTCACTTGGAGGAGTTGGCGATTCAATAGACGCATCTCCTTATCCAACTGCTCCAAGACCGAAACCTTCTGAGCTAACTCGCGCCGTTCCATAGACAACTCGGGCACGCTCTGCTCCATCGCCTGCTTCCAGGCCAGCCGGGCTTCACGATTCAAGATGCGACGGCTGACATCTTCCAAGTTTGCGGCAGGCAATGCGGCCAACTGGCCTTCTTTAGTGCGAAGTACAGCGAAGACCTTTAAGGCCTGCTGCGACAGCTTGGCAGCCCGCCCCCGGAACAACTGATAGGCGGCCAGAGATGGCATGGCAGATGCGATAGGCGTGACACGCTGCCCGTTCCCTTCGTTGCGAATGATGGCCTGCTGACACTCCTGCAACCAGGGAGGCTGCATCCAAGGGCTCAAGTCATTAAGCGCCACAAGGCTGTCCGTACGCACCTCGTGTCGGGCAAACGCGGAATCGAACTCGGCAAAGAGCTTGAGAAAAGCATCACGGCTTCCAGTCAGGGCGGTATCATCCATACGGCTCGCCCAAGGTGCCGACTGCAGGTGCGCTGCATGGATAGCCACGGCTTGCAAGGAAGACAGCGTGTTTGACACGGTAGCCAGCATCGTCGGGCCAGCGTCCGGCTCTAACCCGGGCAAAGAAAGCTCAGAATGCAACTGCCCAGCAGTTCCACGGTAAGGCCGCCAAGCTTGCTCCAACTGCACCGCCGCAAGAAGCCTTGTCATGCGCTCTTCGGTTGCCACATCGCCAGCGAATTGAAGGAACTTAGATACCTTGCCTTTGCGCAGGATGCGGAAGATGTTCAGTCGACCGAAAAAGCTCAGAGGCTCGAGGGCTTCCTTGGTCAAGGCGCGCAGCTGCTCCAGGCCATCCACAGGCAAACGCGCGACAACACTGGAGAGCTTCGGGTCGTAATCTTGGTTGCGGCAGGCAGACAGACCATCACGTAGCTTGCGAAGCTGGTCTATTAGCCGCATGCCCGAAGGCTCAGCCGCCCCGGAGTCGCGGAAAAGAGAAAGCCACTTCGCTAGAAATGCCCGCTGTTCCTCAGGCATCGAAAGGAATTCATTTCCGTACGACGAGAGCCAGATGCGGTGCGGCTGTGGGTCGTCGACCTCAAAGCTGGACGCCCGTGTGGTCAGCACCTGATGACGTGTTTCTTCGGTTTTCGCAAATTGCTCGAAAACAGCCCGGAAATCGTTCAGAGTCGCCAAATCCGCTGCGAACGGCTGCAAGGAAGCCAGGGCGCTACCCTCGTACTTGGCTGGAAGCCAATAGCGAACAGCCGGAGCGACCTCCTCCTCTAACGTGACGAGTTGGCCGATGTTCATCCGTTGGAGCATCGCTCGAAGAGCTGGAACTTCAGGGGGAGCCGAGGGCTGCTCCAGCTCGATGAGTTCTCCCAGCAGGACGCGGTAACTTAGGCCGACGGCCTCATCGACTTGGTGCAACGAAGTGTGGTGCTTGTCCAGCGTCGCTTCGTTCGATTCGATGCGAGCCGCCACAGCCTCTCTCTTACGTTGAATCTGCGCTGCTGCATCGGTCGGCCGGCGCACTACCGTATCGAGCTGCTCTCGCACAGCCTTGATGATGGGCTGTCGGTCCTTGTTTACGTCGTTGACCATGACGATGCGCTCGCCCAAGCCCTCTGCAACCAATCGCTTATGCACAACCTCCAGCGCGGCGTGCTTCTGGCAAACGATGAGGATGCTCTTGCCTCGCCCAATGGCGTCACCGACCATATTCACGATGGTCTGGCTCTTACCCGTACCGGGCGGTCCCTCCACGAGCAAGCCGGGAGCCGTTCTCGCCTGCAACACTGCCGCTTCCTGAGATGGGTCGCTGAATACAGTGAAGAACCGGTCCAGCTCCTTCGGCCGGGCCGATGCGGCAGGTGTAGCAGCCTCGCTGTTGCGCAGGCGCAGCGCTGTCTCCAGTCCTGTTCCAGCTGGCGGGAGTGCCTTTAGGTTGCGAATCTCCTCTCCGATAGCCTGCCCCATGAAGGTCATGTGGAAAAACACGCCCGAACACTCGAGCTGCATGCTATTTGCCGGCACATCTATCTTCGGATTTGGCAACGGTGTCAGCTCGCGGGAGCGGGGGGTAGCCAGAGCTCCAAAAGCGTCGATGACGTCTACCGCCCGCAAGGCGGAACGCCCAAGGAGCTCCTCTGCGACTTTGGCCCACTTCTTGACAGTTTCCTGTCCGACGAGCGCTTCCAGCGCTGGGTTCAGGCGAACCTCCTCCCGGTCGCTGTCAAAAGATACTTGGACATTGTTGCGGGCACCGACCTCGTGATGTACACGAACAGGCCACAGCAGGACGGGTGCGATACGCGTACTTGCGCCTGATTTTCTTTCCTTGGTCAGCAGAAATGGGAACCCGAGGTACATGCCGTCGATGCCTGTATCTCGCTTGTACAACTCGCTGCTTCGGTCCAGCGCCTGAAGGCGGAAAGCCGCCGTCGTGGAGGGGTCGAGTGCAGTGGGGTCCAGCGTTTGAGTAGTGGCAGTACGCTTGAGAAGATGGTCCAAGAGTCCGCTGGCATCCATTCGCTTGGTGTGTAGCTCCTTGATGTCTACCCTAGGCGTACTCTTGCCAATAGTCATTCGCACAAGGGGCCCGCGCATGACAGTCGAGACGACCTTCTTCTCGAAGAAGGAAAGCAGTTGGGAGACGTACTGCTGTTTATGCGGTTCCTGCCACTGCTCTTTGGGTACGGAAAGAAGAACCAACGCCTGGGAAAGTGGCATCCGCCGGTCAAGCCGGAACCGGTCAGCCCACTCGTTTACTATCGCGTAAGCGCACGTGGCAAAACCCTCGATGCGCTCGGTTACCGCCTCAAGAATCTCACCCCGCGGCCAATTGACCATGTCTGTCGCAATGGCCGCATCAAAGGTCGACACCCCTCCGGACAGTGCAAGCTGACGTGCTTCCTCCACCAACGCTTCACATGAGCGAAACTGCGTGGGGGCCGCGCTCAGCACCACGATAAGATCTTCTTCCGCGAGGCTACGTCGCTCCAAGAGATTCAACAGCCCTAGGTGCTCCGAGTCGGGGAACACACGCCGGCGGGCGCTCCATTCGGCCGTCAGCCGCGCCCTAGAGGTGCTGAGCAAGTACACACGCAGCGTGTCTTCATCCAGCTCAATGTGCAGGTGTTCCGCCCGTTCCCTCACCGTGGCGGCTCTAACCTTCAGGCGCAGGAGCCAATTGTCCTGGTCCAGTTCATGCAGCAGGTCTGGTGCCGGACCGGAAATGAGCTCATATCCCTCCAGAGGGTTTTCCAACAGCCATTTCGGACTGACGATGGCCCCCTTTATCACCGGGGGCATGTCAGGATTGAGCACCTTCAGGGCGACAAGGAGACGCCAGTCGTCAGTAACGGATTCATCCTTGGCAATTCGCCGCAACGCCGCAAGCTGGGCCGCTGGCGCGCCCCTGGCCTGCGTCCAGTCTGTGACAACGCCTCGGAGCAACTGGTCTCGCGCTTCGTCCCATTTGTCAGCAGATGCTGCCGCAAGGGCATACGAAGTTAGCGTGCGGTATTTCTTGCCACCAAGCGTGATTGCAGGACCTTCATCGCCGCCGCCCTCGGCACCGGCCTCGGGCGCTTCAGGGGATTGGCCGTCGAGCCAGGCTTGAACTTCCTTCCACTTCCAACGTTTATGTCGGTCACGCGCTAAAAGCCCACGCAGTAAAAGCGCGACGTCCTGCGGCACCTCAGGCGGAATAGGCACGCCATTAGCGAGCACGTGTATGAGGAACGCCTGCTGGTCGATGCCCTCAAAGCACTTACCAGCAGTCACTTGCTCGAGCAATACGATGCCCAAGCTCCACCAATCCGATGCAGCCGCGACGCCACCAGCAACCGCCTCAGGCGCTGTGTATCTAGTTACATCCAAAGGCGAGACGATGTCTAAGTCGTACTCAGAAAGCCGGGCAGAACCGAACCCCCCGATGACGAGGTCGATAGGGTTGCGGTTTCGCACCAGCAGCGTTCCAGGGCGAATGTCACGATGCCGTAGACCGACTTCGGCCAGGGCGTCCAAAGCCTTTCCTAGCTCGTAGGCGATACGTCGCACTGAGTCAGAATCAGTCGCGACGATGCCAAGGTCAGCGAGCGTTCCGCCCGTGAGTGCCTCGGCGACCTCATACGCTCTGTCCTGCCAGCGTCCAGTAGCCAAAATCTGGGGCACATGCTCCAACGACACTCTTCGCAGCGCGTCGTAAACGGCCGGGTCGGGTTCCCATCCATGGTGATGCAGGGTCAGGATTGCTTGGCCTTCCCCGGCTTCTTCCTGCACTAGGTATCTGTCTCTGCGACCCGCTGTTGAACTCGCCATGCGCAGTACACGCCATCCAGCAATGACCGTTTCAGCGCTTCCCCCTGGCTGGGTGTCCTCAAACGAAGGGGCGCTCTGCTCAGGCCCTGCGGTATCAGCTCCGCAAGTGCTGCAAATAAAGTCGCCCGGCTCGAGAGGGTGACCGTTGATACAGACGGAAGGTGTCGGTTCGACTGGTGCATTCCCTTGCTCCGCTGGTACGACGGTCGCAGGTCTCCATCCAGCGGGAGTAATCTGGATTTCCAATAACGGCCAGTTGCACAGATGGCCGTCGACCTGGCCCTCGCATGCGAACTCCGAGACAGGGCGCTCTGTATGGCAGCTCGGGCAGTAGCGAACGAGTTCCGTCATGCCTTGGCCTCGGTCGTTCGCAAGTAGGTACCCTGCTCGTCCAATAGAACCTGCAGACGAGTCATGTCCCCGCGACCAGGGATGCCGGCTAGCCAAACAACGCCATCTTCATCAAACATCACGTCCAAGCGGCGGTCTGAGTCATCTGCCAGACGATTCAAGGGACCAAACACCTTACGCCCAAGCGGTGTGAGGAACGTCATTCGTTGGTTGTCGCTTCCCATTAGGTACTTTGTCTGGGGCGAATCGAGCTCGAAAGGCTCGGAAATCATGCAGTCAATGAGGCCTGCAGTGACGGACGGCTCCTCAGTCAGCGCTGAAAAACGCTTGCCGCTGTAGACCAGAATGTTTGCCTTTGTCAATTTGCGGATTCCCCGCAGCAGCATCTCGAGTGCGGGGGCCTGCTCGAACGGCTCTCCCCCTGAAATAGTCACGCCGTCGCATTCCTCTAGCCACGAGCTCACGCGCACGAGCAGTTCGTCCACGGTTGTACCAGGCGCCTTCTCAACCCAAGTATCGGACGAGATGCACCCAGGGCATCGAATGGAGCATCCCTGCATCCAAATACCAACCCGGCGACCTGGCCCCAGCGTAGTCACAGGGAAATGGACCCTCGACAGGGAGATTTCCATCAGTCAACGGCTTTCAGGATTAGCTGCCCTGCCTGCAGCGACGTAATGGAGAAGCTACTCCCCGGTTCGGCATCTGCATCAAATAATGCCCTAGCAAGCGGGTTTAGCAGGTTCGCCTCGACCTGATTGCGAATGCCTCGACCGCCATTAGACAAATCTGCCAGACACAGAGACTTTAAGAACGCCTTGGCTTCCGGCACTATCGAGACGTTCATTTTCTGCGCCTTCAGGTCAGCAAGTGTGCTGCTCACCATCTGCTCAAAAATTTGCTCCGCAGTGTCCTCGCGGATGAAGTCGAAGACGATGATGTTCTCGCCCATACGATTCAAGATTTCAGGTCGGTTCAGGACGAATTTGAAGTGCCGCTCGATTTCTTCCTCGACCTTTTGCTTGACCGCTTGGAATGGCTCGCTGGGAGATACGTTTAAGGCCCTTTCACCTGTGTCCGTGAGCTTGTAAATGCCAAGGTTGGACGTGAAAACGATGAGTGCCTCAGAGAAGTAAACACGGTCGCCGCGACCTGAGGTCAGGACGCCGTCGTCCAAAATCTGCAGGAACTTGTCCAGCACCCTGGGATGCGCCTTTTCAATTTCGTCGAAGAGGACAACGCTGAAAGGTTTCTCGCGAATTGCATTCGTCAGCTCCCCTCCAGCGTCGTAGCCGATGTAGCCCGGAGGAGCGCCAAGCAGCCGCTGGTCAGCATGCTCCGCACTGAATTCGGACATGTCAAAACGTATGTAGGCGCTTTCGTCTCCGAACAGCAGACTGGTAATGGTCTTCGCGAGCTCTGTCTTCCCCACACCGGTAGGTCCAGCAAGAAACGCTACCCCACGTGGGCGACCACCTCGCCTACCTGCGCCAACACCAGTGACCGCACGCTTGACTATGTCCAGCATATGCACGACCGCGTCCGGCTGGCCCTTCACGCGGGCGCGGATAAATTCTTCAGCGTTCTTGATTTTCTGGCGGTCGAGTTGGAGCCACGGGTCTTCAGTTACGCCGACCTTGTAACGCCGGACCGCATCTGCAATCTTGTCAACGCTTACACCCTCCACGCGAGCCAGGACGGAAATCGCGTTTACGTCTGCCAGCAGCATTCCTTCCGTTCCATCCACGAAGTCGTCTTGCGCCTTCCTGAGGGCCTCAGCGGTAACTTTGTCAGCCCCTACTAGGGGTTTGAGCAGCGCGGGGGCCAATGAACGCCGAGCTCGGTTGTCGGGTCGAGGCACAGGTATGTGGCGAAGGCGTGGGTTGCCCACGATGAACCAGTCGGGCAAGTCTCCCTCTTTCTCCACAACCCAGACAACTGTGTTGTAGAAGGGTTTGCGTTCAGGGCCTGAGGGCCTCGGCACCGCCTGCTGGGACAGTAACAAAGCTTGAGTAAACAGATGGTGTTCGGCCGCCGTAGGGTCTGTAGGCCGAGTGAGCAGCCGGGCGGCGAAGTCCACGATGAGCGCAATCGGATCGCCTTGGCGGCGCACTATTTCACTCAGGCCGCTCGCGAGCACTTCTGCGCCGACTCTACCCTGCGCTCCCTCGCTCGCCAAGCCAAGCTCCTGCAAAAGGGCTGCGTCGCTATCGTTGGTTGCACCTAGTGAGGAAATGACGCTGAAGCCGGCCAATGGCTGAAACATCAAGATGTGTGCGTATCCCGCACGCTTCAGAGCGGCGGCCATCGACTGGTTGAGAGCCTGTGCGGTAACCACACCTGGTTGAACCTCCACTACTTGGAGGTCTCGCACGTTTCCAGAAAGGACAAATTGGCTCTTGAGCGGCAGAAATCGCTCGAAGTCGCGCTGCCACCGCGGGACCTGATGCTTGGTTTCCATGGTTACTCCTTATGCACCACCCTGGCGACTTCCCCACTAAGAAAGTTCACACAAAGCGGGCCCAGGTAAACCTCGACAACAGCAACCATCCCACCTCCTTGACTATTCTTTGAATAATTCTGACACACGGGAGCAGCACGTAGTCTAAGCTGTATGGCCCAAAGCTAGAACACTAGCTCAATCGAATCGGGCGGAAGTTGTGCGAACAACTTCAGTTGCCTACCCTTTCAGTCGAAAGTGTACGTTTGCGGCACCCGCTCACCTCGAGCGAGAGGGGATGCCTTCTCAATCCCCGCTCAGATATGGCCCCGGCGCCCGCAGCACCTTCTCCGGAGTCACCGGCTGTGACCACACTTCCGCCTTCAGTGGGATCAGCGCTTCGTTGATGGCGTTCACCACGGCGCTTGGCAGCTAGCTGCGTGTGGGCGTTTACACGTTCTCGACCACGATGTCTGGCATCTCGAAAGTGACGGCTTTAGGCGGCGGATTCAACCCGTCGCTCGACCTAGGATTTACATGCGACTGATAACGGGTAGAAAGTGCCCCGGAATCATCATGCATACTGAAAGGTATGGTCAAAAAAGTTACGGCTCCAACTTCCTTAACCCTGCCGGAGGCTATCGCGTTTTGCGACCTAATCCAAACCCTGGAAGATGAGGATGAATACATCTTCGACTTCTCGCGAACGACCGGATTGGTAGAGCCGTTTGGGATGCTGATCGTTTCCAGCGAGATTAGAAGGCTGGCACGGAATCGTCCTGAAAGTAAGATTCAGTGCACTGGTTTCAGACATATGTCGTACGCTGGGCACATGGGCTTCTTCCAAGCATTTGGGCTCGACTTTGGAAAGAAGCCAGGTGAGGCCGCTGGAAGCAGGAGTTACATTCCTCTCACGATCATGCGTACCGAGGAGATCGTGAACGCAGCCGCAGGGAATGCGCGCGAGGTAGGCGAGGAGGTCGACGATTTGTGCGCACGACTGTGCGAGACTCTTTGTGCGACAGACAAGGGCGCCGTCTTCGATACGTTGCGCTACTCCATGCGTGAATTGATTCGCAATGTGATTGAGCACAGCGAAGCCAAGCAGTTTGGTTTCTGCTCCCAATACTGGCCATCAAAAGGTCGCGCTGAAGTCGCGATCCTCGACCGAGGTATTGGCTTGCGCAAAAGTTTGTCTGTCAACCCGCATATTGATGCCTCAAGCGACAAACGGGCAATCAACTACGCGATGATGCCTGCTGTTTCCGGCAAGGCATTCAAGGGGGCTCGTCGACCTAGGCGCAGCAGTCCTTGGAACAATTCAGGCTTCGGCCTGTATATGACCAGTCGTATCTGCCGTAATGGCGGCAGCTTTTTCCTTGGGTCGGGAGATGCGGGAATGCTTTTGACGTCAGGCAAGGACGCTAAGAGGTACTTTGAAATGCAGCATCAAGGTACCGTCATCCGAATGCGCATCGATACAGCTCAGGTGGATGACTTGCGTGAGTCCCTCGCGAGGTACAGGGCTGAGGGCGAGGCGATTCAGAGGAAGTATGCGGAAATTGTGAACATCGATCCTTCTTCAGCGTCTCTGATGCTCTCCGAAGATTTCGACCTTTCGGTGTGGGAACGTCTCCTGAAGAAGCTCAAAGGAGATTGAGCTGTAACTGCCTAAAAGTTGAATGTCTGCTTAACTCAAAGGCGGGCATTCATCTGGGTTTCTTGAAGGTCAGCAACCGCTGCATTCCGGCCTGTCAAGATGACGATGTCCGTTCAAGGCTGGGTGCTGCCGCTCGGGCATGCATATTGAGCGGCAGGTGCCGCTGAAACCAGACATCTGCACATGCGACTGGCGAAAGGGTGTCGCGCAATCGCGGCCTGCCTCCCGATCAAGAACAACCCGATGAGCAGGTGGGGATAACTACTGATGTGAGCGCGATCTCCCGCTTCCTAAAGCAGCTGCTCGCTACTGCCTGACTAGGCGCCAACCTCCGTCGTAGCGCCTCGGTTAGAGGGGCGGCTGTTGCTTCGCCGGTGGTTCCATGACTGCGTCATCGGCGGCGAATTCCTGTGAACGCTCCTCAATATGCTTTCGGGTGTCTTTGACGGCGCCATGCACCCACCGACTCGCTCTTTCGTGCTCCAGATACGCGGCCTTGAATTCCTCAAAGCTTGAACTGAAATACACCGCTTGGTGCAGTGCCGCGTGGCTCTCGCTCAATCCTCTTTGCTCAGTCAGAAGCCGTTTCTCAAGTTCAAAGATGTACCGCCCGGTCTCTTTGCCAAGCTGATCTTGCCACCGATGCAGGGCTCGCTCGTCTTCCTCGATCTGAGACGTTGCGATTTCGACCGATCTTTGCCGAAACACCTTGTCTGACAATTCAAATGGAGTTGCGGCCTTTCCGATAGAAGCATCCCTCATTTGCGCCCACGCATCGAGTCGGGGGCGATTCTGCGGGTCTGCAACGAAGTCCTCCAGGGCTTTTAAGGCCCATGGTGGGCAGTTGCGACTACTCGCGCGACCGGATGGCATGAGCCAAGCTTGAATCGAGCGAACCGACACCTTCGCGCCTGGAGCGCTTTGCTCGATTACGTTCGCCACGACATCGGTGTTACCTGCGAACTGGTTATGTACTAGGGAAAAGAGCCTGTCACGGCGGTCAGCAGCTGCTTCGTCCATTGATACCCCTTGAATGTTCGCACATTGTGCGGCACAATGTGCACAAAGTCAATCGGGGTCATAGGGGGCGTAGCGCAGGCCATCTTGTGATCCAACCGAGCAATCAAGAAAGGTTCGTCTATGCCGGCCGCCCGAACACTCCGCCTCGATCTCAATCAACCCTTCGAGTTTCAAGAGGCGCTGCTGAGCGCAGCGGAGCGGTCGCGGCTGGCAAAAAATGCCACCACTCACCAGCTGTTCGAGGGGGAGCCACAGCGGGCAAAGATCAAGGAATTTCGCCTGCGCTCCATTTCGATACGGCTGCGCACCATCAACAACGCTAGCGACCCAGGGGCCTCGCTGCCTGACGGAACGCCTCTCACAGAGGTGAGCATCTACGGCAGTCGTGATCGCCAATTCATGCTGGGTCCCTACTCAGCAGTGAAGCGTCTCATGTCTGGTGTGGTCCCCGACCACCGCCCCTACATATTTAGTGCTTCATATGGACGCGATGGTCGGAATCATCTGGACAATGCGCTGAGCACGCTAGCAGAGTACATCGCCCAGATCGAGAAGGGCGGTCGGGTACAGCGCATCTACCTGAGTTCACTCTTGCCCAAAGGACCTGTTGCAGGCCAGTTTGGCAGGATGGTGCAGGTAGCGCCGGAAGATCTAGAGTTTCTGCGGCACGCGTTCACTCGCCTTGAAGCATTGAAGTTGGACATCCCGCAAGACCCCGAACCCCCTAGGCCCCCTGCAAATTGGTGGGAGGAGATGCCGCCTCCCATTGCACGAGATGAAGACAAGCTGCTGACCGATACAGTCATGGGCAAGGCAAGACAGGTGCTCTGTGAGCTGGAGGCCCAGGTGTTTGCACCGGGATAGACGTCGTCACACCAACGTCCGCTCGGTTGTTGAGGCATAGGAAGTAACAGGTCGGTAGCACCTATTCGCAACCGCAGCCTACAGAGCCACAAGTCGCCGCCGCGATCTTGTGTGCGGGCAACGTCAACGGGCCGCCCCATCCTGCCATTGGGTCTGCCAGTGCGTATGAGTCCGAGTGACGGCTGAGGAGACGAAACCGGAACGTGGCAGCGCGTCCGCGACGGCAGCGATCGCTGCAAACCGGCTATCGGCTGACGAATGCCTGCTTGAGGCGACGGATTCAGTCCTTCAACTCGTCACCCTTGAATGACAGCGTCCACCCATTGCGGACCGTCACAGTCCAGATAGACTATTTGAGAGTTGCCAGCGTCTCGACGGCCGCCCGTTTGCCCAGTTTGCGCACGCGCGCGATGGCAGCCAGCTGGGAAGCGCGAGGCCTGGATTTGCCCGCCTCCCAGGAGTAGACAGTTGCGCCAGTGACGCCAAGAAGCTTGCCCATGTCGCCTGCTGAGAGATCGAGTTTCTTGCGCAGCGAGGCAAAACCTGGGGCGCGCCAGCGCAGCGCAGACGTCGCTTCCGGCTTGACCTTAGGCGATGCAGCTGACTTGCTCAACTTCTTTACGGAAACCTCCAAGGTTGCTATGCGGCGCTTCAGGGCCGCGATTTCGGTTCGGTAGCTAGCTGCGCTTTTGCGCAGTGAAGAAGTCTCAGCACGGATCTCTCGGCGGGCAAGACGTTGGATTTCTGACTTCAGCTGGGCAGCGAAATTGGACATGATGTGAGTAACTTTCTTGAAGCCCAATGTTACGACTGTCTGGGCGCTCGATTCTTACTTTCGATTTTTCAATTTCAGCCAAGAATGCACAGTTCAAGAAGGTCAAAAAAATCCTTTGCACAAGCCGGATGTAGCCGGGACGTATCTGGTCCGTCAAAATCGGCGCCACTGGCCAAATTCCCGCTGACCGATACGGCCCAACCATTCACCCTGCGTTTGCAGCTCTCAAGCCCTCACGAGCTGCAAATCCCGCCACCGCGTCGTGTACTGCGGCGTTCGCCGTTCCTGCCGCATGGCCCAGCGCCGCTCCTCCCCTGCCAACCCGGCACTGGCCAGCATCACCGTTCCGCGCCCGTAACGCAGATTCACCCGGTCCATCACCACCATCAAGCGTGACCGGTCATCCTGACGTTCATCTTCCAGACCCAGCTCGCCCTGGAGCACGTTCGCCGCCTGCAACTCCAGCAGCATGACCCCGGCCTTGGCGAACTTGAAGCCCGTCTGGTAAATCGCATCCAGCCCGGCCAGGGCCGCTTGCACCAGCTGCCCCGTGTCTGCCGTTAGCCGGCGTAGCGGCACCGTGATGGAACGGCTGTATTGCTTTTCCTTGCGGAACGGACTGGTGCGGATAAAAACCAGCACCATGCCAGCATGGCTTTGCTGCCGGCGCAGTTTCTCCGCTGCCCGGCTGGTGAACTCCGTGACCGCTTCGCGCAAGTCATCCTTGGCCATCACCGGCTTGCCAAAGGAGCGCGTGCAGGCGATCTCCTGCTTGGACGTCGGCGCATCCTCCAGATCGATGCACGCTGTTCCCTGCAACTCGCGCAGCGTGCGCTCCAGCACCACCGACCAGTGCCGGCGCACGGTCGCGGGATCGAGCCGGATCAACTGCTGCACAGTCTCGACGCCGGCTTCCTGCAACTGCTGACTGATTCGCGGCCCGATGCCCCAGACCTCGGCCACGGGCGTGGCGGCCAATATCTGATCGAGTTCGACCGGACTCAATGCCGTCAGGTTGCACACCCGCGCCAGCTGAGCCGGGTAGCTGCCGGGCTTACGTTCGGCGGACTTAGCGATGTAGTTGGCCAGCTTGGCCAGGGTCTTGGTCTGGCCGATGCCAATACAGGTCGGAATCCCGGTCCATTGCAGGATGCGTGCACGGACCGTGTGGGCGCGTTTGACCAGATCGCCCCGGATGCCGCTCAGGTCGACAAAGCTTTCGTCAATGGAGTAGACCTCCTGCCGATGCCCCAGGCCGCCGATCAGGCTCATCATCCGGTCGGACAGGTCGCCGTACAGGGCGAAATTGGCCGACAGCGCCACCAGTCCTTGTTCTTCCAGATGTCGGATCTGGAACCATGGCGCCCCCATCTTGATCCCCATGGCCTTGGCTTCATCGCTCCTGGCAATCGCGCAGCCGTCGTTGTTGGACAGCACGACCACCGGCCGCTTCCGCAAGCTGGGCATGAAGACCCGTTCGCAGGACACGTAGAAGTTGTTGCCATCGACCAGGGCGTACATGGCGCTCACCAGTTGGGCTTGCGAAACAGTTTCAAGGCGGCGGTGACGACACCCCAGATTTCCAGAGTCTGACCGTCCTTGAAGCGGATGTCTGGATAAGCTGGGTTGGCGGATTTGAGCCGTACCTGACCGTTGCTCTGGTGCAGGCGTTTGCAGGTGAAGTCGTTGTCCACGATGGCCAGCACAATGTCGCCGTGCTGGGGTTCCAAGGCCCGATTGATCACTACGATGTCACCATCGAAGATCCCGGCCTCGGTCATGGAACTGCCGGCGATGCGCATGAAGTAGGTCGCCTGCGGGTGGCTGCTGAGCAGCTCGATTAGGTCGAGCCGCGCCACCTGATGGTCTTCGGCCGGTGAGGGAAAACCGGCCGGCACCCGGAAATCGACCAGATGCGCCATGGCCACGAAGTGTTCGGCGGCCAGGGGCCGGGATAGATCGAGCGATGGGTGCCCTGAATTGATGACTGGATGCATATCCAGTATCATAGGTGCACATCAGGGATCCGGCCAAGCCGGTTGCCAGCAGCCGGTGGTTTAGTGCCGGAGCATGTCAACGCAGTTCTGGCGTTGGCTGGCGTCCTGGATCGGGGTGCAGGCGGCGGCATCTTCTGTCACCTGGGCGCGACAGAGGTGGCGCAGGTCCGCAGCCTGGATCGCGTCGCATGGCGCGGTCTGCTCCAGGGCCAGCGCCAGGCAATGGTGACGGCTATCAGCGTCGGTGATGGATACGCACACGCTGATTCCAGGCGCGAACCAACGCATGGCGATCACGATGATGCCAATGAGCAGGAGCAGTCCGGCTGTGAGTTTCAGGCGGGTCTTTGCCAAGCCATGCCTCCGCTGGGTAGGATGTCGTTATGTGCAGTCATTATCAGGCGCCGGCTGACCGTGAGATGTACCGGCGCAGTTTCAGGGTGGCGCCACCGGAGCAACTTGGCAGGCAAGATGTCTGGCCAGGTTATCCAGCCGGGTTCATCCGGCGGCACGAACATGCCGATGCCGGTGACGATGCGGTCCCCGAGCATGTGGCCCTGACCGGCCTGTTCGGTTTGGTGCCGCACTGGGCGAAGGACACCAGTGGCACCAAGTACACCTACAACGCACGCACCGAGACCGTTGCGG
>Ga0187844_10000578_pt1 | contig 28676 bp, 24 predicted proteins | sample SpaLakP09_SKY_50_FD_134517 | JGI IMG/M metagenome (GOLD analysis project Ga0187844, IMG submission 134517) | Oligotrophic lake water microbial communities from Sparkling Lake, Wisconsin, USA - SP09_SKY_50 | ecosystem: Environmental > Aquatic > Freshwater > Lake | place: USA: Sparkling Lake... | reverse complement strand
TTCCTAGGTCAAAGAAGTCCAGCGTTAACTGTCACGAGTTGCTGGATACCAACCGCGCCAACCGCGCACGGTGGTTTCGAGACAAGACCTGCTGGCGATGAAAGACACCGCCAGAAGAGCGGGTCTCAATAACTTGAGGTCCATTAAGGACTGTGGTTGTTATGCCTAAAGCAAAGAAGAAATATGTTGAAGTAAGCGTCTCTACTGATCTGTTGGAAGATTTGCATAGCAAGATGGATGGCGAATCCGGAATGGCTAAGTACGGGCGCTATAAGGCGTGGTTGCATTATGCGAATTTGAATTCGTGGCAGCACCAGAAGTGGCATTGGGGTTACGTTAACTATGCGGGTAAGGAATGGCACTGCACGTGTGGATTGGTTGTCGCGATGGATGCGGTGGCGGAAGTTGGTGGGCTTGCTGGGCTTGAGTTAGATGCGGCTCATCGTGCGCGTGGGCATAGGTCGTTGCCCGAGTTCGGTGAAGTGGTTGTGGCGTTTATCTATGACTACAAGTGGATGGAAGAGCTTGGGGTCTATTACTACGACGCGTTTTGTCAGGTGTGTGGTGATTACGTGCTGACGCGTCCAGGGAAAGAGGCGGATATGTTTGCCGATATTCACAACGCTAGTTGCGGGTAGTTTCCGTTAACTCTTAATCACGGGGTCGGGGGTTCGATCCCCTCACAACCCACTTATGAGCGTAAGTGGCTCTGCATGAATCTTCGTATTGCTTCTTTTGGCTCAAGGAGCTGTCAACATGGTCCTTACCGTTATTAAACAACTCGAGATTCAGCAACTCCAGTTTAGCTCTTCGAGCACTATCCTAGGCAGATGTCGAGCACACCAGTTCCAATAATCAAGTTGAAGGACTCTGATTCTGTTGGTGAATTTGTTGGCCAAAAGATTGCTACCGCGATAAAACAGGCTGGTTCTAATCGCCTTGTCTTGGGCTTTCCCAGCGGTCGCACTCCAAGGTCTACCATCAAAGCTCTCGCTCAGATTGCCCACAAGGAAATGTTAGATCTTTCGCAAGTGCACATTCTGTTGATGGATGACTATGTCTGGCAGGAGCCCGAAGGTAAATTTAAGAATGTCTCCCTATCTGAGCACTTTAGTTGTCGGAAATTTGCCCACGAAGAATTGGTGACTCTTATTAATGCGGGGCTGGAAAAACCTAGACAGATCGACTTGGCAAATCTTCATGCCCCTGATGCCGAAGATCCAATGGCCTATGAAAATTTGATTGATTCACTTGGTGGAATAGACATCTTTATTCTTGCCAGCGGAAGTAGCGATGGCCACGTTGCATTTAATGGGCCTGGTGCCGCAAGGCAATCATTGACATCAGTTATGGGGCTGGCAGAAAAGACTCGCAATGATAACTTACTAACATTTCCTGATTTCAAGAGTATTGAGGAAGTGCCTAGATTTGGTGTCTCAGTTGGGATATCGACTATTGCAGATAAGTCTCGATTGGCAATCATGATCCTAACTAGCAAGGAAAAGCGAGAGGCGTTCCAAACAATTAGCTCAGCAAGAAAATACGACCCAAATTGGCCCGCTACCGTAGTCGCGGAGTGCCGGGAGGGGATGATTGTCGTCGATGAGCTTGCGGGATAAAATCAAGAAGTGTTCGACACATTAAGGCTGTAGTCACAAGTCCAAGTAATGTTGCTGTTGGAGTTAAGAAAATTCTAGGTAGTGAGCGCCCTTTGAATATTGCGATAAGACTCTAAGGATTTTTCCTCTGAAGGCTCCCAAGCTGAATCCTGTTCACTCATCAACCAGCCTCTGAAGCCAACTTGGTTTAGCGAGTCAAAAAGACCATCTAGATCAAGGGCTCCAGTGCCAGCAGGTGTAAAGAGCTTATCTTGAGTTACTGCTATATCCATTCCCTCATATTTACCCGCCTTTAGTTTCGCCAACACCTGAGGGTCAACATCTTTAACATGTATGTGAGTTATTCGAGAGTTGTATTCTTTAACGGCCTCAACTGGGTCACCGCCACCTACTAACCAGTGGCCTACATCAAGACAGAACCCTACATTCTCATCTAATTTAGAAAACAGATCTGCAGTCTCTTCTGGGGTTTCAATATAGGTAGCTGCATGAGGATGAAAGGAAGCACGCATTCCAAGTGAATTGCAGTACTTGCTCCACTTATTTAAGTGCTCAGCCAATTCGGTTAGCGCTTTTGGAGTCAAAGAATGTTCTTGACGGACATTGGACGCAATTCGGTCACGAACAGAATCGCCATCTACGGCAAATACAATCATCTCCGCATGTGCATTTCTTGCAGAGTCAATCTGACGCTTGGTTTCCTCATCTGAATCTTCTGCAATTGATTCATTATCACACTTTATTGCTATATAAAGTTCAGCGGTAGCTATCGAGTGTTTTGTAAAGAGATTGCGATACTCAGATGAGTTTGCTTGCTTCTCAGAAACTTGGATACCAAGAAAACCATACTCTGCAAACTTTGCGATGACTTCACTCTTGCGTTCATCGGTAAATCTCCAATTAAGTGGCACAAGGCCAATCTTTGAGCCTTGCAAACGTTTGAACTCTCTCATTTAGATTACTTCCTTTGCTAAATCAATTAGAACCGTTGACGAACTAAAATTTGGAGTTCCCCATTCTGCTCCCGTGCTTGGGTTGTAATACTCACGCACGCCACTCTTCTTCGCCAACTCTATGCTCTGAGCCGCAATATGACGCGCTAAATCAAGTCTGCCGTGTCGAATCAAGCCTCGAGCCAGATGCCAATTGCCAATCACCCGAGTAGGTCCGCGCCACACTAAGGTAACCGGAAATGCAGGAAAGATGAGAGGAGGGAAGCGGTAGCTCTCAACAACCTGTCATAGTTTAGAATGTGTTGTTTGCCTAAGTTTGCCAAAACTTCCTCTATAACAAGATACTTAGCACGTGCATGAATAGTGGCTGTGGTTCTAGCTGGAGGTTTTAGTGAAGTACGTTCTTGCTGTTGATGTAGGGGCAACAAAGATTCATGGAGGAATTTTGGATGAAAACCTAAAGATAATTCATGAGAAGACGATAGCCTCTCGGGAATCTATACTTGGTTTAGCAGATCAGGGATTACACCGGACAAAGAATGTTATTGTTGAATTAACGTCATTAGCTGCAAAATCTAATATCAAGATTTCATCAGCATGCATCGGCTTTCCAGAGTATGTCTCCAATGATGGTCAATTAATAAGCAAGGATACAATGGATTGGCAAAGTCAACCGAGAAGTGAATTACTTGAACTCACAGGAATTGATTGGATTGTTGAATCTGATATCAGATGTGCAGCAATGGGTGAGCTGCACTTAATAGAGGATAAATTAAAAACTAATTTTTTATATGTTTTGGTGAGTTCTGGGATTTCTCATACTATGGTGATTGACGGTCGCGCGTGGACAGGTGCAAATGGACGTGCAATCGGATTTGGAGTAACCCAAATTGAGCACGGTGGGCGGCTTAAGTCATTAGAATCTGTTGCCTCTGGCCTTGGTATCGCACGAGAATATGAACGGTTGAGTGGCATCTCAGTGCGTGGAGCGGTTGAAGTCTTCCAAAAATTTGATTCAGATTCTAATTCCAGAATAGTAATTAAACAGGCTGCTGAGAGTCTCAGTCGAGGATTAACAAATCTAGTCGAAGTCCTAGATCCCCATAAAATTATTATTGGGGGTGGTCTTTGGCTAGGATCACAGAATTACAGAGAATTGGTTGGTGATCTTTTACCAAGAACTATTAATGACATTATTAGCATGGCATCTCATTCTAATTCAGGTTTAATTGGAGCTGGCGTTATAGCCCAAAATTCATTAAAAATATTGGGAAATCTTGAAAAGAAATAATCTATAACACCCTTGCTAAATCCTAAACTTCTGCGAATAAATTCTTTGGTCTCGTAATTTCTTTAGCGCTGAAATATCTGTATTTTATGATAGTGCTACAATTCGTTTGTGCCGGAAAATCCATTAGAGCCTTCAGAAATCAAACGTAAGCCGACTCCAAGACCAGAGTTTAAAGAACCTACTCATATTAAAAGAGAAAATATGGTCATGCACACCTGGGGTGACTCAACATCAGGCTTGGTCACCGATCGAGTTATATCATCAACAAAACAATTGCATGTGCTTGAATTTGAATTAGGCCCTAGTAGTGGGTTTAGACATAGTTCAATAAATCAGACAATCTTTGCTGCAGATGTTCTATATTTCGTATTAGAGGGTGATCTGATTTTAGCTAATCCCAAAACTGGTGAAGTTGAATTAGCGAGCGAAGGAAGCGGATTACTGTTTCATCGAGAAACCTGGAATCACGGCTTTAGCAAGGGGAAAAAAACTACTCGTGTCCTTGAGTACTTCTCCCCTCCCCCAGCAATGGGAGCTGCCTCTGAATTCTCAAAGAAACAGCCACCCCTGCTAGAAAATAGATATAACTATGGGAATACTGTAAATAACTGGCCAGAGAGTGCACCAGATTCAAAAAGTAAGGCATCTTTTTTTGAGATTTCAGATAGAACATCAATTTTGTCTTTTCGCGATTCAGATCCAACCCATCTCATTTCAACACTTGTAGCAACTGAATTTCTGCATGTTATTAAGGGAAATATTGAATTAGGTCATGTTGAGGATTTCGCTCTGGTCGAGCGAGAATGTGTTGTTTATGTTTTAGAGGGCACCTTGATTATCGACTCTGTGGATGGAATTAATGGTCAAATTTCAAACTCAGTTCTGTCCAAAGGTGACGCTTTCTTTCTTCCTAAGGGCTCGAAAGAAAAAATGTCTGTAAAGCAGTCAGATTCGGCAGTTTACCTGCGAGGCTCTGGTGATGTCCCGGCAAACTGGAAGCCGTAATTAGAATAAAGCTAAGAGATTTATCTGTTTTCCAGAAGATTATTCTTTAATAGCCCCTGAAATTATGCCCCTGATTAATCTGCGCTGAAGAAAAACGTATGCCAACAAGATGGGTAAGGCAACCATAACGGCGGCGGCGGCAGTTACTGAGGGATCACTATTTCTTCTATTTCCCGCAAAGAAGGATAGGGACAATGGAACTGTTTGAACAGAGGAGTTACTTGGGACTAACACTAACGCCAGTAAGAATTCATTCCAAGTAAACAAAAAAAGTAATGTTGCTAGAGTCCCGATAGCTGATTTCGCTAACGGAATCATTATGTATCTCAAGCTTTGCCACCTATTAGCGCCATCCAGTGTGCTTGATTCCAAGATTCCTCGTGGGATTGTTCTAAAAAAAGTTCTTAGCCAAAGTACGGAGAAGGGAGTTGAAAGAGCAATCTGCGGGAGAATTAAGGCCCAATAAGTATTTAGGATATTGAGCGCACTCATCATCTCGTAGAGAGAAATTACAATTCCCTCGTAAGGCATGACTAATCCAAGGAGTAAAAACAATAAAATAGTTCTAGAGAATGGCACCTTCATCAAAGCAAGGGCATACCCAGCCAGCACTGAACAAAGCAAGGTTACAAGAACAACTGAGGTTGATACAAACAGACTCGACAATAAAGCCTGATCAAAAGCACCCCGATTCCACGCTTCGACATAATTACCAAAATAGATACCGAGAAATGTTAATTCAGATTTCTCAATACTCTTTGATCCTGAGATGGAGAGATTAAATATTGACCAGAGGGGATAAAGCGCAACTACTGCCCCAACTAATAAAACTGTATAGGCTATAAATCTGTCACGAAGACTAGTCATCAGATTCTCTTCTACTTAGTAACAATGCACTTGTAATTGAAAAAATCACGAGCGCCAAGATAAACGAAGTTGCTGCAGCTTCTCCAACATATCTATTTACGAAGGCTGACTTATAGATAAAAATACTAGGAACATCCGTAGAATTTCCCGGGCCACCTTGTGTTGCATTCCAGACAATATCAAAATTTCGTAATGCAAGGGTCATGGTCACAATTAAGACGATTACGATTTCACCTCTTATGCTGGGCAGAAGAATATATCGAAATTCTTGCCACATATTTGCGCCGTCAATTCTGTCTGCATCAAGTAAATCTTGAGATATTCGTTGGGCCCCAGATAAAAATAGAATCATAGCTAGACCATAATTTATCCAAGTTCCAATGATGCCGACAGCAATAAGGGCTGTGTCAAAGTTACCTAGCCATGCAGTTGTGATCTTCTCGGCACCTAAGAATATAAAAAAATCATTAATTGGCCCATCTGAAGCGTAGATCCATCGCCAAGATATTGCCACGACAACTGTCGAAATTATTTGCGGCATAAAAAGTATTGCACGAAAGAAACCCTCGCCACGGACTTTTACTCTTAATAATAGAAGTGTGATCATTAGTCCAATAAATATGGGAATTACGCTATAAAAGATAACAAAGACAAAAGAGTGTGAAAACGCGGAATAAATCTCCGGATTTGAGAGTACTACTCGATAGTTCTCAATACCTACCCAAATGCTAGGTGATATTCGATCCCACTTCCAAAAGGATAACCACAGAGTTTGGAATATCGGGTAAATAACAAATAGAGAAAAGAAAATTAGAGCTGGGGAAACAAAAATAATGGGAAGTAAATCAAACTGGCGAGGGCGCCACTTCATATCTTTATGAGACTTTATTCGCATCTCACTTTTATTTGAAGTGGCGCCTCGCATCCTAACTACGCTTTAGATCTTGATTCTTGGAATTTACTCCAATTATCTTGAACTGCTTGCATCATTGCCGATGCATCAATTCTACCTGCCATGAACTCCTGAAGTTTTGACGTGTAAACGTCATACATTGTGTCAGTAGCCCAGTCCAGATAGAAAGTAAGCCCTGAGTCGGCAAACATACTCGACCCAGCATCCTGCATATCCTTTAGCAAACTACTGCTTGCTTCAAGAGAAGTCTTTGCAGATGGAATGCGGTCAAGGGAGGCCAGAGTTTGAGCAGTCTCTGCATCCATAACCATCGCTAAAAATGCAACTGATGCGCTTAGCGCGTCAGTTTTGCTACTGATGTGCCAACCAAGTCCATATGAACCTGTTCCAGCTCGCTTACCAGATCCGGCAGCGGGATTTGCAATGAAGCCAGCGTCATCGCCCAGTCCCTCACCAATAGTCCCAGCGAACCAAGTGCCACCCATGTAGAAGACACCGTCGCCAGCTGCAAACTTAGCAGTTGCATCATCAGCGCTCACTCCATCATAACCCTTGGTGAAGTAACCCTTTTTGATCCAGTCACGCAGAGTGTTTAATGCAGTCTCGTTTGTTTTCGACACGAATGAAGATCCTGCTGCTCCAGTTATAAAATCTTTAGTTTCAGATGCGGGTGTGAATGCACCTTGCATTAATCCAAAGACATGCGTAGCTGGCCATTGATCAGAGTTACCGAGAACTATTGGAGTTTCTCCTGCTTTTTTCGCTGCTGCAACTGCGGCCGCAAATTCATCAAAGCTTGTTGGAACTGAAATACCCAATTTAGTTAATTTCTTCTTGTTATAGAAAACACCAACAAATTCAGCCACAGGACTCATTCCAAATAACTCACCTGAGCCGTACTGGGAGCCGTCCGCACTCCAGGAAAATTGACCGAAGTCTCCTGAGTTAAAAACACTGTCCCACTTATAAGCTGCAGCAACATCAGTAAGTTTTCTGATGAGCCCTGCTTTAACTAGTGCACCATCTACCCCATAACCTTGATTACCTTGAGCCACATCTGGTGCTCCCTCTCCAGCTAAGGCAGGAACTACAGTGCTCATGAGATCATCAAAGCCTTTAATTGTGAGATTAACCTTTACGTTTGGATACATAGCCTCAAACTTAGGTATAAGAATTTTCATTGTCTTCTCTTCACCCGCATCAGCCCAAACATCGAGTGTGATATCACCTAAGGCGGCCACTTCTTCAACAGTGACCGGTTGATTTATTGTTTCTGTAGTATTTGCACTATTTTCGCTATCTGATCCAGGACTAGAGCAACCCGCGACCGTCATAGATAAAGCAATCAATGCGATTACAACTTTGGCTTTCATTTTGCGCCCCTCTCTGAGCGTACTTGTACCTTCACTTTATTCAGGAAGAGCTCGATATGGAAGAGGGTTGTATGCCTAAATTCGATAGCACATCACCCACAAGGATTAAGGTGACCTTTTCGAATCACCCCACCGGGGCCAAATACGTCAGTTAGACTGCTAAACACCGTGGCGCCTGCAGTTAGTCGCCGTTACTCTAGGAACCAAGTTCGGAGAGAATCAGAGGTTTTCATGCCTAAACCAATACGGATTGGTGTCGTTGGCGCTGGCTTAATTGCATCATCTGTTCATCTACCAATTTTGCGACGACGAACTGACCTCTTTGACTTACGTGCAATCACAGATCTAAATCGAGCGGCTGCAGATGCGCTAGCTAAGCGTTTTGCTATCAGCAAGGTATTTGACTCGACCGCTGCAATGTATGAATCTGGTGAAATCGACGCGGTATTCATCTTGAATTCTGGAGCACATGCGCAGGTCGCCGCTCAGGCCCTTGATGCAGGTTTAGATGTCTTTTGCGAGAAACCCCTCGCATATTCTCAGGATGAGATGTTTTTAATAGAGACTGCCTGGCAGAAGTCTGGCCGTAAATTGATGCTTGGGTATATGAAAACTTTCGATCAGGCTGTCTACAAGGCCCAAGAACGAATCAAAAGTCGTCCAAGAAGTGTTGATGTGGTCGTTTTTCACCCTAGCGGCGATAGCCAAGTAGCCACAACCGATGCACACCTCGAAACATTTCCGCTATCAAAAGAATCACTCGCAAAGATAGAGGAGTCAAACAAAAAGGCGATGGTTGATGCCTTAGGTGCTGATGCTGCCAAGGCCTTCGGTCCCGAATATCACGACATAATGATGGGCTCAATAATCCACGAACTCTCCGTATTGCGAGCGCTAGATGTGCATATCGAGAAAATTGATTATGTTGATCGATGGCCGCAGAAGAGTCGGAGCGAATCCTTTATTATCCTAGGACATACCTTAGATGGAGTCCGAGTCACAATCCGTTGGTTCTATCTCGAGGACTACCCAAAGTATCAAGAAGAGATCCGTTGGGTTAATGAGAAAGAGGGCCATCACATAATATTTTATAGTCCATACATCTTGAGGGTGCCAACAGAGTACATTCACACCCAGCGAAATGGTCTAGATCATATCGAGAGTAGCTTCAAGTCATACCAGCCCAATTTTGAAATTGAATTAGCCGCCTTTGCTGAACTAGTTCATACTGGAAAACAACAAGAGGATCCCATTATTGCCGGCAAGGAAGACCTCTTGATAACGCTGAAGATGGCGCGGAAGATATGTGAACTAGAGGGAATTACTCCCGGCGGAGATATTGCAAAGCTGGCATAAATAAGGTCGACCGATTTTCCCCTTGGAAAAGGTCGAAACCCCGTCTATTATTTCTTTAAACAAGCTCAGATTGTCACTGTCCTATAACTCTTAATCACCGGGTCGGGGGTTCGAGTCCCTCACAACCCACTTACGTAGACAATGGGTGGAATATTCGCCGATAGTCGGCGGTATATCCGCTTAATTGAAAACGATAAACAGCCTGAATTGGGTTTTACCCGTCAATGATTTCGCCTCATATCCGATTGATATACTTGGCACGTGTTCGCTCATAAAATCAGAGAAATCATAAAATCTGATGCATCTTGGATATTTGAAGCCTGCCAAGATAAGGAAATTCAATTCTGGACAACCATTCCAAGGCCATACTTAATTGAACATGCAAACGGCTTTGTAAATGGAGATTTTCCTGAATACAAAATATGGGCGATTGAGAATGAAGAATCAAAACCAGTTGGAGTTATTTCAATTCATGAAGTCAATGAATCGGGTGCCGCCAATCTAGGCTACTTTGTGGCCAGCTGGGGGCGAGGAAAAGGTGCAGGGAAAGATGCCATTCGACTGGTCGAGAAATATTCACAAGATGATCCGAAGATAAATTCTTTGGCCGCCTGCATATCTGACCTAAACATAGCCTCCCAAAAAGTTGCGAAAGAAGCTGGATTGATCAAATCCGAAGTTGCAGGGAAAACCTGCCCAGCAGGGGATGTTCAAACGAGTGCCTATATGTATCGCAAGACCATTTAGTAATCTAGAAAATTTACTGCCCAAATCCATCCTAAATCAGTTCGAAATCTAGTAATTGTCAGACCCAATGCCTAATATGGGTTGTGGATCAAGATCAATTGAATCCATATGTGGCCAATGAAGGATATGTAGTTCGAGTCCCTCACCACCCACTTACAAGCGTGAGTGTGCCCGAGGAATACTTCATTTCAGGTCGATGACCTGGTGAGTATGAATCAGAAGGTCACTTCTTCTTATAACCAGCAGGGCACTTAGGTTTTACTGCAGTCACCTTCTTGATGACTTTTCCTTTAATGCAGGTAATTGTTGTTTTCTTTGGAGTTGGGGACGGTGTTACTTTAATCGGACTAGAACCCATATATTGCTTAATCACAATTGGAACATAACCGTATTCAAGGCCCTTGGGCGGTGATGCAAGTAGTCCCTCGTCAAAAGATACAAGGTTGCCTTTACTTGGATTTGCCATCATTGGTGCCTTTGCCCAATCTGTCTGCATCTTAATTACTGCCGATTGCAGGGCTGCCTTTTCAGTTTCGTTGAGCTCAAATCTCTGAAATGCTGGCTGCTCTACGAACTTGTACCAGCGATACTCAACGACACTGCCGTCATTGAGTTGGGTGGTGAAATCGCTAGAGGCTTTTGGAGATGCATCCCACCAGCTTGGGTACTGATAAACAAAGGTGGATTTCTGATCAGATTTTGTGAAAGTAGATTTTGCTAGAACCTTCGGTGCATCCAGTTCTTGTATTTCATTCTTGCCAGCGGTTGAGTCTAGAAAATATTGAGGCAATTTGATCATCCCGGTTTTACCAGGTACGTTGAATCCATATGCATTTCCATTATCTAGGCCCTTGGCGCTGAGGGTTTTACTCACATTTGCAAGAGTTTTTCCATCTTGATAGACATTTGGCGCATTTCCAATCAACACACCTGATGCAATTTCCTGGCTGACAGGTGCAAGTGGAAGGGTTGTCGATCCGGCAAGGGCAGACCTGAGATCTGAACTAATTGCTTTGTTGCTATAACTCTTGAAGTCCCGAGATATTGCGAAGTCGCCATTTGAATCCACTGGAAATTGAATCTCCGGAATCTTGGTGTAACTCTTCCCAGCGCTATCGGTGTATTTGTAATATGGAATCTGAGCCCACTCTGAAGCTAAGCCACCCGTTGCGCCTGAACGTTTATCGAGTGTCAGATTTCCCTGAAGTGAGTTAGTCAAAGAACCGTCAACCCAAAATTGTGGCGCTACAAAAGCAACTGGGCCTTTAAAATTAGACGCATTCATGAAGAGTGTCCAGGAATTGTCGCCGGCTTTCGAGCCAAACGCTCGATCAAAACGAGGAAGATTGAGAGCATGCCAAGTAACACCTAATTGTGGTGCTGAATTGTCTTCGAATAAAGTCATACCATCTGGTGGCATAAGAATCTGGTTACTGACTTGAATCAATCCTGTGCCAGAACGTGGTGTTGGAGTATCTCTGAAAAAGCCCCACCCTGGTGTTGCTAGCTCTGATGTGTAGCAATTTTGTGTCACATTAGCCATGTATTTAGGAAAGACGGTTTTGAATTTCTCATTACCCCACCAACCTAAACTTCCTTCAATTGTTTGAAAAAGAAAGAGGCCATAGGTTCCACTATTTGGATTCGAAGCAGCCTCTTTCACGTCGGCGTTCGTTCCCGTCTCACATAATTTCTGCGCAGTACTCGCGCTGACCGTCGAATTATCTGGAACGATCCATGTCGAACTTAACCCAAGTTGGAAGTTGTCAATGGGACCGGAGCTAATTGACCATGCTGTTGAATACCATCCAAAGCCTGAACGGAAGCTGGCCGGAAATGGACTTTTTAGGTCAGCAGTTACGTAATAGCCAGGGCCTCCATCTGCAGTGTTATCACCGCGTAGGGCTCCTCCAGACTTAAACTCAAGTAAATAGTCGGCGACTGGATTTGAGACTGGGAACAATTCAGGTGGAATTAATGGTCGGAGTGAATTGTTTGCACCCGACTTGTCCCGTACGAGTCCATCAGTAGAAACCGTATTGAAATCGAAGAAAGCAATGAGATTGTTGTCAGTGATTGAATTCTTAAGTGAATAGTCTTGACTCACTTGGCTCGGTGTTCGCACGGATTTCCAAATTATCAGGTTATCGATACAGCCATTTATGCGTTCCCCTGCACTGGAATCAAACTGTGCGCCAACTCGGGTAGCTGTCCCAGCGTTGTTCAGGGTGTACTTCTCGTTGGATGCAAATGCCTTGCCATCGATATATAACTCACCATTTCCAGTTGCCGAATGTGTGACAGCAATATGCACCCACTGCTTTAGAGGAATCTTTGCACCCGTATCACCCCAAGTATCGCCAGCACGAATGCCAAGTGTGGGATTAATGCCTAGATAGAAGGCGTTTGGTTGACCACCTTGCGAAAGTATCTCTGCATAGTCCTTTGGATCCTGCGACAAGTAAAAATCAAACTCAACAGTGAAATCCTTATCCAAAGGAATTAAGCGGGAATTAGCTTCTAAATATTGCTGGCTGCTCAGTGCCATGCATGAGTCACTGGGTAGCGCACTTGATGGAGCCCAATAACTTGATAGGGCGAGGAGGGTACAAACCAAGAGAAATGTTGCCTTGCGCACAGTCTTAAGATACACCTCACCACCTGGGGGCAAAGGGAAAGAGAGGTCAAAGGTTTTGTCAGGAAAGTTGCAGTAATCGAGCTACAAAGAAAAGACCCCGTCAGCAATGGCGGGGTTTTTTCGTCAGAGCTCTAGCGCCTATCAAATAGAAGCCCTAGTCTTGTAAAGGTTTTACTTAGCCTTGCAACCAAGGGAGCAGAAGATGCCTAATAACAAATCACTTGCATTCGGTGGTCACGCACTTGTTTGGGCTGGGGATTGGACTGAGGCGAGTGCGCGAAGTGCTGCATCAAGTGCGCAGCGTGCCGGGTATGACTACATCGAAATGTTGATGATTGATCCAGATTCGATTGATGTTGCTATGACAAAGGATGTTCTATCTGAGCATGGTTTATTTGCAACCGCTTCCCTTGGTCTTTCTCCTGCTACCGATGTGACAAGTACAGATGCTTCAATTGTGAAAAAAGGTGATGAGCTACTTAGAAAAGCGGTCGATAAACTTCACGCCTTGGGATCGACTGAACTTTGCGGTGTGATCTATAGCAATTTGGGTAAATATCCTGGCCCGGCATCACCTGAAACTCGGGCTAACTCAGTTGCTGCGATGCAAAGACTCTCTGATTACGCAGCCGATAAGGGAATTAACATAAGCCTTGAAGTTGTAAACCGATATGAAACAAATATTATGAATACGGCAAAAGAGGGGCTTAAGTTTCTGGAAGCGGTCAATCGCCCAAATGCCTATCTTCACCTTGATACCTATCATATGAATATTGAAGAAGATGGAATGTCAGCAGCTGTTTTAGAAGCTGGGGACGCTCTTGGTTATGTTCATATCGGTGAAAGCCACCGCGGTTATCTTGGATCAGGAAATGTTGATTTTGATACCTTCTTTGGCGCACTGAAAAAGATAAATTACAAAGGTCCAATAACTTTTGAATCATTTTCATCAGTTGTTGTGGATCCGGCTCTTTCCAATGCGCTCTGTATTTGGCGCAATCTTTGGGAGGATTCAGATGACCTGTCAGCGCACGCCCTGAAATATATGAAGGCTCGCTATAGCTAATCTAGATATTCGGTGGTCGAACTAGTTCTTCGTTACACCAAAGAGGGTTTCAACGAAGACAAAGACCGCGAGAAGAATGACAAACCAGCCAAAGGCGCTTTTTAATTTCTGAGCTTTGACTCGACTCGAGAACATAGATCCCACTAGTGCGCCCAAGGATGTTCCAATAAGTGCGGGCAGAATTATCTTGAAATCAAAAGCGATATCAGTATTTAGTGATACCAATGACTCACTATCAAATCTGAGGACATACCCCGAAAAAGCACCAAGGCAATTGGTAATTCCTATTACAAATGACGTTGCGATAGCATCTTTCATGGCTAGGCCGCCAAAGAGAACTAGGGCAGGGACAACCATAAATCCGCCGCCAACACCGACGGTGCCGGTAATAAAGCCAACGAGTGCGCCATTTAAAATTAAGCGGTGGGTAATTGGCCTATGTGTAGTTTCTGTTTCCAAATCGTTTCGGCGGCGAATCATTGCAATTCCAGTTACTGTCATAATCATTGAAAATGTGAAGAGGAGGATGTCACTAGGTAGGTGAGATCCAACTTGCCCGCCCACAAAGGCGCTGAGCATTCCTGAGATTCCAAAGATAAATCCAGTGCGCCATTGGATGTGACCGCGCTTTGCGTGGCCTATCAGGCCGAATGCAGTAGCTACTGCAACCACAATAAGGCTGGAAGCTATCGCTTCCACGGGCGGCATATGTTCTACATACAAAAAGAGCGGAGTCGTCATGATGGAGCCGCCTGCACCAAGCAGGCCCATAACTAATCCAATTAAAACGCTAAGTGATAAGACAAGCATTGTCTCTAGAGCCTATTAAATGTGGTGATTCGAGTCGGATGCGCGAATGCCTTGCTTGTGATAAATCTCTAGCGTCTTTCTAAATGGAATTACTCCGTATTGATCGGCTAACTTCTGCCACTCAACAGATAGTTCAGCAACGATTTTGGGATTAGCACTAGAAAGATCCTTCAATTCATTTCTGTCCGCGCTTAAATCGTAGAGTTCCCATTCCCAGTCGTACTGGCGAACTAACTTCCACTTTCCTTTGATAATTGCGCCATTACCGATGTGCTCCCACCACAATTGAGAGCTTTCGGTATCTGAACTTTGAAGAGCGGGCAACATGCTTCCGCCGACAAGAGGTTCTAAAGTATTTCCGTTAAGGCTTGCTGGATATGTAACGCCAAGTGCGTCATAGAGAGTTGGAGCAACGTTTACTAATTGGAAGGTGCTGGTATTGACCGTTCCACTCTTTAGCTTGCCTTCTGGCCAGTGAATAATGAAGGGTGACATAACGCCGCCTTCGTGGGTGTAACGCTTATAAAGTCGGAATGGTGTGTTGGAAACATTTGCCCAGCCGACGCCGTAACTTGCATAGGTGTCTTCTCCCCCAGGCATAACATCTGGATCATTGCCAAGAACAACTTTGCGGCCATCGCGAGTACGTGTGCTTATCAAGTTCTTCGCGCGACGAAATTCTGAAATATCATCAAGTGGCAAAGCCTCTGCGCACGCCACATTATCTGAAAGGAAGATAATGATGGTGTTATCCCATTCGTTATTCTTTTCAACTTGATCAAGAATTTTGCCTATCGCTGTATCCATCTCTGTGACCATCGCTGCATAAACTTCCATGCGTCGTGCTTGCCACTTCTTTTCTGGCTCTTCTTCCCATGCCAGAACGCGAGCATCGCGGGGACTTAACTCTGTCTCTTTAGGGATGATGCCAAGGCTTTTCTGTCGCTCTAGTCGCTTTGCTCTGATGGCATCCCAACCGGCGTCATAGGTGCCCGCATATGACTTGATGGTCTCTTCTCTCGCGTGAAGTGGCCAGTGCGGAGCGGTGAACGGAACGTAGAGGAAATATGGCTTATCACTTGGTCGCTCTTTAATGAACTTTGCAGCCTCTGTTGCGATTGCATCTGTGTAGAAAAAGTCAGGGTTCTTATCTGCCTCTGATTCAACATTTTCTAAGCCACGAGTCAGTGTGCCTGGGCGGAAATATGTTGCGCAGCCATCTAGCGTTCCAAAGAAATTATCAAAACCTCGATCAGTTGGCCAAGCACCGTTTGGCACATTTGGGCTGTTAGTAAGGTGCCATTTACCGGTGATTGCTGTGATGTAACCATTTGATTTCAAGACTTCTGCAATCGTTGCACAACGTGTATTTAAGTTGCCTGCATATCCACCTTCTGCAGCATTGCTACCGGTCAAAATACCAATTCCAGTTTGGTGCGGATGAATACCAGTGAGCAATGAGGCGCGGCTTGGGCTGCATCGTGGCGTGTTATGAAAATTTGAGAGTTTTACGCCGCTGCCAGCGAGGCGATCTAGGTTAGGGGTGCGTATCTCCCCGCCGTATCCACCAATATCAGAAAAGCCAAGGTCGTCAGCTAAGAAGATAATTACATTAGTCGCCTTGCTCTGCATTTTTGTTTACCTCTCGATTGTTTTTAACTACTGAATTGCCAGGTAGGCATTCATTACCATGTTCTTGTTTTCGTAAATATTCATAATCTGCCGGAACGGAATTACACCGTTCTGCTTTGCGATTTCTTCCCATTTTGCAGTGAGTTCTTTAACAACTTCAGGGTGCTTGGCACTTAGATCAGTTATCTCACTTCTATCTGTTTCAATGTCATAGAGTTCCCAAGGGAAGTCATACTGGCGAACTAGTTTCCACTTGCCACTTCGTAGAGCTGCATTGCCGCAGTGCTCCCACCACAGCGTTGGATTGGAAACATCTGCTCCTTTCCACGCACCGAACATGCTCTGTCCGACAAGTGGTGGCAGCTTCACGCCGGCGCGCTCACTTGGATATTTAGCGCCAAGTAGTTCTAGAAGCGTTGGCATCACATCTGTTAATTGGAAAGGCTGCTCAAAAATTTCTCCGGTGCGAAGATTTCCCTTTGGCCAGTGAGCAACAAATGGGGATGCAACTCCGCCTTCATGTGCCCACAATTTAAATAATTTAAATGGGGTGTTAGATAAGTTTGCCCAGCCACGACCGTAACTTTGATAAGTCTCTTCCCCGCCTGGCATCACCAGTGGATCATTTCCGATTCGAACATCACGGCCATCTTTAGTTTTCTTGTGCAAGATGTCACGACGCTCTCTAAAATCTGCAATCTCACCAAAAGGCATTGGGTCTGCTGATGCACCGTTATCTGCCATAAACAAAACAACAGTGTCTTCCCAATCGCCATTGGCTTTAATCTGATCTAGGACTCGACCGATTGCTTGGTCCATCTCTGTGACCATCGCTGCATAAACTTGCATGCGGCGAGCCTGCCATTTGTGGTTTGCCGCATCTTCCCAGCTAGGCACGCCTTCGTCTCGCGGGCTTAACTCTAGGTAAGAAGGTAGAAGTCCTAATTCTTGCTGGCGCTTTAATCGAGATTTGCGCAACTCATCCCAGCCTGCGTCATAGACACCGTCATACTCTTTGATGGTTTTTTCTCGAGCATGCATTGGCCAATGTGGCGCTGTGAATGGAACATAGAGAAAATATGGCTTCTCGGCGCTTTCTGATTTATGAGATTTCAAAAATGCAACAGATTCATCGGCGATTACATCGGTGTAGAAGAAATCTTTTCGTTCTGCCTCGTGATCAATATTTTCTGTGCCACGCGTTAGCGTTCCTGGCTGATAAAAACTTCCGCATCCAGTCATAGTTCCCCAGAATGTGTCGAAGCCGCGCGCAGTTGGCCAGGCATCATCAGGGGTGTGATTACTAGGAGTTAAATGCCACTTTCCGCGGATCGCAGTTGTAAATCCTTCTTGCTTGAGAACTTCCGCGATGGTGATGCAGCGATCATTTAACTTGCCGGTGTAACCACCATCGGCTGAATCATCCTTAGCAAGAATGCCCATACCTGCTTGGTGGGGATGCAAACCTGTAAGTAGTGATGCTCGGCTTGGGCTGCAACGTGGCGTGTTGTGAAAGTTGCTCATGCGAATACCGTTTGCAGCGAGTGCATCTATATTCGGAGTCTTTATCTCACCGCCATAACATCCCAAATCTGAGTAACCCAGATCATCAGCAAGAAATATAACTACATTGGTCATGACTTCACGGCGCCAGCAGTGAGTCCAGAAACAATCTGACGACTTGCAACCGCGGTCAAGATAATGATTGGTATCGCCGCCACAAATCCAGAAGCGGACATTTGACCAAAGGTAATTTCATAATCTTGTACTAGTGAGGCAATTCCTACCGTCAGCGGAGCAGCTCCTCCGCCAGTTGTCATGATCAAGCCCATTAAGAACTCATTCCAGGCCATGATCGCAACATAGATTGCGACGGCGCCTAAACCAGGTTTTGCAAGTGGAAGAAGTACTGAGAAAAAGACTCGCCTCTCAGATGCGCCATCTACTAGCGCAGCCTCGCGCAGCTCGTCAGGAATTTGATCAAAGTAAGACTTAATCATCAAAATCGCAAATGGCAGATTAAAAACGGTATTAACTAGAACGAGTCCTGTAACAGAACCTAACAAGTTCAAGTTTGTCAGTGTTACATAAATACCAGGAACAAGAGTAATTGGAGGAACGATAGGAAGAAAGGAAGCCAGAATAAATACTGGAGTAGTAGCCCACTTCGGTGGCTTTAACTTTGAAAGCGAGTAGCCAGATCCAGATCCAATAGCCAAAGTCAGAATCACTGTGCCAAAAGTTATTATTAGGCTGTTAAAAATCTGTCTCACAAAGTTCTGCCCAGGGTCAGCCAAGGTTCGGAAGTTGCCTAACCAAAATGAGAAATCAAAATTAGAACCGATAATCGACTTATTGGGAAGAAAAGCAAGAATTGCGATCCAAATAATCGGAATTAAAGTTATAACGATCGTAATAAAAATAGCTAACTCTAAAGTGATATTAATCTTAGACTTTTGAGCGCTCTTTTCCATAGTCATTAGCGAGACCTATTCTTTCTTCTCAGTGAATAAGCAATTCCAACAATCAGCCCCAAAATCGCAACGATGCAGAGACTGAGCGCACTGGCGTAGCCAAAATCAAGGACGTCAACAAAAATCTCGCGAATTTGTAAGCTGATAAGAGATGTGGCGCCATCAGGCCCACCTTTAGTCAACAAGTACATTTCATCAAAGGCCTTGATACTCATAATTGTTCTGAGAACGGCGATTACTGCGATCGTCGGTAACAAAATTGGCAGAATAATTCTTCTAATCAATTGGCCTTCAGTGGCTCCGTCAACTCTTCCCGCTTCCAAAATCTCTTGATTAATTCCATTAAGGCCGGCATAAATGAAGAGAAAGACAACTGGGGTCCAGTGCCAAACATCGACCACGACCACCGAGATAAAAGCGCCAGTCTTACTATTTAGCCAAATTTGGGGTTCTTGACCTAAAGTTTCTAAAATCTTATTTACTAGCCCCATTGTCGGATCAAGAATTAGTAGCCACATAACGCTGACCACGACTGGAGCAACCACTGCCGGCCAGACAAATATATTTCGAGCCGCGCTCTTAAAAATTCTTGAGCTGTTGACCATCATCGCCCCGACAGTTCCTGCAACAAGGGTCAAGATCACACATAGAGTTGTAAAGAGCAAGGTGACCTTGATCGAATTAATGGCCAAGGGATCATCTGGAATTTTCTTAAAATTATCTAGTCCGTTGAAGGCAGAGAAGAACTCGCCATCTAAAACCTCAGTTTCCTGAAACGACAATCTAACTAATTCATAGAGCGGATAAACCGCAAATATGGCAAGGAAAATTACGAATGGTAGAAGGGCGACGACTGATGTCGCCCTTCTACCTGAAAGGGAGAACGAGCCTCTAGTACGTCCACTAACTGCGGCGTTCTTCATACTTGAATTCCCTCTCATTTCGTAATTAGTTACCTTTTATTTATTTCTTGGTGTAGCCAGGAGGACATTTAATATCTGAGCCCATTCTGGTCACAGATATTTGACGATCGCCCTTGACGCATGTGATGGTCGTTTTTTCATTGACCGCAAACGTCGTTGCCTTCACAACTTTTACCAGATCCGCGTTTAGCGCGTTCATTCCAGCAAGAGGTGTGACAGTTCCAGCAGCAATTGCAGACAGGCGTTGCTCTGTTGCAGACAACATAGGAGCAGCAAAGGTCTGTCGTATGTTCTCTGTAGCAAACGCCATTCCCTTTTGATAGACCGCAAGGTAGTCACGTTGAGTTGCAGTCAAATTCGCATCTGCAATGACATCTGTACGAGTTGGAATTCCACCGTACTCAGCGAATTTGATTTGAGCTTTCTTTGAGAGTACCCAGTTGATGTAACTCAAAGCAGCCTTCTCGCGCTCTGATGTGAGTCCAGATGGAATAGACATCGCCCATGTTCCAGAGACGACACCGGGTTCACAAGTACCGCAACCCTTTGGCATAACTGCATAGCCGATCTTGCCGGCAACTTTTGACGCAACCGGATCATTCATCGCATTTGCAGCTGCGAATACGACCTGACCTTGTGCCGCATCTCCAGCTTGCATTGCAGCAATTACCTGGTTTTGACCAATTGTGTTGGTTGCTGGCGGACCATATTTAGCCAGTGCACGTAGGGTCGTTGCTGCTGCTTTGCCTTCTTTAGAGTTAATAATTGGAAGCCAGTCTTCGCCCTGCTTATTGAAGAATCTTCCACCATAAGAGGCAAGGATGTGGATGTAGTCATAGGTAACGCTCGCACCGCTTGTTGTTGCCTGTGTACGAATGATGTACGGATACTTCACAACATTGGCCTTCTTAATTACTGCAGCGTTAGCCAAAACTTCTTCCCAAGTTGTTGGTACAGAGAGTTTTAGTTGTTCGTAGATGTCTTTGCGATATAGAAATACGTTGGTATTTCCGTTCAAAGGCATGCTCATCACATCGCCCTTTGGATCGCTAAACCGCTTGGTTGGATTCCAGTACATGAAGTTTCCGTATGAGCCAATATTTGGATCTACCTTGAAGTTAGGATCGACTGACTTAAATGGCTTAACCCACTTGTTGTTTGCGAATTCGTGGGTGAAGAGTTCATCGTATTGATAAACATCGTAGGTTCGGTTAGCGGCCTGAATATCTGTGACCAGTGTTGGACGCATTTCTGCGTATGGGAATACGCGAACATCAACTTCGATGCCTGTTTCCTTGGTGTAATCAAGAATTAACTTCTTATACGCATTCAGCCATGGAGACTGATTGACGTTAATCGTCAACTTCTTAACTTCGGCTTGAGCAGCGGTCATAGGTAGCGATGTAGCGAGAATTGCAAATAACGCAGTTCCGGCAACGGCCACCTTCCGCCATTTTCTTGCTTTTATCATTGCTTACCTTCTCTCATTTGCTCTTTTGCTGTGTTCATAGTGAACCCAGCAATTCTGTATTTTTATCCGCTACGCAACGAAATCCGATGTGCGCAGTGAAACCATTTTTTGGTTGAGATGTTCGGGCAGAAAGGCGATATCGATTGCAATATGAGTCATGGCATAAGTAAGAGCCACCCTTAATCACTTTGCTTTCAGCTGAAAGTTGTGAGTTTTCGCTCCACCAGTCCAAGCACCATTCCCAGACATTTCCGCAGACGTTATAAAGCCCGTATCCATTAGCGGCAAAGGCGTAAACCGAAGCCGTTGCGATATATCCGTCATCGCCAGAATTGAAATCGGGAAATTCTCCCTGCCATATATTGCATTGAAATTCATTGTTAGGTGTTAGTTCATCGCCCCAAGAATAAAGTGAGCCTTCGCGACCTCCGCGTGCAGCTTTTTCCCATTCGGCTTCCGTTGGAAGTCTCTTTCCGTTCCATTGCGCAAATGCATTTGCATCATCCCAAGAGATATGGACTACAGGGTGATCAAGAATTTCTGCAATTGATGAACTAGGTCCTTGTGGGTGTCGCCAATTAGCACCATTGACTCCAACCCACCATGGTGTATTTGATGACTTGCCAATCAAATGTTTTTCATCGAGTTCGGAAATTAAAATGGCGGGAACAAATGACCATCCCAATAACTCTGCTTCAGTTATGTAATTGGTGGCTTCAACAAATTTTGAAAAATCTAAGTTTGTGACTGTGGTCTCATCGATCCAATATTCATCGAGATCCACGGATCTTTGTGGGCCTTCTCCATCTGCCGGATACGCCATTGCGTTATTAGTTCCCATTAAAAATGGGCCCGCTGGAATCCGCACCATTTTTGAGTAATCAGGTATTGCAGTTTTCGGGGCTGTGAGTAGGGATGACCCTGCGCTGCGATTTTCCACAGTCAAGGTCCCAGCTGGACTACAGCATCCACTCCCCATGAGCCCTCCTTAGATAATCTCAGTTAACTAAATTCACGTACATTTCTGGTGCTTAATCCAGGAACTTCTCCCCCATGTACTTTTATATAGTTAAGCCTCTATACTAAAACTAACCATCCTCAAGTGGTGTGTCAAGACTCACAAGGGTGCAATTATTTTTTAAGTCGAGCAGTTGGATCGCCAGAGGAATCGAGGTTGCCCATGCCAGTACTCGCATCACCCTTGAGCCACCTGAAAAATGGGCAAATCCTGGAACAGTCGGGGCTGCGTCGCCATAACTTGGGCATCATCTTCAGGGCCTTAAGAGATTCAGGGCCACTTTCTCGGGCGCAATTGGCCAATGCAACTGGAATGACCAAGCCCGGGGTAAATAACATCGTTGACGAATTACTCGAACGCGGGCTTTTGACGCAAGGTGCTGAAGAGTCAAAGCCAGACAGGGGTCGACCGGGAGTTCTGCTCTCAATTAATGCACAAGCCACTTCGATCATCGTCATTGAACTCCGTGCTTTTTATACAGCGATCATCGCCTTTGATTTGCTCGGCCAAGAGTTTTATCGCGAGCGAGCTACGACTTCCTACAATCTCACACCCGAAGCACGCACAATAGAAGTTGCGCCATTGCTCGATCGCGCAGTCCAATCAGCCACCCGCCAGGCATCGCGCATCGCCAAATTAATTGTCGTTTTTCCTGGAATCATTGATTCAGAATTGAAAGTTTCTTCTTCATCGCTTAATTGGGAAAAGTTAGAGTTGATGGAATATGTAAAAAATGTAGTGCCGCCAAGTATTCCAATAGAGATAAACACTGTCGCCAAACTTGCCGCATTTGCTGAATACGAATATCTTTTAAAGGAAAATAAATCTTCCAAGCTACTGATGCACCTCGAATTGGGAATCACGCCAGGCATCGCTGTTGTGCAAAATGGTGAAATACAATTAGGGGCAAACTTATCTATGGGAAATATCGCCCACATTTCTATTAACGAACACGGCAAATTATGCAAGTGCGGAAAAATTGGTTGCACCGAGACTGAAATTGGCTTTAAGGTCCTGATTGAAAACACTTGTCCTGATCTAGTTAAAGACTGGAGCAAGGACAATGAGTTCTACCTAAGTGAGATCCTTAGTCGAGCCAAAAATGGTGACGAAGTTGTCATTAAAGGCATAGATCTTATTGCACAATCTTTAGCGAAAACTCTCTCGATCTTAATTCCCATTTTGGACCCAGATAGGGTGATTTTAGGAGGATATGCAGTGCGTATCACCGACTTGCTCATACCGAGGCTGAAGCATCACTTGGAGAGAAAAAATAAAGACATTGGTTCTTTCTCAATAGGTACATCGGCTTTAGATACAGATGCGGCGCTATTCGGCGCCTGCATTTTGGCCCAAGACGAACTATTTAATTCTCCCCATTCGATTTCATGACAGTCATTAATTTGCCAGATCAAATACAAAAACCTATTGTTAAATCAGCGCTATTAAATAGAATAAGTCTCTGGAGCGATTCTAAATATCTCGAATATACAAAATGTGTATTAATGAAGGAGAGTGCCTAGCAATGCAACGAGTGGGCTTTCGCTTGCAGGTACGTCCAGAGATGATGGATGAATATGTTCGTCGCCATGAACAAGTCTGGCCCGATATGTTGCAGGCGCTACGTGATACTGGCTGGACAAACTATTCAATATTTTTAGATCGCAACGACGGAACGCTCTTTGGCTACTTTGAAACCCCAGATCTCGTGGCAGCAAAGGCGGGAATGGCAGCACTTGACGTAAATGAAAAATGGCAAGCAGATATGGCTCCTTTCTTTACCGGTCTTGATGGCAAAGCAGCCGACAAAGGTTTCTTAAAGCTCGAAAGTGTTTTCTATTTAAAGTGAAGTTTTTCATCAACCAGATAAAGGAGTACAGATAGTGGCAACTCAAAAAGAGGCAAAGGATGTGCTCAAGCGCTTCTGGATTGAAACTCCATCCTGGGCATACGGAAACTCTGGAACTAGATTTAAGGTATTCGCTCAATCAGGTGTGCCACGCGATCCATACGAAAAAATTGCTGATGCGGCACAAGTTCATAAGTTCACCGGTGCTGCTCCATCGGTTGCTCTTCATATTCCTTGGGATAAGGTCGATGATTACAAACATCTCGCTGATTACGCCGCTGATCTTGGAGTACGCCTTGGCACAATTAACGCCAATACATTTCAAGATGATGATTACAAATTAGGTTCGGTCTGTCATCCCGATGCCAAAATTCGCCAGAAGGCGGTCGACCATTTATACGAGTGCATCGACATCATGGGTAAGACAGGTTCTACAGATGTAAAGCTCTGGTTTGCCGACGGTACTAACTATCCGGGACAGGATAATTTGGCAGAACGTCAGGATCGTCTAGCGCAATCACTTCGTAAATGCTATGACCGCTTGGGACCTGACCAACGAATGCTTTTGGAATACAAGTTCTTCGAGCCAGCTTTTTATTCAACTGATGTTCCTGATTGGGGAACTTCATATGTGCACTGCCTTGAACTCGGTGAGAAGGCGATGGTCTGTGTTGATACTGGCCACCATGCGCCAGGCACCAATATTGAATACATAGTTGCATTCTTGCTGCGCAAGAAGCGCCTTGGTGCATTCGACTTCAATTCACGCTTCTATGCTGATGATGACTTAATCGTTGGTGCAGCAGATCCTTTCCAACTCTTTCGAATTATGCACGAGGTAAATCAAAACGCTGGCTTTGATGTGGGAACTCCCGTTTCATACGTGCTCGATCAATGCCACAACATCGAACCAAAGATTCCGGCACAGATTCGCTCCATTACCAATGTGCAAGAAGCTGTTGCTAAGGCACTGCTTGTCGATCATGCTGCCCTCAAGAAAGCGCAACTAGATGGTGATGTGCTTGGTGGAAATGACATCTTGATGGATGCTTACAACACAGATGTTCGACCACTTCTTGATGAACTTCGTGGCGAAATAGGTGTCGAGGCGGATCCAAAGAGCGCTTACGCCAGCAGCGGTTATGCAGAAAAGATTGCAGCAGAACGCGTTGGTGGCGTTCAGGCGGGATGGGGCGCATAATGACAACGCCGAAAGTTGTAAAAGAACTGCTGCAACGCAGTAACTTTCTAGGTTCAAATCCAAAATTCACTAATTTCGCCGGTGGCAATACATCGGCGAAGGGTTTGATTACCAATCCTGCAACGGGTGAAGAGACAACAGTGCTCTGGGTAAAGGGTTCCGGTGGCGATCTCGGCACTATGACTGAATCCGGTTTAGCTGCTCTCGTACAAGAGAAATTTGTAGCGCTCAAAAAAGTTTATCGCGGCGTCGACCATGAAGATGAGATGGTTGCGCTTTTTGATTACTGTCTCTTCGGCACATCCAAAGCGGCTCCAAGTATTGATACAACTGTGCATGCGCTAATTCCCTTTGATCATGTTGATCACTTGCACCCAGATTCGATAATCGCGCTGGCAACTTCTTTAGATGGTGAGAAATTAACTCGTGAATGTTTTGGCGATGAGATTCTCTGGGTGGACTGGCGCCGCCCCGGATTTCAACTTGGGTTAGATATGGAAAAAATTGCCACCCAAAACCCAAAGGCGAAGGGTTGTGTTCTCGGAGGACACGGCCTCACAACATGGGGTGCAACAAGCAAAGAATGTGAAGAGCGTTCTATTGCAGCGATTACCAAGGCTGAAGAATTTATTAAGTCAAAGGGTAAGAAGAACCCATTTGGTTCAGCCGTTGCAAAGTACAAGCCGATAGATTCGGCATCACGTATCTCGCGTGCCAGCTCACTTGCCCCTCATCTGCGCGCTGTGGCATCACGTGATTCACGTATGGTCGGCCACTTTACTGATTCAGAAGTTGTTCTTGATTTCACGCAAGGCGCAGAACTCTTTCGGTTAGCCGCTCTTGGTACTTCATGTCCAGATCACTTCTTGCGTACAAAAATTTCGCCAATGGTTTTAGATACCGCACCTGATGCGCCGCTCGAGGAAGTTCTAAAACGCGTTGCAGAACTTCACGAGAAGTACCGCGAAAATTACGCTGCCTACTACTCACGTCATGCATCCAAGGACTCCCCCGCAATGCGTGGGGCTGACCCAACAATTATTCTCGTGCCCGGAATCGGAATGTTTTCATTCGGAAAAGATAAGCAGACGGCTCGCGTTTCTAGCGAGTTCTATATCAACGCCATTAACGTTATGCGCGGAGCCGAAGCTCTCTCAACTTACTCACCAATCATCGAGTCTGAAAAATTCCGCATCGAGTATTGGGATCTTGAAGATGCCAAGTTAAGGCGCGCACCGAAACCCAAGCCACTTGCTGGTCGAATTGCACTTGTCACAGGTGCTGCTTCGGGTCTTGGTAAGGCGACCGCCTTACGCCTAGCAGCAGAAGGTGCCTGTGTTGTAGTTGCAGACCGCGATAAAGATGGTGCTGTTGCTGTTGCATCTGAAATTGGAAATTCCGATAAAGCGATCGGCATCGCAATGGATGTCACTGATGAGGGCGCCATTATCGATGCAATTGCTGCTACCAACTTAGCTTTCGGTGGCATAGACATAGTTATCAATAACGCGGGTATATCAATTAGCAAATCTTTGGTTGACACAACTGTCCAAGATTGGGATTTGCAACACGAGATTATGGCCCGCGGATCTTTCTTAGTATCGCGTGAAGCGACCAAAGTAATGATCGCCCAGAAATTAGGTGGAGATATTGTCTATATCTCCTCTAAGAATTCAGTATTCGCCGGTCCAAATAACATTGGTTATGGATCAACGAAGGCGGATCAGGCGCATCAAGTGCGGTTGTTAGCAGCAGAACTTGGAGAACATGGAATCCGCGTTAATGGCATCAATCCTGATGGCGTTGTGAAAGGTTCAGGAATCTTCTCATCGGGATGGGGGGCAAATCGCGCTGCCGTATATGGAGTTGAAGAATCTAAACTCGGTGAGTTCTATGCCCAGCGAACAATTCTTAAAAAGGAAGTTTTGCCAGAACACATCGCAGCAGCCGTTTTTGTTCTGCTTAGCGGAGAACTATCTCTAACGACCGGGCTACATATCCCTGTCGATGGCGGAGTATCTGCAGCCTTCTTGCGATAAACCATTATGAAGTTCTGTGCAGCGATAGATCTTGGCGCCTCTAGTGGACGCATTGCTGTCGGGTCTCTTGATTCAGGTTCACTTGTTATTCAAGAAGTCCATCGTTTTAAACACGAAGCGAAAGTCTTTGCAGATGGCGGGTTGCACTGGGAATGGTCGAAGATTGTTGATGAAGTTAAGACCGGACTTTTAAAGGCGCAAGAGCTCGGTGAAATCATCTCTGTCGGTATCGATACTTGGGCAGTTGACTACGGATTACTGGACAGTCAGGGAAATCTAATCGAAGAACCCTATTGCTATCGAGATTCACGAACCGATGGTTTGATGCAATCAATCTCAGACTCACTTGGCGCAGAGTGGATTTATCAGAAGACCGGAATTCAATTCATCTTCTTTAATACCGCCTACCAACTGCGCGCTGCGCAAAATACACCGGCGATGAAGAGTGCAGATACCTTCTTAATGCTGCCAGATTTACTTAATTATGTTCTTTCTGGGGTGCAGAGTAATGACATTACCAACGCATCATCTACGCAACTCTTAAATGCTCACTCGCTAGAATGGGATTGGGAGCTCATCGACAAACTCGAGATACCCCGATCTATCTTTCCTGCATTACATAAGCCAGGTGCAAGACTTGGAAACATAAAAGGTCATGGCAAACTCGATGGCATCTCTGTAGTTGCAGTAGGTTCACATGACACAGCATCTGCAGTTGCCGGAGTACCCCTGCGCGCTACAAAAGATTCGGCCTATATTTCAAGTGGCACGTGGTCACTAGTTGGTCTTGAGCTTGATGCGCCAATCACTAGCGCGAAAGCACTTTCCTATAACATCACCAACGAAGCGGGCGTGGCGGATCGAATTCGATTTATTAAAAATGTGTCAGGCATGTGGTTACTAGAGGAATCGCTTCGCTATTGGAAGTCTCAAGGCCTTACATTGACCGCTGCAGATTTGAGCAAAGACGCTAGCCAACTTCCTCGCAAACAGATTATAAATACCAACGATCCACGCTTTGCCAAGCCTGGTGCGATGCCAGAGCGAATCGCTGAATATTGTCGCGAAACTAACCAAAAAGTTCCTAATACTCCGGCTGAATTTGCACGATGCATCTTTGACAGTTTGTCTGACGCTTATGCACAATCACTTCGCGAACTAGAAGATGCCGCCAACGTTAAAGTAAAAGAGATAAATATTATTGGTGGTGGGTCTTCAAATGATCTTCTAAATCAATTAACTGCTGATGTGACAGGTCTTCTCGTAATTGCTGGGCCAGCCGAGGCAACGGTGATGGGTAATCTTATTATTCAGATGATCAGCGCTGGCCGGATTGCAAACCTTGAAGAGGGGCGAAAACTTATTTCAGAATCTATTAAGCGAAAAGAATTTCAACCCAAATAATCTGCAATCAGTTAGCGCGTTGGGTGA
>Ga0187844_10000576_pt1 | contig 28688 bp, 22 predicted proteins | sample SpaLakP09_SKY_50_FD_134517 | JGI IMG/M metagenome (GOLD analysis project Ga0187844, IMG submission 134517) | Oligotrophic lake water microbial communities from Sparkling Lake, Wisconsin, USA - SP09_SKY_50 | ecosystem: Environmental > Aquatic > Freshwater > Lake | place: USA: Sparkling Lake... | reverse complement strand
GGCCGGATTGGCGCAGAAGGCAAGGCGCGCGCCGGCATCGATCTGCACGCATGGCTCGTTGACCACCAGCTGGATCACGTTGCGGTGTTCGACCATGACCCCTTTCGGGTTGCCGGTCGATCCAGATGTGTAAATCACATAGGCCAGGTGGCCTGAATGCAGTGCGACGCCAGGATTGCTGTCGGCGGCCTCGAACGGCGCATCGAGCAACACCAGCGGCATGCTCATTGGTGGCAGCTTGCCAGCCAGCGCCGAATGCGCAAGCACGGCAACCGGCTCGCTGTCTTCCAGCATGAACGCCAGGCGCTCGGCCGGATATTCGGCATCGAGCGGCACGTACGCGCCGCCGGCCTTGAGGATACCCAGCATGCCGACGATCAGTTCCACGCTGCGCCGCGCGCACAGTCCGACCCGCTGGTCCGCACGCACGCCCAGGCCCAGAAGGCGATGGGCGACCGCGTTGGCGCGCCGATTGAGCTGGCCATAACTCAGGCTTTCGCCGTCGCAGCGCAGGGCAATCGCGTCGGGATCGGCATCGACCTGCGCTTCGAACAACTGGTGAACCAGGGCGTGCCGGGGGAACGGCAGTGCGGTATCGTTGAACGCGTCGACCAGCTGGCTGCGGCCGGCATGGTCCAGCAGGTCGATGGCGCTGACCTGCACGCGCTCGTCCGTCACCATCGCCGCAAGCAGGCGTTCAAAATGCGACGCCATGCGGGCGACCGTGCCGGTGTCAAACAACGCCGTGGCATAGCGAAGCTCGCCGGTGATCCGGTCACCGCTGTCGGTGAGCGACAGGCCAAGGTCGAACTGCGCCGTTTCCTGGTCCTGCCCGGCCAGTTCAATGCTCAGGCCCGGCAGGTGCAAGGCACCGGCAGCATCGCTGTTCATGCTCAGCACAACCTGGAACAGCGGGCTGTGTCGCATGCTGCGCGCCGGCTGCAGTGCTTCCACAACCTGCTCGAACGGCAGGTCCTGGTGTTCAAAGGCTTGCAGCGCAGTCGCCTTGACACGTGCCAGCAAGGTCGCCACATCGGGATCGTCGTCCAGCGTCACGCGCATGGCGAGCGTATTGACGAAAAATCCGATCAGCGATTCGATATCGGCACGCTGGCGGTTGGCAACCGGCGTACCAACGACCACCTCGCCCTGCCCGCTCATGCGCGACAGCAGTGCCGACCAGCCGGCCAGCATGGTCATGAACAGGGTGGTTCCATGGCGCTGGCTCAGCTTTCGCAATCCGGCACTCAGGCCTGCCGACAGAGAAAACGGCAGCATGCGGCCCGCGTAACTTTGCTGGGCCGGGCGCGGACGATCCGTCGGCAGCGCGATCAGCTCGGGCGCGCCGGCCAGTGCCGTTTTCCAGAAACCTGTTTGCGCTTGCAGAATCTCGCCTTGCAGGTAGCTGCGCTGCCAGGCTGCGTAGTCGGCGTATTGAACCGGCAGCGGCGGCAAGGTATCGCCCCGATACAGCGCGGACAGTTCGCGCACCAGGATGGTGGTGGACCAGCCGTCGGAGATGATGTGGTGCTTGGTGATCAGCAGGATGTGATCGTCGTCCGCGAGGCGCAGCAGCTGGCCGCGAATCAGCGGCCCCGTGGCCAGGTCGAAGGGATGGCTGGCTTCATGGGTACTGCATTGCGAGACGGCGAATTCCTGTTCGTGCCCCGCAAGCGCGCCAAGGTCACGTTCGGTCAGCGCGAATCCGGTGCCAGGCGGCGCTATCCGCTGTGCTGGCGCGCCGCCCGCGTCGACGAAGGTGGTACGCAGGTTCTCGTGGCGCGCCACGATGCAATCGAGCGCGCGTTTCAGCGCCGCCTTGTCCAGCCGGCCGCGCAGGCGCAGTTGTCCCGGCATGTGGTAGGCGGCGCCGGCGCCGTGGTCGAGCTGGTCAAGGAACCACAGGCGCTGCTGCGCAAAGGACAAGGCCAGCGGCTTGCTGCGGTCGGCCGGTGCGATGGCACCGAGCGACGACGTCCGCGCTCCGGCGACCAGGGCGGCGAAGCCTGCCAGCGTCGGCTGGGCGAACAGGTCGCGCAAGCTCAGTTCAAGGCCCAGCTGTTCGCGCACCTGCGACAGCAGTTGGACCGCCAGCAGGGAATGGCCACCCAGTTCGAAGAACTGGTCATGGCGCCCGACCCTGGCCACCGCCAGCAAGTCGCGCCAGATGGCGGCAATCGCCTCTTCGCCTGCACCGATTGGCGCTTCGTACGCGCGCGCCAAGACGTCGGCCAGGTCCGGAACCGGCAGCGCCTTGCGATCGAGCTTGCCGTTCGGCGTCAGCGGGAAGGCGTCGAGGAAGACGAACGCCGACGGAATCATGTACTCGGCCAGGCAGCCCGACAGCGCCGCGCGCAGGTCCGGGCCGGAGGGCGCAGCATCCTTGTGTGCGAGCAGATAGGCAAGCAGGCGCTGGTTCTCGTCCGCCACCACCAGCGCTTCGCGCACGCCGGGGCACGCGACCAGGCGGGCTTCGATTTCGCCCAGCTCGACGCGGAATCCGCGGATCTTGACCTGGAAATCGTTACGGCCGATGTAGGCGATATTGCCGTCCGCGAGCCAGCGCCCCAGGTCGCCGGTCTTGTACATGACGGCCTTCCCGCTGCAGAACGGGTCGTCGATGAAGCGCTCCTGCGTCAGGTCGGGCCGGTTCAGGTAGCCACGCGCCACGCCGGCGCCACCGATGTAAATTTCGCCGGCCACGCCCACGGGCACCGGCTGCAGGTATTTGTCGAGCAAATAGACCTGGGTATTGGCCACCGGACGGCCGATATGCGGCACGAAGCCGTTGGCGCGGTGCATGGCGACCCAGGTCGAATAGGTGGTGGTCTCGGAAGGACCGTACAGATTGCAGACAGTGTCGATTGCCGTGCCGGCGAAAATTTTCTCGACCAGGCCGCGCTTGAGTGCTTCGCCCGCCAGGTTCACGGTGCGCACGGCAGCAGGAACCGCGCCGGCATCGACCAGCGCATCCATGGCCGATGGCACGGTATTGACCAGGGTGACATCGACGCCGCCCTGGAGCAGCGCCAGGGCATTGTCGACGATGGTGATGCAGGCGCCACTTGCGAGTGGCACGAAGCATTCATAGATCGACAGGTCGAAATTGAGCGAAGTCGAAAACAGCGTGCGTTCCAGCTGGTCGGCAGCAAAAGCCGTGCGCGCCCAGGCGATGAAATTGACCGCATTGCGGTGGGTGAGCATGACCCCCTTGGGTTTGCCCGTCGATCCCGAGGTGTAGATGATGTACGCCAGGCCATCCGCGTCGCCGCCAACCGGATTCGATTCCTCCTGGTCCGCCCAGCATGCCTCGTCGCCCAGGTCCACGATTGGCTGGCTGCACGACAGCGCCGCCAGTGCCGGCATGGTCTGCCGGTGTGCCAGGATGGCCACCGGCTCGCCGTCGGCCAGGTAGTGCGCCAGCCGTTCGGACGGGTAGCCAGGATCAAGCGGCACGTAGGCGCCGCCCGCCTTGAGGATGGCCAGCAGCCCGACCACCATGGCCACGCCGCGCTCCACGCAGATCGCGACCAGGCTGTCGGGACCGATGCCGATACTTTGCAGGTGATGCGCCAGGCGATTCGCACGCCGGTTCAGCGCCGCGTAACTGAGCTGCTCGTCGCCGCACACCAGGGCGATCGCGCCAGGCGTGGCGGCGGCCTGCTCCTCCACCAGCTGGTGGATCAGGCGATCTTGCGGATACTCGGCGGCGGTCTGGTTGAAACCGGACAGCACCAGCGCGCGCTCAGCATCGTCCATCAGCGGCAAGCGGTACACCGGCGTGCCGGCGTCAAGCAGCGCCTGGTCAAGGATGCGCGCCATGCGTTCCTGGATGCGTTCGGCCTCGCCGCGCTCGAACACCTGGGTGCTGTAGTTGAAATCGATCAGCACGTCTTCGACCAGGTGGTGGTCGCGCATGACGATCGCCATCGGCGCGTGTTCGTAGCCGCTATCGATAGGGACCACGATGGTCGGCGCCGTGCCGAAGGCATTGTCGCCATTGAAGCTCATCGACGACAGCGTCACGTCGAACAGCTGCCTGCGGCCGGCCTGGGCCAGGTCGAGGCCGCGGTTGATTTCGGCCAGCGGAAAGCGCTGGTGGCGGTAGCTGCGTTTCAGCTCGGCGTTGACCTCGCCCAGCAAGGCGGCGAAGGACTGGTCCTGGTCCACCTTGATGCCGACCGGGCTGATGGACGAGAACATGCCGAGCATGCGCTTGTGGCGCGCGCTGCCGCGATTGTGCACAGGCACCCCGATGACCACTTCATCGACCCCGCAACTGCGGGCGAAACAGGCACCGGCGGCAGCCAGCAGCAAGTGCATGATGGAGCAGTCCTGGCTGGCCGCGAATGCCGCCAGCTTGTCGAAATACGCCCGCGGAATCGTCCAGCGATGCTGCGCGCTGGGCGCGACCTGCCCCGCCACGTCTGCCCATTTGCGCTTGAACAGCGCTTCGGGCACCTGTGGAAAACGCGCCATCCAGTAGGCGCGGTCACGCGCAAAGCGCGCCGACGCCTGGTAAGCCTGGTCGTCGTCGATGAATTCCAGGTACGACGGCCCCGCTTCAATGGCGGCGTCGCTGTCGGCCAGCAGGAGGTTGTAGGCGTCGGCCAGGGCGTGGACCACGATCGCGATGCCAAAGCCATCGATCACCAGGTGATGGTAGCGTTGCAGCCAGTAGCAGCAGGTGCCCGAACGGACCAGCTGCCACTCCCACAACAGGCCGGCGCCCAGATCGAATGGCACGGCAAGGCGCTGCTGCATGTAGGCGCGCGCTTCGGCGTCGGATGAAAAATCGACCAGCGCCACCTTCACGTCCACCGACGGCAGGATAGCCTGGCGCGCCGCGCGGTCGCACAGCACGATGCGCAGCGCATCGTGGGCGTTGGCGACCAGGTTGACGGCGCGCTCGAACAGGGCCGCATCGGGTTCGCCGCGAATCTGCCAGGCGATACCGATGTTGTAGAGCGGGGTCGCAGGGTGCAGCAGCTGATCGAGCCACACGACTTGCTGGACCGACGTCAGGGGATGACTATCCGACTGATCACCAAAAACAGGCATAAAACGACCCCTGGTACGAGTTCATGATTCATGGTCATGCCATGCGCCGGCCCCAGGCGGATAGCCTGCAGCGGACATGGCACGGTAAATTTTGTGGTGTGCTTGTGACTACGGGGCGGTCCGCGCAGGGATGCTGCGGCCATTCTGTCGGCAACTGAACCAGGCCGAGCGCGGGGCGCAAACGCCCACGGCATCCTGCGGCCCGTTCGGGAGGTGGGAGGCGAGAGGGCACGCGGCTGCGCCCACTGGTGTGGCAATGGTGGTGATCATCACAAAAAACGTGTCCTGTCTCGCCAGGCCATGCGTGAACATGGCCTGCGGCCGCACAAAGTGCATTGATTTACAACGCGCACCGGGCATGTTTTATGACCAAGATTGTTAAAAATTGGACAAAACAGCCACGCATGTCGCGGACCTCTTTACAAAATTACATCGCCTCGATCACGCGAGACTGATTCCGCGTCAAATGTTAATTTTTGAACGTTTTGCACGTCGAAGTTAATATTTGAACAGGTGGCTTTAGTGCACGAATGTCAATTATTAGCGTTTGATTGCAAAATAATTGTGATAATCATTGCACGTTTAATTTTTTGGAAATACTATATTTTAGGAAATTCGACGTCAACCTCTAAATTCCGAAGATGATGCATATTCGCCACGTTACGGGCCCCGGCCAGCCTGTTTTTCTCCCGGGTACGCCAGAGGGAGAATCCGGACGTCTCCGCATCGCCAGAAAAAAAATAGTCGCCTGACAGCGTAAAAAATTTTCGATTCTGTGCTAATGGCGGCACAAAACGGCCAGCCCATGCACCCCGCCACACTCGCAACCAAGGAAGCCCGATGGCAGTCATCACCTGCATTGAAGATTTGCGCCTGCTGGCGCAGCGCCGCGTGCCGCGCATGTTCTACGACTACGCCGATGCCGGCTCCTGGACGGAGTCCACCTACCGCGCCAACAGCGACGATTTCGGCCGCATCAAGCTGCGCCAGCGGGTTGGCATCGACACCGCATGTCGCACAACGCGCAGCACCATGGCCGGGTGCGAAGTGAGCATGCCGGTGGCCCTCGCCCCCACCGGCCTGGCCGGCATGCAGCACGCCGACGGCGAAATCCACGCAGCGCGCGCGGCCGAAAAATTCGGGGTTCCGTTCACCTTGTCGACGATGAGCATCTGTTCGATCGAGGACGTCGCGGCGCATACCAGCAAGCCGTTCTGGTTCCAGCTGTACGTGCTGCGCGACCGGGTTTTCACGGAGCGCCTGATCGAGCGCGCGCGCGAGGCCGGCTGCGAAGCGCTTCTGCTCACGCTTGACCTGACGGTATTTGGCCAGCGCCACAAGGACATCAAGAACGGCATGAGCGCGCCACCCAGGATGACAGCCAGGAACATCGCCAACCTGATTGGAAAACCACGCTGGTGCATCAACATGCTGCGCACGCGGCGCCGCGGATTCGGCAACATCGTCGGCCACGCGAGCGACGTGTCGGACATGGCTTCGCTGGCCGGATGGACCGCGCAGCAGTTCGATTCGACCCTGTGCTGGGATGACGTGGACTGGGTCCGCAAGCGCTGGCCCGGGAAGCTGATCATCAAGGGAATCATGGACCCGGAGGACGCCAGGCTGGCCGCCCGCCACGGGGCCGACGCCATCATCGTGTCGAACCATGGTGGCCGCCAGATGGATGGTGCCTTGTCGAGTATTGCCGCCTTGCCGGCAATCGCCGAGGCGGTCGGCGACCGGGTCGAAGTGCACATGGACGGGGGCATCCGCTCGGGCCAGGATGTGCTGCGCGCCCTGGCGCTCGGCGCCAGGGGGGTGTATATCGGCCGCCCGTTTTTGTATGGGCTGGGCGCCATGGGCGAAGCCGGTGTGAGTACCTGCCTGCAACTGATCCAGAAGGAACTGGACCTCACCATGGCCTTCTGCGGGGCCAGGAAAGTGGCCGATATCGACAAAACCGCCCTAATACACGGAACCTACTGATTCGTCAAGTCATGCCACGACGGGCAGGGTCAGAAAATGCCCACAATTTCGCCGGAAAAATGCGCTTTCCCGGGCAAAACTCGCCCATATGCACGTAAACGCAACATTTCCAAAATTCAAATTTGTCAGAAAGATAAAATGAATTCATAATTTCACACTTTTCGTCGCGGACAGCGTCAGACATGGCATTCGGGGGCACCTCGTTTGTTTCATGACGGCATCCGAATTGTTAAATTTTGGAGAGTAACCATGTTGGACGGCACCCGTAATTCCGATGTAGTGGCCCAGCTTCCCGTCACCGAAGCGCGCTACAAGAAGATCGACCACATCGCCATCGCGGTGAAGGACCTGGACGCAGGCGTCGACTTCTTTTGCAACGTGCTCGGCTTCGAATACATCTGCAAGCGCGAAGTGAGCGGCAAGCGCACCGGCATGGTGTCGGTGGAAACCGAATACAACGGCATCAAGTTCGTCCTGTGCCAGGGCACCGAACCCGAATCCCAGGTGTCGCGCCTGATCGACCATTTCGGCCCCGGCGTGGCGCACATCGCCCTGGCCGTGGATGATGTCGACGAAGCCCATCGCAGCCTGAAGCAGCAGGGCCTCAAGTTCGACACCTCGATCATCCGCGGCGCGGGACTGGAGCAGGTATTTTCCAGCCGCGACAACAACTCGGGCCTGAGCTTCGAATTCATCAAGCGCAGCGGCGCCGAAGGCTTCCTCGAAGAGAACGTGCAGGAACTGTTCGACCAGCTTGAAAAATCCGGCGCCTACTAGGAATCGACCAGCATGAAGAGCACTGAATCGCGCCTCGACGTGATGAACTTCCTGAACGAGATGGCCGGCAGGTTCCCGAAGGCGGTCTCGTTTGCATCGGGCCGCCCGGCCGAATCGTTTTTCGACATCGAACGCTGGATCGCGGAAATTCCGCGCTTCGTGCGGCACCAGGCCGAACAGTCCGGCGCCAGCGAGGCGGACACGCTCAACGTGATGGCGCAATACGGCCGCACCAGCGGCATTGTCAATGCGCTCATCGCGCGCCAGGCGGGCCTGGACGAAGGCGTGGCGTGCGACGCCAGCCAGGTAATCGTGACGGCCGGCTGCCAGGAAGCCATCAGCCTGTGCGTGACCACGCTGTGCCAGGATCCGGACGACGTGCTGCTGGTGCGCAGCCCCAGCTACATCGGCATTACCGGGGTGGCGGACCTGAACGGCATCGGGATCGAACCCTTCTCGTCGAGCACGTCCGACCAGTTGCGCGACAGCCTGGCGGCCACGCTGGCGGACATGGACCAGCGCGGCAAGCGCGTGCGCGCCCTGTACCTGGTGCCCACCTTCGACAACCCCACCGGTACCGTGATCCCGCGCGCCGAACGGGAAGAAATCATCGCCCTGTGCGCCGCCCGGCAGATCGTCATCCTCGAAGACAACCCCTACGGCATGTACCGCTTCGAGGGTGATCCGATTCCGTCGATGTACGAACTCGATACCCGCAGCTGCGTGGTCTACCTGGGCACCTATTCGAAAACGGTGTGCCCTGCTCTGCGCATCGGCTATGCCGTGGTGCCGCACAAGCTGCTGGGCGTGGAAGGCGGCGGCGCGGCCTTCCTCGACAAGCTGGCGCAGGCGAAGAGTTTTTCGACGGTGAACACCAGCCAGATCACCCAGGCAGTGCTGGGCGGTCTGCTGCTGGCCGAGGAAGGCAGCCTGCAACGGCTGGTCGCGCCATCGATCGATTTCTACCGCGCCAACCGCGACACGATGGTCGCCTGCCTGGCGCAGGCTTTCGCCGGCATGGAAGAGCGCGTCTCGTGGAATACGCCGCAGGGCGGCTTCTTCCTGATCGTGACCCTGCCCTTCGCCTTCAAGGCCCGCGAAGCGCAGATGTGCGCCAGCGATTACGGCGTGCTGGCCATGCCGCTGTCCTTCTTTGCCCTGAACGACGCACACGATACCTGCGTGCGCCTGGCCTTCAGCAACGGCACGCCGGCATCGATACGCACCGGCGTCGAACGTTTCAGCCGCTTCGTCAAAGACCAGTTGCGCTAAGCGGTGGACAAGGTGACCTGCCTGGACTGGCGCGGCGGCATGACGCTGTACACGGTGCAGTTTGACGAGGACGGGTTCGACAACCGGCGCTTCGGCGAGGCCGGACTGGTGCTGCCGGACGGGCTGCACATGGCCGTGCGCAAACGGCGCGCCGGGTATTTTTTCGGGCGCCTGTGCGCGCAGGCGGCGCTGGCGCCTCTGGGGCTGGCGCATGCGCAGGTCGGCAGCGGCGCCATGGGCGCGCCGCTGTGGCCTGCCGGTGTCGTTGGCAGCATCACCCACACCAGCCGGCGCGCAGCGGCCATCGTGCTGCGCGCCACCGCATGCCATGGCGCCGGCATCGACATCGAAAACGTGGCCGACGCACAGTCCTTGCAGGCCATGCAGGGCACGGTCATTTCGCCCGGCGAAGCGGCCTGCCTGCGCACCTGCGCCCACGATACCGGCATCCTGATGACGCTCGTGTTTTCGGCCAAGGAGAGCTTTTTCAAGGCCGTATCGGGGGCGGCGAACCGCTATTTCGACTTCGACGCGCTCGCCGTGGAGCGGATCGACCTGGAACGGCGCACAATCAGCTTCAAAGTGACGCAGGACCTGTGCCCGCAGTGGCAGGCGGGCGCCCATTGCACCATCGAGTTCGATTTCCTGGGGCCTGGCGAAGTGGCGACATTGTTCGTCTGGTGAAAAAGACAATCGGCAGGCATGCGGGTCCGCACCGGGCGGTTCGAGTAGTTGAAGTTATGCAGCTCGCGGCGGGACTTGCACCCGCAAGAACGCGCCCATGCTGGGCGCACAAAAAAAAACCCACCGCAAGCGGTGGGCTAAATCCAAATTCTTTGCAGAACATGGAGGAGACAAGCACATCATGCTGCATCGCGACAAAAATGTCCACAAAGCACCATCAAGTTAGAATATCTCCTCCAAAATGCGAACCCTCCCGTCCCTGTCAGGTTCGCGTAAGCCGCATCCCGTAAAACACCGGCAAACTGCAGGCGCCCAGCGCGAGCGCCCACAGGAAGGACTCCTGGCCGATGCCGTAAAACGCCCAGACCGAAAACACCATCACCGCCACGCAGCTGAACACCATCAGCCCCGTTTTCCCGCCCGGGCCCGGCACCACGCCGCGCCGCAGCAGTTTGATCAGCCCGGCGGCGCAGATCAGGTACAGCGGCAGGCTGGCCGCCGTGACCAGCACGATCAGGAAGGTATAGCCCTGCGCCAGCGAGCGGTTGTAATTCATGCCCACCATGACGCTGGCCAGCACGCCCGACAGCACCAGTGCCAGCACCGGCGCCCCCCTCGCATTGCAGCGCTTGAACACGGCCGGAAACACCTGGTTGTTCGCGAACGAGGTGGTGATTTCGCCGGAAATCAGGGTCCAGCCATTGAGCGCGCCAAGTCCGCTGACAATGACGAACAAGGCCAGCCACTTGCCCGCGTCCGCCGCCAGGAAGCGGTTGAACAGGTCGGCGAAGGGCGCGTTCGACTGGGCCAGCTCGGCCTGCGGAATGAGCAGCATGGGAATGGCCGACACGCCGATGCAGATGGCCGCCGTGACCAGGGTGGCGAACATGGTCGCGCGCGGGATGGTGCGCTCGGCGTTTTCCACCTTGCTGACCGTGAGCGTGGCGCATTCGACGCCCAGCATGGCGAACAGCGCCACCGTGCCGGCAGCCGCCGTTCCTTCGAAGGACAGCGGCGTGCCGGGCACATTGGCCACGAAAGCGCCCGGGTCGGTCAGCAGCACAAAGCCGCCAAGCACGAACACGGCCGCCATGGGCAGCAGCTTGAGCCCCGTGAACACCAGTTGCACGCGGCCCGACGCTTTCGCGCCGCTCATGTTCACCAGCACGAAAAACCAGATCAGCGCGATCGCGACAGCCGGCGCGGCCAGGGGCGACTTCCCGAGCACGGGCGCCACCGCCGTCAGGTAGCCCACCACGCCCACGGCAATGGTGGCATTGGTCACCCACACCGACACCCAGTAGCACCACATGACGAAGAAGGCGGCGCCGTTGCCGAAGGCGCGCCGGGTGTAGCCGTATGGCCCGTCCTCGGCCGGCAGCGTGCGCGCCAGGTGCGCGAAGATGTAGGCGATGAAAATGCAGCCGAACACCACGATGCCCCAGCCCAGGAAGGCATTCAGTCCGTATGGGGCCAGCGACGCCGGCAGCATGAAAATGCCGATGCCGATCACATTGCCCACGATGAGCGAGCTGCACATCCAGAAGCCGAGCGGCTTTTCAGCCGGTTCAAGGAGCGCCATGCCGGCCCTTCGCGTAGGCAGTGCGCAGCAGGTTCTGGAAGTGCCAGACCCCGCTTTCGCGCTTCGGATTGAGGCGCCCGCCTTCGTACGAGCCCGACGCCAGCCCTTTTTGCACCAGTTCGCAGATCGTCACGTCTTCCAGCTGCACTTCGTGGCTGAAGGCTTGCTCGGCCTGCGCGCGGGCCTGCACCTCGGGTGCGTCGGTGTAGTAATAGTCGAATTCCACCGTGCAGCGCTGATGGTCCAGCGGGATCACGCGGTTCGTCTGCAGCCGCCCCGTCGTGATGTTGAGCATGGTGTTGGGATACACGAAATAGTAGTAGGCATTGCCCTCGCCATAAATGGCGTCGCCATTGCGCAGCGGCGAATGCTGGAGCGAGTACCAGGTATGCAGTTCGGTGTCGTAGACGCGGTAATCCAGCACGTCCGACAGGCCGGGATGCACGAACGGCAGGTGGTAGCCCTCGAGGAAGTTATCGACGTAGACTTTCCAGTTGCAATTGATGGTGTAGGTTTCGCGTTTGGCGAAGCGCATCTGGCCCAGGTCGATCGGCAGGATGCGGCTGGCGACGCCCTCGACCACCGTGTCGAAAGCCGGCACGCCGGCATCGAGCGCCACGAACACCAGCCCTTGCCATTCGCGTACCTCGACGGACGGCAGGCGGATGTCGGCCACCTTGAAATTGACGGCGCCCTGCATCTCGGTGGCGGCGCGCAATTGGCCGTCCAGCGTGTAGGTCCAGCCGTGGTAGGCGCATTGCAGGGTCCTGGCGCCCTTGCCCTTGCAGGTGGCGATGGGCCCGGCGCGGTGCCGGCACACATTGTAGAAGGCGCGCAGCGACAGGTCGGGGTTGCGCACGATGAGGATGGACTTGCCGGCGATGTCGGCCACCACATGGTCGCCCACGCCGGCCAGGTCCGCGCTGTGGCCCGCCAGTTGCCAGCTGGCCATGAACACATCGCGCTGTTCCGCGGCCAGCCACTGCGGGTCGGTATAAAAATCCGCGTGCAGCGCGTATGCCTCTTCCAGCGGAGCGAGGGACAGCATGGTCTCAGCGCAGCTTGAGGAGGGAACGGAGCGTGGCGCCGTCGTCGTACTTGATATCGCGGATGCGCGCGCCGTCAGGGCCGGCGGCGCCGGTCACCCGCATGCAGCGCCGGGCCGGCGACTGGTCGCGGAAGCACACGTCGATCTGGTCGGCGTCTTTCGTTTTCACCAACAGTTCGCGCGGCTGCGGATCCTGCGAAGCGAACAGGATATCGAAATCGAGCACGCACAGGGCGTTTGTCTTTAGCACGCACTGCGAATCGTCGTAAATGGCAGCCGCGAGATCGTCCGTGAATATTTTTTTCAGCGTCGCGAGCGACTCGTGCGGCAGGATCGCCGTCTCGCTTTCGCCCGGGAGCGGAATATAGCGGGCATAGGTTGTCGCGACCAGGCGCTCCAGCGTCAGGGCCTGGGCCTGGGCGGCGTTCGATGCATACACGGCCAGGGCCATGAGCATCAGCGAGCGGGTGAACAGTTTCATGGTGTCGATCCTTTGCCTAGGTGCTTCGTCATCAGGGCCACTTCTTTCACGCCATAGGAGTCTACCCGTTCCATGACGGTCCAATCGAGCCCTTTGTAAAATTGTTCCGCGCCGCCGACCGACAGGTACATGGCTTCGACGCCCAGCTGGCGCGCCTTGGCCTCCAGCGCCCGCACGATCGCCGCGCCGATGCCGGCCCCGCGGTGCGTTGGCTTGACATACATCCCGGCCAGCCAGGGCGACAAGCCTTCCTTCGTCCCCGGCTCGGCCATCTTGATGCTGCCCGTCCCCACCAGCACGCCGTCGCACAGCGCCACCAGGGTGATCGGCAAGCGATCGGTCACCGCCCGCGCTGCAATGATCACGGCCAGGTCTTGCTTGCTGATGCCCGCCGAAACGAGCAGCGCGGTCCATTCGCCATACGTCAGCTCGACGATCTCGGCCAGGTACTCCCGGTGGTTTGCCAGGTAATCGATGGTCACGCCCTGCATCATGTTTGGCCACCTATGTTATTTCCGTTTGCACATGGTACTGGACCTGTTCCATACTGTCATCCATACCCGCACCGCGAGGGAACCGATCGTGAAAGTGCTGTTGCTATTGCTGGCGCTCGCCGCAAGTCCATCCGTACAGGGCGCCGAGACCTTGCGCATCTGTACCGACGAAAAGTCGCACCTGCCCTTCATCGATCCTGCCGGTGGCGGCGTGGCGGGCCAGTTGATCCGCCAGGCAGCGGCCGAACTGGGCTTGCACATCGTCTTCTACCCGGCGCCGACCACCCGCTGCCGCGAAGAGATGCGCGTCGGCGTCGCGGACGCCTTTCCCATCACGCCCTACACCACGTCCTTGCTGGGCATTGCCGCCTACCCCATGAGCAAGGGAAAGCCCGATCCGGAACGGGCCGTGCTGGTTGCCCGTTCATTCGCCTACCGCCGCACCGGCACCGCTGTCGATTGGGATGGGAAGAAATTCATCAGGCTCACGACCCCGGTGCTGATGCCCTTCGGCGCCGTGCTGCTCAACGACCGCCTGAAAGCGGCGGGCGTGGCATACGACGACAAAGGCAAGACGCTCGACCTGATTTTTTCCAAATTGCTGGCCGAACGGGGCGACATCGCCGTGGGCGCCGAATACAGCGGGATGGCCCTGCTCGCCGATCCCCGCTTCGCCGGCAAGATCGAAATGTTGCCCATCCCTTTCACGACCGAACCATATTTCCTCGCCGTCACCCAGAAAGTGTTCGACCGCGACCCCGCGCTGGTCCAGAAACTGTGGGACACGATCGGCCGGATACGCGCCTCGCCGGACTACCAGGCTTACTACGACAAGACGCTGCGCGAAACCAAGGCTGAATAAAAAGGCAAGCAGCGCTTGCAAATGCGAATGATTCTCGTTATGATTTAACCTTCAGCCAGCACTACCCACACGATTTCTCGGATTATCGGTGACCGCCAGCCAGCCACCGACACACCAGGAATCCCATGCCTCATCCGCAGTCCACGCCGCACGCCCTGCGCCTTGCCGCCCTGTTCGCCCTTGCCGGCAGCGCCCACGCCCAGGACGCCGCCAAGACCGTCCAACTCCCCGAAATGTCCGTCACCGCGGCCGGCGACCCATCCCAGCCGGCAACCGTCGTGCTCGACGCCAGGGAACTGGCGCGCCGCAACGCCACCGACATGAGCGCGATTGCCCGCTACGAGCCGCTGGTGGCCGTGCCGGCTGCCGTCAGCGGCGGCGGCAATATCTGGGATGGCGCCGGCAACACCGGCTTCAATGTGCGCGGCATCGAAGGTAACCGGATCAGCCTGGACCTGGACGGCATCGCCCTGCCCGACGCCGCCGCCAAGCCGGACGCCACCAGCATGAACGCCTTCGGCATCGGGCGCGACTACTTTGATCCGGCCACCTTCCGCGAGGTGCGCATCGGCGCCGGCACCAGCGGCGCCGGCGCCGGCTCGCCGGGCCTGGGCGGCAGCGTGGCCTTCACCACGCTGGCGCCGGGCGATTTTCTCGGGCGCGGCAAGGACAGCTACGCCAGCTATGCCTTCGGGACCAGTTCGGCCAGCGGCAGCCGGGCCCATACCGCGACCGGCGCTGCCGCGCTCGGGACCATGCAAGCGCTGCTCGTACTGGTCCGGCGCCAGGGCCATCAAGCCGACAACAATGGCAGCGTCGCCGCCAATCCCGACCACTGGGATTCGTCCGCCCTGCTGGGAAAACTGCGCTGGGAACTGGGCGGCGGCCACACCCTGGGCCTGACGCTGGACGCCTATCGCCGTGACAACGCGCGCAGCTTCGACAACAAGATGGGCGCCCTGTATCCGGAAGGCGCGCAGCAGGATTCGCGCACCGGCCGCACCCGCGCCAGCTTCGAACACCATGCCGGCGCCACCCTCCACACCCGCCTCTACGTCCAGGATGCGAAGGTCGAGGACCACACCAGCGCACGCTACGTCAGCGGCGGCCAGCCCACCATCCGCAATATCGACACCGGCTTCCTGAACCGGGCCGCCGGCATCGCCAGCGACGCCAGCCTGGTGCTGGGAAAAGACGCCCTGCTGCACTACGGCGCTGCCTACGAGCGCAATGAAAGCCGCCGCCCCTGGCGCGAAGAGCGCACCGTGCTGGCCACCGGCGCGCACCAGGTCACCCTGAAAAACCGCATGGCCGACATGGACACCGACAAGGCCAGCGCCTACCTGCGCGCCGATATCGCGCTCGGGCGCGCCATGCTCACGCCCGGCGTGCGCGCCGAGCACCGCAGTCTGGCGCCGAAAAACCTGGACGCCTACGTGGTGGCGGTGCCGGCCGCGGCCCGGGAACTGAAGACCGAAAGCGACAGCACCTTCGCGCCCAGCCTGAATCTGTCGTTCGAGGTGGCGCCTGGCCTGTCCGTCTACGGACAGGTCAATCGCGGCGCGCGCCTGCCGTCGGCCGCCGAACGCACCGGCACTTACGATTCATTCAGCTACACCGGCGCCGGCAGCGGCTACGCGGTACTGGGCAACCCGCAACTGGAAAAGGAAACCAGCACCGCCTTCGAACTGGGCATCAAGGGTGCGCCCGCCAAGGGCATCCGCCTGAGCGCCGCGCTGTTCCGCACCAGCTACGACAATTTCATCGAGTACGTGGCGCAAGCGCCGGACCCGGTCAACTACCCGACCATCAGCTTCGGCCTGTACCGGCCGCAAAACGTGGGCAGCGCCCGCACCTGGGGCGGTGAAGCCTCGCTGCGCGTGGACCTGGGCGCGGGCCTGAGCGTGAACGCAGCCGCAGGCGTCAACCACGGCAGCTCCGTCAACAAGCTGACCGGCGCCAGGGGCGGCCTGGCGTCCACCCTGCCGCGCAAGGCCACCCTGGGCGCCAGCTACGACGCGCCCGGCGCGGCCTGGGGCCTGTCGCTGGCCGCCGTGGCCACCGCCGCGCGCCAGGCAGCGCCGGACGTGATTACCGGTGTCAGCACGCCGCGCTTTGCCGTGCCCGGCGCCGGCGTGGTCGACCTGGGCGCCTGGTGGCATGCGGGCAGGCACGCCAGGCTGCAGCTGGGTATCTACAACCTGGGCGACAAAAAATACTGGGACTACGCGACCTCGCGAGGCCTGCCTGCCAGTGCCGCCGCCGACATCGAACGCCAGGCGCAACCCGGGCGCAACGTCGCGGCCACGCTGACCGTCCTGTACTGATCCACCCCACCACCACGGAGCACCCATGAAGAAAACATCCACCCTTGCGCTGGCATTCGCCGGCGCCCTGCTGGCGCTGTCCGGCCACGCTGCAGCGGCCACCCTGGCCGAACGCTGGGACGCCCTGCGCGCCACCGAGCCGAAAGTGATGATCCGCGACGCCGCCCGCACCCTGGGCGTCTCGGAAGCCGAACTGCTGGCCACCGGCACCGGAAAAACCGTCACCCGCCTCAAGGACGATAACCATGCGGCACGCGAAATCATGCGCCGCGCCCTGGATCTGGGAACGGTGCTGGCACTGACTCGCAACGAAAACGGCGTCATCGAACGCACCGGCGTGGCCACCAGGGTCAAGCCGCAGGAAGTCCAGGCCGGCCAGGGCGCCGAAAAGGATGCGGAGCGCGAAGCGCGCCTGCGCAATATCGCCGGCGGCTACCTGGGCGGCGAGATCGACCTGCGCTTCACCTTCGACAACTGGAAGCACGCCTTCGCGGTGGTGCAGACCGGTCCTGACGGCGTGGTCAAACGCAGCCTGCAGTTCTTCGACGCCCACGGCGCCGCCGCCCACAAGGTCTACCTGAAGGATGCCGCCGGCATTCCCGTGTTCGACAAGCTGGTGGCCGACTTCCGCCATGCGGACCAGGCCGGCGCGCTGAACATCGTGCCGGTGGCGCCAAAGGCGCCGGAACTGGCCGACAGCAAGGTCGACGTCGCCGACTTCCAGCAAGCCTGGACCGACATGAGCGATGTCCACCAGTTCAATCGCCTGCTGACCGAATTCAAGATCACGCGTGAACAGGCGCTGCGCCTGGCGCCGAAAGGCATGGCGCACCGCGTTGCGCCAGCGGCCGTGCGCACCCTGCTCGACGAAGCGGCCAGACAGAAGCTGGGCCTCATGGCCTTCCTGGGCAACGGTTCCGTGATCCAGATCTTCAGCGGCACCATCGCCAGGACGGCTGCCAGCGAAGGCTGGTACAACGTGCTCGATCCGGCCTTCAACCTGCACCTGCGCGACAGCGCCTTCAAGAGCGGCTGGGTGGTCAGGCGCGCCGGCGTGACGTCGGTCGAGTTCTTCGACCAGCAGGGCGAGCTGGTGGTGACCTTCTTCGGCGTGCGTGAACGCGGCAAGCCGCAGCCGCACAGCTGGACCGACCTGGCCGCCAGCCTGCCGAAAGGCTGACCCGGCTATTTTGGCGGCAAGGGCATTTGCGAGAACGGCACCTTGGCCGGCGCGAACAGGCGTTCCAGGTCGTAGCTGGCCACGTTCGTGGCATCGATCATGGTGATGTCGGGACTGACGCGGCGCGCGTAGGGCCGCTTTTCGAGCACCCGCACGGAGAGATCGATGGCGATGCGCGCCTGCAGGACCGGCGAATCGCTGGCAGCGGCCAGCACCTGTCCGCTGCGGATCAGGTCTATCACCGGTTCGGTGGCGTAAAAGGCCACCAGCCTGGTGCCGGTCTGCTTGTACTTGATATAGCTGGCCGCCACCTCCACGGCCACGGCATTGCCGACGATATAATCGGGCGCCGAGCGCTGCAGCATGGACCGCACCAGCGACATTTGCTGGCTTGATGCGGGCGGTCCGTAGCCGCCGTGCTCCATGGTCAGGCCCTTGCCATGCATGGCGCGCGCCAGCCCCTTTTCCGCGTCGGCGACCCAGCCGGCGCCCGCCGGGCCGGGAAACCAGCCCAGGCGCCGGGCTTTTTTGCCTTCGCCCTGGTAAAGATACTCCACCGCCGCGGCGGACATGTCGGCAAAACTGACCAGCGACCGGGCCGCGACCTTGTCGCTCGTGACGCCGTTGACCAGGTCGATGACGGGAATCCGCTTTCTGGCCGCGTCGGCGATGACGTCGTCGAGGCCATTGGCCGAAATCGCGGCCAGGATGATGGCATCGGCCTTGAGCGCGACACAGGCGGCAAATTGCCTGCGTTGCTCGTCGAGGAATTCATAGCCGCCGGCCTGGTAGATGCCCAGTTTGATGCCCAGCCGCTGGGCTTCGCCCAGCAGTCCCCAGGCCACGCCCCACCAGTATTTGTCGCGCCCGTGCGGCAGCAGCGCGCACACGCGCCAGCTTTTTTCGGCCTGCGCCAGCGGCCAATAGGACGCAGGGCGGCCATCCTGGACCGTGTCGACCGGGTACCACGGGCGCGCGCACGCCGGAATGCCGATCGCGAAAAGCGCCAGGCATTTGACGGTTCGAATGACGGCCATGTGGATGGGCCCCTGCTGTTCTGTTGGGCTACAATGTAGCTCAAATCAAAGGACGCCGCCATGGCCAGCACATTAGAATCGCTGTAAGCAATGCCGATCCACCATCTGCGCAATTTGACAGGCAAGGAACGCAGCCAGCACGGCAACCGCCGCCTGGCGCGCTATCTGGCCTTTGTCGCGGGCGCCGCCAATGCCGGCGGTTTTCTGGCCGTCCAGCAGTACACATCCCACATGTCCGGCATCGTCTCGGCCATGGCCGACAATCTCGCCCTCGGCCAGCTCGGCCTGATGGGGGCCGGCCTGGGCGCCCTGCTCTCCTTCCTGGCCGGCGCTGCCTGTTCCGCGGTGCTGGTGAACTGGGGCCGCCGGCGCCGCCACCACAGCGAATACGCCTTGCCGCTGATGCTGGAAGCGGCGCTCCTGATCGTGTTCGGCCTGCTGGGCAGCCACCTGGTGCGGCACCAATGGCTGTTCGTGCCGGCCACGGTCATGCTGCTGTGCTTCATCATGGGTTTGCAGAACGCCATCATGACCAAGCTGTCGCGCGCCGAAATCCGGACCACCCACGTCACGGGACTGGTCACCGACATCGGCATCGAGCTGGGCAAAATGATGTACTGGAATGCGGCGCCGGACGGTGCCGGCGCGCCTGTCGTGCGGGCCGACCGCGACAAGCTTGCGCTGCTCTCGTCGCTGGTGGCCCTGTTCTTCCTCGGCGGCGTCGTGGGCGCGCTGGGCTTCCAGCATGCCGGCTATATTTCCACGCTGCCGCTCGCCGCCATCCTGGTCACGCTGTCGGCCGTGCCGGTCATTGACGATATTCGCGCACGCCTGTTGCGCTGACAGCCTGCTCGACCCGGTTGCGTCCCTTGTGCTTGGCGCTGTACATGGCGACGTCGGCGTCGTGCAATAGCGCGCTCCAGTCCTCATGCTCGTCGGTCAGGATGGCCACGCCGAAGCTGGCGGTAAAGCACAGCGGGCCGCCAGGCGTGGCGACGGGGGTTTGATGCTCGACGCCATAGCGCATGCGCTCGGCACAGGCCAGGGCATCCTGCATGCTCGTTTCCGGCATGACGGCGACGAATTCCTCGCCGCCGATGCGGCCAAAATAGTCGCTCGAGCGCAAGCTGCGCATGCAGGTATTGACCAGCTGGCGGATCACTTCGTCGCCGATGGCATGGCCATGGGTATCGTTGATGCGCTTGAAATTGTCGATGTCGAGCATGGCCACGGCCAGCGGCCGCCGATAGCGCCGCGCCAGCGCCACTTCGCGTTCCGCCAGCTCGGTCAGGTGGGCCTTGTTGCAGGCGCCGGTCATGCCGTCATGGCGCGCGCTGAACAGCAGCGCCTTCTCGGACAAATAGGCGCGCTGGCGAAACACCCTGATCACCAGCATCAGGGTCGCGGCCACCATGAGGGAAAACGCATACAGGACCGCGCTGCTGAGGAAAGCGAACGGCGTCAGTTTCGCCGCGCCGAGCGCAAAGAACAGCAGGGATGGTGCGGCCACGATCGCCGCGAAAGTCTGCAGCCGGATCGCGATCACGGACACCGTAAACAGGCAGGCGGTGACGCCGGCCAGGCCATGCAGCAGCCCGTTCTCGAGCATCGAGGTGGCCAGCACGATCGCGCTGACGTGGGTGGCAAACACGAAACCGCAACGCTGCATCGGCGTCCAGCGCAAGGGCGTGGCGACATAGGCGAGCGAACCGATGCCGACCAGGACCAGGCGCACCAGGAAGCTCTTGGCGAACTGGCCCGGATCGATCAGGTAATCCCATGCCGTAAACAGCAGGATGGACAGGCCGAAGCACGGTCCCAGCACCGACAGCAGCGGCGCGATCAGGGCGTCGTGCTGGGCCGCGAATGCGGCCTCGTCCTCGGGTGGCAGCGACCATTGCCGGGCGAATCGGCTGTCCATCGGCACGCCTAGCGGTAGACCAGCACCGGTATCGCGCTGTGGGTCAGTACCTTTTGCGTTTCGCTCCCGAGCAGCAGCCCTTTCACGCCGCGCCGCCCGTGCGAGGCCATGGCGATCAGGTCGCAGCCATGCTCGCGCGCGGTCGCGATGATCGCTTCGTAGGGATGGTCGTGGGTCAGCGCATGCAGCGTGCAGGCGACGCCGGCCTCGCTTGCCGCCCTGCCTATCTGCGCCAGGAATTTTTCGCCTTCGAGCTTGGCGTGGCGCTCGTACAGCTCGCGCGTGTCTTCCAGCATCTCCGGATCGAAGGTGAGCGTCTGGAACGGTGGCACCACGTACAGTCCGGTCACGCTGGCATTGATCGACTTGGCGAACGCCATGGCCGACAGGATGGCTGTCAACGACGTTGGCGTACCGTCGGTGGGGATCAGTATATGTTTGAACATGGTCGTTTCCTGGTTGGGGTGATGCCTGATCATAGGATGGACGGCCAGGGAAAATCCTTGATCCAAATCAAAACTCCACGCAGGGAAGAAATATGGCAGGGCGCGCGCCACACGCGCGCCGGATCACGGTCTTGCCGGCGTACCATGGCCGTTCATACCACCAGCGGGAGCGGGCAATGCGCATGATGAAAGCAGCAGTCTTTGTACGGCCAGGCGTGATTTCCCTGGCCGAAAAGCCGGTTCCCGTGGCCGGTCCCGGCGCGGTGGTGGTGAAAATCACCACCACCACCATCTGCGGCACGGACGTCCACATCCTCAAGGGAGAATATCCGGTCGAAGCGGGCCTGACGATCGGCCATGAACCGGTCGGCGTCATCGCCGACATCGGCGCCGGCGTGACCGGCTACACGCTGGGCCAGCGCGTGGTGGTGGGCGCCATCACCCCTTGCGGCCAGTGCCATACCTGCCTGGACGGGCACCAGGCCCAGTGCGGCGGCAAGCCGGCCGGCGGCTGGCGCTTCGGCAACACCATCGACGGCTGCCAGGCCGAATACCTGCTGGTGCCGCATGCGATGAGCAATCTGGAAGCCATTCCCGACGGGCTCAGCGACGAACAGGTGCTGATGTGCCCGGACATCATGAGCACCGGCTTCGGCGGCGCGGAAAGCGGCGACATCCGGATCGGGGACACCGTCGTCATTTTCGCCCAGGGCCCGATCGGCCTGTGCGCCACCGCCGGCGCCAAGCTGCGCGGCGCCAGCCTGATCATCGCGGTCGACGGCGTGCAAGCGCGCCTGGACGTGGCCCGCACGCTGGGCGCCGACATCACCATCAATTACACCACCACCGATCCGCTCACCGAGATCATGCGCCTGACCGCAGGCCGCGGCGTGGATGTGGCCATCGAAGCCCTGGGCACCCAGGCCACCTTCGAGCAATGCCTGCGCGCCCTGAAACCGGGCGGCACCCTGTCGAGCCTGGGCGTCTACTCGGGCAAGCTGTCGCTGCCGCTCGACGCCTTCGCCGCCGGCCTGGGCGACCACCGCATCGTCACCACGCTGTGCCCGGGCGGCAAGGAACGCATGCGCCGCCTGTTGAACGTGGTCGCCTCCGGACGCGTCAACCTCGAACCCATGGTCACCCACCGCTTCAAGCTGGCCGACATCGAACAGGCTTACGATTTGTTCGCCAACCAGCGCGACGGCGTGCTGAAGGTGGCCATCACGCCTTGACCGGTCCTGCTCAGCGCTGCCGCGGCGCGCTGCGCAGCTTGGTGACCAGGCTCTCGAGCACGCCCTCGGACAAGCCGGCCAGTTCCGGGGAGCGGCGCTCGATCTCGTTGGCCAGGTCGTCGAGCAGCCAATCCATTTCATCGAGCATGCCGCGCAGCTCGGGCACGATGGCCGGGTCTTCGTCGACGATGGCGAGGATGGCATCCATATGGTCCGGATCGAAGCCGGCCTGCAGGACCAGCGAGCGGATCGCGTTCATGCGGTCGAACAGGAAGCTGGCCTTGTCCCGGGCGGCCGGCGTGTCGAGCGAGGCGCGCAGATTCGTCCAGGCCTGCAGCAGGCTGGCCAGGCGCGCCATCTGCTCGGCGGCGCCGTCGATGCCCGTTTCGCCCGCCGCCGCGGGCCGGCTCATGCTGGCCAGGTCGCGCAAGGCGCCCACGGCGGCCAGGTCGAAGCGCGCCATGTTCAGGCGGAACAGCATGTCCAGGCGCGCCAGCGAGAACCTGGTCAGGACGGCCTCGGCCACGTCGGCCACCGCCAGCAGCTGGGCCAGGCGCCCGATGCGCGCGCGCGGCAGGTTGCTGGGGTAGCCGCTGCCGTCGAGCCGTTCGTGATGATGCAGGATGGCTTGCGCGGCCGCGGCTGGAAAGTCAGGCAGGTCGCGCACCAGGACGAAAGCGGTGACGGGATGGACGTGCACGAAGCGGCGTTCGTCCGGCGTGATGTCATGCGCGCCGTCGAGCAGCGCGGGATCGGTGTGCATTTCGCCCATGTCATGGCAGAGCGCGGCGAGCAGCAGCGCGCTGCGTTCGCCCAGGGGCAGCTTGAGCCGCTGCGCCATCGCAAACGCCAGGATCGCGCAGCGTACCGAATGGTCGTACATGCTGCCGAAGCGCTCGCGCATGACCGTCATGCGCAGCAAGATGGCATCGGGCAGCCTGAGATCCCCCAGGGCATGCTTGAAGGCCAGGGCATCGCCCGTGCGGGCCATGATCTGGCGGTAGCGCGGGTCGCTTTCCACCAATTTGTCGGCGTCATGCAGGATGCAGGTGGCATCGACCGGTATCCTGGCCACGAGCAGGCGGTCGAGCGACGCCGAGAGCTTGTGGCTGGTCAGCCGCGCCAGCATGGCGCTGTTGATCAGCGCGCCCTTGGCGATCAGCTTCATGCCATTGCTGGCGTAAATATCCTCGTTGGCGACGATTTCCTGGCTGTCGCCCACTTCGGTGACCCTGCGGATATAGTGCGGATTTTCGTCCGGCAAGTTCATGGCCGCGGCAGCATCGATCACGCTGTTGTGCATAGCCGTTCCCATTGTGTGATCGATTCAGGCAGCATCGACGACCTTGTTGGCCCATTCGAATGCCCGCAGCTGCAAGGCGTTCAGGGTGTCGGGCGTCAGCGCCATCTTGCGCAGCGTGGGCATCTGCACGTCCCCCTGTTCGAGCTGCTCGGCCAACAACAGCAAGTCCCCGTAGCGGCCGCTGCGCGAGAGCAGCGCCTGGCGCACATCGTCGTGCACGGAAATGGCTTGCAGCAATTGCGCCATCGGTTGGGCGAACAGCACATCCATCAGCGACATCACGCCCACCGCGAAAGCTGCGTCGGCCATGGCGCGCTCGTTCGGGTGCTGCGCGAGCACGATCAGTTCGAGCAGCTTGGCGCGGGTGACGGCGAGCGACAGCAGCGGCGAGCGCACGTTCCCCTGCCCCGACCCGGCGTACAGCATGACCTGCAGCCAGCGTTGCAGCTGGCGCCGGCCAAGCACCAGCAGCGCCTGTCCCAGCGATTCGATGGCGGTCCTGGCGCCCGCCGCCGCCGTATTGACCATGCGCAGCAGATTGATCGTGATGGTGGCATCGCGCTTGATGCGCAGTTCGATGTCCGCGTTGCTGGCGTCGGTATCGATCAGTTGCAGGACCTCGAACAACGCCAGTTCTGACGCGGCAAGCTTCTTTCCCTGCATGACGAGCGGCCGTGCAAAATAATAGCCTTGGAAATAGTGGAAGCCCAGCGCGTGGCACAGGGTGAACTCGGCGGCCGTTTCCACTTTTTCAGCGAGCAGCTTCTTGCCGCCCGCCCCTTGCTGCTGGACCAGCTCGCGCAAGGCGGCCAGCGGCATGCCAGCGATATCGATCTTGACGATGTCGACCAGCGGCCCGAAGGCGCGCACGTCGGCACTGTCGGCGACGACGTCGTCCAGCGCGAAAGTGTAGCCGAGCTGTTTCAACAGTTCCACCCTGGCGATCACGGCCGGGGTGGCGGCGACGGTTTCCAGGATTTCCAGCACCACGACCGCCGGCGGCAGGAAGCGGATGAAGTCGCTCTCGAGCACCGCCGCATCGATATTGAGGAAGGCGCGTGACTGGCCGACCACCGTTTCCAGGCCCAGTTCGACGACGTGGGCAATGACGGTCGCCGTCGCCGACAAATCGTCGCGGATGATGGCACCGGCAGCGTGCGCTTCGCGAAACAGCAATTCATAGGCGTACAGGCGTCCGTCGCGGTCCAGTATCGGTTGCCGGGCGATAAAAAAATCCTTGCTGGCCTGGTCGGCCGGGGTATCGTCTGTCGCAGTGTGGGTCGCCATCTCGCTTCCAGTCCGGAAAATGCTGCCATCGGCGCCGCGATCGATCGGTGGCGCCATCCTACAGTACCGTTGTCCATCCTTCTCGTCATCCGAGAAACTTAATCCACGTCAAGTTGTCTAGCTTTCCCGCGAGCAGCCAGGGCAGCCAGGCCGCCGCCAGCACGACGAGCAGGCTGGCATTGACGCGCACGGCGAACTGCCAGCCGCCGGCGAAGGCTGCCGTGCCCTTGCTGATCATATTGGTCGACACCGCCAGCAGCATGGCCAGGTGGGCGGCGGCCGGGGTGGCCGTCGCGCCCCCGATCAGCGACAAGGCCGAGCCGGCGGCGGCATGCAGGTCGAAAAATCCCGCAATGGCGGTGCCGGTCAGGAGCGCCCCGTCGCCGAAGTAGGCATTCGCATAGGCTAACACAACTGTCCCGGCGCTGAGCAGCACCGCGAATAAAATTGCCTGCCGGATGCTGAAAGCGCGCCCCGACGACGGTTGCCAGGAACTGCCGCCGCGCCGGCCGGCTAGGCTGAGCGCCCCCACCACCAGTGCGGCGAGCAGCGCGCTGGCCAGGGTGGGCGCCAGCAGGCCGAGGTGAGCCGGCGCCACCGTGATGGCCACCATCCACAGCAGGCTGAAAGTGGCGATATTCGACAGCAAGGCGCCGGCCACGCAGGCGTCGCGCAAGGCGCCGTCCTGGCGGCAGCGCACGCCCATGGCGGCGGTCGTCGCAATGCTCGACACGAAGCCGGCGGCCAGGCCGGACATCGCCAGGCCCAGCCTGGGGCCGGTCAGGCGCAAGGCAATGTGGGCCGTACTCTGGATGCACATGATCACGATCACCAGCGTCCACAGGGTCTTGGGATTGACGCCCAGCAGCCAGGCATTGCCCACATCGGGCAACAGGGGGCGCACAACGAGCGCCGCGCCGGCCAGGATCAGGCCGTCGCGCAACTCGTCCTTCGTAAGCGAGACGCGGGCGAAATGATGCAGGCCGCTGCGCAGGTTCAGGGTCGTGGCGACCACCACCGCCACCGCCGCCGACACGGCCGGATGGCCGATCGCGCCCACGCCCAGCAGGTAGCAAAGAAACAGCGCCAGTTCGGTGGTGATGCCGGGATCGTCCGAGCGGTCGCGCCAGTAGGCGACCAGGCTCAGGCTGAGCACCAGCGCGGCCCCGGCCAGCACCAGGACGCCGCCCAGGACCTGGGCCAGGGCGCCGATGACGGCCACCAGCGCGAAGCTGCGCATGCCGGCGTACATGCGATGGGGGCCGCTGCCCTTGCGGCGCTCGCGTTCGATGCCGATCAGCAGGCCGCAACCGAACGCGACGCCCAGTCCGGCGAGGGCGTGCGTGTCGAGCATGGCGCCGCGCAAGGCCTAGGCGGCCATTTGCATGGCGGCGCTGGCGCGGACCCGGGGCCGTTTGCTGGCGATCGGTTCGGCCACCGCCAAGCCGTTCGCCAGCGCCTCGATGCTGGCGCGGTCGAGCAGTTCGACTTCGCGCTTGGCGATCCGCAGCCAGCCCTTTTCCTTGAAACGGAGCAGCAGGCGACTCACGCTTTCGATGGTCAAGCCCAGGTAGTTGCCGATCTCTTCGCGCGACATGCGCAACTGGAAACGGGTGGACGAATAGCCGCGCGCCGCATAGCGCACCGCCAGGTTGAGCAGGAATACCGCGAAGCGCTGCTCGGCCCGCATGCCGCCCAGGAACAGCATGATGCCCTGCTCGCGCGTGATTTCATGGCTCATGACGCGATGGAAATGGCGCAGCAGCTGCGGCACTTCGCCGAACAGTTCATCGAGCTTGGTGAAGGGAATTTCGCAGATTTCGCTGTCTTCCAGGGCTTCGGCGCAATCGTGGTGGCGGCCGGTGCCGATCGCGCCCATGCCCATCAGCTCGCCGGCCATGTGGAAACCGACCACCTGCTGGGCGCCGTCCGGATTGAGGCGGAAGGTCTTGAAGTGGCCGAAGCGGATCGCGTACAGGTTCTTGAACGGCTGGTCCATGGAAAACAGGCTTTCGCCGCGCTCGACCCGGCGGCGACGCCCGATGATCTTGTCCAGGCGGCCGGTGGCCGTTTCGTCCAGCCCGGTTGGCAGGCACAGGGTGTTCATGGCGCAGGAGGAACACTTGACCTGGGCCCGGCTGGCTGCGGTGGGCAAGGATGCGATGTGGATGGCGTGTGTCATGGTGATCTGCTCCCGGAAGGTATAGGAACAGTATCTGCGACAGCGGCGCGCGACGGCATCGGGCATCCCGGCCAGCCTGTGTCGGGGTTTCCCGATGAAATCTTGTAGGGTTTCCCCTACAGCGGTGCCTGCAGCCGACTTATGGCACGCGTTTTTGACCTAGATCAACCAGCCGGGATGACAGCCGCCCTTGCCGCCGCTACAGTCGACCGCTAGTGCCCATCGTGGGCAATCTTCAGGAGTTTACCGTGCCCAACCTCTCTAGCGACGACATCGACCAGTGCGCGGCACAACTACGGCTGCAGCGGCAGGCGGTCCTTGGCGCGATCCGGCGCCGGCTGCACCAGGCCGAGGCACCGGACGAGCTGGCCCTGGCCAACCAGTACCAGGCGGTGCGCGAACAGGCCGAAGCGGACGTGCTGGCCGACACCGACATCGGGCAGTTGCAGCTTGAACTGGCCGACTTGCAGGATATCGACGCTGCGCTGGCCCACATCGCCGCCGGCAGCTATGGCCTGTGCAGCGGCTGCGGCCTGTGCATTGCGCTGCGCCGCCTGCGGGCCCAGCCGGCTGCCAGAATGTGCCTGGCGTGCCAGGAACGGTTCGAACAACACCGGCAGGCGCCGCACCGATAGGGAATCGACCCGCGCCCGTTCGAGCAAGCGCAAACCCATTCCGGGCATCGTCGACAGGGTCGAGCCGACCCGTTTCGCAGAGCGATCGTGCATGCAAGTACACCGGCCGCGCTGGCATTATCCCTGCGGCTTGCCGCGTTGCGGGCTGCGCCGGGCGTTCCCCGCGCTGCGCAAGGGGTCGATCACCAACGATGACGTGCGCCATGACAGCGGCGCCATGGTCAATCGCCTGTGGCCGGCAGTGGACGCCGTGGCGATCAATGACCGGGGTCCTTGCTGCGGACCCCGAATACCAGTTCGCCATCCCGGAGGCGCACCGGGATCGTATCCCCGGGCCCGAAAGTCCCCGACAGGATCAGCTTGGACAAGGGATTTTCGATCCGCGCCTGGATCGCGCGCTTGAGCGGGCGCGCGCCATACACGGGGTCGTAGCCGGCTTCGGCAATCTTTTGCAGCGCCTCGTCGTCGATATCGAGCGTCATCTCCATTTTCGCGAGGCGCAGCGCCAGGTGCTTGAGCTGGATCTTGGCGATCGCGCCGATGTTCTTCTCGTCGAGCGCATGGAACACCACGATCTCGTCGATGCGGTTGATGAACTCGGGACGGAAATGCGCGCGCACTTCGGCCATCACGGCCAGCTTCACCACGCCCGGATCGTCGCTGTCCATCGCGACGATCTTGTGCGACCCCAGGTTCGACGTCATCACGATCACGGTATTCTTGAAGTCCACCGTGCGCCCCTGCCCGTCCGTCATGCGGCCGTCGTCGAGCACTTGCAGCAGCACGTTGAACACGTCGCTGTGCGCCTTTTCCACTTCGTCGAGCAGGATCACGCTGTACGGTTTGCGCCGCACCGCCTCGGTCAGGTAGCCGCCTTCGTCGTAGCCCACG